>OJFX01000453.1_pt1 | contig 15095 bp, 17 predicted proteins | sample 1594171 | NCBI WGS metagenome assembly OJFX01 (sample SAMN05416840, study PRJEB24817) | seawater metagenome | isolation source: Sea water | place: Canada:Atlantic | collected 2013-07
TCCAATAAGGAGATCGCGGTGACCACCTCGCTGAAAGGCATACTCTGTATGTGTCTAGGTGTTCTATTTCTTGCTTTGGGGGATGCCGTTTCCAAATGGTTAGGCGAAACCCATTCGCCGCTGCAGATTATTTTCTTTCGTGCCTTGGTCTCGCTGCCGATGATTGCGCTGCTTGCGCATTTCGCCGGTGGTTTGCGTAAGCTACGCACGAAGCGTCCGGGCGTTCACTTTCTGCGCGGTTTAATCTATACCGCCACCATGGTCTGCTTTGTATGGGGCCTAACGCTGTTACCACTGGCAGAAGCCACGGCGATCGCTTTTGTGGCTCCGCTATTCGTAACGTTACTCTCGGTGCCACTATTGGGAGAGCGTATCGACCCTCCGGTGCTAATAGCCTCGTTAGTTGGGTTTGTAGGCGTGCTGATCGTCGTTCGACCTAATGGCGATGCGTTTCAACTCGGTGCCTTGGTGCTGGTGGGCGCGGCGCTCTTTTATGCCTTGATGATGATTACCGCCCGCCGCTACGGTGCCCGGGAGCACCTCTGGGCCATGCTGTTTTACATGACCTTTGTGCCATTAGTGGTGACTGGTTTAACGCTGCCATGGGTATGGCAAACTCCCCAGCCGTGGCACTGGGTTGGGTTTTTCACGTCCGGTATCTTCGGGGTGGCGGCGACTGCCTTTATTACCCTGGCTTTTCGCTATGCGCCTGCCGCCATTGCTGCGCCGTTTGACTACACCGCGATGCTTTGGGCAGTGCTCTTGGGCTGGTGGTTTTGGGGGGAAATGCCGGATCTCTGGGTATGGGTGGGTAGCGCCTTGATCATGGGCAGCGGATTAGCGGTCGCGTATCACGACCGCCGTACTACTCTGAAGCGTCGCCCCACCGCCTAGCATTCAAGCAAACTGGTAAACGTCCATTGCCAGCACGCCGTGTTCCACGCTGTGGTGACGTTGGGTGGCGTTACCGCCCGCGCCCATCGCCACCAGTAAGGGTTGAAAGTGCTCCGGCGTGGGGTGATTCTTCCGTGCGCTCGGGGCGTTCTCCCACTGTAATAGCGCCTCACGGTCATTGGCGACAAGGTGATCGTGCACCCAGCGCGCAAACTCATCTACCCAGCCGGGCATCGGGCTATCTTGCGGCATCAGCTCATATAAGTTGTGGGTCAGACTGCCCGAGCCGATCACTAAGATGCCCTCGTCCCGCAGTGCCGACAGGCGCTCACCCAGTGCCGTAAGCGCCGCATTGCTCCAACGCACCGGCAGCGATAGTGAAACGACGGGTACATTAGCGTCTGGAAACATCAGCGAGAGCGGCACCCAAACGCCATGGTCGAAGCCACGCTCTACCGGTTTGGCGCCCAATAACACGGCTAGCCGTTCCGCCAGTTCAGGATCGCCAGGCGCGGCATAGTGCACATCAAAAAGCGCCTGGGGAAAGCCGCCGAAATCGTGAATCGTCTCTGGTTTAGCACTATGGCTTACCAGTAAATCGTCGCTCTCCCAGTGAGCCGACACCACCACCACCGCTTTAGGTGAGAGCTGACTGCCAAGTTCACGCAGAAACGTATGGGCAGAGGTTTTATTCAGTGCCAGCATGGGCGAACCATGGGAAATAAATAGGCTAGGTAACATGGGAAGATCTCCACGGCAGTACCGACGCTTGCGGTGAAGCAAGCGCCGGAGATGAGGTTGTTAGGCGAAGCGACGGTTTAACACCCAGTGACCACTTCCCAGGCCTGCTTGAACAATGAGGGCCAGCGTCCAGAACACCGGGAACTCCCAACCGCCCCCTGCGTTCGAGAATATCCAGCCGTTACCCAAATGTACCCAAGCGGCACCTAGCAGCACCGGCACCAATGCCAAGCTTACCCAGCGAGTGTGGACGCCGAGCAGAAGGGCGATTCCGCCACCTACTTCAGCCGCAATGGTTAAGTAGGCGACAAACCCTGGTAAGCCGAGTGACTCAAAATAGCCGACCGTACCCGGCACGGTAAATACCAATACTTTGAGCAAGCCGTGGGCGAGGGCCATAACGCCGAGGCTGACACGCAGAAGCGTAATAGCATAAGGCTGTAGAGAGGGAGTGGCCGTAAGGGATGATTGAGTTGTCATGTGAGGAGCTTCCATCTGCTTGATTGATGAAGCTACTTTAACGCCGGGCCTCCGTGAGATAATCAGCGCGTTATGCACATCACTGTTGCGTAATAGGCGACAATCCGATCGCCTGTTCCCAGACAGGCGGATCTCCCCACGCCTCGGTAAGCCGATCGATAAAGCGCTCCACCTTGGCGGGCAGGTAGCGCCGGGCAGGGTAGAGCGCGTGAACATCGAGCCGCACCGCGGGTTCGTCAGTTAAAATCGGCACTAACCGCCCGCTGGCGATACTCTCCGTGACCAAAAAACTGGGCTGTTGGGCGATGCCTAAGCCCGCTTCTGCGGCCTGGGTCAGCACATCACCATTATTGCTCTCTAGTGGCCCATTGACCGCTAAAGACTGCGTTGCAATCTGCCAGTCAGCGCTCTGCTGACCACTGCGATAGCGTAAGCAGCGGTGCTCATTAAGGGCGTTAACATTGTTGGGTTCACCGTGGGTGGCAAGATACTCAGGCGAGGCACAAAACAGCAAACGGCAGCGAGTCAGGCGGCGTGCCACCAGGCTGGAGTCGGGCAGGCTGCCGATACGGATCGCCACGTCATAACCCTCTTCCAGCAGATCAACACGGCGGTCATTAAGGTCCAGGCGCACGTCAAGCGCTGGATGGGCCAGCATAAATTGGGCGACGAGTGGCGCTAAGTAGCGGGTACCAAAGCTCATGGGCCCATTCACGCGTAAACGGCCGTGCACGTCGCTGGTGCCTTGGCCCACTTCCGCAGCGGCTTCATCAAGCGCTTGCAGTATGCCTTGGGCACGCAATAAATAACGCTCTCCTGCCTCCGTGAGATGGAGGCGACGCGTCGTGCGCTGTATCAGGCGAGCCCCGAGTGCTTCCTCCAGTGCCATAACCTGGCGCGAAACGCGGGTACGCGAAAGATCGAGCGCCTCAGCCGCCCGGGTATAGCTACCCAGCTCGGCGACCCGCACGAACGCCACGATATGCTCTAGTTGGTTCATGACGCTGCAGCGATCTGAAAGGCGCGTGCCGCCTTGAAAGGATCGTGCTGGCCGCAAATGGCTGAAATCACCGCTAAGCCGTTCGCTCCCGCCCGCTGAACGCTAATGGCATGCGCCGCTTTCAACCCACCAATCGCCACGCTGGGTAGAGGGCAGGCGTTGACCAGTGACGCCAAACCGCCAAAGCCAATCGGTTGGGCGTGATCCTGTTTGCTGCCAGTCGCAAACACGGGCCCAATACCCACGTAATCGAGTAACGCGATAGGTGCCGCCTGGAGCTGAGCGAAGGTATTGATCGACAGGCCAATAATGGCCTGCTCACCCAGCACTCGGCGGGCTTCCTCAACGGCGGCATCGCTCTGACCGACATGCAGGCCATCTGCCTGGCTCTCTAGCGCTACCTGTAGCCGGTCATTAATAATCAGTGGCACGCCGGTGCCTGCCAGCAGTGCTTTTAGCCGCTTGGCTTGGGCCGTCATCTGCACATCGCTGGCATGCTTATCCCGTAGCTGCACGATGGTCACACCGCCGCTTACCGCTGCTTCTACCGTCTGCTCTAGGCCATAAGCGTCGCAAAGCGCAGCGTCGGTCACCAAATAAAGCGATAGATCAAATGGCATGGCGTGACTCCCATTGGGTGTGTGCGGTGAGGGCGTCAGGGGTCAGTTGATACAGCGCATCTAGCAGCGCGACTTGAAAACTGCCGGGGCCTTGCGCCGTTTTACCTGCCTGCTCGCCTGCAACGGCAAAGCAGCCGAGTGCCGCGGCGGTAGCTTCTAGCTGCGCTGCACGGTTAGCCGCTACAAACGCGGTGACCAGCGCGCTTAGGCCACAGCCTAACGTTGTGACCCGGGGCATTAAGGGGTGGCCACCGTGAATACGGTAGTGCTGTGTGCCATCCGTCACCCAGTCGCTTTCGCCGGTCATCGCGACAACGCAGCCGTGTTGTTGCGCCAGTGCTATCGCTGCGTCGATGGCTTGGTCGGAGGCGGCGGTCGAGTCCACCCCGCGGCCTTGGCTGGCTAACCCATTGAGCGCCAGGATTTCAGAGGCGTTGCCGCGAATCACGCTAGGCTTTAACGCCAGTAGCCGCGTGCACAGCGATTGACGGTAGCGGGTCGCGCCAACGGCGACGGGGTCTAACACCCAGGGAATCGAGTGCTGGCCAGCCGTCTCTGCGGCGGTCAGCATCGCGTCAGCCCAGTGGGCAGAGATGGTGCCAATATTGATCGAGAGCCCTGCGGAAATAGCGGTGAACTCAGCCACTTCCTCTGGTGCATGCACCATGGCGGGCGACGCACCGGTGGCTAACAGCAGATTGGCCGTACTGTTCATGGCGACATAATTGGTCATGCAATGGACTAGCGGTGTCGCTGTGCGTAGCGTCGCCAAATAATCGCCAAGCGGAGGTAGGGTCATAGCATCCTCCCGGCGGGGAGGTGGTAAGCAGTACCACGACTCCCTACGCCGGTGTTATCCGGTTCAGGTTCAAAGGGTGCTTCTCAGCCTGTTGAACATCGTAGGCGCCCCTGTCGAGTGGTCACTATCCTTGCCTGCAGTCGCCCTGTAAAGCCCCGGATGCGTAAGGTGGTTACCTAACGAAACGAAATGCGTGTACCGTAAGTGAGCATTTCATCAGGTGTCATTGCTTTACCTTCTACTCCAATCATCTCATCACCACACTGGTCGGCGAAGGTCAGTACGCCGTGGGTTAAGCCGAGTTGACCCAGAGCGTCGCGGATTTCGCCGGTGCCCAGAAAGGTACTGACGTGGCCCTTATTATCGCTCAGGTCAGACACTCCATTAGCGTGATGAAAACGCACTTTGTAGATCCCATCCATCGACTCAACTTCAACAATCGGCGAAAAACCGTTGCGAAGGGCATGGGAAAGCTGTTTTAACGTTAGTTGATCGCCCAGCGTCATATCAATCGCACTCATTGAAAACTCCTGGTAGACACCTTCTAGGTAGGCATCGCTCCCGTGGCAGAACTTACTTTTTGTAAAGCTTATGATCAATAAGTGTAGGGCTTTTGTAAAACATTGCTAGTGCGCATATTGGCAGCTTCATGGGGTGATACGTTGCCGTAAGCTAGGGGCTAGCATTATGGCTTTATCATCCCCATGGTGATGAATAACTAAGGTTCGATGATTCACTTCAACGCCCCTTTCAACCAGATCTCAACCAGAGGAGAGCAACATGAGTTTTCAAGGTGAGCAGCATCCGGGTGTTGTCGATACGCCCCCGCAAACCCAAGGATTTCGGTTAAACCACACCATGCTGCGGGTGAAAGACCCTGAGCGCGCCCTGGCGTTCTACTCCAAGGTGTTTGGCATGCAGGTAATGCGGCGGCTGGATTTCGAAGAGATGCAGTTCTCGCTCTACTTTTTAGCCAACTTAGAGCCGAGCGATAAGGTGCCGGAAGAGGCGCAAGCGCGAACCGCCTGGACCTTCAGTCAGAAAGGCCTGTTGGAGTTGACCCACAATTGGGGTACCGAAAACAAAGATGACTTCTCCTATCACGATGGCAACGCAGAACCGCAAGGTTTTGGGCATATCTGCTTCAATGTGCCGGACTTAGCCGCGGCTCAAGCGTGGTTCGACGAGCACGACGTTACCTTCGTCAAGCGCGCTGACCAGGGCAAGATGCAAGACGTTATCTTCGTGAAAGACCCGGACGGTTACTGGATCGAAGTGATTCAAGCGGATTTGATGGTGGGGAAGAGCGATTCATGAGGCCTAGCAATGGCTAAATTACTGTTCCGGCTACGCCATGTGACCGACGAAGAGGCCATGGAAGTGCGCGCCCTGCTCGCTGCCCACGGCTTTGATACCTATGAAACCCAGGCGGGCTTTTTCCGCTTGGGGGTCGATGCGATTTGGCTGCGCAACCCACATGAGCATGAGGCGGCTATTGCCGCATTAGACGCCTACCAAGCTGAGCGCCTAGAGCGCGCTCAGCGTGAGCATCAAGCAGCGGTGGAGCGGGGCGAGGCAGAAACCTTATGGCGCCGTTTGGCCGCTCACCCGCTGCAGGTAGTGCTGGTGCTGATGGCAGTGGGGCTGATTGCGGCCCTGACGCTGTTGCCGTTTCTGGGCTTGGCCCGCACCTGAGTCTAAGCCTAGCTTTAAGCGGGCGGCAGATGTCCGCGTTTAAGGTACATCATCACGCCATCGTCGCCCGCGGTTAATGCCGGTGCGGCGCCGCTGGGGTAGCGGCACCAAGTGCCCGCCGTGTAGCTCTGCTCGCTATCGCTCAGCGTGCCTTCCAGAATTAAAAACTCCAAACCGCCCAGCAGCGTGGGGTAAGTGATAGAAGTGCCCGCCGACCAGCGTTCCAGGCTGGTGCGTTCCTGCTTGTAGGTGTGCAGCATTTTGTAGGCAATGCGCGGGCGTCGATCCGGCTGCCAGGGAAGCCGGTGGGCAGGCACGGCAAGCTGGAGCGTATCGTTAGGATCAAACTGATGTAGTTTGACGAAAATCAGCGCGCCCTCTTCGCCAATCTGCGGGGTATGGCCAGTGCCAATGGGGTTGCGAAGGTAGCTGCCCGCCGCGTAGCGCCCATGCTCATCGGCGAATACCCCTTCCAATACCAGGATTTCTTCGCCGCCGCCGTGGGTATGGCGCTCAAACTGCGTATTGGGCGCGTAGCGGACGAGGCTGGTGGCGCGGGCCACTTCATCACCAATGCGGTCAAACATCATGCGCTCGACGCCGGCACTGGGGGAATCGACCCACTGATAATCTTCCGGGGTAACGCAGGCAAAGTGGCTAAAATCGGCGTTTAGACGCATGGGAAAGGACTCTTCGCAGTGAAGGTAAAGTAACGGGGAGGGCTGCTAGTCTCCTTATTGACAGCGAAAAATGCAACTTTCGGTGGTAGGGGGCTCGTTTTGTCGCCCCGAAAATGCCGCCATCGGCGGCATCAGGGTGATGAGCCCCCTTGGTTCATGGGGCGGTTGTCAGTTCGGAAATAAGCTGATGTGCCGCTTCGATGCGGGCTTGGTTGGGGTAGTTGCGGTTAGCCAGCATGACAATGCCGATCTGTTCACTGGGCACAAAGGCGACATAGCCGCCGAACCCGTTGGTGGAGCCGGTCTTGTTATAAAGCGCCGCTTCCCGCGGGGCTAAAGGGGGCGTCAAGCGATTGGCAGGATTGGGCTCGAGTATCATCTCGAGCGCGTTGCCCGCCAGCAGTTGCTCAAGGGTGACCGGGTAGGCGTAGCTTTCCCAGCCCAGGCCTTGAGTCATGGTGCCAACACTAAAATAACCTGTACGCGTGACCGCCAGGGCTTGGCGAAGCGGTTCATCCAGCGCCGTGCCCTGCATATGGGCTTCCACAAAAGTGAGCACGTCGGCGGCCGTTGATTTCAAGCCGTAGGCTTGTGCATCCAATACGCCGGGGTTCACCCGAATCGGCTCGTCTTGCTGGGAGTACCCAAAAGCGTAGTTCGTCTGCTGCGCTTCAGGCACTTGAAAATAGCTCTGCGTAAGGCCAAGCGGGCCGAAAAGCGCCTCTTCCATCAGCGTTTCATACGGTTTTTCTAGCCGTTGGGCGGTTAAATAGCCCATCAAGCCAATGCTTGGGTTGGAGTAGAGCCGGTGTGTACCCGGCGCGGATTTAGGCTGCCATTGGCGATAGTAGTCGAGCATCTGCTCTTCACTTTTAATTTCTTCGGGAAACTGGAGCGGCAGCTCACCCGCCGTGTAGGTGCCCAGTTCCAGCAGAGAGATTTCATCGAAGGCGCTGCCTTCCAGGGCGGGCAGCAACTCACTGGCCGTATCGGAAAGTGCCAGTGCGCCACTGGCCTGCGCATGGCCGGTTAACGCCGCAGTGAAAATCTTACTGATAGAGCCTAGCTCAAACAGGGTCTCTGAAGAGACGGCCCGTTCGGTTTCTTGATCGGCGAGGCCATAATTAAAATAGTGCTGCTGACCATTGATGCTCAATGCAATCGCCATTCCTGGAATGCGGTGCTGCTCCATGAGCGGGGCGATCGTCTTATCCACCAACGCTTCGATGGCTTCGCTATCCGCTGTTTCATACGCCCAGGCAGTGCTGCCGATCAGCAGTGTGCCCGCCATGATAAAGCCGATGTTTGCTGCTAATATCTTGCGCATACCGAAGTCCTGTCGTCAGGTGATGGCTAAACGCATCGCTAGCCTTGAAGAGCGTGATAGGCGTTAACATAAGGCGCGCTAGCAGGATTCACAAACAGCAATTTTTTGCACTAGGTATTAGAAAAATTTGGGGGTCAACGTGGTGCGTCCCTATCTGCCGCTGAAGGCGCTGCGCGCCTTTGAAGCATCGGCCAGGCATTTGAGCTTTACCCGTGCGGCAGAAGAGCTTCAAGTTACCCAGGCCGCGGTTAGCCATCAGGTCAAGTTACTTGAAACACAGCTGAAGGTACCGCTGTTTACACGCCTACCGCGTGGGTTAATGCTTACTCAGGAGGGTGAGCGGCTGCTGCCGGTGCTCAATGGCGCCTTCGATCAGATAGCGCACACGCTGGAACGGGTAGGCGAGAGTAGCTACCGCGAAGTGCTCAATGTGGGGGTGGTGGGGACGTTTGCGGTGGGCTGGCTATTACCACGATTGGATGATTTTCAGCACCACTACCCGTTTATTGATTTGCGCCTTTCTACCCATAACAACCGCGCCGAGATGGCCGCTGACGGGCTCGATTTTGCGATCCGCTTTGGCGCCGGTGCCTGGCACGGTACCGCGGCACAGCCGCTGCTGCCAGCATCGCTTTCGGTGCTGTGCACACCCGCTATCGCTGCGCGGCTCACAACGCCTAGCGATGTTGTGGGAGAAACTTGGCTGCGCTCTTATCGCGCCGATGAGTGGACAGAATGGCTGTTAGCGGCGGGGTTGCCCCGAAGCGTGCCAATGACCAAGAGCATTGTGTTCGATTCTTCCATCGCCATGGTGGAAGCGGCCATGCAAGGAGTGGGCGTCGCATTGGCGCCGCCACTGATGTTCTCGAGGCAACTGAACAGCGGTGCGCTGGTACAACCTTTCGACACCGCTGTCAGCCTGGGAGGCTACTGGCTAACGCGGCTGCAAACACGCCCCGAAACCCACGCCATGGCCTCTTTTCGCGAGTGGCTGCTCACGGCTATCAATCGTTGATTTGCCAATAGCGGAGCAGCACTTATGCAGAACATAGGGGGAGAATAAAAGGGATTTAGTGGCTATGCTCACTGTGGTCATGGTCATCGTGACCATGCGCTTCATGGTCAGCCTCTTCATGGCCAGCCTCTTCATGCCCAGGCTGGGCCAGCGCATTGTACAGCACCTGCGCATTGTGGCGCATCATACCCAGGTAAGTGTTGGCTTCACCCTCGGTAGCCAGCGCATCGGCGTAGAGCGTGCCTGCAATCGGTAGTCCGGTCTCTTCGGCGAGCTGGGTGATGATCGACTGATTGGTCATGTTCTCATGGAACAGCGCCTTCACGTTCTCCTGCTCAATCACATCCACTAGCGCCGCCATGCTGGCGCCACTGGGGTCAGCTTCCGTAGAAAGTCCCACCGGCGAGAGGAAGGTCACGCCATAAGCGCTTGAGAAGTAGCCAAAGGAGTCGTGGCCGGTAATGACGCTGGTGGAGGACGGGATCTCGTCAATCAGCATACGAATTTCAGCATCTACCTCGGCCATTTCCTGTAAGTACTGCTCAGCATTGGCGCGGTAAGCATCTTCATTGTCGGCATCGGCGGCGATTAAGCCATCGCGGATATTGGCCACATAGACCTTGGCCTGCTGCATATCCTGCCAGGCGTGCGGGTCTTCATCGCCGTGATCATGGCCTGCGTGCGAGTCGGCATGGTCGTGGTCATCATGATCGCCGTGGTCATGGTCATCATGGCCGTGGCCTTCATGCTCTTCGTGTTCAGCGAAAGAGAGTGGCTCAATGCCATTGGTCGCGGTGACCAACGCGCCTGAATAGTCGCTGGCGCTAATCAAACGCTCCATCCAGCCTTCAAATAGCAGGCCGTTGAAGACGACTAAATCTGCGTCTGCCAGTGAGCGTGCGTCGCCAGGGCTCGGCGAATAAACATGGGCATCGCCATCGGCGGCGACCAGCGAGGTCACCTCGACATGCTCGCCGCCTACGTTTTCCACCATATCCGCCAGGATCGAAAAGCTGGTGACGACCTGAACGCGCTCATCGGCGATAGCGGCCGGCAGTGCGAGCAGGGCAGAAACGCCGACTAACCAGCGCGACGGCCGAGAGGATAAATAGGCAAGCGACATACAACACTCCTTACGATAAGCATGAAGACTGATAATTAAGCCCCTTGCTCCACTTCAAGCGGCGTGGTTTTACGCCGTAGCTTGGCGGCCAAGCTGTGGTAGCGACCAAACAGGGCCGAAAAGAGGTAACCGAACCCGGCCAGCAAAATAATGCTTGGGCCCGAAGGGATATCCAGGTGAAACGAAAGCAGCAGGCCGCCGGTGCTCGCCACCATCGCCAGCACAATGGCGATGCCGATTAAGCCCTCTAAGCGTTTGCTCCAAAAGCGCGCCGAGGTGGCGGGAAGCATCATCAGCCCCACCGCCATCAGCGTACCCAGGGTTTGAAAACCAGCGGTTAGGTTCAGCACCAGCAGCCCTAAAAACACGCTGTGTACCCAACCGCTGCGGCGGCTCTGGCCACGCAAAAACAGCGGGTCCAAGCACTCCACTACCAAGGCACGAAATACCACCGCCAGGGTGACGACAATCAGCGTACTGATACCCGCAATCAGCAGCAGCGCGGTCGAGTTGATCGCCAAGATCGAGCCAAACAGCACGTGGGTAAGATCAACGCTGCTACCGCCCAGCGAAATCAGCATCACACCGGCAGCCAGCGAGATAATAAAAAAGCTCGCCATGGCGGCATCTTCCCGCTGGCCGCCCATTTTCGAGACCGCCCCCGCCAGCAGCGCCACCATCAAGCCAAACAGCACCCCGCCAATGCTCATAATCGGCAGCGAAAACCCTGCCAGCAGGAAGCCCAGCGCCACACCGGGCAAAATGGCGTGGGCCATAGCGTCGCCAATCAGGCTCATCCCGCGCAGCACCAAAAATACCCCTAGCGGTGGGGCAGCCAGGGAAAGTGCCAAACCACCTACCACCGCACGGCGCATAAAGCCGTAGTCGAAGGGGCTGACAAACCAGGCGTTAAGCAGATCCAGCATGGTGTCCTCCCAGCAGGGTAAGTGGCACTACCTGGGCAGGCGCATGTTGATGATTAAGCGCACTGGGCGCGACCCAGCGGCCATGGCCGCCGTTTAGCATCAGCACTTCATCGGCCAGGCGGCGCAGGTGATCCATATCGTGCAGCACGACAATGATCGTCGCGCCATCGTCCGCCATCTGGCGCAGAATGCGGATCAAAATATCCACGGTCTCGCTATCCACATTGGCGAACGGTTCATCCAGCAGGAGCAGCTCGGCTTCCTGCATGAGCGTGCGGCCGATTAGTGCCCGCTGGCGCTGGCCACCGGAAAGCTCGCCCAGCGGGCGGTGGGCCAAATGGGAAATGCCCAGCCGCGCCATGATTTCACGGCCCTTGCGGTAGTGTCCCGCACAGTAACCGGTTAACGCGCCGTGGCTGGGCCAACTGCCGGTCATGACCAGCTCTTCCACGCTCATCGGAAAAGTCAGGTCTAACGCCAACTGCTGAGGCAGCCACGCCCGGCGCTCTTTCGCTACCGTGCACACCACTTCGCCGCTAATCGGCCGCAGTTCGCCCATGATCGCCTGGATCAATGTGCTTTTACCGGCGCCATTCGCGCCAATCAGCGCGGTGATCGCTCCCGGCTGAAAGTCACCTTCGAGATGTTCCAGCACCGTGCGGCGCGCCTGCGCCAGATGCAGGTTATGCAACTGGCAGCGAGATACAGAGCGCTGACTCATCCCAACCACCCGCTAGCCCACACCACTAACCCCCATAGCGCCAATAGCGGCATGGCCACAAACAGCAGCCGTTTAACCGCGGATAGCGACATTAACGAGAAGTGGCAGGGGCCCTCTTTGTTATGCCGATGCGTATGCTCACTCATCAAGTGGCCTCGTATAATTTCAAATAGGTTATAACATAACGTTTGGCAGTGCCAAAAAATTGCTGGATATTTTACGCGTTAATGCCGAACTGGCAACGATAAAGCGCTGGCAGCCAACCGCCGCCAGCGCTTTAGAGGAAAATCAGAGAGGAAGGCGTGAATCAGTAACGCCAGGTAGCGCCCAACTGCTGTGGCCCCACATTCAGTGCATATTCACCAGGAATAGTGATCGGCCCCAGCGATAGATTGGCGGGCTGGAAGCGGTTAATCGCCGAAGACGCCTGATTTGGCTGGGTCCAAATGTGTAACTCATTGACCAGCATGCCGGTCGCAAAATTGATCGCGCCATCGCTTTCCCGACCATCGGCCGCAATCACTGCGCCCGCCACACCATTCACCACCAAAGAGCCCACGCGGGCACCCCAACCGCGCCGTTCACGCTCTGCTTGCGCGAGCTGCAATCCCAGCGCCTGCACGCCACTTAAATCGCCGCTGGCTTTCAAACGCTCATATTCGGCCAAGGCCGCCGGGTGCGGCTGGCGATCCATGAACATGCCGCCCAATGCCAGGGCAGATTTCACCACGCCCACCCGTGCATCAAAACGGTCATCTTCGTCACTCGCCTCACTCGATTGGTAAGCGTTCACTGCCAGGCTAGTGCCGTAAATACCTGTCCAGCCCCACTGCCAAACATTGGCATGGCGCGCGCCGTCCTCAAACACATCGTCATATTCACCCCACTGGCCGTTGGTTTGCGCCTCGGCATGTGGCGCCACCGGCAGAGTGATCACCAGCGTAGCCACCAAGGCAGTGAGAAGACGAAAAAGATGCATGAGAAGCGCCTGTATAAGAGGAATAGTAGCGCTAAGCGTAGCACGCAAATCACAGGAGGCGAGGGTGGGTTCAGGTGGGGCGAAGTAGGACTAAGGTGAATGGCGTTTAAGTATAAAGAATGATTAGATGAGGTGTTGGGCAAACAGCGGAGGAGAGGGGTGACTTACTATCACTACTGGGGCAAAGCGCAGGCTAAGGGGCAGAGTGTAGAGTGCCATCTATTGCCGTATCACAACCTAGATGTTGCTGCGGTGGGCTGGTTGCTGCTTTCGCCGGATAAACCGTTGACACTACGTCTGGCAGCGCAACTGAGTCTTGAATCTGCAGCGCTACGTCAGCTATTGGTTTTTTGGTTGGGCTTGCACGATATCGGTAAGTTCTCCCGAACTTTTCAAGGGCTTTTTCAACCCGCCTCAAGCTTGGCATTAGTCCCTCCCGCTGCGCAATATGCCTATACTGAGCGCCATGATCGCTTGGGTGACGTGGTTTGGGAGGCTAAATGGCTAGACTGGTGTGAAGATGGCACGTTGCAGTGGTCAATAAGCATGACGCGCGCTGAGCGTAAAGCGCTTCGCGCAGCTTTTTCTGTGCTCTCACCACCCTTTTTTGGCCATCACGGTCAGCCAGTAAGCGCAGGCAATATCGACATAGAGAGGTTTTTTTGTCGTGACGAACACGCTGATGATGTAGAAGCAACGCGGCAGTTTGTTTCCGATTGGGCCAACGTTGTTCCGCCAGAGTGGCCAATCGAACAGCTATGTTCTGAGCAGTGGGTTTATGCACTACAGACGCTAAGCTGGTCAATCGCAGGCTGGGCAACCTTAAGTGACTGGCTGGGCTCGAACCAGGATCACTTTCCCTACCGTCAAAAGAGAATGCCCCTTGCCGATTATTGGCAAATTGCGTTAAAAAACGCTGAAAACGCGCTGCAAGAAACAGGGTTTAACAACGTTTCCAAGCCGTTGCCGTATGCTGGAATGTCAGATTGGTTTGGTAAGCAATCCATCATTCCAACGCCCTTGCAGCAGGCTGCCGAGACAGTAGAACTCTCGGATGGGCCGCAACTGTTTATCTTGGAAGATGTTACCGGGTCAGGAAAAACCGAGGCCGCCTGTATTCTGACGCAACGTCTATTGGCGGCGGGTCATGGCGATGGACTCTATTTTGCACTGCCCACTATGGCAACCTCTAACGCCATGTATTCACGGCTGGGCAATTTGCATCGCCGCTTTTATACCGCTGAATCTTCTCCTTCTTTTGTTCTCGCCCACGGTGCGCGTGACTTAAACGACGATTTTATCGCCGCCGTTGCCACACCTCAGCCTACCGATTTGGACTACACCGCTAGCGAACTGTCGGCTACCAGTCGCTGCAATCAATGGCTAGCAGATTCACGTAAAAAGGCGCTGCTAGCGGAAGTGGGCGTAGGCACCATCGACCAAGCGTTAATGGCCATTTTGCCGTTTCGCCACCAATCGCTGCGTTTATACGGGCTGGCGCGCAAGGTTCTCGTCATTGATGAGGTGCACGCCTACGACAATTACATGCAAACACTGCTCAGCCAACTGTTGGCTTACCATGCCCGGCAGGGCGGTAGCGCTATTCTGCTAACGGCCACGCTACCCCATTCCATGCGCAGTGCCTTAATGGCGGCTTGGCAAACGGGGCTTGGACAGCCGACAACGCAACCGCAAAAAGATGATTTTCCGTTGCTGACCCATGTGAGTGAAGGGCAGCCGTTGGAGTTGCCGCTGGGCTCGCGCAAAGAGGTGTCCAGAAGTGTTGAAGTCGCTTGGCTTAACGAAGAAGAGCAAGCGATAGAGGCGGTGCTGGAAGCAGTGGAGGCCGGTGAGTGTATCGCTTGGGTGCGCAATACAGTAGATGACGCTATTCGCGCATTCGAAGCTATTGCTGCTCGCCACCCAGAGCCTGAGCGCTGCCTGCTGTTCCACAGCCGCTTTGCCATGGTGGATAGGCAACGCATTGAGTCCCAGGTCATTGAGCGTTTAGGCAAAGACTCAACGCCTGAAATACGCAAAGGCCAGGTATTGATCAGTACACAAGTTTTCCAGGAGTCTCTCGACTGCGATGTGG
>OJFX01000459.1_pt1 | contig 14957 bp, 10 predicted proteins | sample 1594171 | NCBI WGS metagenome assembly OJFX01 (sample SAMN05416840, study PRJEB24817) | seawater metagenome | isolation source: Sea water | place: Canada:Atlantic | collected 2013-07
ATCTACACACTGCATATCGTCGGCAGCGTCAGATGTGTATAAGAGACAGCTCGGGCACAGAATCACACCCAAAGTCCACCCGCAGCGGTCCGGCGAGCCCGACGGGCACCTGCGCGAACCCGACCAGATTCTCTACGTTCCCCTGGGCAGACTTCGTCGGCACGGGGGTACCGCCCAAGAAAGGGAGTCCCCCTCCGGCAGCACCCTCCGCGAGCGCCCGGCGACGCTCGACCCAGGGACCGTCATGGTCCTCTCCCCGGGGCCCCCTGGGAAGCTTCGTGAGCCCGTCCGTGCTGCCATCAGCGCCTGAATCCCCCTCTCTATCTTCCATCATAGGTGCCTGAGCCTACTCCTCAGGCTCCCCGTGCGGTAGCGTCCCAGCTCTCCCCCGCGCTTCTCCACCGCCCGTTCGCGACAGATACCCCCATGTCCCTCGACATCCTCGGCGCCGTCACCGGCCTCTTCGTCGTCGTCTATGACGGCATGCACGCCCTGCGCTTCACCCTTGGACGCGCCCAATCGGTCGTGGGCCCTGGCATCCACTTCAAGTGGCCGTTCATCCAGACCTTCAAGGTCGAGGAGACGAAGCACACGACCCTCGACCTCGAGCCCCAGGTGATTCAGCTCGACGACGACCTCGTCTACGAGGTGGACGCCAAGGTGGTCTACCGCATCGTCAACCTGCGCAAGGCGATCATCGAGATCGACGACCTCGTCACCGGCCTCCAAAACCGCGTGGTCATCGCCGTCCAGTCCGTCGTGGCGCGCCAGACCCGCAAGACGGTGACCGACGTGGACGCCATGTGCGACGCGATCCGCAAGGAGCTTGAACCGGTCGAGGACCAATGGGGCGTGCGCATCCTGAAGTTCGGCTTCTCCAACATCTCCCCATCCCCCACGACCCTCGAGATCACGCAGCTGCAGCTCCTCACCGAGGAGAAGCGCCGCCTCTACGGCGAGTTGCGCGATAGCGGGCTCTCGGAGGAGGCCGCCGTGGCCCTGGTCTCCGGCGCCGTCGTGTCGGTGCATCCCGACGAGAACATTCCCATGCGCCGGACCACCGACGCCCGGGACGCCGCTCTCGTGGAGGTCACCGCGCAGGAAGCGAAGGATCAGGAAGAAGAAGCGCGCAAGAAGAAGGCCAAGCGAAACGAGATTGAGGGCATTGCCGATCCGAAGGACTCGGACCCCTTCGCGGACAAGGATGCTCCCCAGGACGACGGTGGCCCCATCGGGCCCGGCTCCGCCTGACCCGGTCCAGGTTAGGCCCCCGCCGTGTTCGACTTCTTCTCGCTCTCCACCGACGTTCTCTACGTCATCGCCATCACGATCAGCGCGATCGTGAAGGCGAGCGGTGTGACCGTGCGCACGGGCACGACGGGACTGCTCTACACCGTCGGCCGCATCGACCGGCCGATCCCGCTGATCTTCCGACCGATCATCGGCGCAATCCAAAAGGCCGGCAAGCTGAAGGGCCTGCCGCGCGGGGAGCTGAAGCCCGGCTTTCACCCGCTCATCCCCTTCCTCCAGCGCGCCCGCCGTGTGCCCACGCGCTCGCGCACGATGGATCTCCCGGCCCAGAAGGTGGCCACCTTTGAGGGGTACGTCTTTATCGCCGACGCCAACATCGTCTTCCGCATCGTCGACATCCGGCGCGCGTTGATCATGGTCGATGACCTGCTACGGGGCATGGAGCAGATGCTGACCCTCGGCGTGCAGGAGGTCCTGCGCGAGGCACGCGTCGCAGAGCTCCAATCGGGCGAAGGCCTCGACGAAAAGCTCCGCCAAAACCTGGAGGACAAGCTCCGGGTCTGGGGCGTCACCGTGGAGCGCGCCGGCTTCCCAAGCATCTCGCCTTCGCCCCGCACCCTGCGCATCACACAGCTCCGGGAGACTGTGCTCGAGCGCGGCCGACGCGTGGAGCAGCTCCAGGACGCCGTCGGCGGCGCCCACCGCCTCTCCACCACCAGCGCCCTGGGCGCCATCGGCACCCGCCGCGTCTTCCGCACCAAGGCCCGCGCGAAGCGTCGCTTCGTCTACCAGCGCAGCCGCGCCCTGAAGATCCGCGCCGCCCTCGAACGCCGAGGGCTAACCGGCGGCGCGATTGACCGCGCCCTGCGTTCCCTCCGCCGAAGGGGCGCCAGCCGATTGGGCTGAGTCGCGAAGCGCGTCATCACCTGGCGCCAACGGAAACGCAACTCGAACACGTTGGCCTGTAGAGCCCTCTACAGATCGCCTGGGGGAGGCCTGAACGCCGGGCAGTGCGCCTATACTCGAGGCCGTATGCGGCCCCAGCAATCTTCCGTCAACCGTTTCTTCATCCCTCAGGTCCGCGCAGTGGCTGCGGCGCTTTGCCTCCTTGTGGGCGCTACCGCTTGCGGTCGCGGCGACGACAACTCGCTGGACGATGCGCTCATCTACAAGGTCAAGCGCGACAAGCTGGTCATCACGATCCGCGAGCGCGGCGAGCTCTCGGCATCCGTGAACATGAAGGTCGTTTCGGAGGTCGAGGGACGGCCTACGCTGATCTACCTCATCGAAGAAGGCAAGCGCGTCGAGAAGGGCGAGAAGCTCGCGGAGCTCGAGACCAACGAGATCGTCGAGAAGCGCACCCTTGAGGAGATCGCCGTGGCGCGGGCGGACGCCGCGATGCAGCAAGCGCGCAAGAGCGTCGACATCCTCGAGCGCGAACTGCGCTCCGCAGAGAGCGCCGCCGAGAGCCAGCTCCGCATCGCCGAGCTGAACGCGACGAAGCTCCTCGGTCAGCCGCGCACCGCGGCCCACGATTCGAGCGACCCTCTCGCGGGCACAAACGCACAGGTCATCGAGGCCCTTGAGCTGCTCTTCAAGGAAGAGATCGAAGAGGTCGAGCCCGCCGGTGATTCGAAGGCTTCGAAAGCTGGCCCTGCCGAGCTTGGAGCCGAAGCGCTCGAACGAGCCAAGCGGGCTCGCCGCCCGGTTTCGCCTGACCTGGTGGAGAAGGCGATGGCGCTGTTCGAGACCGAGGAGAACCTCGCCCTTCAGATGGGCGAGATGGCGAACATGATTCTCCAGGAGGTCGCGAAGATCAACCTCGCCCGCGCCGACCTCGAGGTCGCAGCCGAAACGCTCCGCTTCAGCGAGCAACTCGCGCTGGAGGGTTTCATGACCCGCGGCGAGCTCACCCGCGATCGAATCAACTACCAACGGCGCATCGCCGAGATGAGCCTCGCCTGGAACAACCTCGACCTGCTCGTGAACTACACGCTCAAAGAGCGCAAGATCTCGGGGGCGCAGAATGTGGAGGATGCCGACCTATCGCTCGAGAGCGTGAGGGCGACGGCGGAGGCCCGGCGCGTGCGCGAGGCCTCCGACCTCAAGAGTGCCGAGTCCGAGTTTGAGGTTGCCAAAGGCCGCCTTGCGATGTGGAACGAGCAGATCGAGAAGGCCGTGCTCTACGCACCCGGCCCAGGCCTCGTCGTCTACGGGCGGTACGACTGGGACGAACCCGTCTACGAAGGCATGGACATCCGCAAGCGTCAGGAGATCGTCATTCTCCCGGACGTGTCGTGGATGATCGCGAAGCTCCTGGTGCATGAAGCGCAGATCGACAGCGTGGCGGTCGGCCAAGAGGCATCGGTGCGCGTCGACGCATTCCCGGACATCGCTTTCCCAGCCACCGTGAAGAGTGTTTCGTCGCTCCCCGACGTCCGAGGCTCATGGCGCTCCGACATCAAGGTCTACTCGGTGCAGGTCAACCTCGATGACGAGAACCTCGACGCCGCACTCCGGCCGGGGATGAGTTCGACGATCAACATTGAAGTGGGCGACCTCGGCGACGTGATCGCCATCCCCCTGCCCGCCCTCGAGCGACAGCGTGATCGCTACTTCGTTTGGGTCGTGAATGGCGGGAAGGTCTCGGCACGGGAGGTGCAGATCGGCGTCAACAACCTTACCCACGTCGAGATCGTCAGCGGCCTGAGCGAAGGCGAGGCGATCTATCTCGTGACGCCGCCTGGCGCCGAGCTACCGAGGGACGACCGGCCAGAGACGAAGGACGTCGGCGGCCCGGGTACGAAGGGGTCCGATACGCCTTTGCCCGAAGGCGCGGCGGTTTCCACAGAGGCGACTGCGCCAGCATCACCCGACACCAAAGGTAACTCAGCGGAGTAGAGTGCCGAAAGGCACGCCGCTCTCAACGTTGGTGTTCATATGGCAGCCAAGCGCTTCCCAACCTTCCGCCTGGGGATCAAGAGTCTGCTGCTGCATAAGCTGCGTTCGTTCCTGACGGCCCTCGGTCTCCTGTTCGGTGTCGCGGCCGTGATCTCCATGCTGGCCGTCGGCGAGGGGGCGAGTTACGAGGCGCTCGAGCAGATCAAGACGCTCGGGCCGACGAACATCATGGTCCGCAGCCAGAAGCCGCTCGTGACCGAGGCGACCGCGAAAGGGCACAGGCGCAAGGCATTTGCATACGGCCTTCTCTACCAGGACCTCGACCGGATCAACGCGATGTTCCCGGGGGCCAAGCACGCGGTTCCGGTGCGCGAGACCCAGCAGAACCTGCGGTCCGGTGAACTCTGGTCGAGCAGCATCGTGGTCGGCACCACGCCCGAATACCTTGACGTGCTCAGCCTCCGAGTGGATGACGGCCGCTGGCTATCCAGCGTCGACGTAGAGAGTCACGAGAACGTGGTCGTGCTCGGGGCCGCGGCCGCCCAGGTCCTCTTTCCGCTGGCCAACCCCATCGGCGCGGCGCTCCAGTCGGGCGAGAACCGCTTCACGATCGTCGGAGTTCTACAGGCGATGGGGCGCGCGGCGAGCCCCGGGGGCATTCCGCTCGACGAATGTGTCTTCATTCCGATCTCGACGTCCCGCGCGCGATTCGGGGACGTCGTCCGCAAGCGCAGCACGGGCAGCGACGAACGGACGCGCGTGGAGCTCACGGAGATCAAGCTCCAGCTGCACACAACCGAAGAGGTCATCCCCTCGTCGAAGCTCCTCGCACGGACCCTCCATATCGGAACGCGCGCCCAGGACGATGTGAAGATGATCGTTCCACTGGAGCAGCTACGCCAGCAAGAGGAGACCGCGCGCATCTTCAACATGGTGCTCGGCTCCATCGCGATCATCTCCCTGCTCGTGGGAGGGATCGGAATCATGAACGTCATGCTTGCGACGGTCACTGAGCGCACGCGCGAGATCGGCGTTCGCCGCGCGCTTGGCGCCAAGAAGAGCCACATCGTGAAGCAATTCCTGGTTGAAGCCGTGGTACTGAGCGGCGCGGGCGGAGCGATGGGGGTTCTTCTGGGCCTCATCATTCCGCAGATCGTGACGGCGCTGAGTGACAGCCTGACGATCGTGCGCCCCATTCACGTGGGCGTCTCGTTCGGGGTCTCCGCCTTCGTGGGCGTGACGTTTGGGCTCTACCCCGCGTGGCGCGCCGCCAACATGGACCCGGTGACGGCGCTACGGCACGAATAGCGGAAGGGCCGAGGCAATGCCCATCGAGCGTTGCCCCCCCACCTCCCTTGACGCTTCGGCGGTGGCTGCCCTGGCCGCCGGTTTTGAACCTGGCACCGCCGAGACTTCAGCTCAGATGTGGGCCGAAGTCAGGGGTCACGTGCCGTGCGTCGACGAATCGGGCGGAGCGCCAGGGCACTCCGCCCCGTGCACGATCAACGGAAGCTCAGCGCGAGGGCATCCGAGAAATTGCTCGTGGGCGCGCCCATCGGCGAGATGTCCCGGAACCAAGCCTGGAAGAACCACGTCTGGCCTGGCTGCGCAGCGACGGTACCGTTGGGGAGCTCAAGGCCCGCGGTGTCGACCCGCAGTTCGAAGGCTGAGGCCGGACCGGAGTAGAGGATCTGGCTCCCACCGTCATAACGTCCAATGGCGCCACCGAGGCAGATTCGCCCCTGGGACCCAGCGACGGGCGTCGCCGCGGTGGCCGTGAGCGAGCCGACGTAGATGCCGAATTGGTTGGCCGGGAGTCCCTCCGTACGCAGGGTGACGCGGTTCTCGCTCGCGAGATCCGATCCCACCGCCGTCATCTTGGCGCTGACTCCAGCACTGGTCGCGACCGCCGGCCCGCAGATGCTGGTCCCGATCAGCTCAGTCGCGCCGTTGTTCGCCAGCAGGAGCCGGTTGAACTTCGGGTAGAAGATGTCGATATCCGAGTCGCCGTCCAGGTCCGCAAACTTCGCATAGGCAGTGCCATCGGTTCCGAACGCCCCTGCAACCGCAGGCTCCACCGTCAACTGGCCCGTCCCGTCGTTCAGCCAGAAGTTGAAGCTCCGATCCGGAATCTGGTGGAATCCAAAAGCCACGACGTCTTGGTCACCGTCAACGTCGACGTCGTACACCGTGAAGTCGTACCCGGCGAGGAAGTTCAGGAAGCTACCCCCGATGGGGTACTGAACTCCCAGCGTGGTGTAGCTGGACCCCGACGGCCCGTTGCGGACGCCGATGTAGAGCGTCTCACCCTGCTGGAGCAAGAGGTCGGGCACACCGTCCCCCGTCACATCTTCCTGCAGGACTCGGCCGGCGCCAATTCCGAAGAACAACATGGCCGGAGCGCCGAAGACTCCGGAGCCCAGATTGCGGCGCCAGTCAGTCTGCGCGTTCACGATCCGAGGGCCTTCGTAGATGAGGTCGTCAAGCCCGTCCCCATCCACATCGACGAAGCTCACTCTGTTGGGCGTATTGAACGGAATCGCAGTGAAGGCGGAGCCGATTCCGCCGTTGCGGAACCACTGGGCAGCCCTGGGGCCTAGCCCCAAGCGGACGCGTGCAGAGATATCAGGGTCCCCGTCAGAATCGACATCGACGATCTCGATGTCCTCAAGGATGCCAACCGTGGAGATGACCGGCGCCCGGAGTGCCACCAATCCACCACCCAGGTTCTCTACCACATCGACCCGGATGTTGACGGATTGATGGGCGCACACCAGGTAGTCGTCATCCCCGTCCCCGTCGAGATCGGCTGGATAAAGCTCGTCGTACCCGCCACTGCCCCCAAGGCTCAACACACGCGGCAAACCGAAACGGCCACCGCCCAGGTTCTCGATCAAAGTGAGCTCTGAGGCGAAAGGATGGGTCGCCAGGAGATCGAGGTCCCCATCGCCATCGAAGTCGGTGCTCTCGACAAACGACGCATCGAGCTCAGGTCCAGCGAGACGAACCTCATCCCCCAGGAGCGGCGACGCCCCTGCTCCTTGGTGGACCTCGATGTTGACCCACCCATCCAGCTCGATCGCGTCGAGAAGTCCATCGCCCGTCACGTCCGCATAGACATCTGGGTCATTCGGGGAGAACGCCTCACGCAAAAGCTCTGGGGCCCCAAAGAGCCCACCTCCGAGTCCTGGCAACCACGAGTCCACTATCTCGAAGACCCCAATGCGGTTGAGTGCAACTAGGTCAAGAAGACCGTCAGCATTCAGGTCGAGGATCTCGGTGACTAGGACGAGGTCGGGCGCGCCGGCGACCTGCAAGGGCATCGGTGGCCCGAAGACCAGGGGCGCCAATCCCTCGAGGATTTGAATCCCCCCGCCGTCGGAGTGGACGATGTCCAGCAGTCCGTCGCCGGTCATGTCCCGCAGGTGGGCCCCATAGAAGGGCATCGCCCCGTTGGTGGGGTCGATCGGCGCCGAGAAATGGCCTCCCCCGGTGCCCTGATAGATCTGGACAGAAGCGAGGGTCACCGCCTCGATGACCACGTCGTTCAGACCGTCGCCGGACACATCTTCGAGCCTCCAACGCTCGGGAGCCGGTGCCACCAGCGGCCGCGCCTGTGAACCGATAGTGCCGGCCACGTTCTCGAACCACACGAGCTGGGACGGCGCGTCGACGGCGAGAATGAAGTCTCCATCGCCGTCGTTATCTACGTCGCCGACGCGCAGCTCGATCGCCGACGGGGCGTTATCCAAGCGGGCGTGCGCCACAAAGTCCCCGCCGCCGCGGTTCTCCGACCAAACCAGCGCCAGTCCACCACCAGGATCCTGGACCAGTGCCAGCACGTCGACGTCCCCGTCCTGATCCACGTCGCCGGCGATGCACTGATCCACCAGGGCTAGACCAAGGTCCACACGGGAAGGCGCCCCGAAGGCCCCCCCACCTGTCGAGGGCACGACGTAGCCGGCGCCAGCGGCAAGGAGCAAGTCAGAGGTCCCATCACCGTCAAAGTCCGTGGCGTCGAGGCTCGTGGGCGGTGTCAGGAGTTCGGGAAAGCCGACGATGTCCCGCGGCTGCGAGTAGGGGCTCTGGGCGAAGCCTGGGGCCCCGAGAAGGATGCCGAGAAGGATGCCGAGAAGGGCGCCGAGAAGGGCGCCTGCGGGGACAGCGAGCAACGGTCGCCCATGGGCGAGAGTCAATCTGATCATGATGAAGGATGGGGTGGGCCCACGCCGCCGGGTGTCTTGCGAGCCAAGCGCCCGGCAGCACGTGGGTTCAACGTCACCTACCCACGCTATGGGCCGGGGTTTCTCGTTGGGGCCCACAACACCCCCTCCCCATCAGCCCCCATGGCACGCCGGGGTCCCACGGCAATCCCTAGCGGCGCTCGACTTTGATGAATTTAGGCTCTGGAATTCTGAACCGCTCGCTCGCCTCCTCGCCGGGTGGCTGCGCGTCGATCGTGACCTTGCCGGAGTAGGGCTTGAACGCTTTGCTTGTGGCGGTGACGTCCCAGGTCCCCGCCCAGTCGTACACGGAGAACTCGGCGAACGGTGTCTTGCGAGGCAAGCTCTCGCTCCAGTAACGAGCGCCCGAGGCCAGCTCCCGGAGATCCTCGGACGAGTCCTCCACTTCCAGCTGACCATCGGGCAAGGCCTTGGCGGTGAATCGGAACCTGCGCTTGCCGGACTCGTGCGTCATCGTCAGTTCAACGGACGCCCTCACCGGATCGATCTGCTCCATCGACAAGCCGGTTTCGGGCAGTGGATTTTCGCCCGCAGCCTTGGCTCGATGGAACTCGACGAAAGTCTCTGCAGCCTCGATGGGGTCCAACCCAGGAAGATAGGCCAAAAGGAAACTTGCCGTCCCGAGGGGCCTCTTTGGCGTCCGCGGCAGGACAAACTCGATCTCCTCATCCCCCATGGCCGCAAGGTCGACCGGGAACTGGGCACTCTCCTCTCCACAGGCAAGATGCACCGTGATCTGAGTCGCCGGCAGCCCGAAGATCCTCCCCCGATGGGGATCCGACCCCATGGTCCGGTACTGGCTGCTCTTCGTGCCACTTCCCTGCTCAAGCATGAGGCGTCCCCCCGCAAGATCCCTTGCCGTCAGGACACATTGCTCCTCGAACGGGTTGCCACTCTCATCGACGACCCGAAATCGCAGCGTCGCCCTGGGCCACATCCCTAGCTCGACGGGGTCGTCCCCCGTGGGGTATTCCTTGGCCGGAAGGGAGAGGTTCGCGAATCCCTCGGCCTCCACACTCAGCCCGATGGGCCCCGCGCCGAGCCCCGTGACCCGGAAGCGCCCCGCCGCATCGCTGAATCTGTAGATCAAACCGATGTCGCCCTCCGACGCAACGATCTTGAACTCCGGGATCGCCTGATGGGTCACGGCGTTGACCACGAGCCCCTCGATGACGTTCCCGTCCAGCGCCTCAGGGTCCAGCACGATCTCGATGGGGTCGGCGCCCGCGATCGCCTCCACCGTGATCCGCCGCTTGGGATCGGCGGGGTCGATGGCGTGCACCTTGTACTTGCCTTTCCCCAGCTGCCGGAAAACGAAGCGCCCGTCCGCGGCAGAGACGGCCTTGTCGACGCCGGCCTTCCATTCCCACGTGGGCGGGTGGCTCCACGTGGCCTCCGCCTCGTAGACCCGCTCCCCCTCCACTTTGAGCTGAACATCCGCCGCCGCCGTGCCATCCGGCCAGACAACACGCCCACCGATGGTCAGTTCCGGCTCCAGCTGAATGCGCGCGACGTGCTCCGCCGGCCGCCGCGACGGCTCGACCGGCTGGGCGAGGGCGATGGCGTAGCCGGGCAGGCTCACGAACACGTAAGGGGGCGCTTCGAAGGAGCTGCCCGTCGGGATGGCGAAGCCGTTGGCCCGGAAGCCCCCCGTGGCATCGGTGGCCCACCTCCCGCGCACGGCCGCTGGGTCCTTTACGTAGGGACCCACGATGACGGACGCGCCGCTCGCCGGCGAGCCATCGGGCAGCCGCACTTCGCCGATCAAGGACAGGCCAGGATCCAGGGTGATCCGGTGGGGATTGTCCTGGGGCCTGTAGCTCTCCACGAGTCGAAGGAACCCGCGGGCCTCGAGCGCAAGCTGCCCACCGCCCCCATTCATCGGAACGGGCCCCGCCCGGAACTCGCCGCGGCCATCGGTCTCCGCCTCGACCCACCGCCCATAGAGCTTGTGAACACTTGGAAAATCGGTCTGGTCATCCCAGCTCGAGGAGCCAAACCCCGGCTCGGAGGTGATCTTGACACCTTCGATCCCGCGGCCATCGAGGTCCACGACGCGCCCTTCGACAAAACCCGCACGGTGAAGCACGAGGTCGAGGCCGGAGACGGCCTCGCCCGCGTTCAGTTCGCCCCGGAAGCCCACCGTGCTCGCGAAGCCGTCCGCATCCGCCATCAGATGGAACGAAGGCCCGAGATGTTCGATCCGGAATCGGCCCAGGGAGTCGGCCTTCGCCGTTCGGTGAGGGGCGTCCTTGTCCCGGCTGTGCGTGCCGCACCATCCCCTTAGCTCGGCCCCGGGCACAGGACTCCCTTCACCGTCGACCACGCGGCCCTCGAAGACCCCGCCCCCCAGGATCTCGACGATGACGTCGCCGGTCAAACCGCTCACCTTGACGACCCTTGAGGCCTCGCCCGTGGTGTCCGTTGGGTCCACCCGGAAGGTGACGGTCGGAGCCGCGGCCCGCGCCACGAAGTGAACGCGGCCGTCATCACCCGAGGAGAGCTCCTTCCACTGACGTCGACTGCCACGCGCGTCGGTCGCGAGTACGACTGCGCCGGCCATGGGCTCCCCCGTGATTCCGTTGACGATCCGGGCCGTGACAGAGACCGTCTCGGGCCTGTCCGGTTCCTCTGCCACGCCGTCGGCAGCGATCGGAGCGCGGCCCCCGGCCGCTGCGACGCGCTCGCCTTCCTCTTCGGCCAGCTGTGGCACGAGCTCCGTCTCAAGCGCGGCCGTCTGGGAATCGAGAAGCGGCCCAAGGGGATCGGATTGCTTCAGGATCGCGAGCGCACCGAGCAGGACGATCGCAAGTCCAGCCGCAGCTCCAGCGATTTTGAGGACTCCAAAGGACCCAACGGCGGACGCCTGAACCGCAGCGCTCCCTCCGCTGGCACGGGCTGCGTCCGCGAGCACCGCTGCCTTGATGCGCGCCAGGGTCGCACTCGGGAAGAGCAATCCGCCCGTTCCGAGGGACAGCCCCGACGGCAAAGAGGCCCGGAGCCGCTGCAGGCCACGGTGAAGTCGGACGCGGCCAAGCCCGCTCGAGATGCCGAAGCGCTCGGCGATCTCTGGCCCTGTGAGGCCCTCAAAAAGGCGCGCCCCCACGGCGGCCCGCTCCCCCTCCGGCAGATCTTGAAGGGCTTCGCGCACCGCCGACTCCAGTTCGGCGCCCTGGAGGTCCTCCTCCGGGGAACCGGGTTCGCGGATCTCCAGCCGATCCGCGGCCACGGCCCGCCCCGCGCGCCGGCGCGCCGTCCGGGCGCGGTTCGTGAGAATCCCGATGAGCCACGGGCCGACGGGGCGGGAGGCGTCCCACGCTCCAGAGTGCTCGATGGCCACCAGGAAGGTCTCCTGCAGGAGGTCTTCGGCCCCGGCGGCGTCCCGGGAGAGCCGCCGCGCGATGCGGAGGAGACCTGGGGCACACTCGTCAAAGACGCGGCCAAGGTCCTTTGGGTCACCGGAGGCGCGATAGCGCGCGAAGAGTTCGTTGAGTCGAGGATTGCCCATAACACCCCCATTGGACGTGGTCCTGGCGAGTGTTACGGCCGATTGGAGATTTGTCACTCCCTGTCCCCTCCTGGAGGAGAGTGGCCCCTCAGATCGTTCATTTTGGGGGCCCTAGAGATCAGCTTTTCGATCGACGGAGCCCAACGCTCGATATCCTCCTCCCCATGGCCGACACGAACAAAAAGCCCCTGACCTTCAAGGGCATCCTCGCCCTTCTCGGAGCGGGGCTCCTCTACCTCGTCGCGAAGCTCACCGGAGTCGACCTGAGCGCCCTGCAAGGGCCGAAGGACGGCACCACGGCCGGGCAAGAAGCGCCGGCGTCGCCGGGCGCGGGCGCAGACCCGGGCAAGAAGGCTCCGATGAAGAAGACGGCGCCCAAGGAGACAGCTCCGAAGACGCCCGAATTGAAAAAGCCTGAGCCGAAAAAGCCCGAGCCAAAGAAGGTCGAACCCAAGGACGCGGCCCCCAAGGCCGACGACACGAAGAAGGTTGCAGGGCTCTTCAGGGCTATGCGATCCGACGTCCAGGTGGAGGTCGAAGGCGAGGTCGTGCACATCCTTCCCGATGACAACCAAGGCTCTCGGCACCAGCTCTTCCTGCTCGAGCTCTCCAACGGCATCACCCTCAAGGTGAGCCACAACATCGACATCGCCCCCTACATCAACGGCATCGCAAAGGGCGACACCGCTCGGGTCTACGGCGAGTACGAGTGGAACGATAAGGGTGGCGTCGTGCACTGGACCCACCGCAACACCCGCGGCGGAAGCCACCCGGGCGGCTGGATCCTGCACAAAGGCCAGAAGTACGAGTAGCGGCGCGGACTATCGCCCAAACCGCGGGGGCTCGTCGGCGTATTCCCAATCGCCGACGCGCTTGCCCACGACGTAGCGGCCACGCTCCTTCCATCGACCGTCTTCGTCGTAGAACGTCCAAGCCCCGTCGCGCTCCCCCCCGGCGTAGCTGCCTTCGCTTTCCAGCGAGCCGTTCTCGCGCCGATAGATCCACGGGCCCACCCGTTGGCCGTTCCGGGCGAGCCCTTCGGAGGCGACGATCCCGTTGGCGTGCCACCAAACCATGGGCGTCTCGCGGGCGGGGTCGAAGACATAGCTGGACTGGAGCAACCCCGTGGGCCACCACGTGACCCAGTGCCCGGTGGGCTCGCCATGGGCGTACTCCCGGAAGGTCTTGGGTCCACCGCCCGGGTACCAGGTTCGCTGGGTCCCGTCGTTGGTGAAGCCCCGGTCCCCCAAGGAGATTCGATGCTTGTCCACGAGCAGCTGGTCCGTCTCAGGATCGCGCACCACGAGCCGCTCGGGACGAGGGGTCTCCCGCCTCGCCTTCGCTGAGTTCCGCACGTACGCCTCGGCGACGACCCCTGGGTGGGGTCGAGCGCAGGACAAGAGCGCCACCGGGGCGAAGCCCAGTGCCAGGAGGGCAATTCGAGCTGGGACGAACAAGCAGAGGCGGAAGGATTGAGGCTTGGGCATGGCGAGCGCCGTAGACTTCTGGCGCGCCCCCATCATGCCTGGCCCATCACCCCCAGACGAGAACGGTATCCCCGACGCCCCCTCCGGCAGCCCGACGTTCGACGCTTCGGCCGCCGACGACGGGACCCATCGCCCCATGGGGACCGTCCCCGCGGCGGACTTCTGGGACGTGCTCTACGGGCGTCGCTCGATCCGCAAGTTCCTCCCCGACGAGGTGGAGCGCCCAAAGATCGATCAGGTGATGCACGCGGGCATCTGGGCCCCGAGCTCCTGCAACTATCAGATGTGGGACCTGGTGGCGGTCACCGACCCCGAGGTCAACGGCACCCTCGCGAAGCTCTCCACTCAGATGGCCAACGCCCCGGTGAACATCATCGTGAGCTACGGCCGCGAGTTTTCCGAGGAGGCCTGGGCCAACATCCAGTCCGCGTCGGCCCTGATCCAGAACATGGGCCTGGCCGCCCACGCCCTGGGCCTCGGCACCTTCTGGATCACCCAAACGGGCGGGGCGGAGCGCGTTCGCGAGGCCGTGGGCCTGCCCTACGACCGAGTGGTCATCGCGGTCCTGGCCCTGGGCTACCCCAAGGTCCAGCCCAAGCGCGGCCCGAAGCGCCGCCCCTTGGACCAGGTCACCCACTACAACCATTACGCCGGTCGGCCGATTCCGTCGTCCCCGAGCCCCGCCGACTGGGAGCCGGACCTGCTCACCACGTACCAGCGCGCACGCGTCCTCAACGGTTTACGTCACAACAAGCCACGGGCCTGGGAAGTTCGCGCCTTGGAAGAAGCGCTGGACGCGCTCGTACCCGACGGCAAGGAACGCCCCCAGCCACCCGAGGGCTCGACGGAAGACCCGCGCGGCCGCTGGCTCGACGTCCTGCCATGCACAGGCATCGTGACCGCCAAGGTCAGTCTCCTGCGCAAAGGCTTCCGCTTCGACGTCGCGGAGCGCAGCCAAGAAGTTGCGGAGTTCTGCGCCGGGCGCGTCAGCCCCCGGGGCGCCGCGTTCGCTTGGCCGGAACCGTCGATTGAATTCGAAGCGCCCCCCGAAGGTCACTACGACGTCGTGAGCTGCTTCTTCCGCTTGGAGGGCCTACGGGAGTCCGATCGCGCGGCGCTCGTGGCCGAGATGACGCGCTGGGTCAAGCCCGGCGGGCGCCTGCTCATCGCCTACGTGTCCTCACGCTCCTACCACGGCCTCACGGAGAAGCTGCGCGCGCGCCGGGGCGGGCCCAAGGGCGTCGAGTACGTCCTCTCCCCCGACCCGAACATCGGCCCTTTTGCGCCCCTGCGCCCAGGCGATGTCACGGGCCTCGTGAAGGGCGCAGGCCTCGAAATCACGGACCGCTTCGGCTCCCAGGCCGCCCCGCCCCCCGAAGAGCTCGAGTTCCGCACGCGGAACATGTCGAGCGCCTCCGGCAAGGTCCTGCGCGGTATCGCCGCCGCCGCACGCGCCTTCGAGAAACTCCCGGGCGCCACTTCGCGCCGCGGCCGCTTCCAGTTCTTGGTCGCGCGACGGCCCAAATAGGCCGGCCGCCTTCGCCGCGGGCCGGCTCCGTCCCCTAG
>OJFX01000462.1_pt1 | contig 14886 bp, 12 predicted proteins | sample 1594171 | NCBI WGS metagenome assembly OJFX01 (sample SAMN05416840, study PRJEB24817) | seawater metagenome | isolation source: Sea water | place: Canada:Atlantic | collected 2013-07
CGGCAGATCACTCACGATGAGCCTGAAGTTGTTCGCGCTCGCCACGCTGCTTCCAATCCCGGCGAGTGCGTCGCCTGGCCCCGACCCAAGCGGGCCCCCTACGCGCGCCGCAATCTCATTGGCCGCGGTTTCACGACGACGAAGTCCTGCCAGCCCTGAAGGCCAAGCGGCTCGTGCTCCACGACGTCGAACTCCCTGGTCCAATTCTCCTTCACGTACTCCGGGGTGATGAACGTCATGCCGTACAGGTCGGGGTTGGTCATCCCTGGCTGTCGGCAGAAGGCGTAGCCCGTCTTGTCGAGCCGCAACTTGGCGCCCTGGGCCTGCGCCGGCGTCAGCCCAACGTTGGCACACCTGTCCGCGTCCGACAGGACCATCCCGAGCGACTCGGGCCCATGGGTCGTCAAGATGAGGAGCGCATTTTCGCGGCTAATCCGCGCGAGCTCCTCGAGCCACTCCTTGTGGTTGTTCTCTTCCAGGTGCGAAAAGATGGAGTTCGCCCAGATCAGGTCGAACATCCCGTCGGCGTAGGGCAGCCGTGGATGTGGTGAGGTCGTTTCAAACTTGGCGAAATCGAGTGCCCCTTTGCACCACTCGACGCCCTCCCTGTTTACGTCGCATCCATGCAGCTCGACATGGTCCGCGTGTGCCGGCCAATAGCGCAGCGTGCGGCCAAAACCGCACCCGAAGTCGAGCACGCGATCAAAACTCCTCAACGCCTTGCCCTGCCTTCTGGCGGCGCTATGAATCATGTGGAACGACTCGAAGCCGCCCTCGAGGAACCCGCCCACGCCACCGGCGCTCGTCACGTTCATGCCCTCGATCGGCGGGATGTCGGGGTAGAACTCCCTGACGTAGTCGTAGGCCATGTAGGCGTCCACGTTCAACCACCGCAGGAAACCCGGCGAGTCGACATCCGGGAAGGCTTTCTGGAGGTCCGGACGCTCCCGGTGGAGCTTCAGAGCGAGCTCGAGCAGCTTTGGGTCGTGGTCAGTTAGGTATTCATATTTGCCGGATGATTTCAAGATCGACATGCGAGCTAATGGGTGGGAGGTTCTGGTCCCCATCCCCCAAGACGTTGCCACCGATCACCGGTAGGAGTCCGAACGGGCAGCGCCACGGGAGGTGACGCGCCACGATCACGGGCCAATACTTGAGTTGGGAAGGACGAGGTTCTGTTGCGAGGTCAGAGAACCCACCACACCACACCGTCTTCGCACCCAAACACTTTCATCACAACTTGCTCCCCCCAAGCGAAGCCCATCCACCCTCCACCGCGGGAATCCTAAGCGCGGTTCCGTGTGCTTGAATCGCAGGGTCGCGCCCACGGTGAATCCAGGTCGTCAATGCCTTCGCGGCCACTCAACGGCCATTTCGAGCGGTATCCGACCAGCGCCAATCACGCTTGCGTCGTTCGTTCTTCTTTGGCGGGCCTTCTGTGCTCGATCGTGAGCGGGGCGTGACAACTCCGTGACAGCCGAAGGCTTTGCGCGATGGCACTCGCTCACCCGCCCACGACCCGCCACGGGCCAAGATCTCGACCCGTGGCGCATCGCCCGTCGTCATCCCCATCCGCGCTACCGGCGGCGTCGGCGCTGCTCCGTCTTCTTTCTTTCGATGGGAGGCATCTTCAGCTCGGATCGAATGGCGTCTTCCAGTTCGTTTGGGTTGAAGCCCCGCGGCCCACGGTCGCCCGCGTAACTGATGCGGCCCTCCTTGCCCACTAGGTAGAGCCGGTCAGGGTGACCAGAGTATGCGGACCCTGCGGTGTCCTTCATGTCATCGATGAGCACCTTCATGGGCGCCAGCCCAAGGGCAATATCGCAGCGCTGGGCAATCTCCCGGCGCTCCGCGAGGGTTGTGGGCTCCTCCACGATGGGGCTCCCATCGGCGCCGCCCTTGGGACTGGCTCCGTCGAGGGCATGGGCCTCCGTGATGTACACCACGAGGAACTCGACCTTCTCACCGTACGCAGCCTGGAGTTCCTTCAACCGGTCGACCGACCGGCGGAAGGGGGGTCATGTGTAGCTACCAAAAATGAGCGCAACGGGCTTCTTCCCCTTCAAGGATGACAGCTTCACGCTCTCATAGGTCGCCGGCTTCTCCACGGTCGACTTGGGTTCGTTCGCGGGCGTCTTCTCGACCTTCTTCGGATACAACGTCTCCAGCTCGAAGTCCGGTGCAACGGTGCCTTCCGTCGGGGCGACGGCTGGACGCCTTGCGCCCCCACGGCCGCGCCCGACCCCGCGGCGGCCCTGCTGCTTCGTATCGGCCGCTTCGATGAAGCCGTTCTTGTCCTTGTCGAGGCGCGCGAACTGGCTGGAGCCGCGCTTGTACTCCTCCTTCGAAATCTTCCCGTCGCCGTTCGCATCGTACCGGCCCGAGAGGTACTCCCAGATCGTCTTCGCAGCGTCGGGTTCGATCGCCTCTTTCGCTGGCTTCTCTTGCTTCTTCGGCTCTTGGGCCGGCGCAGATTCCTTGGGGGCCGCCCCCAGGAATGGACCGAGGCCAGCAAGGGCCAGCGCGGACAGAGTGGTTGGATTCATGATGCTCTATGGATCGTGGGTCAACGGACTACGGGCCTGAGTGGAACCCCCTCCCGCACGGAGGGCTCGGTACTTCTGGGTGCGGCGGCGTCGCTGGACGAATCCGAGTTGCCAACGGTGAATCCACGGGACCATGCCCCAAGGCTTGGATTTCAGGCCCGTTGAGCCGTTCATCTGCGCGCACGGGGACCTGCGCAACCTGGAATCAGGTTAGGCCCTCCGTCAGCGGCGCCCCACGCAGATCTGGCCTGGCAGGACCCCGCGGAGGCGGGTACGGTCAGGCCATGCCTGTTCTCGCCACAGCAATTCTCGTTCTATCGGCCGCCCTCACCGCGGACCCTGCCCCGTCACGTGCCTTCGTCCCTGTGATTGGGTCGCCTTCGCTTCAGGAGACGCCCGCGGCCCAACCGGATTTTGAGGCGTACTTCCCCAATGATGCCGAGGGCGGTCTCGCCCTCGATCGTTACTTCGCGGATCACTCGAACGCGGGCCTCGGGGACGATGAGTACATCGCCTTGATTCGCAACGGGCTTCGGCGCACGACGGTCCGGAAGCTATTCGTGCTGCGCGAGTTCGGAAACCGCTTCGTGTGGGGCAACCGGACCCAACGCATGGATGCCATTGAGCTGATGTTCCACGCCGCCGACCCGCGGCCAGAAGCCGACGCCTACGGCACGAGACACTCGGCCATTTACTTCGGCCTTTCGGTCACGCAGGACAAGACCCCGCGCATTCTCGATGCGATGGTCGCGGTGGCCATGGCGTCCGAGAGCGCGAGCACCATTGGACGCATCGCCTGGGGCACAAGTCAGGAGAAGGACGAGATGCTCAAGCGCCTCGCCCCACACCTCGCTTCCGATGACCCGATAGTCCGCGAGAAGGCCGAGGACCTCGCGAAGATCTTCCGCAAGGAGGAAAGCGCCAGTCAGCGTCGCCGGCGACGGGCGATCGCCAAAGCACACAGCGAGTACGCCGGGGAGATCCCCGCGATCCGGCGCGCGCTTCGGGAGGGAACGACGCCCGAGCGCCGAGCCGCCCTGGATCGGCTTCGCGAAACGAGCCTCATCATGATCTTGGACCGCGAGGCATTTGCCGACTTCGAAGCAGCCGCGACGGACCCCGACGCAAGCGTGCGGCGTGACGTCGTGCGTACCGTGGGCGCCGAGTGGATCTGGAGCGGCGAGGAGCAACATGGTCCTTCGATCGCTCTGATGCTCCGCTTGTCCGAAGACCCTGACCCCCAGGTGCGCTACGACGCCGTCTATTACGGGCTATCCACGGTGAGCGAGTCGCGTGAGGACGTGGTCAGCCGCCTGCTCGCCATGCTCCTGGAACCACCCAACTCGGACCTCTATGGCCGACTCCGCTGGGGCCTCCGGCACCACAAGGACATGGCACGCGAGCTCCTCCTGGCGACCCTTGAGGGCGACACGAAGACCCACAAGGAAAAGGTTGCCGCCCATGGCCTGTACCAATCTGTGATTGGCGAAGCTCCCCCGGTTCGCGTCGAAGGCGTGATGTCCCCGGCCGACCTCGTGGGGCGCTGGAACCTCACGCTGACGGTCCCCGGCGGCCGAACCGGCAACGGCGTGTTGACGATCACCCGCGACGGGGACAAGTTCACGATCTCGTCCGAGGAAGGGATGCAGTTCCCCGAGGCCCGCTTGGTGGTGACCCAACACGGTGCCAACGTCCTGGCCGGCGCGGCCTTCGAGGGCCCCGCGGAGGGGCTCGTCGCGACCATGAACCTTCGAGGCGGCATCCTCGAAGGTGTCTTCATGCAATCGGGCGAGCGCCTGCTCATGCCCTTCACCGCCGCGCGCTCGGCGCGCTGAGCCGAAGCTCTAGAGGGCGGGACAACCCCATTGAATCGAGGGGTTCGCGCCAGCATTCACCGCCGTTCAGGGCGCCCCCCGACCTGGTCTTTGATGAACTCAAGCGAGATCGGTTGAATCGAATCCCCGCAGTGGAGGCACCTGGTAACCACGATGATGTACACCCTGCTTCTTCTGACTGCCCCGGCGCCCGTTCAGATTCTGGACGTCCACCCGACCCTCGGTCCTTACTTTGAGATCTCGGGCGCCATAGCTGCGGCCTCCGACGGCGACGTCATTCGCGTTGCCGATGGGCTCTACCTACCCTTCATCATCGACGGACTCGGGATCTCCATCGTGCCCCTGGACGCCGATCCGGACATCACCGTGCAAGGTCCGGTCCGGATCGGGAACATCGGAACGGGAGAGAGCGTCTCCGTGAGTGGCCTCAGCATCTCCGGGGTCCAAGGGAGCTTCGACACGCCACTCAGCGTCGCGAATTCAGATGGATCCGTCCGCATCCAGGACTGCGACGTCCTCCCCACTGCGGTGACGCCAGGGGTCGTCCTGGAATCGGCGATGGACGTGGTCGTCATCAACACAGTCGTCACCTTCGGAGGCTCGGGCGACGGCGGTGCGGGCATCAGTGCAGCCCGCTCGATCCTCTCGCTCTTCAACGTCACTGCGAATGGCGGGCACACGTCTTGGACCGGGGGAAGCGGCAGCGCTGCGATCGCGCTCTTCGACTCCACCGTCTTTGCATCCGCCTGCATGTTGGTCGGTGGCGATGGAGGTCCAGGGTACTCGGATGGAAGCTTCACTGGCTTCCAATGCATCATCGAGCCAGGCAATGGCGGGGCAGGCATGCTCTTGCTCGGTGGGAGCTCGGTCACGGCCTTGGGCTGTGACGTGACCTCCGGCTTCCCAGGTGTCGACTGGAACTTCTTCTGCACTGGCGGTTTCAGGCCCCCTTCCTTTACCGCCGATGGAAGCTCGACCGCGACGGAGGTGTCCGGACTTGGGCCGGAACTCCACTGCCCCTCGCGCCAGAGCCTTGGCTCCCCCTTTCCGTTTTCCATCACGGCCGAAAGCACCGACTTCGTGATGCTCGCAGCGAGCCCGCGAAGCGCTCGGGTCGACGCGCCTGGCGCCACAGGCTCGTTCCTACTCGACACGACGCCGGGGCAGATCCGCAGGATCAATCTAGGTGTCGGCCCGATCCAGTCCTCGATCGACATCCCCGCGATCCCGTCGCTGATCGGCGCGACCTGGTCCTTCCAGACGGGTCATGTCCGTGCCGGTAGCCTCGTGCTCGGCCCCGTGCGAACCGTCGTATTCCTGTGAGGCCAGCGCGGGCTCGACTTCGATCCCCCAGCGATCGGTAGGACCTCGCCTCCCCTCTGCACCGGGCATGGCGGACGTCGAGATTTCGTCAGGGCACGGTAAGAAGAAACGGGGCCGAAGCCATCATTGCGACAGGGGTCCTCACGGAGCCTTGGCGCCAAGGCACGGCTCGTCATTCATTGATAGCCTGGGTGCGATGAAACACCTCGCACTTATTCCTCTACTGGCCGCCAGCGTCCTGCTCGGCCAATCCCAGGCCCAGCAGCCCGTCTCCATTCAGTTCGGGAGCAACCCCCACGACCTCGCCGTCGACGGGAGCCGGAGCCGTGTCTATGTATCGCTCCCCGCCGAGAACCGCGTCGCGGTGATCGACTCGAATAGCTGGGTCGAAGTGAGTTCGATCCCCGTCGCGCCCAGCCCCCAGGGCCTCGCGATGTCCCTCGACTCCACGCGACTCTTCGTGGCAAAGAACGGCGCAGGCGCTGTGGCCGTCGTCGACCTCGCGACGGGGACGCAGTCGGACATTCTCCTCACGAACGAACTCGACAACGCCCTCACGTTTGACGTCATCGAAGCTCGCCAAGACGAGCTCTTTGTTTCAGCCAACCCGTCCAGTGGCGGCTTCGCGTACATCGTCAAGGTGGACCTGGCGAACGGCAACACCGCCCAGCGTGTCGCCAGCAACCGCATCATTCGATGCGCCCCGACATTCGAAGTGAACGAGGCTCGCACCTCGCTCTACGTCGGTGCTTGCTTCAGCCCGGCGTCCATGTACCGCCTCGACCTCACGCAGCCGACAGCGCCCATTGTGGCTGAGGACGACCACGGTTCCATCGGCGGTACGCTCCATTTCGATGTGAACCCCAATGGCAATACGCTCCACCTGCGATCTGGACAGATCCTCAACGCGGACACGCTCGACGTCGTAGGCCAGATCGGCGGCGGGATCCCGCGCTTTGACATCGACCCCAATCGTGTGTTCGTAACCGGTCCCACCAACACCATCCAGACCTGGAACACCCAGACCCAATCGCAGATCGACTCCGTGTCGATCCCCTGCAACTTCAATGCGTTCAACACGCCGTCGCGCTTTGCGGTCCTAGAAGGCGAGACCGGGTTCATCGCGTTCCAGGGCGACCGCCTCTGCGGCATCGCGGACGTTCCACCCTGCGTGGCCTCGGTGAGGACCATTTGCTCAGGGACGGTCAACTCCACGGGCAGCCCCGCCGTGCTCCAGCCGATCGGCGAGCCACGCATCGCACAGAACCAGTTCTTCCTCGAGCTCACCTCGGCGCCGCCGGCTACCTACTCCATGCTGGTGTTCGGCGCTGAGCCCGCCCAGCTGCCCTTCGGCGACGGCTGGCTTTGCATCTCTCCGTTCGGTGGCATTCAGCGTTTCGGAGACCCGATGAGGGTCGGCGTCGACGGGACGCTCATGCGTCACCTCGACTTCACCGCCGCACCGCTCCTCAACAACTCGGTGATCGCCTACTCCACATGGATCTTCCAAACGTGGTATCGCGATGGCGCCGCCATGGGAACGGGCGCCAACACGTCGGACGCCATCGAGGTCACTTTCTGCCCCTAGGGCCCGGAGAACGTCCGCGAGCTCCCTCGAGGGCGCATGGGCTTTGGGGTCCGTGCGCCCTCGTGTTCCGATAGGAGAGCTGCCCGGAACATGCGCCCTTCCCCCGCTGGGGTTGGCACGCCCTTAGCCGCCGGAGACCTGCGCCTTTCCGTGCTTGCGACGAAGCTCGAAGGGTTCGTGCCGGCGGAAGCCATGCCGATGGGCGCTATGGCCCCAAGGGCTTTGCGGATGGGCCGGACGAAGTGGAGCCGCGGAAGCTGCGACTCCCTTGGACCCCTCAACCCAAAGAGGGCGGCCAGGGGAGATCACTGCGCGGAATCGATCGCGCTGAGGACGGCTTCTTCGGTGGGCCAAGGCCGGCGGGTGATGAGCGCGATCAGGCCGCCGCTGCGTTCGAGGACGACCTGGCCGTCGACCTGAACTTGAAACTGTCCCCGCTTGCCGGGGTGCAGTCTCGGTAGAACGCCGAAGCGCTCGGGGATGGAGGCAGCGAGACTCGCCGCCAGGGATTGACTAGTGCCTCAAGCCTGGCAGTGAATGATGCGGATGTTCATGGGGCTAACCCTAGCGGCGCGCCCATGGGCGAGCACTGGATCTCCAAGGGCTCGGACAAAAGTCACTCACATCCTTGCCCCACCCCTGCGTAGGGACGCGTCCGGGCCCATCCCAAGGTGACGGTCACGACAGATGTCACGTGGAAAGTTGGGGCGCGCTGGCCGGCAACAGGAAGCCTCGTGGCTGGGAATAGTCATTGGGGCACCATCCTGGACTTCGAGTAGGACTCCGGTGAGATCGGCAGGCCTCCGTCGCCGGCCAACGATCACGACCGTACGCTGATCCCATGAGGTGGTTTGAGCGCGCATTTCCAGAGGGGCTTCCCGGGTGGCAGCTTCCCCTGGTCCTCGAACGGTTGCGCGGTGCGCCCGTACGCTTGGAGGAACGGGTTCAAGGACATGGGCCGCCCGCGCTGATCGCCAAGGCGGGGGATCGATGGTCGGCGCAGGAGAACGTGGGGCATCTCCTGGATCTGGAGCCCTTGTGGGCAGGGCGCGTAGAAGACCTTCGACAGGGCGAGGATGTCCTCCGTCCAGCAGACCTTGAGAACCGCAAGACCTACGAGGCGGGCCATCACGGTGCGGAGATCCAGGAGCTGCTCGCCCGATTCCGAACCGCCCGCGAAGCACTTGTTGCCGCGGTCTTGGCTCTCGGGCCGGAAGGAGCGGCACTCACCGCGCTGCACCCGCGCCTCCGTCAGCCGATGCGCCTCGTGGACTTGATGTACTTCGTCGCCGAGCACGACGACGCCCATCTCATGGAAATCGGCCGACAACTGTCATGAGCTCCGCGGGCTACTCGGGAACACCCCTGTGGAAGAAGCTCGGCATCAAGCCCGGCATGCGTCTGCGAACGCGCGGGGCCCCCGGAGACTACGAAGACCTCATTGCGCCCATTCCGAACGGCGTCACCCTATCCACGTCGATCCGAACCAACATCGACTTGGTCCACCTATTCACTCGCTCCAGGGCTGAGCTCACAGAGTGGGTTCCGAAACTGCTGTCGATGATTCAAAGGGACGGGATGATCTGGGTCAGCTGGCCCAAGCGCGCATCGAGAGTTCCAACCGACGTTACTGAGGATACGATCCGCGAGATCGCTCTCCCCCTCGGCCTCGTGGACGTGAAGGTGTGCGCGGTAGATGCGACCTGGTCCGGACTCAAGCTGGTGATCCGAAAGGAGCTCCGCTAGGGCGCTCGCTGATCCATAGGGACACTCGCTGTCCCTGGAATCGCGTGACTAGCGTGACCAAATCTCGCCGGGTGATCCTCGGCGCCACCCAGGTCATCACTATCTTGGACAACGCTTTCCGATGCGAGCCACGCACTGTGGCCGGCCCCCATGGGTACGAACCCTCCAAACGACGACCAGCTGTGGCTACCTCCAGGGCCCTACCGGACGGACCCATCCGTCCTGAGTGCCGACCCATTGGGCGCGTGGTGCCTTTGGGGCTTGGCGTGCACGGGGCTCGCGGCCCTCTCTGTTGTCGCGAGCGTGACGACTTGGCGAGGCGAGTGGATGGGCGTTGTGGGATGGTTCGCGGCGGGCTTTGGCCTTCTCGGCTCGGCCACTTTCGGGCGGGCCATCCTCCGATGGACCCAGAAGCGCCGTCTGCTCGAAGCCCTCTCGGTGGGTGGGCACTGCACACCGGTGACGATCCTCCGGACGGAGACAACGTTCGTGGCAGCGGGCGCCATCCGACGGTTCCATCTTCAGGTGCCCACGGAGAGCGGCAGCCGAACGTTCATAGACGTCTTTCAACCCAGCTCGAAGGGACCGCTCCTGCTCGCCGATGGCCGGGGGTTAGCGCTGGCCTCCAGCCAAGTTCCCAGCGCCTGTCTTCTCTTGCGCGAGGACCTATGGCCGCTCGTGCTTGACGACGATCAGAGGTCCACGATGCTGGAACGCCTGGAAGGTGCAGCGGAAGGCTAGGGACACTGGAGCCGGCGCCGGCACGGAGCCCCCCCCAGCGTCAGTGCCCGTCCAAGAGCTCGTGAACCTCCTCGCATCGCACGCAGCGGGCGAGGCTTTGCTGACCTGGGAACTTCCGTGCCGCCACGCCAATGGCCTCGCCGTCGAGACTGACGATGGGGCCACCGCTGTTCCCGCCGTCCATGGGTGCCCGGATCGTGAGCGAATCCTCCACCTTGCCGACTTCCCCGAGGGCGGGCGTGGAGATCACGCGACCGCGCTCGAAGACCGCGGGTCCCTTCGGGAAACCGAGGACCACGACGGGGTCGAGCACGCGAACTCGATCGCTGCTCGGTGCGAGCGGAATGAACGAGACAGGAGACGGCGCGGTGGCGCGCAGCAGGGCGAGGTCGCCCGTACCAAGACCGTGGTAGATGTCTTTACGGCGCGTCCCGTCACGGCACGTCCGCGTGGCCTTGACCCATCGATCGGGGGCGAGGGACTCTAGCTGAAGGTCCCCGGCGGTCGTCGACCAGGTCCCCCGCAGGGCCTCGCCCTGCGCCTCCATCGTGGACCCGCAGCGCCATGCCGTGTAGCGCACGCTTCTGGGGTCCACTTCGTAGCCATCCGCTTCGAGCCGCTTCGCGTCCGCGAGGAACTTCCAAGGCTGAACCACGTGCTTGTTGGTCACGATGTGGCCATCCGGCGTAGCGAAGAACCCGCTCCCGTGGCCGCCCTTGCCAATGGGCTTTCGCTTGGGGTGGACAAACTGATAGGTCGTCTCGACCAGCACGAGGGCTGCGTCGAGGTCTTGCGCGTGGGACTGCAGACGCCGCGCTGGGGACGCCTCCACGGAGGGAGTTCGGGTCGCGTTCCAGCCAACGCCCGCGAGGGCAGCGAGGACGCCCCACGTGACAGCAGAGCGACGGACGAGGCCCACAGGATGGGCGCTTCGCTTCCGATGTTCCCCACGCACGATGTTCACGAACCGCATCCCCGGGAGGCCAAGCTTGACCGCAATCTGGCGCCCCCACCGGTACTCTCGCCTCGACACGCGGCCATCGGCAAGTGCCACCTGCACCATGGCGCGGAGGGTGTCCTCCCGCTCGTCTTCGCTGCCTTCGACGACCCGAACCGTGACCGGCGTCTGGGTCTCACGCAGCAGCTCCGCATCATCGATGCCCAGGGCATCATGATAGTGCTGAAGCTCCTCAAGCTCGGGACGCCCGAGCGCACCATCGGCACGGGCGATCTCAATGAGGAGCTTGTAGGCAGCGACACGGGCCTTCATGGCAGCCGAGCCTAGGGCAAGGCACGGGATTTAGCGATCCCTCCCAGCAGGAGGACTTGCGACCACGCCATCCCGCTCCGCCAACACCAGGTGATGGGCCTCAGGGGAACGACACCGCCACGGCGTCGGTGAAGTTGCTTCCTCCGGAGGACGCTGGGTCCCGGTACCAGAGCTGCCAGTGCCAGGTTTCCCCTGCCATGGCCGCCGAAGCGTAGGTCGGGGACGTGGGATCTGGAATCGCGGCCAGGTCAACAGTGAGCTGGGCTGCCCCAGCGGCACCCGCAAACAAGACGGCGGAACGGCCGATCGGAGCGCCGGCGATGCACAGGGTCCCGTCGCTGGCGACCCCCGCCGTCACGGGATTCGGTACCAGACCAAAGCCTCGCGAGGTCAGCACGAGCCCAGGAACGTTCGATGGCAGACCCGTGGCCCGGAGGCGTAGGTCGTTGCTGGCAAGGTCCAACGAACCCGACGACTCCAAGTGGCCTCGGTCGCCTGTGGAGTTGACGGCGCCAAAGCACACGGCCTCGCCGTTCGCAGGGTCCCGGGATAGTAGCCTGACGATGCCATGGGCCTTGAAGAAGTTCGGCGTGTACGCCGACTCGCCCCCCACAAGGACCTCCGGTCGGCCATCGCCATCGACGTCCGTCCCTCCGACCACCGCGGATCCAAGGTACTCATCGGCGAGCCCGTCGACCCGGAAGAGCAGGTCGCCCGCCACTCCCGAATGGACGGTGAGCGCCCCCGCCGTGCCAGAGCGCGCGGTACCCGCCGCAAGGTCGATCCACCCATCGCCGTCGATGTCGCCTGCACTAGCCAACGCGCTGCCGAAGAGTGCATGGCCGGTCGGAGCCATGATGCTCATGAGCTCTTGGCCGCTGCCCGTGGAGTGCACGCGGACTGCGCCAGAGGTGAACGGTGCGCTGACGATCTCCCCGGGGGCTCCGATCGCCAAGTCGACGATCCCGTCCCCATCTAGATCCGAAAGCGCCGCCACGGCGGAGCCAAAGCGCGCCTCGTGGAGGTTGGCGGGGTAGACGCGGCGAATGAGCTGGCCCGTCTGGCCGGAGTAGAGGAGGACACGCCCCTCCACCGGAAAATTGAGAGGCGGCTCATAGCCCGGCGCTCCAACGGCGATGTCCTGGACGCCGTCCCCATCGATATCCGGCAGAGTAAGAACAACCTGACCAAACTCCTCAGACGGCCTCGTTCCCTGAAGGCGGTAGATCTCCAGGCCCGTGACGCCCGAAAGCGCCAGAACGATCCCCGTTCCATTGCGGAACGGAGCGCCCGCCAGGACGTCGTCCACACCGTCACCGTCGAGGTCCTCGATGCGCGCGAGACTCTGGCCGAGACGGCCGTACTCGAACATCGCGTGCCCGACGTCCCATAGGCGTGACGCGCTCGCACCGGAGTAGGCGATCACTCGCCCCCCTTGACCCCAAACCATGGAGTCACCGGGGGCGCCGACGACGAAGTCGGGCGTTGCATCTCCATCGAGATCGCCCAGACACACCATCGCGCGGCCGAAATCAGTGGAGTTTGTCGTGACAAACGGGTGGTGCAGCGTGAGAAGCGTCCCGCCCGTAGTGCTTGAGAAAACATGGGCGGCGCCGACCCACTGGATGCCGCCGCGGCTCTCGAGCGGAGCGCCCGTGGCGATGTCAGGGCGGCCGTCGCCGTCAAAGTCCTCCACGAAAGCGACCGAAGCGCCGAGCTCCGCATCCAGCGCGGGGTTGGGGCTCCATGAGCGAAGCTCTGTTTGTGCCAAGACGTCCCCGGCGCACACGGCGGTCACCAAGAGCGCGGCGCATCCGCGCCCACCGAAGCCAAGTTTTGATTGTGAATTCATGTTCTTAGCCTCCGCCCTAACGCACGACAAAGATGCCGCCGAGCCAGTTGTAAGACACACCGTTGCCATCGACATCGGCACCCAGAATGTTCTCGTCCACGGTGTAGAGGTAGTTCCCCCCTGCGCCTTGCACCCAGCGCGGACCCGATCCACGACCGAGGGTGATCTCCCCCGATGCGAGGGTCAGAACCCCCGCCGTCCGGTCCGTCGCCACGGCATCTCCGTTCAGGTCGTAGGCGAAGTCTTCATGGACTTGGAAGCCAACCGTACCGTTGGGATAAGCAGGCGGAGCAAGGTCCAGCAGGCGGTGCGGAACGATCCGCTCTCTGCCATTGGCGAGGTTGATCGCGATCATGACGTTGTCGAATGTGTCCATGTCCCCATTCAGGGGAGTCCCAAGGGACACTTCCGGCAGATGGAAGACGGCATGGCCCGCCGTGAGGTAACCGGATTCACCGGGATCCCCGGCAAACCCCAAGGGCCGCAGGGTTCCGCTCCCGTGGTCCGCGACATGCGCAATCCAGTCATTCATGTTTCCATTGCCCGTCACATCGACCCCCAGCTCGGTCTCTGGGATCAGCACGAGCCCGGTGTTGCCGATGGAAGCCACGACGGCGCCATCGAAACTCCAGCTACGACGCTGTCCAGTGGCAAGATCGATCGCCTCCAGGAACTTGTCGTCCGTGTCCCCATCTGCATTCTGGTCGCCGCTGAACCCTTCGGTGTTGCGTAGGAAGAGGTAACGACCGGCGAGTTGGTACTGACGGAGGGGCTCAGCGTCCATGACACCTGCAATGCGTGTGGTTCCAGTGGCTCGCTCCATGGCAATCAAGACGTCATCAAAGATGTCTCCGTCCCCATTCTGATCCCCGCCCGAGCTCAATTCGCTGCGCCTGCAGAGCACCCATTCGGGGCTCGCAAGGACCACCGAGTCGATAGACACATCCGAGAAGACCACGGGCCCAGCGGGATCACTGCATGCCACCGCCAACCGGTCCTCAGTGTCTCCGTCGCCGTTGATGTCGCCCGCGAAGAGTTCGCTCTGGCGATAGACGGCTCCGAAGGGATCGAGGACAGAGAGATGCGCTGCCCGAAAGCGCCGATGAGTTCCGGCGCTCACCGAGTGAAGCTCATGCACCCCGGCACTCGACGAATCGACATAGGTGTCGATGAAGTCGCCGGCCGCGTCCCAGACGCTCAGGGCCGGCCTTCCCATCGAAAGAGCCCCGGTGACATTGTTGCGAATGAACAGGAAACTGTCGACGTAGTCGCCGTCTCCGTTGAAGTCGACGTCGCTGCTCGCCTCGAGCCTCGTCATCGCCATGAACCCGGAACCGAGCGCCAGGCTCGCGGCATCGATCCCAATGACCTGTGTGACGCCAGTCGCCAATTCGTGCTCAATGATCACGTCATCGAAAGGGTCGCCGTCGCCGCTCCAGTCGATCCCCCCCGGTGCCATGTAGAACTCGGACGCGAGCGCCACCGCTCGGAAGCGGTTTGCCGTGTATTCGAAGCCGAGCTCGTAGGGGATGATCCGTTGCTCGATGCGAACGGCCTTGGAGCCGCCTTTTCCCAATTGCAGCGGAGCGCGCACGGATTGGGCCGCAACGGAGGATCCAAGTCCTCCAACAGCGAGCAGAGCGAAGCCGAGTGGCCGGCCAGAACGAGACAAGTACCACATGAAATCTCCTGGGGAGAGCGAGAACGAGCAAGCGCTTGCGGTGTCACCGTGCGCTGCGAGACGCCGGACCACAAAAGTCACCGATCCTCAAGGTACACAGAACCCCAGAATCCCGCAGCGGGCCGGCACCACCGATTCCCTATCCGCGAGCATTCCAACGTGAGCGCTCGATCACCTCCTGCGTGGCACACCGCACACGTCCTAGGACCTCCCCAAAACACACCAAGAGTCACAAGCCCCCACCCTCGACCCGCCGCTCCGGAAGCGAGGAGCCTGGCCGTGGCGTGAGTCGGCTTCGCCGACC
>OJFX01000463.1_pt1 | contig 14880 bp, 8 predicted proteins | sample 1594171 | NCBI WGS metagenome assembly OJFX01 (sample SAMN05416840, study PRJEB24817) | seawater metagenome | isolation source: Sea water | place: Canada:Atlantic | collected 2013-07
AGCCTCATGTGTAACCCGCGGGTTCAGGACTCGCCGGTCCATCCATGCTCTCTGATCGGAACTAGAAAGCCGCCAGCCCGAAGAAGAGCAGCATCGGCCATCCCACGTACTTCACAGCGCGCGGGATGCGCGCTGCAATCTCTTCGGTGCAAGCCCGCTCGCGCATGTCGATGAGATCGAGGCCCGAGTCACGGATGGCCATCACGAGCTCAGCGATGGTGTAGCGGTGATTCTCGATCACGACGAGCTCATCCGCTTGCTCGTCTACGAAACGGGCCTGGGTTCCCTTGAGGAACATGGCGGGGTGCATGATCGTGACCGCGGCTCGGCCGCCCGGGCGTAGGACGCGGCCCAGGTCCGCGAGGAGCGCGCCCGGGTCCCCCAGGTGATCGAGGGCGAGCGCGTGAACGGCGACGTCGAAGCTGGCCGCTTGGAAGGGGAGCGGCTCGTGGAGGTCGTGCTCCACCCATTTCACACGGTCGCCGCCAGGGGCCTCCTTGGCGCGCTCCAACATGCCGCGTGAGAAGTCCACGCCGGTGACGAGAGCCCCTTCCGCCGCGAGGCGCAGCGCGTGCCGCCCGGTGCCGCAAGCAAGATCCAAGGCCTTCAGGCCGCTCGTATCCCCAAGGAACCCACGGGTCTCTGACTCCTCAAGGGCGATCAGCGGATTCCCATAGGTGTCGTAACTCGTCGACCAACGATCGTACCCCTCGCGCACGTCGACGCGGCGCTCCCTCAGATCCTGACTCGATGACATGCCCCGAGCATACGGGGTTCACCGGGACCGTCGAGCTGTGGGAATTCCCCCCAAGAAGGACGCGAATTCGCGGCCAGGATCGAGCAGCAACGGATAAAGCGGCCCGGCCATCGGCTCGCCGCACGGGACAACGGGGTAGCCGCCCGTCCCGGGCCCCACACCTGCCCTTGCCTCCGTGGGCATGTTCGAGCGCACGCCGTCCGCCAACACGTTGATGAGGGTTGCACGCCGCGGCCGGTCCGATTCGTTGGCGTAGCTGCCGTGCATCAGAAGCGGGTGATGAAAACTCGCCTCGCCGCGCTTCATTTCAACGGGCACGCGCCGCTCGAACGCTTCCAACTGCGCGTCGGTCAGCTCCTTGCGAATCGCGTCCATGTCGCCGCCGAGATCCGTTCGGCTCACAAGGCCCCAGCGGTGGCTACCGGGCACGTAGTGCACGCACCCATTCGATCGATCCACATCGTCGAGGGCCATCCAACAGGTCAGGTGCGCCATCGGCTGCGTCCAGGTCCAGTACGAGTAGTCCTGGTGCCAAGCGACGACTCCCCCATGGCGCGCCGGCTTGGCGAATACCTGGTCGTGGAAAAGCCGGAAGCTTGTCCCGAGCAGCTGATACGCGGCCATCAGAAACGCCGGGTTCCAGAGCACGTCATGGAATGCCGGCCGCACTCGCCACGCCCCCAGGGCATGAAAGAGCACCGACCCCGGCGTCTTCGACTCGTTGGAGTTGTACTCGTAGAAGTATTCGCGGCCCCCATGGCCGGGGTCCGTAATCTCCGTGAGCTCGGCTCCGAGCGCGTCGACCTGGGCACTCGACAGCAACGGAATGCCATGGATGAATCCGTCACGCTCGAAGGCCTCGACTCGCGCTGCGGGCAGCACAAACGGCGCCCATTCATCAGCTGTCTTTGGCGTCGAGAAGAGCTGCGTCAGGGGGCCATGTACTTGTCCAAGGTCGGGCACGCACCCATCGTACCCTCCCGCGCAGGCCACCGTGAAGCGGCTCGACGCTCCCATGGGGCCAGGTGCCGAGCGCTACGGCCGCTTCCGAAGCACCACCAAGTCCTGCTGGTGGCACACGAACCCCTCGAGGATGTCGACTACTTCAAAGTATTCGGACCAGCGCTCGCGCACGTAGTCCGCGGTATGGAACGTGGCGCGGTAGTAAGCATCGTCGTCGATCTCCCCCGCCAAGATGCCGTCGTGGATCGACGCGTCGAAGCCGGTCTCTCGGATCCGCTTCAGCCAGTCGGAATCCGGCTGCGCCAGGCAATACGACGCGTCCCCGTGCACCGTCACGAGGACCGTGGCGCCAGGGGCACTGATGCGCGCCAGCTCCCCCAGCCACGCTAGCTGCACGTCCTCTTGGAGGTGCGTAAACACCGAGAGCCCGTAGATCACCTGGAACATGCCACTTTCGTACGACGTCGGCGGGTGCAGGAGCAGCACCTCGAATTCCACACCGGTCAGGTTCTGCCGGCAATAGCGCACATTCGCTGCGTCGATGTCTCCGCCAAAAACGTCCACACCGGGTAGCTCTGCGTCCAGAAGCCAACGCAGGACCCTCCCACAACCGGACCCCCAATCGAGGGTGCGGCCGCTCGGCCAGGCCCCGTGCATCTCCGTGAGCTGGCGCGCCAGCCGGCGATAGGCCGTGTAACCCTCTTGGAGAAAGAGGTGGGCGTCGGAGTACCCAGACGTCCGGCGAATGTTGTTCTCGGGCGGCACGTTGCCGTGCTCGAAAACGGTCTCTGGCCAGTAGACGATCTGCCCCTTATCGAAGGGCTCTCCGGTGGCGCTGTCGACGTACTCAAGAACGGCAGGGCCGCCCTTGAAGAGGTCCTCGGCATCCATGGGAATGGAGCACTCAAAGGCGCAGTGTTCGGCGCCGGGCCAGTACCAATAGAGGCCACCGATACGCTTGGAGCGGAGGGCCAGCTCGACCTTCTCAAAGGGGACTCCATTCACTCGGATCGTGCGTTCACGGCCGTCGGAGGGCGGGATCGCCCAGCCTTGAATCTCCAGACGACCGTCTTCGATTCGCGCCCCCGAGATCTCCCATGCAAGAGCCCGCATGGTCCCGCACATCTCCGCGGCGAGCTCGCGACGCGCCGATGTGTCCCACACCAGACGTCGCGGCGCAGGCCCGATCTCGACGTTGGTCCCCACGAACCGGACGCGAATCTCATGCTCGCGATCGTCCAAGAGTTTCCTCGGCAGCTCCCATCGGAATGCACAGCGACCGCCCCCCTTCTTCGCAGCCTCCAGGTCCGGCCGGTAAAGGTCCGCCACGAGCGTCGCGAGGACCCGGTCCCCATCGAGGATCTCGATCTCCGCGGGTTCCTCGGCCGAGGCGCCATTCCACGCCCAGCCCGAGATCAGCTGAAGATCACACTGATCGATACTGCCTTCCAAAAAAACGTCCTTCCTAATGAGTCTCTGTTCCAGGGGCCTAGCGCGATGGCTGGCCCAAATCGATGCGCTGCGTCTAACTCACAACTCACAACTCACAAGTCATCGCCCAGGACCCCGGGGATGGGCAGGCACCAGAAACTCGCCCCCGTCGACCCACTTCCCAAAGGCAACGGCATTCGAATGAGGGACATTTGGCGAACCATGGCGAGTGACGAGATCGTTGCGAGACCAAAGGAATGTGGAGCGACCCGCGAGCGCGGCTCTGCCCCCATTCGGGGAGCACCTATGATTGTCCACTGGCGCCCATTTGGGTGGTTCGAACCGGGCAATCAGACGGCTGCGCCCCCATTCGGAGGGCCATTCTTGGTTCTCCACAAGTTTCACGTAGAGAAGTGGGCCAAGACACAACCCTGCCGCTGGTCAACACGGAGAATGGTGCCCCGCTTTGAAACCGGGCAGCAGGCGCTGCCCCACCTGACTCCCCTATGCTCATCCATCTTCTACGTGCCTGCGCGGTCGCGCTGGTCCTCAGCTCCTCCGCCGACGCCTTCGCCCCCCAAAAGGTGGCACGGACTTACACGGAGGTCGCGCCCCAGGGGTTCAAGTTCAAGGGCCTTGCCGACTTCGAGGCCATCCCGCAAAACGGCGACCGAGGCCCAGTCTTTCGCTTCAGCCAAGGGGGGAACTCCCTGGTCGGCTACGCCCTGGCGGCGCCCCCTGTCGTAGAAGCCGAGGAAGGTGAGGACGACAAGGGTCGCTCGAAGGCCGCGGCCAAGCGCCCCTCCATCGATCCGCTCATCAAGCAATACCTCGGGCGTTCCAAGGCGGAGACCTCGCTCGACGAGACCGTCGAGGTGGGTGGGATCGAAGGGCAACGTCGACGCTGGGAAGGGACCCGCAAGAACCGCTCGGGCAAAGAGAAACCGTTCTTCCTCGAAGTCTGGTCGTACCCCCTCGAGCACGCCGACATCCACCTGGTCTACTACGTCGATGATGAGTTCGACACGAAGTGGAAGAAGGCGATCAAGAGCTCGGGCTCATCGCTGAAGCTGATTGAGCTCGTCGAGCGCAAGGAGGTCGCCGCGAACGAGCGGACCTATGAGAACCAGCTGGAGTGGGCCGAGCAAGAAGCCGCCCTCACCGCGGGCTGGCAGGCGATCGGCACGCCGTCGAAGCGCTTCGTGATCCTGACGAACGCGACGAAGATCGCCTTCGTCAAGGAAGTCATCAAGCGCCTCGAAGTCTCGCGCGACGTTTACGAGAAGGACTTCCCGCCCCCCGCGGACTTCAGCGCGGTGTCGGTGGTTCGGATCTGCAAGGACAGGGAGGAATTCCAAAGGTTCAGCGGCATGGGAGGCGGAGTGGCGGGCTACTTCAGCCCAACCTCCGCGGAGCTTGTCCTCTACGACAACGTGGAGACCGACCGGAATACGACCTACGCGGTCGTCAGCCACGAAGCGTTCCACCAGTACTGCCACTACCTGTTTGGCCAGGCCGAAGCTCACCGCTGGTTCGACGAGGGCCACGGCGACTACTACGGCGCCATGAAGATCACCGGTCGCAAGGGCAAGATCACCCAGAAGATGCCCGCGGGGCTCGATCGCGTCTCGATCATCAACGAGCTGATCCGCCTGGACAAGACCGTCCCCTTGAGGGAGCACTTGAACTACTCCCACCCCGAGTGGCAGGCCCATGGCGTGAGGAGCTACTCCCAGTCGTGGTCGATCATCTACATGCTCCGCCAGGGCGCACTCCGAAAGGTCCCGCGCAAAGTCTGGAAGGACGAGTACGCGGACATCATCCCGAACTACGTGACGACCCTGAACAAGGGATTCCGCGACCTCTACTCGGGTATCCTCGACGAGCGAAAGGCGAGGGCCAAGGAAGCGGGGCGTGAGTTGACGGAGAAGGAACTCCTGATCACGCGCCAGATGGTGGACCCCCGCGCGAAGGCCAAGATCTGGAAGGACGCGATGGAAGCATCCTGGGGCCAGATCGACCTCGATGAGTTCGAGGCAGATTGGAAGCTCTACAACAAGAAGTACCGGTAGGTATCCCGATGCAAACATCGCTCGTCGGCTTGCTGGCCGTGATGGCGCAGGTGGCGCCGGCCCCCTCGAATTCGGCCCCCTCGGGAACGGCCGATGTCGCACCGCCGAACTTTGTGGTGATCTTCGCCGACGACCTCGGCTACGGGGACCTCGGCTGCTTCGGCGCGCCCACCATCCGAACCCCGCACCTCGATCGCATGGCGGCCGAGGGCATGAAGCTGACGCAGTTCTACACCGCGGCCAGCGTCTGCACGCCGAGCCGCGCGGGGCTCCTCACAGGGCGGCTCCCCGTGCGCAGTGGCATGTGCGGCGACCAGCGGCGAGTGCTGTTCCCGGACTCGGCCAGCGGGTTGCCCGCGGAGGAATGGACCGTCGCGGAAGCCCTTCGGGACGAAGGCTACGCCACCGCATGCGTCGGCAAGTGGCACCTGGGGCACCTACCCGACTTCCTGCCCACCGAGCACGGCTTCGACTCCTACTTCGGCATCCCCTACTCCAACGACATGGACGCGGTGCGGCCGCTCCCGAAGGGCGCGAAGAGGTTCAAGGAGCCCAAGAGCGAGTACTTCCGAGTGCCGCTCCTGAGGGACAAGACAGAGATCGAGCGGCCCGCGGATCAGACGACGATCACCCGGCGCTACACGGAGGAAGCGGTCTCGTTCATTGAGGATCACAAGGACCAGCCCTTCTTCCTCTACCTCGCCCACAACCTCCCCCACGTGCCCCTGTTCCGCGGGGACGCATTTGCCGGTAAGAGCGCCCGGGGCCTCTACGGCGATGTGATTGAAGAGATCGACTGGAGCGTCGGCCAAGTCCTGAAGGCCCTTCGGGACCAGGGCCTCGACGAGAACACCATGGTGCTCTTCACGAGCGACAATGGGCCGTGGCTCGTGTATGGGGATCAGGGCGGTTCCGCCGGGCCCCTACGCGAAGGCAAAGGCTGCACCTTCGAGGGCGGCATGCGCGTACCCGCCGTCGTTCGTTGGCCGTCGCAGGTCCCCGCCGGCACGGTGGGAACGGATCTAACGAGCACACTCGATGTGCTCCCTACCCTGGTGAGCCTCGCGGGCGGCACGCTGCCAGAGTCGCTCGTGCACGACGGCCACGACGTTTCCTCTGTGCTACGTGGGACAGGACCAAGCCCGCGGGAGTCGGTGTTCTACTACCAAAAGACGCGGCTCATGGCCGTGCGTCACGGGGCGTACAAGGCGCACTTTGCAAGCCACGTGTCCTATGTGGGAGCCAAACTCGTCGAGCACGACCCGCCGCTGCTCTACAACCTGAACCTCGATCCCTCGGAGACCAGGAACCTTGCGAAGGCCAATCCCGGCATCGTCAAGGAGCTTCAGACCATCGCAGCCCAGCACCTCGCGCTGACGCCCGTCGCGCCCTCCCAAACGGCTGCCACGGTGGCGCCCAAGAAGAAGGCACCGCCCAAGCAACAGGCACCGGACCCGAAGAGGCCCAACGTGGTCTTCCTCTTCGCCGATGACATGGGTCCCGGGGAGATCGAGGCCCTCAACCCCGGCCGATCGAAGGTTCCGACGCCGCATCTCAATCAGCTCCGCGCACAGGGCGTTTCCTTCACCGATGCCCACACCACCTCCGCGGTCTGCACGCCGTCGCGGTACTCCCTGCTGACGGGGCGCTATTGCTGGAGGACGTCCCTTCAGAAGGGCGTGGTCACAGGCAACGCCCCTGCGTTGATCGCGGAGGATCGAGCCACCCTGGGCGGGCTATTCCAGAACCAGGGATACGAGACCGCGGTCATTGGCAAGTGGCATCTCAACTACGGCTACAACCCCGGGGAGGACGCCCCGGCGGCGACCCCCAAGACGAAGGCGCTGCTCCCAGCGCATTTCCCGATCGGCACGCGGATCGTCGACGGCCCTATCACCCGCGGCTTCGACACGTTCTACGGCTTCCACCATGCCCGCGAAATGAGCAGCATCGTCCGGGATGCCGCCATCGTGGAGGAGCTTGAGGTGCAGGACATCCTGCCGGCGATCACCCGGGAAGCCGTCGCCTACGTCGAAGCACGGGCGAAGGCCGGCTCCGAGGCGAAGCCGTTCTTCTTGTATGTGCCGCTCAGTGCGCCGCACACTCCGATCGTCCCAGCGAATGAGTGGCGCGGCAAGAGCGGCATCGGCAAGTACGGCGACTTCGTGGCACAGACCGATGGTTCCGTGGGCGCCATTCTGGAAGCCATCGATAAGGGCGGTCTGGCAGAGAACACCATCGTCATCTTCAGCGCCGACAACGGCACGTCCAAGGCGGCCAAGCTGAAGGAGCTGAACGCGATCGGACACTTCCCGAGCGGCCCCTACCGGGGCTCCAAGGCGGACCTCTGGGAAGGCGGCCACCGGGTGCCCTTCCTCGTTCGTTGGCCCGGGAAAGTCGCGCCGGGATCGGTCGATGGCCGCCTCGTTTCCATGTCAGACGTCCTGGCGACCTTCGCCGACTTCTTCGGCGCCCCCATCGCCGAAGACGCGGGCGAGGACAGCATGAGCTTCCTCCCGGCCCTCCTTGGCGGCACCCCGAAAGGTGCCCGCGAGTCCGTGGTGCACCACTCGATCAGCGGGCACTTCGCGATCCGCCGAGGCAAATGGAAGCTACTGCTCGCCCCCGGCTCCGCGGGCTGGACGGCCCCGAAGAATGCCGCCGCCCGTAAGGCCGGGCTTCCTGAAATGCAGCTCTACGACCTCGAGCGCGACATCGGTGAGGAATCGAACCTGGTGGACGAGCACCCCGAGGTCGTGGAAGAACTGCTCGCCGAGCTGAGCGCCATTGTGACCGCGGGCCGAAGCACTCCGGGCACCGGCCAGTCCAACGACGCAGCCATCGATATCTGGAAGAAGAACTAGCCGCCGACGTCCGGGACTCCACCCTCTGGCCCCAGAGACGGTACCCTCCGTGGCATGGCCAAATGGTTCAAGATCGATCTGTGGAAGCGCGTCCTCGTGGCGCTCGTACTCGGCCTCGGCGCCGGACTCGCACTCCGATATGGCATGGGACCCGAAGCAAGCGGGCCCTTTGCCATCAAGTGGATCGGTTGGCTGGGTGACCTATTCCTGCGGCTGATCAAGATGCTGATCGTCCCGCTGGTCTTCTTCACCTTGGTCTCGGGCGTTGTCGCCATGGGCGACCCGAAGAAGCTTGGATCCCTCGGCGGCCGCGCCATGGGCATGTACTTCGGCACGACCGCGGTGGCCGTGACCCTTGGTCTCATCGCCGGCACGATCATCCGTCCGGGCGCGAGCCTCTCCGCCGACGTGTTCAGCGGCGTGGACTCCTCGGCCATCACGGCCAAGAAGGCCACCGCGGAACAAGCGGGAGGTTTCGTCGAACGGCTACTCCAAATCGTCCCGACCAACCCCTTTGAGGCCCTCGCCACCGGGAACATCCTCCAGGTCATCTTCTTTTCGATCCTCTTTGGAATCGGGATCCTGATGGCACGGGACCTTGGCAAGCCCGCGGCTAAGTTCTTCGATAGCGCCTCCGAGGCGATCATGAAGGTGACCATCATCGCCATGGAGATGGCCCCGTTCGGGGTCTTCGCGCTGATGCTGGTCGTGATGGCAGACAAGGGCTTCGGAGTCCTCCAGAGCCTCGGGCTCCTGACGCTGGCCTTGTACCTCACGTGCGCCGTCCACATCGTCCTCACCTACGGCGGCATCATCAAGTTCCTGCTGCGCCTGCCGCTGAAGCCGTTCATTCGGGGCGTCAGTGACGCCCAAGCCGTCGCCTACTCCACGTCCTCGAGCGGCGCGACCTTGCCCGTCACGATCACCTGCGTGAACGAGAACCTCGGCGTCGACAAGTCCATTGCGGCATCGGTACTGCCCCTCGGCGCGACCATCAACATGGACGGCACGGCCATCTACATCGGCCTTGTGGCGCTCTTCGGCGCCCAGGCCTTCGGCATCGACGTGACCCTGGGTCAGTACGTCATGGTCGCCGTCATGGCGACCCTCGTATCCATCGGCGCCGCCGGGATCCCCAGCGCCGGGCTGCTCCTATCCGCCGCCGCCCTCGAGCAGATCGGTCTGAGCGAGACCAACGCCCTGCTCATCATCGGCTTCATCTACCCCTTCGACCGCCTCCTCGACATGATGCGCACCCTGACCAACGTCACGGGCGACGCCGCCGTCGCGACCGCCGTCGGCAAGTGGGAGAACGCCTTCGACAGAGAGGTTTACATCGCGGAAGACCGGTTCTAGGTCCGATCGGCGAGCCTCACGGCGGCCGCCCAGGGACTGAGGTCCACGGGCGGCCGGATAGGCTGGACACGCCTCGTGGTTCCCATTCCCTGAGCGGCACGGAGTTCCCGGCCACGGGTTGCCAGCCCTGGCTTCATGCTTTGCAATGCAAAGCCTATGAGCCCAAGACCCGACCCCCTGGCCCCCGAGCCGATCCAGGGCCTTCGTAACGCGAATCACCGGCTCCCGCCGGCGCTGAACGACCTCGACGGGCGATCGGCACGCCTGTACGGCGCATTTGGGGTCACCGCCCCTTGGATCGGAGCTCTCTCGTGGCTCCTCATGGCGCCCGCCTGGTCCCCGGAATGGCAAAGCGGCCGAGTGGCCGATGGGGTCGCGCTCCTCATGCAGCCCTTGGCCACCCTGCCTTTCTGGTCGCTGCTTGGGCTTGCGACATGGGCCGTCTGGACGGTGCTCTCGGACCCCGTCCAACACGGGCACTCGCCAACGGTCCGCCTGGGGCTCTTCGCGGGCATCGTGATCGGAGCCCAGTACACGCTTCTGATCTGGATGGTTTCCCACTACAGCTTGGTTGCGGGCTCCGCGATCGCGTGCATTCTCCTGTGGTACGCAGACTCAACCTCTGAAGGCGAGGCGCCCGGCACACACGCGTCATCTGGCGGTGGCGAGAGAGTCGCGATCGGCTGCTCGCTCGCGCTCATCGCCTTGTCCACCCTCATGATCCCGCTGGGCTTTGAGACCAGCGTCGTGGCAGAACCGGCCGTGACGATCGGCCTCCTATTGATGGTCGGCCTGATGGCCTCGTGGCCGGCGGGCTTGCTCATCGTCTGTATCCGGATCCTAAGGCGTGTTCGCCAGTCGGCTGCCACCCAGCCACCGGACGAACCGCGCCCCATCGCGCCCGGCGCCTTTGGAGGTGCGCTCGCGCTCTACTTTGCCGCGTGGGCCGCGGCCATCACCAGCGCCATCGTCGAATACGACTCTCTTCCCCTCGAGCCTCCGCCGGACGACTGCTACGTCGCCAACGCCGCCTGCCGCGGGCATCGAGCCTGGGTCCGAGCGGAGTGGATCCAGCCGCCGGATGGGGCGGCGTTCCCCATGAACGACCAGCTCCGGACCCTGAAGGCCGGCGAGATCGCGCTCAGGGCCTTGCTCCCGCGAACCCACCGCGTCCTCCGGCGCATCTACGATCGCGCGGGGCCGCCGCTGGCCGTGCGAATTCAAAACCCTTGGCTCGCCGACATCGCCTACGCAGCGCTCATCCCCGCGGCGCTCCTCACACGGGCCATGTTTCGCTTGATCGACTTGACGCCCAAGGTCGATCGCTGGGGGCCACGGCCATGACCGCGCCCACTGCAATCCAAGGCCAGCGTCACAGGAACCGCACGGACACGGCACGCGTGAAGTTCGACGTGGCCTGTCCGTTCGCGATGTCGCGGTGCCACGCCTGGAAGTGCCAGGTTTCCCCGGCCAACGCAGCCGCAGGACCCTGGGGCGTGGGGAGGGAGTTCGGCATCGCGTCGATGCTGAAGATACCTGTCGTTCCCGACGACACCACTTGCCCCGGCCCTGTGAAGCGGCCAATCTCGCCCCCGAGGCACAAAACACCCACCGAGTTCATGGCAAACACGGCGTCGGTCGTTCGGCTCACCAGGAACAGCCCGAACGTCTGAAGCGGCAGGCGACTCGCGGTCAGCGTCAGGTCCCCGGCGCCAGGAAGCGCTGATCCCGACGCAGACATCTCCCCGGCCTCACCGCTTGAGTTCGCCACGGAAGCGGAACAATAGGGCACTCCGATCTCGCCGCGATAGAGCGTCTCAATGCGCACGATCGCGTCGTTCAAGCGTTCCGCAAAGACGCTATCGACGTCGCCGTCGCCGTCAAAATCCCCAAGAAGGAACTCGGAGAATGTCCTGGTGGTCGACACGATCGATCGGCGGGCGGCGAACTGCGTCCCATTGAGGTTCCGGTACCAGACCAGCCCGTCCTCCTGGCCGGGAACAAAGGGCAGGAGCTGAATGAGATCCGGCCGCGCGTCACCGTCGATGTCTGCCACCTTGAGCCCGGTTGCGCTCTGGGTGGCGCCAGCAAGCACCGTAGCGCCGCCGAACAGATCGCCCCCTAGCCCCCGGTACATCATCAGCCGGTTGCGAGCGGGCGGCATGGAGGCATTGACCGACACGACGAGATCCACCTCACCGTCCCCGTCCATGTCGGCGACTCCCCACTCCGCGTTGGTCTCAAAGTTGAACGGAGTGAACAGCTCAAACTCCGTGCGCGTCGAGGCGAAATCACCAGGCGCTGTCCCGGGATAGTAGGCGAACTTCGAGGGGCTTCCGGCAGAGCCGATGACCAGGAATGCCACATCCATCAGGCCATCACCGTTCACATCCCGGAAGCGGGGCGCACGGACCAACCCTCCGGCGGTGGCCACAAGCGTTCGAGGCTCGATCACCCCGCCGCCAAGGTTGCGACCCCAAGCCAGCTGCACCGACGTGCCATCGCGGCCGTACGTGAAGTCGGCAAGCCCATCACCGTCGACATCCACCAGCTCGCTCGCGGGATAGAGGTACAGCGGGATCGTCACCGGTGGCTGGGCCGCAAAGCCGCCGGCTCCGTCCCCTCGCCGCCAGCGATACTGCGCCGTCGAGCGGTCAAAATGCACGACGTCCTGCGCTCCGTCCCCGTCCATGTCGGCGACGTAAATGTCGCGCGGGATGGACGAGACTCGCTCAATCGTCTCGAGAGGCCCGAACCCGCCGCGACCGTCCGCGGGCCACCAGGCGATCCTGCCCTCAGCCGCTGCCAACACGCAGACGTCTGCGTTCCCATCGCCGTTGAAGTCGGCCGTTTGGACCAGTCGATCCCTGTAAGTGTACGACACGGTCTCCGTCAGCTCCGGCCCGTCATCGGCGAGGGTCAGAGGCATCACTCCCGGAACGAACTCACGCGCCAGGACCTGCCCCCCGCTTGTGCCCGCCGCGACTTCCAAAACCCCGTCACCATCCGCATCCCCAACCACCGCCGCAGTGAAACGCAGCTCGCCCTCAAGAAGTACCGTGGGCGTAGCGAATGGCCCAGCGGCGGTTCCAAGCGCAAGCTCGAGTCGGCCGCCAGCCGCTAACTCCGCGGCGGCCAGCAGGTCCGCTCGTCCGTCGCCGTTCAGATCGCGGATCACGACGTTCGAAATGCACGAGAAGAGCGCAATCGGCGCCTGTGGAGTGAATGAGCCGGCGCCATCTCCCTTGCTGACGTAGACCACCGTCCCCGCCAATGGGCTGAAGCACTGGAGCGACACAAGGTCGAGATTGCCGTCCCCGTCGGTGTCCACGGCCGCGACCTGCTCGTCGGTAGCCCCGCTGAAGAGGGGAAGGGCTATCGGCCCCGTCAATACGCCGGACCCATCGTTCCGGAACCACGCGCCGACTTCGCTCCCCCCCACGACGATATCGTTATCCCCATCCCCATCCAGGTCCGCAGCCTCCGCGTCGTAGAGCGCCGTGGGGCTCGTGATGAGCGTTTGTGAGTTGAACAATCCCCCGCCCGCGCTGCTAGCCAGGAGCACCAACGATGTTTGCCCGGACGAGGAACGGTCGAACGTCATGAGCACGTCATTCGTTCCATTCCCATCGAAGTCCACGATTCGCTGGCGCACGATCGATCCCGGCAACACTGCGCCGAATCCTGCCAGGGGCATCTCCCCGGCAAACTCCCCACCGCCCAGGTTCTCCACCCAAACCACAGAGGGCCCCGGCGTGCCGGCGACAAGGTCCAGGTCCCCGTCTCCGTCCAGGTCCCCCACGGACAAGTTGGCGATGGACGAAAGCGCCACGGGCAAGGTCTCACCTGGCCCGTAGCCACCCGCACCGTCGCCCCTCCAGAACCGGAGCTCCCCTGTCGCCCAGGACGATCCGACCATGTCAATCTGCCCATCCCCATCAAAGTCGCCGAACCGGAAGGCGCTTGGATGTTCGAGGCCGTCCGTGACCTCCACAGGGCTGTCAAATTGAGGGCTCAGAACAGGCAGGAAGGACACGAGTAGGCTCAGGCTGCACATGCCTGCACCCTACCGAGGGACCCCGTTCTGTGGGTCAATCCATAGGCGGCCAATCACAACTTGGTGACAACTTTGGGGCCTCCCACGGAATAGGACCTTTGCGTAGGCTTGAATCTGGCCTTCCGCTCTCAATGTGTCGCCCCTCGCCGCGACTGCATCAGGGAGTTGACAGCGACCCGCCTTCAGACGTTGCTCGACCCGCCCCTCGTCACCCCATGTTTCCCATGCGCATACGAATGCTCGCATTGGCCGGAGTCCTCCCCGGACTTAGTTTAGCCCAGGGCTCGATCCAAGCACTGCCGCCGGAGTTCGACGCGGTGGTTGCCCTGAGCTATGACGGCAGCTCGGTGACGGGCTACACCGTGGACGAATTCAGCTCCAGCTACGTGAGGTTCTTCGGAGTCCACCTCGACGCGGCTGGCAACCTGAACCAGCTGGAGTATCCACCCGCGTACGACACCGCCGTACCGGAGGACATGAGCGACGACGGGCTCACGGTCGTGGGCTATGTCCAACAAACGGTGACAGGAGAGCGACGCGCCGCCCGCTGGACGAGCTCCGGTGCCGTGACCCTCATCGAGCCCAACAACTCGCTTGCATTCATCAATGGCATCAGCGGCGACGGCGCGTTCGCCGTGGGGCGCAGTGGAACCAAAGCCGCTCGCTGGGGCACGTCGGCTGCCCTTGAGCTCCTCGACGACTTTCCTGCGGTCGTCACCTCACAGGCATACGCCGCAAACTCCGACGGATCGATCATCGTCGGTCAATGGAGAAACGCGATCGGGCTCAGCCGCCCCTTCCGGTGGGTGGAAGGGACCGGCATGTCTTCGCTCCCCGTCCCCACTGGCTACACCGCCGGCACGGCCCTCGCCGTTTCGCGCGATGGCGAAACGGTCATCGGCACCTCTTCCAACGGCGGGAACAACGGCGTGATTTGGCACTGGACGGCGACCGGCGGCCTCACGACGCTTCCCGGACAGGCGGGAACGGGCACGGAACTGCGGTTCCAAGACCTTGACGCTTCGGCAAGCCGCATCATTGGCCGCGACCTCACCGTGTCACCCACCCCGTCGAGCCCTACGGTCTGGGACCACGGCCGTCCTCCCCAGAGCTTCGCCGACTTCATGGCTGCCCGCGCATTGACCCCGTTGCCCGGCACCCAGTTCTACGAGTCGACCGCCATCAGCGGCGATGGGCACGTCTTTGCTGGAACGACCACTGGCCCCTTGTTGACCCCGATCTCATGGGTTGCGACAGAGGGATGGAACGAGGGCATTCAATCGACGACCTGTGTGCACGGCGTCGCCAATCAATCGGGCTATGTCTCTCGCCTCCGGGTCGACGGCGTTCGCTTCGCGGCTGCGAACGACGTCACGCTTC
>OJFX01000464.1_pt1 | contig 14868 bp, 8 predicted proteins | sample 1594171 | NCBI WGS metagenome assembly OJFX01 (sample SAMN05416840, study PRJEB24817) | seawater metagenome | isolation source: Sea water | place: Canada:Atlantic | collected 2013-07
CGCTCGGGTCATCGGCGGCTTCGGTGAGGTCGCTGAAGCGAGCCGCGCCAACGCGAAACGCAAACTCAGCAGCCAGGCGAAGGCTTGATTCGTCCGTCGGATCTCGTGCAAGCCGCGGCTGCCCGGTGGAAGCCAAGCCTTGCCCAGGTTCCCCGCGGCGGATCGGCGGGGGAGAGGCTGGGCCGCGGCGTCGGCGCCTCGATGGAGTTCCACGACCGGCGGCCCTACCAGCCCGGCGACGACGTGCGTCACATCGATTGGCGGGCCATGGCGCGTACGGACGACGTGCTGGTCAGGGTCCACCAGGAGGAGGTCGTGCCGCGCCTCGACGTTCTGTTGGATGCCTCAAGGTCCATGTCCGTGGAGCCGGGCAAGGCGCAGTTGGCGGTGGACCTGGCGGCCTACTTCGCGGTGGCCGGCCGCGCCAGCGGCGTGGACGTTCGGCTGCTGGTCATGGGCGACCGGGTGGAGCGGCGGCCGCTCGTGGACTTTGAAGCCCGGGGGATCGATTTCGATTCGAAGCGCGACTTTGCCGGGGCGCTGCACGAGGCTTCGGCGCATCTGCGCCCCAGGTCCCAGCGGGTGATCGTCTCAGACTTCCTGGTGCCCATGGATCCCGCCAGCATCGTACGCGCTGCCGCGCGGGGCGCGGGACCGTCGGCATTCCTCCAGGTACTGGGGGCCTCCGACCTCGCTCCGGAATCCTACGGGGCTGTGCGGCTGACCGATGCCGAAAGCGAATCGGCGGAGGACATCGTCTTGGATCGCGCGACGATCGAGCGATACCACGCCCGATTGGATCGGCTCACCGCAGGGATCGCCGAGGAAGCACGGCGCCTCGGGGGCGTCGCGGCGATCGTGTCAGGGACACTCGAGGACGAGCTCGAAGGCCTCGCGGGGCGCGGCGTGGTCGAGCCGGCCTAGGCCTAGCGAAGGCGCGACCGGGAAGAGGCACGGGCCCGGTCGAGGGCGGAGGATAGGCCGCCTTCGTCTTCGGAAGGCTCGTCGGTGTCGTCAGTGGGCTGGCCAGCCGGCTTGGATGCAGCCGTCTCGGATGCGGCCGGCTTGGCTGCCCCCACGGAAGCCCCAACCGACGACGCCTTGGTGCTACCACCGGAAACGACGCGGGCGAGACTCTCCCAGAGCCCGAGCCGGCGTCCAGCGATCTCCAGCATGAGGCAGAGCATCGCCATGAGGAGCAGGGGCCAGGTGATGCGCCTCCAGCGATCCGTGGACGGGGCGCTGCGGAATAGGTCCGATGCGCTGGGGGATAGGACGCCGCCCGTGCGTCGCGTGATGCGCCCGAGCAGGCGCGCACCGGCGGTCTCGCTCGTGGGGCGCTCGAACTCAGGCGAATAAGGCAAGGCCAACGGCGGCAAGGGCAGGGCGATCGGGTCCGATTCGGGGCCTTCACCCGCAAGGGACACCGTCCCGATGGCGATGGCCCCCGACGGCAGCGGCGCGCGACCTTCGAAGAGATTCTCCGCGACGCGTTCTAACACCACTTCGACCGGCGAGCCAGCGCCCGATTGCAGCGTGGCGCTGAGCTGGCGGCCCGAGAAGTTCGTCCGAGCCGAGTCCGGGGCCTCAGGGTCGAACTCCACGGTGAAGACCGCGTCGCGACCTTCACGCTTTGCGGAGGCGAACACGCCCTCGGGTGGCTCGACCCCCGTAAGCCAGCGGGTCAGCGTCACCAAGAGAGAGGCGTACCCATCCCAGTCCGCGAGATGGGAGTTGTAGGTGCCCCCAAGCTGCACGGGCAGCGCGGCCACCCGCCCAAGGCCGCGGCGGTGGAAGGCGACGATGGGGGCGCTGTACTCGTCGGTCGTGACGGCGCCGAGGGAGGCGCCGGGGCTCAAGTACGTGAGGTTGTAGCCCGCGATCCCCGGAAAGGCGCCGGCTCCGATTTCCCCGAGCCCGAAGAGTTCGGGGCGCAGGCGTGCGGCGGTTTCTTCTTCGACGAAGGTGCTTCGCGCGATGGACTGGGTCTCCATCGCGAACAGCCGCGGCAGCTCGGAGGGGGAGGTCGTGAAGTACGCTTCGCCGCCACCTTGCAGGGCGCAGGCCTTCAGGAACGTGGCGTCGGAGTCCGTGTCCGTACCGAGGGCGATCACTGAAACAGTGGCGCCGAGGTCCGTGAGAACCTTGATCGCCGCGGGGCTCTTCGTTTGCTCCTCGGCGTCGGCGGCGTCCGCAAATAGGATGACGTGGCGCGAGCCCTGGGGGGCGTCCTTCAGCTCGTTGGCGGAGGCCATCAGCGCTGTGGCCGTGAAGATGCCGCCGCCTTCGCTTCGGATACCGCGCACCTTCGCGAGGATCGAGGGCAGGTTCGTGAGGGGGCTTTGGGGCAGGATCACGTGGGGCGCGGAGTCCACCGCGATCACCGAGGCCGAATCGTTCGGGCTCAGCATCTCGAGTGCCGCCACCGTGCCCGCGTTGGCGAGGTCCATTTTCGTGCGGCCGTCCTCGACCGTGGCGGCCATGGAACCGGAGCGGTCGAGGGTGACCGACAGCGCGACGGCGAGCTTGCGGTGCTCCTGCCGCAGCTCCATCGACACGGGCAGTACGCCGTCGAGGGGCGAATTGAAGTAACCACCCGAACCAAACGACGCCTTGCCGCCGGTCATCATCAGGCCGCCGCCGTGGTCCTTCACCCAAGAGGCGAGGGTTTCCATGCGCCGCAGCCCAAGGCGTGCGGCGGAGACGTTCTCCAGTACCACCGCGCGGTACGAGTCGAGGCCGCGCAGGGACTTGGGCGATGTCTCAGGTGACGCGGGGATGGCTGGAATGCCGGCGCCACGTAGTACCGCGGTGAGGGTATCCACGGCGCCGTCGTGGTTGATCACAAGCACGGGCTTGGCGCCCGTCGCGCGGACGGCGGCCATGGCGATGTCGTTCTCCGGCACGCGATCGGCGGAGGGGGTGGGGGCCCCAGCGGTTTCCGGGGTGCCCAGCTCCACGCGGAAGTCGGCGACTTCGGCCCGCAGAATGCGTGCCGGGAAGCGGATGCGCGTGCGGCCCCGCGGAAGCTCCACTCGCCGTGTGGCCAGTAGGTCCGTGCCGCGCATGAGGCGAACCTCCCGCACCGCTGGCTCATCGGAGCGAATCCACGCCGTCACGAAGAACGGTTCGCCAGCGTCGACTTCGGGGGGCACGTCGATGCGCTCCACGGCGGTGTCGGCGGCGACTTTGCGACCGAGCTCGCGGGCGTCGATTCGGATACCACGGGCTGCCGCCCGGAGCGCTGCGGCCTCGGCCGCGCGCGGGCTTGAGGGGAGCCCATCGGTCAGGAGGGCCAGCGAGCCGCCTTTGCCCTCCGGGAGCATGGACAGGCCCGTCTCGATCGCCGCCGCGAGGCTCGATCCGTCCCGCCCGACGTTCCGTTGGAACTCTTGAAAGCCCCGGGTGCTGTCGGAGACCGTCGATTCAATGGCGACGTCCTCCCCGAACGAGAGCACGCGCACCACGTCGTCTTCGCCGCGTGCCTCGAGGCTTAGTTCGATCAGCTCGGCGGCCTCTTCGAGGGATCCTTCGGGCATGGACGCGGACCGGTCCACCGCGAAGATCACCGTGCGTCCGCCAGACTGCGAACGCAGGTAGGGGCCTGCGAGGAGGAGCACGACAGAGATGATCAGCGCGGCCCGCAGGGCCCGCGTGACAAGGTGCTCTCCCTTCGAGGTGATCCACCAGATCCATCCCAAGGGAATGAGCGCGAGCATCAGCTCGGGGGTTAGGAAGCCGAGGTTCCCCATCAGCGCCCTCCGGGAGTGGTTCGCGTGATTCGGCGACTTGGCCTCTGAAGCACCCACCAATCGGCGGCGATCGCCAGGAGCGCCAACATTCCGAGCCAAAGGGTCCATGGGCCCGCGGCACCGGTGCCATCACCGGTTGATCGGCTCGCTAGATCCGTGATCGTGCGCCCCAAGTCGCCGCGGGTTGCGCCCCCGGTCAAGTCGGACTCCCCTGGGCTCATGAGTGAGACGCCGATGTTCGCTCGCACTTCGTCGCCCTCGAGCAGCTTCCAGATGCCCACCTCGGTCAGGCTACGGGTCACGAGGTCGCCGCCGGGGATGGGCTCGATCGACTCCGCTTTTCCGGTGGGGCTCTGGAGCGTCCACGACGGACCAGCAGAGTTCGCTTGGGCGCCGCGCCAAAGGAACGCTTCGCCGACGCTGAGGGAGGTGCGAACCGGGCCTGGCAGTTCGGCGCGCCTGGCCTCCGCCGCGTTCGTGAGCAGGATCGGCCAGTCGGGGGAGCGCCCGAGGGTCGAGCGGACCGGGTCGATGTCCAAGCGCCACTCCTTGGCGCCGGAGTCGGACTCAAGCTCCGCGGCGAGGATCAAATCACCTGAGTAGATGAGGGGCATGCCGCCGGAGCCCGTCGTGCCCGCGGCAGTCCACACCACGCCGTCCAGGGTGACGCCTTCCATCAACGGGTGGGCCTTGTCGATGAGATACGGGCTGGTCAGGTGAACGGGCTCTTCGGAGGCCGCGGTGTCCGTGGCCATGCCGAGCCGGAGACGCCACGTGATCCCGTTGTCCGTGCCCGCCTTCTCCACGAGGGCGAGGTGGGGCGCGCTGGAACTGGAGGGGCCCGTGCCGGCCGCCTGCGCCGGGGCGGCGGATGCGCTCTCGAGGATGGAGGCCCAGCGCGCGGCCGCCACGGCGCTGCTCCCCAGGCCGAGGGCGCGGGCGCTCTCGTCGGAAAGCTCCGCCGCCAGGCGCAAGTGTCGCCGGGGCGGTGGGGACAGGTGCACCTTGTCGTCAGCGGCGAGGGGATCACCGCCTTCGCGAAGGAGGCGGCACGTGACCGGTCCGGTGGCCGCGGGCACCGAGTAGCGACGGGTGGCGCTCGAGTTTGGCGCCAGCTCGACCGATCCCCCCCCAACGACTGCGTCCGTGGCCGCGTCAACGATTTCGAGGGTGCGTGTTTCGCGCGACCCCGAGAAGGAGCGCATCACGAGTTGCAGCTCGTCGGCGGCTTCCTTGTCGGCCCTGACCTTCGGCGAGCGAGTGGCGCTCACGAAGCCGACGTTGGCGAGGGACTGGCCGACGCCGATGGTCTCCACCCCCGCGGCCTGCCCCCCTTGGGTCGTTCCCCCGGGCGCGTCACTCGGCCGGTCGGTCAGGAACACCGCTCCGGCGGCGCGGCTGAGTTCGACGGCCAGGTCCCAGGCTGCGCCCAGGTCATGCCCTTGGTGGGGGGAGGTGAGGCCCCGGACCGCTTCGAGGGCCTCAACCTTGAACGCAGCGGGCCCAGCGATGACCTCGGGGTTGGGGCCCGTGCGGATCAGCGTGACGCGGGCGTTGCCAGGCAGGCTGTCGACGGCGGCGACGAGGGCGTCCTTGGCCTTCGACAGGGCGGACTCGCCATCCGACCCAACAGAGCCCATGGACGCCGTGCCGTCGACGATGGCGACGATGTGCGCGGGCTCGCCAGCGCCGCCCCAGCGGGGCCCCGCCAGGGCCAAGGTCAAAAGCAGGGCCGCGAGCAGCTCGAGCAGTAGCGAGGCGCTTCGACGGAGTGGTTCCCGCCGCCTGCCCGCTGCGGGGTCGGCTCCGACCGCAGCCCAAAGGAAGAGGGCGCTGACCGTGCGCGGACGGAATCGTCGCCTAAAGAGGTGCACCGCCAGGATGGCGGGCAGGGCGAGGAGCCCGAGGAGTCCGAGGGGGGTCGTGAACAAGGCGAAGAGGGGCCGCCCTCGTGATACGAAAACGCCCCCCTTATCTGTGCAACAAACTCCGGTCCCGACCGGTCACTCGAAGACGATCCTGAGGGCGTCCGTGAAGTTGCTCGTGGCGGAGCCATGATCGAAGTCGCGGAACCAGGCTTGGAAGGACCAAGCGGAGCCCGCCGTCGCGGCCACGATCACGCCACCCTCGATCAGCTGGGTGGGATCGAGGGGCAGTTCGAAGCGGCCTCCTGGCCCTGAGGAGAGGATCTGATTCGGCTGGACGTAGCGGCCGATGGCGCCGCCGAGACAGATGAGGCCCGCGGTGTAAGGCACGAGCGTGGGGACGCGTTCTGTTTGCGACCCGATGAAGAATCCGAACTGATTCCGTGGAAGGCCTTCGGCCCGAAGGCGAAGGTCCGTCGAAACGATGGTGGCGCTTCCAAAGGCCGTCATGCGTGCCGGGCCGCCGCTGGAATTCCATGCCGCCAGGCCGCACCTGCTTTCCCCGACACTCGGGATCGTGCGGTTGATCAGTATCTCCACGCGATCAGCGTTGCTGCCCGTCCGCACCAGATCGAGATCGCCGTCGAGGTCCACGTCACTTGCCACAGCGGATGTGGTCCGTTGGCGGTGTTCCGGCAGAGGCAGTGGTTCGCTCACCGTCAGCTGCCCGGTTCCGTCCCCAAAGCGCAAGACGGACTCCTGCTGGAACGTCCTGCCCATGGTGGTCAAGTCGAGGGCTCCGTCGTCATCAAAGTCGCCCGTCACATGCGGCCCGTCAGCGGGCGGGCCGAATGGAGCGGACAGCACCGGCTGGGAGGAAAGGCCTAGGGCAGACCCGAGGAGGACCGCTGGGGGCGAGCTCTTCACCAGGAGGTCGCGGAAGCCATCACCATTCCAGTCCCCCGCGATGGGCGCGGGCGTTCCATCGCTCACGCCCATCGGCGGCAGCTGCACGGGAGCCGCGAAGTCGCCCGGCGCAGTCTGTTCTATCCAGACGAGTGCCGATGGCGTGTTCGCGACGAGATCCAAGAGTCCGTCGCCGTTGACGTCGAGTGCGGCGGGGGGGCTGTACCCGTTTTGACCGGCTGGGAGCACGTCGATCGGCGTGAACTGACTTCCAGGATTGGTGTTCGCGAATAGCTGAAGTGGGTAGGGCGACGCCAACGCGTTGGCGTTCCCCAAGAGAATATCCAGGAACCCATCGCCGTCGATGTCTTCCGGGACGGAGAGGAAGCGGCTTGTGGAATCTGCGACGACAAACTGGAGCACGTCGGGACCAGAAAACGACCCGTCTCCAGCCCCCTTGAACATGTGCAGGCTCCCGGGCCCCTGGGGTGGATCAAAGAGGCCGAGCACGTCCTCTGCGCCATCGCCGTCGAAGTCCCCATGGGTGAGGCTGATGTAGGCTCCGACGCTGTTGGCAGGAACCTCGGCGATCAGCTTGGCACTGCCAAATCGCAGGGCGCCTTCGTTCTTGAACAGAAGCACATTGGAGACCAGCGTGCGGCTCGTGCAAACGATGTCGTCGTCCCCGTCTTGGTCCACGTCCACAAGGTTGACGTTGCTGACGTTCCCGAGGGTGTCGCCCAGGGGGACCGCGGTTCGGAATTCGACGCCTGGACCGGATGTGCTCACAAGGACCTCGAGCCGACGTATCCCCTGGGATACTGCGTCAAGCCACCCATCGTCGTTCAGATCCGCGAGTCGAGTGCGCTCGTCCGTGAGCCCCCCGTCCGCAAGGGTCGGGGGCAAAGAGAACCCGCCGGTCCCATCCCCAAGGTGGATCGCCGAACGGAACATCGATACCGCTGGATCGAACACGTGGATCGCGAAGTCGTCGACGCCGTCGGCGTTGAAGTCCAGGACCCGGAGCTTGGTGAAGCTCGCTCCGCTGGGTTCGAATGTGGCGATTGGGCTGGGGTTTTGGAAAGTGAAAGGGGCGACCTGTTCAACCACGGTCATGACCAGGTCGAGCTCAAGCAGGAGGTCCCGGTCGCCGTCCGAGTCCACGTCCAGAAAATTGGCTCGGGGCGGAATGGACCCCGTAAGCGACGCCGCGACATCGACCGGCAGGCCGAACGAACCACCGGGAAGGCCGGGGCGTACGACCACTCTGCCGGCGATGGAGCCGAGGATGATGAGGTCATCCAAGCCGTCTCCATCGATGTCGACCATGTCGAAGGCTGTCAGTGCGTTCATGACCTCCGGCACGTAGCTCGGGTCGAATCCCGTTCCCTCGTTCGTGTACCTGATGAGCCCAGGGCTGCTCGAGGAGCGGTGCACGGCGAGGTCGTCGAGGCCATCGCCGGTGAAGTCGTAGGCGATGAGGTCGAGCGCTTCCCCGAAGAGGACGGGGAGCCGTGGGCGCAGGCCCTCCACGAGCTCGCCATCCACGTTGGTGAGGAACTCGATGCTGAAGCTGCTCTGGGTTCTCTGGAAGCACGCCAAGTCCTGGTCCCCATCGCCTTCCAAGTCGAGGCTCACGATCTCGAGGATCCCGTCGATGCTGAGCCCAACCCAGTCGTAGCTGCTGGGCCTGCCCAATGAATCCAGGTAGACGACGTCCAGACCCGGCGCGTTGTACTGGGTTACGACGACTTCCTTCCGACCGTCACCGTTGAGGTCCACGAGGACTTGGTCCGTGACGTAGCCGAACGAGCGAGTCGCAGAGATGGGGCTTTCGAGGAGGCCCTGTGCCGCGGCGGGACCCCCAAGGAGGAGAAGAGGAACAGCGGCGGCAGGTGGGAGTAGGCGGCGAGCCATGGGGAGGTCTGTGGTGTGAGCGCGGAAGGGGGGGGCAGGGAGGCGGCCTGCGGCGAGGGGCTCCCTTGAAGTGCCATAGAGCAGGGGATTTGGGGCGGAATCGCTCCAAAAATCTCGGCCGGTTCCCTCCATAGGGCGCGGCATGGAGAATCGGGCCCTGGGAGCCTGGCCCCAAAAGAGCTGGGCCCCTGGGGTGGGTGCAGGGGGCCGGACTGAGGCGTCCGCTCCCTAGAAGGCCTCGTCGAAGGCGACTTCGCCGCTAACGGAGACCTGGTAGGCACTCACGCGGCGCTCGAAGAAGTTCGAGAGCTCCTGCACGTCCTGGAGGTCCATGAACGAGAAGGGGTTCTTCGAGCCGAAGTAGGCCTGCATGCCGAGGTTCTTGAGGCGCTGGTCGGCGACGAACTCAAGGTACTGCCGCATGTCGGACTGGCTGAGGCCAGCGACGCCGCCGGAGAGCAGGTCTTCGGCGAAGGCCATCTCGCACTCGACGGCTTCCTTGAGCATCGCGATGACGGACTGTTCGAGGTCCGCGTCGAAGAGGTCGGGCTCTTCGTCGCGCACGGTCTTGACGACTTCGAAAGCGAAGGCCATGTGGCAGCTCTCGTCACGGAAGACCCAGTTGGTGCCCGAGGCAAGGCCGTTCAGGAGACCCTTGCTCCGCAGGAAGTAGACGTACGCGAAGGCGGCGAAGAAGAAGAGCCCTTCGATGCAGCCTGCGAAGCAGATGAGGTTGAGGAGGAACCTCTTGCGGTCTTCTTTCGTGTTGCACTCCGCAAGCGTGTCGACCGTGTCCATCCACTTGAAGCAGAACTCAGCCTTGCGCTTGATCGAAGGGATGTTCTCGACCGCGGCGAATGCGGCTTCGCGCTCCTTGATGTCGGGAATGTAGGTATCGAGCAGCGTCAGATAGAACTGAACGTGCAAGGCCTCCTCGTAGAGCTGGCGCGACAGGTACATCCGCGCCTCGGGGGAGTTGATGTGCTTGTAGAGGCTCAGGACGAGGTTGTTCGACACGATAGAGTCACCCGTCGCGAAGAACGCCACGAGGCGGTTCACGAGGTGGCGCTCCGATTCTTGCAAGCGCTTCTGCAGATCCACCACGTCGGTGGAGAAGTCCACCTCTTCCACGGTCCACGTGTTCTTGATCGCGTCCTTGTACATGTCGAAGAACACGGGGTACTTCATCGGACGCAGCGTGAGGTCAAATCCAGGATCGAGGATCATGATGGGGTGCGGTGGTGGTGGAGCGCTGGCTGGCGTGTGAGATCTTGGGGGCCCCTGTCATTGGGGCCAGCTAGGTGCCCCGCCTTCGGGACACCGATCCAGGTCCGTCATGGACTTGGAATCATCAGTGGTGAGAGCGCCCCAGGGGATCACTGGTCCCCCGCGGTGGGAGGGGACCTGTGGTCCGCCCGGGGCGCACCCGTTTAGTTGCAGGCTTCGCAGCTCTCTGGGTTCTCCAGGGAGCAAGCGACGGCCTCGGCGTCCGTGACAACGGGCTGAGCTCCGGATTCGGCGCCGCCTGACTGACGGATGCGCGTCGCCGGGCGCGAACGAAGGTAGTAAGTCGTCTTGAGGCCCTGCTTCCACGCGTAGAGGTACATGGACGAGACCTTCCCGATGGTGGGGCTCGCCATGAACAGGTTCAGGGATTGGCTCTGGTCGATGAAGGGACCGCGGGCCGCGGCCAGGTCGATCAGCGCCTTCTGGGGAACCTCCCAAGCCGTGCGATAGAGGTTCCGGATCTCCGCCGGGATCTCCTCGATCTCCTGGATGGAACCTTCCGCCGCCTTGATCTTCGCCCGCATGTCGTCCGTCCAAAGGCCGTGGCTCTTCAGGTCGGAGACGAGGTAGTTGTTGATCTGGAGGAAGTCCCCGGAGAGCGTCTCGCGCTTGAAGAGGTTCGAGACCTGGGGCTCGATGCACTCGTAGCAGCCCGCGATGCTCGCGATCGTCGCCGTCGGCGCGATCGCCACGATCAGTGAGTTGCGAAGGCCCGTCTTGGCGATCATCGCCTTGACCTCGTCCCACTCTTCGGTGAGCTGGGGCTTCACGTCCCAAAGGTCAAACTGCAGCTTCCCTTCGGCCGCCCAGGTCTGATCGAAGGCCGTGTGGGCGCCATGGTCAGCGGCGATTTGGGCCGACGTGCGCACGGCGTGCAGGTAGACGTGCTCCTGGATCTTCGCCGTCAGCGCCTTGGCCTCCTCGGAGTCGAAGCCGAGACGGAGCTTGAAGAAGACGTCCTGCAGGCCCATGCAGCCGAGGCCCACGGGGCGCCAACGCTGGTTGGATACCGACGCCTCGTCGGTGGGATAGAAGTTGATGTCGATGACGCGGTCGAGGTACTTGACCGCGGTCTGCACGACCTTGCCCAGGGCCTCAAAGTCAAAGCTCCGGTCCGCGGCGTCATCGGCTTCAACGATGAACTTGCCGAGGTTGATGGAGCCGAGGTTGCACACGGCTGTCTCGTCCTTCGACGTGATCTCGAGGATCTCGGTGCAGAGGTTCGACAGGTGCACGACGTTGCCGGCGACCTTGGCCTGATTGCAGGTCTTGTTGCTGGTGTCCTTGAAGGTCATCCAGCCGTTTCCGGTCTGCGCCAGGGTGCGCATCATGCGCGAGTAGAGATCGCGTGCTTTCACCTGACGCTCGAACTCGCCGGCTTCCTCGGCGGCGATGTACTTGCGCTCGAATGCCTCGCCGTAGAGGTCCGTCAACTCGGGATGGCGCTTGGGGTCAAAGAGCGACCACATGCCGTTCTCTTCCACGCGACGCATGAAGAGGTCAGACACCCAGTTGGCGAGGTTCAGGTTGTGCGTACGGCGGGCTTCGTCGCCCGTGTTGTCGCGCAGCTCGAGGAATTCCTCGATGTCAGCGTGCCAGGTCTCGAGGTACACGCAGGCCGCGCCCTTGCGCCGGCCGCCTTGGTTGACGGCGGCGACGGAGCTGTCGAGGGTTTTGAGCCACGGAACGATGCCGTTCGACTCGCCGTTGGTGCCGCGGATGAGGGAGCCACGGCTGCGGACGCGGTGGTACGCCACCCCAATGCCGCCCGCGAACTTGGACAGGCGGGCGATGTCCTGGTAGCGGTCGTAGATCGACTCGAGGTCGTCCTGGGGGGAATCCAGCAGGTAGCACGAGCTGAGCTGCTGGTGCTTGGTGCCGGAATTGAAGAGCGTGGGGGAGCTCGGCAGATACCGCAGGGACGAGATCAGGCGATAGAAGTCGCGCGCTTCGGCGGGGCTTTGGGCCAAGCCGCAGGCGACGCGCATGAAGAAGTACTGGGGCGTCTCCGTGACGCGGCGCGTCTCGGGGTGCTTCAGGAGGTAGCGGTCGTAGACCGTGCGCAGGCCGAAGTACTCAAAGAGGTGGCTGCGGTCGGCCTCGATGGTGTCGTTGAGCTTCCGCGCGTTCGCAGCGACGAACTCCGCGGTGCGGTCGTTGATGATGCCGAGCTTGTGGCTCAGCCTGACCGACTGGCTGAAGCTCTGGATCTCCTGGTTCTGAACCTCCTTGTCGATGAAGGTCGCCAGCAAGCGCGCGGCAAGCTTGCTGTACTGCGGCTCTTCCGCCGTCAGTGAGGCGGCCGTCTGGATCGAAAGCTGGTCGAGTTCGGAGGTCGGCGCGCCGTCGTAAAGCCCGCTGATGGTGCGGGTGGCGATGCGCATCGAGTCCACCCCCTGGAGGCCCTCGGCGCAGCGGCTTACGGCCCTGACGATCTTGTTCAGGTCCACCGGCTCAAGACGGCCGTTGCGCTTTTGAACGCGCATCCCTGGGGCGTCGACGGCGGTGGTGGAGGGGCGGACGCTGCCTCCGCTCGCCTGGGTATCAGAGGAGTCACCGCGGCTGGTCGTCGCGGGCGCGGATGGGTTCGGTGAAGCGGTGGTCAAGGGGCGATTCTTGAGAGAGGTAGCGGCGGTGTGGAGAGGGGCCCCGGTGGAGGTTCCGGGCAGATTGTCGGGTGCGGTCGTCTCGTCGGCTTGGGTGCGGTCCATGCGTTCGGTGAGAGAGAAGACTGGGCGGAAAAAACAGCGGTGTGACCCCGAACGAGGACTCAGAAGAGGACCCTAAAAAGGACTCAGCAGAGCTCCACGTAGGGGCCCGCACTTCGGAAAGCCAACGGCTGCCGGCGGGACCAGCTCCCGTGGGGAGCGGATCCGAACTGGCGGCAGAATCAGTCCTCCTCGGCGGCCCCATCTGCAAGCGTCCCGCCAGCTTCCCTGGCGCCCGCTGGAGCGGGAGCCCTGGATCAGCCTTGGCGACGCCCGGCGGGGCGCGCCTCCCCCTGTGCGGAGGTGAGGCGCGTGCCGGCGGGGCCGCAGGCTGACAAGAGGACCGTCCGAGCGAGATTCGCCGGGACGCCTCCTGAAGCGGATGCGATTCGAGTGCCTTCTGGGGTCGCCAAGGGATCCCTCTGGGAACAACCCGGAGCTGACCTCTTTCAAGCCCCATCTCGATGCCCACCGAGCCCTGGGTTGGGCGTCCGGCGGATGTCTCGATGGGGGGTCTAGAGGAAGCTCAGAGGAGTACCTAAAGGGGTGCGGTCCTGGCTCCTTGTTTGGGCGATCCTACGGTGGGGATCACTGGGTGGGGGGGGAGCGTCAATGGTCCGCAGTGTGCGGTGCCGATACCACTACATGTTGTGGTGTGCGGCGAAGGGGAGCGGATGGCTTGGCGCTGGACCCCAGTATATGGGCGTCCTCGGAATGATCCACCCTAAATATGGGGGGTCCTCCAACTTGCTCGAAGTGGCCTGTTGAGCGGTATTTGAGCGGATCATGCCCCTTGGGCCGCTGGGAGATCCAGCGATTCGGCGCGGGCTATCCCCATGCCAGCAGCGCCGTCGAGGAGCCCCATTCGGAGCGGTCCTTCAGAATCAGGCGCGTCAGTCGAGGCCCATTTCGGCGCGGAGAACGGCCATCGATCCGACGTGGTAGGTCACGTGATAAATGTGACCCTCCAGGAAGCTCTGACGGGTGGGGAGGGAGCTTCGGAAAGCTGGCAGGATCGGTACGAGGGGCGGCTCGGCGAGCTCCTCGTCGGTGCCCCGAGAAAGCAGCTCCGCAAGCTCGCTGCCGGCTCGCAGCACGGCCAGTCGGAGTTCGTGCCAGGGCTCTGGCCAGGCCTCGAACGGGGCCAGCCCGGGGGAAGCGCCGCCCGTGGAGCTTGGGGCCCTTGAATGCAGGTCCCTGGCCGTGTGTCGCGGAGCGTCTCCGAAGAGGGCCTCGCGCGTGCTCTCGATGGCTTCGCCCACATGGCGGGCGTGCCAGGCGATGGGGGGCCGCCCACCGAGCTGGAACTCAGATTCAGCCGGGCCCACGCCCGCGCTGATGGCGCGGTCGAGGGCCCGGTACCTATGCCGCAGCTGCCGCTCGAGCAGCTCGGCCAGGGGGCGAGAGGTAGTCATGGCCCACGGAGTCTACGGAGGCCCTACCGAGGACACTACCGAGACGCGATGTGGAGCGCCGCCGCCGTCAACGCCGTGGTCCCGACTCGCCCTGTGGAGAAGCCCCAGGCGACCGCCTGCGGGTCGAAGGAGCCGGCCACGGCTCCTTCGCTCCGTTGGGCCGCCAGGGTCAATGGGATCATGGCCTTGGACCAGCTTTCCCATGGGCGGCTACCAATCTCACGCAGGGCGGCTGTGCCGAAGTAGAGCCAAAGGGCGTCGCTGAGCTTTGCGTCTTTCCCATCGGGAAGGGCCTGGAGCATGCAGCGGACATGGCTCACGAGGACGGGATTGGCCCGGGGTGTTTGCCCGCACGCAAGGCGGCTGACCAGTCCAGCGGCGGTGAGCGTCTCAGGTTTCGTGGTGAAGGTCTCGTTCAAGCCGGGAACCCGGGAGCTCTTGGAACCTCGCTCCGTGTACCCGACCCGGCCGGTGCCCTCCTCGGTCATCTCGTTGAACCACTCGATGACACTGGGGAAGGTCTGACGGTCGATCTTGACGCCAGACTTGGCGGCCTCGGCGACCGCCAGCGTCATCCAGGTCGTGATCGAGCTGTCGTTGTCACCACTCGGCGGGTTGTCGTAGCGCCACACGCCGTAGGGATTTCGAGCCCGGGCGATGTAGTTGACCGCGCGTTGGACCTTCTTCTCCAAGGTGGGCGGGCGATCGATCAGGTTCAGTCGCGCCATCGCGAAGGTGGCGATGGCATGGTCGTAGTGGAATGCATGGCCGAGGGGCTCGCCGATCAGCCCCGAGTCTGGGTCCTGCTGGGCGAACAGGTAGTTGGCCGCCATGAGGATGGCCTTCTCGTGGCGCCCACTGGCCATGGAGCTGCCGTCCTGGATCAGGGCAAGGATGGCGAGCCCCGTGACACCGATGGAGTGGAGGGGGTCGCCGTCCCTTTTCGATGCCCCCTGCTGATCTGGCTTGGGCCTGTCTCTTATACACATCTCCGAGCCCACGAGACTAGGCATGATCT
>OJFX01000465.1_pt1 | contig 14859 bp, 15 predicted proteins | sample 1594171 | NCBI WGS metagenome assembly OJFX01 (sample SAMN05416840, study PRJEB24817) | seawater metagenome | isolation source: Sea water | place: Canada:Atlantic | collected 2013-07
GTCCAAGCTAAAAGTATTGCTGCAATGATCACAAAATATGTCATCACCTTCCATTCTGCCTTTAGAAAAGCCATTGCACCTGTAGCAATATGCTTTGCCAATTCTGCCATATTTTCATCGCCATCATCTTGTTTACTCACCCATGCTGACTTCACTGCCATGACTAACAATCCAACGATACCTAAAAGAGGTACAACGTATAATAGAAAATTCATAATTAATGTATTAGATGTATATATTTATTTTGTCTGCTTTTTTGAAGGCCGCAAAAGTAGATTTATTTCAAATTAATTGCAAGTATTCTTCTTGCCTAAAAAATGTAAGTGAAATTTCCGATTCAGGAGTACTATTTGACGTACATTGCTCCTTTAACCGCCTCAACAACATCCTTTACATTGGGCAACCATGCCTCTACTAAGGTAGGAGCATAAGCAAGCGGAGTATCTTTGGTATTGATGCGACGGATGGGTGCATCAAGATAGTCAAAGGCATTTCTCTGCACTGTATATGTTAAGTCAGTTGAAATATTGCCAAGAGGCCATGCCTCCTCCAAAATGACCATGCGATTGGTTTTTTTCATGGATTCTATGACTGTAGCATAATCAATAGGACGAATTGTTCTTAAATCAATCAGCTCCGCATTTATACCTTCCTTTGCTAATTCTTCTACAGCTGTGATCGCTACTTTCATTATTTTACCAAAAGAAACAAGTGTAACATCAGTACCCTGTTTCACGACTTTTGCTGATCCAATAGGAATTACATACTCTCCTTCAGGCACTTCTCCTTTGTCTCCATACATCTGTTCAGATTCCATAAAGATTACAGGATCATCGTCTCGTATTGCAGATTTTAATAAACCTTTTGCATCAGCAGGATTGGAGGGGACAATCACCTTTAGTCCAGGTGTATTGGCATACCAATTGTCAAAAGCTTGTGAGTGCTGCGCACCTAATTGACCTGCAGATGCTGTTGGTCCACGGAATACCATAGGAGCTCCAAATTGTCCACCTGACATGCTTAGCATTTTGGCTGCAGAATTAATTACTTGATCTATAGCCACTAATGAGAAATTAAAGGTCATAAACTCAATGATTGGGCGCAATCCATTCATCGCAGCACCTACACCAATTCCTGCAAATCCTAACTCAGCAATGGGAGTGTCAATTACCCTGTCTGGTCCAAACTCTTCTAGCATACCTTGGCTCACCTTGTAGGCACCGTTGTATTCCGCGACCTCTTCTCCCATAAGAAAGACGCGATCATCTGATTGCATTTCTTCTGTCATCGCCTCCCTTAAAGCTTCTCTGAATTGTAATGTTTTCATTTGTCGAATACCTAAATATTGATTTCCAAAATTAAAAAATATACTTCGAACAAGATGGTACTTTTTATTCAGCAATTATATACTTTCTTTAGAACTGAATCGACTTTCATTTGTTTTTAATTAATTTTGTTAACCTTTATTCATGCGGATGTTCTAACTACTTCAACGCCTTTATTTTAAATAACATAGTCTCATTATGAAAATATTAGTTTGCATTAGTAAAGTTCCTGATACAACGGCAAAAATCGCATTTAAAGATAACAACACCTCTTACGACACAAACGGTGTTCAGTTCATTATCAATCCATATGATGAATGGTATGCTCTTGTTAGGGCTCTAGAAATCAAAGAATCGCAAGGGGGTTCAGTTACGGTAATAAATGTAGGTGGCGCAGAAAACGACCCAACAATACGAAAAGCTCTGGCCATTGGTGCAGATGATGCCGTAAGGGTTAACACTCTTGCGTCAGATGCTCTGAACACGGCCCAAAATATAGCGGATTATGCTAAAAAAGAAGGATTTGATATGGTATTTTGTGGGAAAGAAACCATTGATTACAATGGCTCACAAGTAGGCGGGATGATTGCTGCACTATTGGATATGCCATATATTTCTTATGCCTCTAAGATGAATATTGTAGAATCAAAAGCGACCATTGAACGAGATATTCAAGGTGGCAAGGAAGTTTTAGAAGTAGAAGTGCCCTTTGTTCTTAGTGCGGCAAAAGGAATGGCTGAAGCGAGAATCCCGAATATGCGTGGAATAATGGCAGCAAGAACTAAACCCCTTAATGTCATTGAACCTAGCAATACTGATTATATGACGGAGATAGTAGGCTATGAACTTCCACCAGCTAAAGGTGAATGTAGATTTGTGGATGCTGAAAATCCCGAAGAATTAATCGAACTATTAAGAAACGAAGCAAAAATTATATAAGATATGTCAATCATTGTTTATGTAAGTACTAAGGGTGGTGATGTTTTAAAGTCATCATTGGAGGCAGTTTCTTATGCTGCACAAACAGCAGAAACAAGCAATCAAGAAGTCGTTGCCATAAGTGTCGGCAAAGTCAATTCAATGGACGAATTAGGCAAATATGGGGCAAATAGATTAATTCAAGTTCAGTCCTCTTCGATCTCTAGTTTTCAGCCAAATTTAATTGCAAAGGCCATTCATGAAATTGTAAAAATGGAAGGTTCAAATCTTTGTATCTTATCTCATGACTTAAATGGAAAAGCTATCGCACCAATTCTATCAGTTGAAATGAATGCAGGTATGGTCACTGGTGCTGTGGGATTGCCAGATAATTCTGATGGTTTTATGGTACGAAAAGGTGTGTTCTCAGGGAAAGCTTTTGCAAACATAAAAATCCTTTCCGAGAATAAAATTGTGACCGTAATGCCGAATTCCATTGAAAAGAAAGAATTCAAAAATACCACGAATGTAGAAGACGTAGACATAGAACTTGGTACTCCTCGAATAATTGTCATTGATCAGAAAATTGCAAGCACGGACGTACCATTGCCTGAGGCAGAAAAAGTTGTTAGTGCAGGACGAGGCTTGAAAGGACCTGAAAATTGGCAAATGGTTGAAGATTTGGCAAAAGAATTGGGTGCAGCAACAGCCTGTTCGAGACCTGTAGCAGACATGGATTGGAGACCTCATCACGAGCATGTAGGACAAACCGGAGTAGCCATTCGGCCCAATCTCTACATTGCAATAGGGATATCAGGAGCCATTCAACATTTGGCAGGAGTCAATCAAAGTAAGGTGATTGTTGTCATCAACACGGACAAAGAGGCTCCATTTTTCAAATCCGCAGATTATGGAATCGTTGGAGACGCTTTTGAAGTTGTTCCAAAACTTGTTGAAGCGGTGAAGCGCATAAATGCTTAGTTAAACATATCCTTATAAGTTACCTCCTATGAATAAAATTGGCCTAGAAATCGTTGGATTGTCTTACAGCCAGACTCAATCAGGAGCCTATGCCTTAGTTTTGGCGGAACAAGAAGGACAGCGAAGGTTGCCTATAATAATCGGAGGCTTTGAGGCGCAGGCAATTGCCATTGAGCTTGAGGACATGACACCTAGCAGGCCTCTTACACATGATCTAATAAAAAGTTTTGCGGATTCTTTTGAAGTTAAGGTAATAGAGGTACTAATCTACAACCTCATTGAAGGTATTTTTTACGCTAAACTCATCTGCATAAAAGATGGTAAAAAAGTAGAAATTGACACAAGGACTTCTGATGCAGTAGCAATTGCAGTTAGGTTTAAGTGTCCAATATTTACCTATGAGTTTATTTTAGAGGATGCAGGAATTGTTTTGGATGAGGAGGATGAAAAATCAAAGCCTAAAATAAAGAGCACAAAAAAACCTATTCAACCAAAAGAAAAAAAAGGCATAGATTCGCTAAAACTATCTGAACTGAAGGAAAAACTTCAACATGCCATTGAAACAGAAAATTATGAAGAAGCCTCTAGGTTGCGAGATGAAATCAATAAGCGCAACGGAAAAGAGAACTAAATTCAACTTCAGATCACTAGTCTTATCCCTTACTCTACTAACATTTACTTTAAGTTGCGGAACAATATTTGGACAAGCAGACTCCAACATATTATCAAACTCTGTAGTTGAGCAGATTGACAGCTCGGCTGTCTCACAATCAGTTTCCACGTCAATTTCCCCTACTCCTCTTCATGGCTTTAGTTTAAATTCCTTTTTTAGAGGTGCTGTTGGCATTCTAAGCTTATTGCTAATCGCATTTTCTTTCAGTGAAAATCGAAAGGCAATCAATTGGAAATTAGTCATCAAAGGTCTTTTGTTGCAAATAATTCTCGCTTTATTGGTGCTAAAGGTGCCATTTGCTGAATATTTCTTTGAGGCTGTAAGTAAGTTTTTTGTAAAAATTATTTCATTTACGAATGCCGGCACCGCCTTTCTTTTCGAGTCGTTTGAAACTCAAAAAATTGAAAATGGCTTATTAAATTTTGCCATTCAAGTACTACCCACAATAGTATTTTTCTCTGCGCTAACAAGCTTACTATATTATTGGGGCATACTGCAAAAGTTTGTCATTGGTTTTGCATGGATCATGAAAAGACTGATGAAACTTTCTGGTGCTGAAAGTCTGGCTGCTGCTGGCAATATATTCCTTGGTCAAACAGAGTCCCCGTTATTGGTAAGACCCTATCTAAATACAATGACCAAATCTGAGTTACTTTGCTTGATGTCTGGCGGAATGGCAACAATTGCAGGTGGAGTATTGGCAGCATACATTGGCTTTTTAGGGGGTGGTGATGAAATCCAACAAATATTTTTCGCAAAGCATCTATTGGCTGCCTCAGTCATGTCCGCACCAGCTGCTGTTGTCGCAGCAAAAATATTGGTACCTGAAACTGAAGCCATTGACAGTACAATGAACATCAGCAAAGAAAAAATTGGCAGCAATGCACTTGAAGCTATCAGCAATGGAACTACAGATGGCATCCGGCTTGCGATTAATGTTGGTGCAATGTTACTGGTTTTTATTGCTTTCATAACTATGGGGAATTACATTTTGAAGGACATCATAGGCGAATACAGTGGTCTTAACGAGTTTATACAAAATGCTACAAGTTTTGATGGATTAACCTTTGAATTTATCATAGGATATGCTTTCGCCCCAGTTGCATGGCTTATGGGAGTCAACAGTGCGGATATGATTCTTGTTGGACAGTTGTTAGGTGAAAAAACCATTTTAAACGAATTTGTTGCCTATGTTTCTTTGGGCGAGATGAAAGACTTAGGTGTATTCGCAGAACAGAAATCCATCATAATGGCTACCTATATACTCTGTGGTTTTGCAAATTTTTCTTCCATTGGCATTCAAATTGGTGGAATAGGAGCATTGGCTCCAGAACGCAAAGGTGTATTGTCAAAATATGGAATTAAAGCACTCATTGGGGGAACTTTAGCCTCTTTATTTACAGCTGTAATTGTAGGCGTATTACTTTAAAGTTTTCCTACTGTTAACAATTGACTCTTAATAGTTATCTCTATTTCGCTTCCTTCGATCCATAGATTAGCATACCTTGGTCATGATCATCCTTACAAAGGAACAACAATGAAGGCGCTTCAACATTTGCAAAAAAGAGTAGACAACTATCTTGGCTCCAAGATTAATCTCAACTCATATTACTATTATAAAGACTATTCGAAAACTCTGCTAAAACGATTTGAACAAGAATCTTATTATCTAGAATTATTAGAACGTTGCAAGAAACTTGAATCAATTCCAACCCATCAGCCCATAAAATACAGTGACGAATTGATTTTTGGTAGCTTTTATAATGATATTCCTAAAGAACTTAAATCTAAACGCCTGTTTAAAAGCGAACGAAAAACAATTACTACACTTTTAAAAAGAAGTAAGGTAGGCGGAATGAGATCAAGAGTTGTCTTATCATTCTTTAAGAAAACCCTTTTTTATTTTGGATATAATTTCTCTTCATTGTCTGAATCAAACAAAGAAAAAATAATTAACACTATTAGCGATAAGTATCTGATGGGTAATAAATTCAGGATTAGTCTAAATTCGATAAGAGATTCTTCTGGGAATCTGCTATTTATTGAGGATGGGGTAAATTTCAAAATTCATTACATTGCATTTCGCCTCGACATTTATGAAGAATTAAAAGGCCATCAAGAGGAATTACTAAATCATGAAAAGAAGAAAGTCACACTTCAGAAAGATGAGTTGTTTCGTCGCCTTTGATTCTTGAATACATTCCTACTTAAGTATTGAAATTTTGCGCTAATATGTGAATATCTTGTTCTTAATTTAATGCGTTAAATTGCTGGATGACTTAAAATCAAAATTAGATTTGGAAACAATCATTAATTCATCTTTATGAAGCAATACCACGATTTATTGAATAGAATCTTAAGCGAAGGTGTAAAAAAAGAAGATCGAACTGGCACTGGCACAATAAGCGTATTTGGGCACCAAATGCGCTTCAACCTTAACGAAGGTTTTCCTGCGATAACAACAAAGAAGCTTCACCTCAGATCAATTATCCATGAATTACTGTGGTTCTTGAGCGGTGATACAAACATCAAATACCTTAAAGAAAACGGCGTAAGCATTTGGGATGAATGGGCAGATGAAAATGGCGATCTTGGCCCTGTATATGGCTCTCAATGGCGCTCTTGGCCAAGCCCAAACGGAGAAAGCATTGATCAAATTAAAAAAGCCATTGATCAAATTAAAAATACTCCTGACTCAAGAAGAATAATTGTGAGTGCATGGAATGTCTCAGAGATAGAGCATATGGCATTGCCCCCATGTCACGCTTTTTTTCAGTTTTATGTTGCAGATGGTTGTTTATCCTGCCAACTTTATCAAAGAAGCGCTGATACTTTTTTGGGTGTCCCATTTAATATAGCTTCTTATGCACTTCTAACAATGATGGTGGCACAGGTTTGTGATTTGAATTTGGGTGAGTTTATACACACTTTTGGTGATGCACATCTATACCTTAATCACATTGATCAAACTAAAATACAGTTGAGTAGAGAAATTAAGCCTTTGCCAAAAATGAAAATAAACCCAGCTGTAAAAGATATTTTCTCATTTGATTATAATGATTTTGAATTGCTCAATTACGAGCCTCATCCTCACATTAAAGCCGCAGTAGCAATATAAGCAATGATCATTTCACTTATTGTCGCAATTTCAGAAAACAACGTCATAGGTAGAGACAATGATTTGCCATGGAGGCTGCCAGATGATATGAAGTTTTTTGTAAAAACTACAAAAGGTCATCATATATTGGGCGGTAGAAAAAATTTTGAATCCTTTGGCAAAGCATTGCCATACCGAACAAATTTACTGATTAGCAGAAATGCAAACTATTCCATGGAGGGCGTGCACACTTTTACAGAGATAGAAGAAGCCATTGAATTTGCAAAATCAAACGACGAAGAAGAACTTATTGTAATTGGAGGTGGAGAAATCTATCGAAAGCTACTCCCTTTGTCAAGTAAAATATACCTGACTAGGATTCACGCGCACATAGAGGGCGATGTCTATTTTCCAAAACTTGAGAGTGGCGAATGGGAAGTTGAGAGTAAAGAGTACCACCCTATTGACGAAAAACATCCCTATGCCTTTACCATTTATAGTCTTAAAAGGACAACGTGATTTAGGAGGCAACTTTAAGTTGTTTCAACTTAGAGTCTTCGAATCTTTTCTTCGCATAATCTAACCTAATGCGCAATTTTTCAATCACCACCTTAGTAGGAATTTCAAACATATGATCTAACAATATTGCTTCACAGATGGAACGCAATCCTCTGGCACCTAACTTGTATTCTATCGCTTTTTCTACAATAAAATCTAATACTTCCTTATCAAAACTAAGGTCAATATTGTCCATTTCAAACAAGGTAATAAACTGTTTGATTATTGCATTTTTCGGTTCAGTAAGAATACGCCTTAGCGCCACTTTGTCCAAGGGGTTTAAATGCGTAATCACAGGAATACGACCAATAAGCTCTGGAATCAGTCCAAATGTTCTTATGTCAGAAGGCGTAATGTACTGAAGCAAATTACTCTCCTTGGACATATCGGTGGCCTCTTGAGTCTTAAATCCAATCGCATTTGTGTTCAATCGTTTGCCAATTAGCTTCTCCACACCAGCGAAAGCTCCACCGCAAATAAAAAGAATGTTTTGAGTGTCAATCGAAATCATCTTTTGTTCAGGATGTTTTCGCCCACCCTGTGGGGGAACGCTTACATTAGCACCCTCAAGTAGTTTAAGTAAGGCTTGCTGAACTCCTTCACCCGAAACGTCTCGTGTGATGGAAGGATTATCGCCCTTTCGAGCAATCTTATCGATCTCATCAATAAACACAATGCCTTTCTCCGCTTTATTTACATTGAAATCTGCTGCCTGAAGCAGTCGAGATAAAATACTTTCAACATCCTCACCAACATAGCCTGCTTCTGTCAGAACAGTAGCATCTGCAATGCAGAATGGAACATTTAACAATTTAGCAATAGTTTTTACGAGCAGAGTTTTGCCTGTCCCGGTTTCCCCGACCAACAGTACATTCGACTTTTCAATTTCTATATCTTGACTTATGAAAGTTTTCGCAACTCTTTTATAGTGATTATAAACTGCAACAGAAAGCACTTTTTTTGCATCTTCTTGTCCTATCACATATTCATCAAGGTGTTTCTTGATTTCTGTGGGTTTGTGAATGGTTATGGAATAATCGGTCTCATTCGGCTTTACTTCCTCTTTAACAATTTCTCCTGCTTGCAAAATACAATTGTCACAAATATGACCTGAGATGCCTGCAATTAGCACATTGGTGTCCTTCTTATCACGGCCGCAAAAAGAGCAATGTACTCTATCTTTTTCTTTCATAATTTAAGACTTGATAAATCAAAGTTAACCAATTGTAGCTTAGTGCTTCTTAGCAAGAACTTCATCAATCATTCCATAAGCTTTTGCTTCTTCTGCCGACATCCAATAATCACGATCAGAATCTGCTTCCACTTTTTTGTAGTCTTGTTTGCTGTGGTTTGCAATTATGTCATACAATTCTTTCTTCATCTTGAGCACCTCTTTTACAGCTATTTCCATATCGGAAGCCTGACCTTGAGCACCACTCATTGGCTGATGTATCATCACCCTTGAATGTGGAAGCGCTGTACGCTTGCCTTCTGTTCCAGCGCACAATAAAACAGCACCCATAGAAGCGGCCATTCCAGTGCAGATTGTTGCAACATCAGGAGCAATGTATTGCATTGTGTCATATATCCCTAATCCTGCATATACACTTCCACCTGGAGAATTAAGGTAAATCTGAATGTCTTTCTTAGCATCTGCCGACTCCAAGAAAAGCAATTGCGCTTGAATTATATTTGCTACTTGATCGTTGATTCCAGTACCTAAAAAGATAATGCGATCCATCATCAATCTTGAGAAAACATCCATTTGAGCAACATTTAATTGGCGCTCTTCAATGATATAGGGTGTAATTGAAGACTCCATGTAGTTGTCTACATGCATGCTACTTATGCCCTTGTGTTTCGTAGCATAACTTCTAAACTCTTTACTAAAATCCATGTATCTTTTATTTCGATTTCTTTTTCTCTGCCAATTTAAGGAAATCGTCGTAGCTAATTTCCTTTTCTTTGACTTTCACTTTTTCTTTAAACAAGGCACGCATTTTGGTCTGATACATTTGATCGTATAACCTACGTGCCTCCTCCTGATTCTCAAGTATTCTGTTGGCTGTATCTGTCAATTCACTGTCCTCCATATCTCCTTGTCCCATGCTGGCAAGCTGTTGCATAATCATACCCTTTGTATGGTTTACAATTTCTTCTCTCTCCACTTTAATGTCGTTGTCACGAATGATTTTATTTTCTATCAACTGCCATTTAATTCCCTCGGCATACTGATCATATTCCTCTTCCAATTGCTCTTTGGTCAATGGCTTTTCATTGGCAGTCATCAACCACTTTTTCATAAACTCATGAGGCAATTTCAACTTTGCCTTCTTCATAAGCAAATCTTGAACCTCTCTCTCAAACAGTTGTTCCGCATTTTGGTTAAAACTTGCTTCCATTTCATTTCGCAATCGCTCACTCATCTCTTCTCTTGACTTGACTGAATCTTTCCCATATATCTTGTCAAAGAACTCCTGATTTAATTCAGCTGGGCTCATACGGTTTATTTTTTCAATTGTAAACTGAAACTCTACTCCCTTATAAGCAGATACTTCTTTTTTGTCTACTCCCAACCAAGCCGCTACATACTGCTCCTCAGCAATCCCCAATGGCTTGATTTTAATCACATCGCCAACTTTTTTGTTGATAAATTTCTTTTGATTGCTCGACTTGTCAATCGTTCTAATGTTCAGGACCGTTCCATTGCTCAACCCATCCTCTGCGACTTTACCACCCTTCAGTTCTTCAAATTTCCCATAGAGCATATCATCTTCATCGGAAACCTCTGCATCTATCATTTTCCCATATCGCTTTGAAATCTCAAGGATTTGCTCGTCAATCATTTTATCAGTCACCTTTACAGAATACTTTTCAACTTTATCTTTTTCAGAAAGTTCTGCTTTAACCTCCGGGGCTATTCCTAGCTCATAGGTAAATTCAAAGTCTTTTTGATTTTCCCAATCTATTGCTGCTTCGTCGGACTCCTTTGGCATTGGATTGCCAAGAATGTTTAATTTTTCATCATTGATGTATTGGTACAACTTATCCGATAACATTTTATTGATTTCCTCGGCCAAGATGTTTGTTCCAACCATTTTTCTGATCATACCCATAGGAACCATACCTTTCCTAAATCCTGGAAGACTGGCTTGACGGCGGTAATTCTTCAATGATGCGTTAACTTGTTCTTTGTAATCAGTCTCTGAGATTTTTATAGTCAGCTCAGCATTCAACTGATCGATGTCTTTTTTTATAACTTCCATTTGAATTTTTTATTAAAAAAAATGGCGTAAAACAATCGCTTTACACCACTTTGCTGTGCGGATGGAGGGACTCGAACCCACACGCCGTGAAGCACTAGATCCTAAGTCTAGCGTGTCTACCAATTTCACCACATCCGCAATTGTGTAAAATAGTAATATGAACTTCCTTACAATAAGGAGCGCAAAAGTACATAATTATTTGACAAATTCAGAAGCTTTGGACACCTATGAAAAGCTAAAATATTCCGTTAATTTGCTTGAGAATCTAGACCAAGAATTATGACCATCGACCCACAAGAAGTTTCCTTAGGCAAACTGCACAACCATTTACTCAGCGGAATTGGACCTCGCCCTATCGCTTTTGCTTCCACAGTAGACAAAAATGGAAAGAGAAACTTAAGTCCTTTTTCTTATTTCAACGTATTTAGCACTCGACCACCTATTGCCATTTTTTCCCCTGCAAAAAGTGGAAGAACCAATACGCAGAAAAACACCTATGAAAATGCCAAAGAAACCATGGAAGTTGTCATCAATGTAGTCAATTACAACATCGTACAACAGATGTCACTTTCTAGCACTGCCTATGCAAAAGGCGTGGATGAGTTCATTAAGTCTGGCTTGACTCCTTTAGAAAGTCAGCTAGTAAAACCTGCTCGGGTTAAAGAGTCTCCCATACAATTAGAATGCAAGGTAAAAGAGATTGTGGAGTTGGGAGATGAAGGTGGCTCAGGAAACTTAATCATATGTGAGATCTTACTCATACATATCGACGATGCTATATTGACCGATGAAGGTACAATTGACACAAAAAAGATTGACCTTGTTGGCAGAATGGGTGGGGACTTCTATGTACGTGCTTTTGGAGATGCCTTGTTCGAAGTTCCAAAACCAATTCGCCAATTGGGTATTGGAGTAGATCAATTGCCAGAGAAGATCAGAAATAGTTCAATTTTAACAGGAAATGACCTTGGGATGTTAGGAAATGTAGAAAGCCTGCCCAATGATCAAGAGGTGAAGGCATTTGCTGATTATTTTGAAATTGCAAATGGTTGGGAGGAAAAACAAAGGCAAGCACAAGGCTTTTTAAAGCAATCAAAAATAGATGAGGCTTGGAAAATATTATTGAGCTAAATAACTTCAGGACATAAAAAAAGCCCAACTAATTAGTTGGGCTTTTTTATGTTTCGATCTCTTATTCAGCCGATTCTTCTTTTTTCTTTTCGAATTTTTTATACCTATTTCTAAACTTATCAACACGCCCAGCAGTATCTACCAATTTCATTTTACCGGTATAAAAGGGATGAGAGGTATGAGAGATTTCTAATTTAACCAAGGGGTATTCATTTCCATCTTCCCATTTCACAGTTTCTTTAGAAGCTGCAGTAGATTTTGTAATGAATGAATAGTCATTTGACATGTCTTTAAACACTACCAATCTATAATCGTCTGGGTGAATATCTTTTTTCATTTTAGCTGCTTAAAAAAATGGAGGGCAAATATACAATTAATAAAATTTTTAGACAGAGAAGAAAGTAATTTATTTTCACCTTTAAACTTCTAACCTAAAGGGATCCCTAAATTGGGCTCAATAGACTGTTTTTACTCTGATTCTCTTCTTAATTTCGCACCTTTGTGCGCAACTAAACCGAATCTACCATGACAAAAGTCCACAATTTTAGTGCAGGACCATGTATCCTGCCACAAGAGGTGCTTAAACAAGCATCAGAAGCAGTAGTAAACTTCAATGAACTAGACTTGTCACTAATTGAAATCTCCCACCGAAGTAAAGATTTTGTGGAAGTGATGGAAAATACTCGATCCCTTGTTAAGGAGTTGCTCAATGTACCTGATGGCTACCAGGTCGTTTTCCTTCAGGGTGGCGCAAGTTTGGGCTTTTTAATGGCTGCATACAATTTTTTGAGCGAAGGTGAAACCGCTGCATACATAAACACAGGAGTTTGGGCTGGGAAGGCAATAAAAGAAGCACAAAGAATTGGCAATGTCAATGTTGTGGCATCGAGTGAAGACAAGAATTTCAATTACATACCAAAAGGATTCGGAATTCCTTCTGATGCAAAATATTTGCACTTTACTTCAAACAACACAATATTTGGCACTCAGTTCAAGAAGTACCCCATCAGTAGAATTCCTTTACTGTGTGACATGTCTTCAGATATATTCAGCAAAGAAATTGAAGTCAATAAATTCGATTTAATCTATGCAGGCGCTCAAAAGAATATGGGTCCAGCAGGAACAACGCTTTACATTGTAAAGGAGAGTGCACTTGGGAAAACAGGCAATAATATTCCTACAATGCTGGACCTAAGAACACACATTAAAAAAGATTCGATGTTTAACACTCCCCCAGTATTTCCAATCTTTGTGAGCATGCTCACACTGCAGTGGTTAAAAAAGAATGGTGGTGTAAAATGGATCCAATCTATCAATGAACAAAAAGCTAAGACATTGTATGATGAAATCGATCGAAATCCACTTTTTGAGGGAGTGACTGATAGAGAAGATCGCTCAACGATGAATGCCACATTTGTATTGAAAGACGATCAAGAAAAAGAAACATTTGATGAAATGTGGAAAGCAGCCAACATAAGTGGAATCAACGGACATAGATCAGTAGGGGGATATAGAGCAAGCATGTATAATGCTCTTCCCTTGGAAAGTGTGCAAGCTTTGGTAGATGTGATGAAAGAATTAGAAAGAACTAAAGGATAGAAAATGAAAGTATTGGCAAATGACGGAATTGCAGCTATGGGAAAAGCAGCTTTAGAAAATGCAGGCTTTACAGTGATTACAGAATCTGTAGCTCAGGAAAACTTAATTGATGCGATCAATGAGAATGGATTCGAAGTATTGTTGGTACGCTCTGCTACGAAAGTGAGAAAGCCACTCATCGATGCTTGTTCTGGACTAAAGATGATAGGTAGAGGTGGTGTAGGAATGGACAACATTGATGTAGAGTATGCAAAAAACAAAGGCATTCATGTGTTCAATACCCCTGCTGCCTCCTCACAGTCCGTAGCTGAATTGGTCATGGCACATTTGTTTGGGGCAGTAAGAAGCTTATACGATTCCAATAGAAAAATGCCAATTGAGGGGCATGCTAACTTTAAAGTACTCAAAAAGAAATATGCCGGCGGCATTGAATTGCGCGGAAAGACCATAGGCATAATAGGCTTTGGAAGAATTGGACAATCACTTGCCTCTTACGCTTTGGGTTGTGGCATGAATGTATTGGCTCATGACATGTTTGGAGAGCAATTTAATTTAAGGTTGCAGATAGCGAATCAAGAAATCAATGTGGACTTGCCAAATTCGAGCATGGATGTTGTTCTTGGTCAATCTGACTTTATTAGTCTGCACATTCCCGGTGGTGACCATGCTGTGATAGGTAAAGTTGAATTGGCCAAAATGAAAGACGGTGTCATCTTGTTGAATGCAGCGCGTGGAGGCACTATTGATGAGGATGTCTTAGTCGAAGCCTTAAATAACGGGAAGATAAGCCATGCTGCACTTGATGTTTTTGTAAATGAACCACAACCAAGAGCTGATATTTTGTCTCATAGTCAACTATCTTTGAGCCCCCATGTAGGTGCTGCGACAAAAGAAGCCCAAGATCGAATTGGGACTGAGTTAGCCGATCAAATCATTTCTTTTTACAAGCATTAATTTGTTCGGATCTTTCTTTGGAAGGCGACTTATTATACATGGCTCTTTTTGCTATTGCTTAATTTCGCTTCAAACTTTGTGATTTGGCAGATATTCGACCCTTTAAAGCATTTCGCCCAACGAGAGACAAGGTACATCTGGTCGCTTCTAGATCTTATGTAAGCTACTCAAAAAAGGCTTTACGCTCAAAACTTGACGAGAACCCTTTTACCTTCTTGCACATATTAAACCCAGAATACAGACAAAAAAAACAAAGCAGTGCGAACTCTGTAGAGCGTTTTAAAAAAACCAAAGCGAAATTTGAAGAGTTTGTGCATACCCAAATCCTTACTCAGGATGAGCAGGAAAACTACTATG
>OJFX01000467.1_pt1 | contig 14836 bp, 14 predicted proteins | sample 1594171 | NCBI WGS metagenome assembly OJFX01 (sample SAMN05416840, study PRJEB24817) | seawater metagenome | isolation source: Sea water | place: Canada:Atlantic | collected 2013-07
CGGTTCGAACATCGGGCAATCTCCTGTTGGAGGCCGATGCGGAGGGCCTCCTCAGAAGACGACCGGTCGAAGGCGGCGATGGTTGCAGGGATTGTGGCGGTTTCGTGCGGGGCGAAGGCCAAAGTGCGGAGCCAGCTTGGTCCCCTTCCTGTTCCAGACGCTAAGGTCCGCGCCTCATGCAATGGGTCGATATCGGAGCCAACCTCGTCAGCCGCCAGTTCTCCAGCGACCTGGAGGCCGTGATGGAACGGGCCAAAGGAGCCGGCGTCACCCGCATGATCGTGACCGGGACCGATGGCCCAGGGTCCGCCGCATCAGCCGAGCTCTGCCGCGGGCGTGAGGGCCTCTGGTCCACGGCGGGCGTCCATCCCCACCACGCTTCCGACTTCACGGACGCTACCCGGGAAGAGCTCAAGGCCCTGAGCGAACGGCCTGAAGTCGTCGCGATCGGCGAATGCGGGCTCGACTTCAATCGGAACTTCAGCCCCAGGGACGCGCAAATCCGCGCCTTCGCGCATCAGCTCGAGCTGGGCGCTGAGACCGGGCTGCCACTCTTCCTCCACCAGCGCGATGCCCACGACACGTTCTTCGCCATGCTCCGCGAAGCTTGGTCGAGCCTCCCCGGCGGCGCCGTGGTGCACTGCTTCACGGAGGGGCCGAAGGAAGCCGCCGAATACCTCGAGCTTGGGTGCCACGTCGGCATCACCGGCTGGGTCGCCGACGAGCGCCGCGGTGCAGCGCTTCGCGATGCCGTGCTTGAGATCCCGACGGACCGACTGATGCTGGAGACCGACGCGCCGTACCTCATGCCCCGCAACATCCAACCGAAGCCGGAGACGCGCCGCAACGAGCCCATGAACCTGCCGTGGGTCGCCCGGGAAGTGGCCGCGCTCCGCACCGAGTCCATCGAGGAACTCAGCCGGAGCGCGTGGGATGCAACGAGCACCTTCTTCCGATTGGACGAAGGCGCCTGAGCGGCGGCTCTACATGCCGAGGAGTTCGCGGACCACGGGCGCGAGGCGCGTCATGCCGGCCGACTCCGCAAGCTCCAGCGCTTTGTCCTTCGGCATCCCGCCCTCGGTGTGGGCAGCGATGCCGAGCAATGCCCCGACGCGGTTGCTGCTACCGCAGTAAAGCACCACCGGCCCGTCAGCCTCGGTCAGCGTTTCGTGCAAGCGCTTGGCCGCTTCGACGGTCACGCCGGCGGCGCCCGCGATCTCCATGCGTGTGAAGTCCACGCCTTGGTCCGCGGCGTAGGCCTCTTCCCATCCCGCGCCCTTCTCGGTCGCCACGCGCAACGAGATGAAGGTCTTCGCGCCTTCGTCTTTGAGGAGAGCCATCTGCGACTCGCTGAGCTGCCCCGTGCAGATCACGCCGTTCGAGTAGAGGCTGCTGTGGACCGAGAGGTTCGGAATCTCGGCCTTCTGAAGCTCTTCGAGGCTGATCGACGGTGAAGGCTCCTCCGCTGGGGCAGGAGCACTTTGTTCCGTGGCTTCAGAGGTGCAGCCGGAGACGAGGGGGAGTGTGGCCGCGGCAAGGAGGGCGGCCCGACAAAAGCGGTTCATGGGGATCATCAGGTGAATTCAGGGAACGCCGCGCGCAGGTCGCCGGGCAGGCCGCTGACGACCTCGGTGGGCGAATCCGTTGCGGGACTTTGAAAGACAAGGCGATGGCTATGGAGCGCGTGGCGCTCGATCACCATCAGTTCCCGGTCGTACTCGGTCATCTCCCCGGCGGCGGACCGCAAGAAGATGGTGTTGTCTGGCCCGTAGAGCTTATCGCCCACGAGCGGGGCGCCGATGGCGGCCATATGGACACGGATCTGGTGCTGGCGCCCGGTGTGAATGCGCAGCTTCACAAGGCTCCGTCCATGGGCCACGTCCAAGACGCGCCAATCGGTTTGGCACGGCAGACCGTCGGCCGCGACGGTCATCTGCAGGTCCACGACGGACGTCGCCGAGACCCGAATGGGCGCATCGATGGATCCCGTGGGCTCGGGCGGCTCCCCTTCGAGAATCGCGAGGTACTCCTTCTCGACCTTGCGATCCTCGAACTGCGTCGTGAGCATCGCGTGGGTCGCCGGGCGCTTCGACACGAGCACCACGCCGCTCGTCTCACGGTCGAGCCGGTGGCAAAGCCTGGGCAAGAGCCGCCCCCCCTCGATGTCTTCCTTGAAGCGCATGTGCACGCGCTGGATGAGCGTGTCCGTCATGTGCCGGCCGCTCGGGTGCACCGCCACGAGCGGCGGCTTGTCGAGGCCAAGGGCATGGTCATCCTCGTAGAGGATGTCGAGCTCGTCCTTCGTTTCGCCGAGGAGGAGCGTGCGGTACTCGTCGGGAATCCGAATCACGACCCGCGCCCCGTGCAGGAGCCTCGCGCCTGGGCGCGACTCCACCTTCGATGGACCCGTGCCGTCAGGCGCCTCCGGACGCGCCGCAGCCACGGAGACGTAGCCATCCTTGATGAGCGTCTGCACCGAGGACCGCGAGCGCCACTTGAGGTGGTGGCTGAGGAACTTATCGAGGCGCATCCCGAACCCCTTCGCCCTGACGCGGAAGACGCTCGAGTCCACGACGAATCGGACGTCGGTGGGTGCCTCGGTGAGGTCGCGGTCTTTTTGGAAGATGCCCATGGGTACAGATGCCGGTGACGCTGGAAGAGTACCGGGATCGCGGCACCGCCGATCGGTACCGGGCGCGACACGAGTCGACCACTCTGTAAGAAGAGACCTGAGCGCCAAGGGGCGCCCAGGTCTCTTCTTACTGAGTGGTCGACTCGTGTCGCACCCGGTATGGATCAGCGCTTCTTCGGGGCGCCGCCGGGACGGCGACGACGACGGCGGTTCGGATCGTTCTTGCGCGTGGCCTTCTGAACGGTACGCAGGCGCTCGCGGCGCTCACGACGACGGCGGTCAGAGCGCTTCTCGTGCCAGGTGTTGGCTTTGGCGAGGCGGAAGATGCCACTGTAGTTGCACTGGCGCTTGAAGCGACGCAGGGCCGCTTCGAGCGACTCGTTGGAACGAACGGAGACCTTGATCAAGGGATCGGCCCGCGCTGGGCGGGTTGGGTGGAAATGGAGAAGAGGAGGAACGCGGCCGCGGGCCGACGGGCACAGGTCGCCGCGCTCTGATTTAGGGGGGAAAAGATAAGCGGACGCCGATTTTCCCGCAACTCGGAGAAGCGAAAGACAGTCGATCCCCACGCTATGCTCCCTCCGACCTCCTCGCCAGCCATGGACCATTCGACCCCCCAACGGAACCCAACTGGCCCCCCAGGGGGCCGGAGCCGCGCCGGTGGACCGCCCCAGGACCTGCCTACGGAGGTCTTCCAAGGCACCGTCGAAACCGTCACCTACCACGACGAGAAGTCGCTTTTTGGCGTCCTGAGGCTGGATCCAGACGCTGGATTCAAGGCCCCGGACACCGGCTCCCTCTTCTCCCCGGGCCGCGTCACGGCCATCGGGAAGGTCGCGGATCCCGCCATCGGGGTCCGGCTGAAGCTCACGGGCAAGTGGGGAAGCCACCCCAGCCACGGGGCCCAGTTCGAATTCCACACGGTGGAGCCCCTGCCACCGGCCACAGAAGCCGGCCTGGTGCGCTACCTCGCCTCGAAGGCCTTCGAGGGCGTCGGACCCACGATCGCCCAGCGCATCGTCGACAAGCTCGGCGTGGACGCCCTGGAGGCCATCGCTGAGTCCCCCGCGTGCCTGGAGGGCATCAAGGGGCTCAAACCGGCCACGGCCGAGACCCTTTCGAAGGCCGTGATCGAGCAGGCCTCGGTCCACCGCACCTTCGCTTTCCTCGCCAAGCTCGGCCTCGGCCCCCTCACCGCACAGGCCGTGTCCTCCAAGCTCGGGTCCGAGTGCGAGGAGCTGATCCACCGGAACCCCTACATCATCGCCACGGTCCCGACCGTCGGCTTCCTCACCGCCGACCGAGTGGCCAAGCGCCTCGGCGTCGCCCCCGACGACCCCCGGCGCCTGCGGGCCGTGACGCGCCATGTGCTCGAGCGGGCCACGGACGAAGGCCACGTCCTGCTGCCCCTGGGGGAACTCCTGGTGCGTTCTGCCCAGGCCCTTGAGGGCGCCGCCCCCCGAGAGGCCTTCATCCGCGCCCTCGACACGATGGAGGATGGCCTGCACATCGTCATCGACCGCGAGGTGGGCGGGGAGCCGCCGCCCCTGGACGAGGACCCCTCCGACTCCCTCGAGGGCACGGGCCGCTTCGCCGCCACCCTGCCGTGCTACCTGCCCCACCAGCACCGCCATGAGGTCGAGCTCGCCAAGGGCCTGCGGCGACTGATGGCCGCCAAGGTCAGCCCCCTCGCGAACGCGGACGACCTCGCCCGCTACGAGGATTCCTCCCAAATCGACCTGCACGAGGACCAACGCAGCGCCGTGCTGGAACTCCTGCGCCAGCCCGTGAGCCTGCTCACCGGCGGCCCCGGCGTCGGCAAGACCACCATCGTGCGCTTCGTGGCAGCCCTCGCCGAAGCTGGCGGAGCCGAGGTCCTGCTCGCCTCCCCCACGGGCCGCGCCGCCAAGCGCATGTCTGAAGCCACCGGCCGCCCCGCGAGCACCATCCACAGGATGCTCAAGTACACGCCCGGCGCCTCCGCCTTCGAGCATGGACGCGAGAACCCCCTGAAGGGCGGCCTGCTCATCGTCGACGAGGTCTCGATGCTCGACGCCGGCCTCGCCAGGCGCCTGGTCGACGCCGTCGCCTCCCCCACGCGCCTTGTCTTCGTGGGCGACCCCGACCAGCTCCCCTCCGTTGGCGCCGGCAATGTCCTCTCGGACCTGCTGCTCTCCAAGGCCGTCCCCATCGCGCGCCTGACCCAGGTCTTCCGCCAATCGGCGAAGAGCCTCATCGTCACGAACGCCCATAGGGTGCTCAACGGCGCCATGCCGGAGCTCCCGCCCAAGGGAGTGACCGACGCGGATTTCTACTTCTTCCCGGTCGAAGAGAACCCCACCTTGCTCGCCGAACGCCTCGTGGACGTGGTGGCAAACCGCATCCCCAAGGCCTTCGGCCTCGACTGGTCAGAGGACGTCCAGGTCCTCGCGCCTATGTACAAAGGCCCAGCCGGGGTCGACGCCCTGAACGAGCGCCTGCGCGAGGCCCTCGGCGCCGGTGGCCGCGAGGTCCTCTTCGGCGACCAGCGCTGGCGAACGGGCGACCGCGTCGTTCAAACGCGTAACGACTACGACCGCGAGGTCTTCAACGGCGACCTTGGCCGCATCGTGCGCGTGGATCAATCCGGCATCTGCACGGTCAAGTTCGGCGAGCGCGAAGTCGTCTACGAAAAGGGCGGACTGTCCGACCTCAAGCCCGCCTTCGCGATGACCGTTCACCGCAGCCAGGGCGGCGAATTCCCGGCCATCGTCTTTCCCCTCTCGATGCAGCACGCCCACATGCTGCAGCGCAATCTCTTCTACACCGCGATCACCCGAGCCAAGCGGCTCGTCGTCCTTGTCGGTGAGCGCCGGGCCCTGCACCGCGCCGTTGAATCGCAGTCTCAAGCCGGCCGATTGAGCCGCCTGCAGCAGCGACTCAAAGAGTCCGATTTCGTCCCGGAATCGCCCTAGCAGACGACTCGCGGCTCTCCGATGATGGGGTGGCGGAGCTGCTGTCGCGGCCCGCAACCCTTCCCCTAACGCCCGGACCGACACCGGGAGCCAGCACAGAGCCACCATGACTGAGACTCTCTTCAAGAAGGCCCTCGTTTGTGACGACGGTAAATCAGCCGGCGACGCCGCCCTCTCCGTAGGCCGGTACCTCAGCGAGCAACTCGGCACCCCCATCCACGTTCTGCACGCCGTCGATATCCCGAGCGCGGAACACGTCGCGGGGGACCCGTCGGAGGAGCTGGAACGGCGCCGCCTCTTCACGCAGGGCGCAGCCAACTGGATGGAGGAGCGCGTCCACGGGGCTGTCTCGCCGAAGTGCACGACCTCCCTCCACCTCGGCAAACCAACGGCGTCGGTGATCAAGACCGCCAAGGAGATCGAAGCTGACTTGGTCGTGCTCGGCCCCCACGAAAAGGAGTTCCTCGACTTCGGCGGGACCCAGCGCGCCATCTTCGCTGGTACCAAGTGCAGCATCTGGAGCCAGCCTGCGCCCTTGAGCTCGATCGAGCGCATCGTGTGCCCGTGCGATCTCTCTCCGCTCTCCATGGCCGCCCTGGACGTCGCCCGCGACCTAGCCCGCGCCCTCACCATTCCCCTGCACGTCCTCTCCGCCAGCGAGCCCCCCATCTTCGTTGAGCCCACTGTGATGTACGGCGACGTCCCAACGCCCACTTACGTCATCGAGAGCCTGCACGAGGCCGCCGAGGCCCGCTTCAACGAGGCCATGGCTAGCGTCAACTTCGAAGACATCCCCGGCGCCACCCACGAGTTCCTCATCGGCGCCCCCGTCCCCACCATCCTGGACATGCAAACCCCCACCGACCTCGTCGTCATGGGCACCCGCGGCCACACCGGCCTGACCGCCGCCATCCTCGGCGGCACCACCTACTCGGTCCTCAAGCACGCCAAAGGCCCCGTCCTCGCCGTGCGTTCGGCGGATTGACCGAGGCGCCGCATCAGATTCACCGCGGCACCGGATCTGTGAGGCAAATGCTCGGGCCCGCGGGACGTGAGTCCCGCGGGCCCGATGCGCGCGTCACGGAATGAGCGGCAACAAGCCACTCCCCGCACCCGTTCCGAAGAACGGGGAGAGGTTTGTAGAGACGCGGAATGGCGCGAACAAGGCTTTTCGTGGCCGAATTCGGGCGCGAATTCATGAATTGGGGCGTTTCGAAGGGCGCTGATCGCGCAGGTACTGGCGTCCTTCGAGGCCCGGAGGCATACATTTCATCTCGGAAACGGCGCCAGGATCGTCGTGGGCGTAGCGGTAGCCGGCGCCGTAACCTGCGTTCTTCATGAGAGATGTAGGCGCATTGCGCAAATGCAGCGGAACGGGCTCTCCGGCCGTTTCCTGCACGTCTTTGAGGGCTTCGGCGAGTCCTCGGTAGATGGCATTGCTCTTCGGGGCACGGGCCAAATAGACCGTCGCCTGGGCCAAGGCGAGGTCGCCTTCGGGGACGCCAAGGCGGTCGAAGGCCTCCGAAGCGTCAAGGGCGATTCGCAGGGCAAACGGGTCCGCGAGGCCAATATCCTCCGACGCAATACGGACGATACGACGGGCCAAATAGCGCCGATCTTCGCCTCCCTCGAGCATCCGGGCCAGCCAGTAAAGGGCCGCGTTCTCGTCGGAATTGCGCACGCTCTTGTGCAGGGCGCTGATCAGGTCGAAGTGTTGATCGCCCGATTTGTCGTAGCGAACAGACTTGCGCTGGAGGGCTTCGGCGAGGACCTCCGCGTCCACAACGCCCCCCGTGAGACTCAATGCCGCAACCGTTTCGAGCAGGGTCAGCGCGCGGCGGGCGTCCCCGTCCGCCGCGTGGGCGATGCGCTTGATCTGGTCGGCATCGAGCTGCAGGTGACCATCGAGGCCACGCTCGTCGGCGATGGCCTGGGTGATGAGGCGCTGCACATCCTCGAGGCCGAGGGGCTCGAGGATCAGGACCCGGCAACGCGACAGGAGCGCGGCATTGAGCTCGAAGGACGGGTTCTCGGTGGTCGCGCCGATGAGGAGCACGTCGCCGCGCTCCACAAACGGCAGGAACGCGTCCTGTTGCGCCTTGTTGAAGCGGTGGATCTCGTCCACGAACAGCAGCGTCTTGGTGCCGCTCCGCGAGCGCTGCTTGCGCGCCTCCTCCATGATCGCGCGCACTTCGCGCACTCCGGAGAGGACCGCCGAGAACGAGACGAAACGCGTGTTCGACGCATTCGCCACGAGACGTGCCAGGGTGGTCTTGCCCACCCCGGGCGGGCCCCAAAGCACGAGGCTCTGGCGCACTTCCCCGCTGAGCACTTTGCGCAGGAGGCCGTTGTCGCCCATCAGGTGCCCTTGCCCCACGACCTCGTCGGGCGTCCGCGGGCGCATGCGTTCTGCGAGGGGCGCGCCGGTGAGGTCCTCCGGCTCGTCTGGCTCGGGGGATTCGTCGAAGAGGGCTCCGGTCATGGTGAGTCATGCTCCAAACCGCGCCGGCGGCTGCGCTCGAAGAGCAAGAGAGAGCCCGCGACGTTCACGTTGAGGGACTCGACGCTGCCCTGCATGGGGATCGTCACGCCTTCGAGATCTTCAAACGCAGGCGGCGCGTCGCCGGTTTCGCCCGTCATCCAGATCACCGTGCGCTCGGCGAAGGCGAACGACGGGAGCGGCAAGGCGCCGCGCGTCTTCGCGGTGCACTGCTGGACGCCGCTAGCTCCCATGAGGTCGATCGCGGCACGGACGGACTCGATCTCGAACACGGGGAGGCGCAGGAGACTCCCCATGGAACCCCGGAGCGCCTTGGGCCCAAAGGGACGCGCGCCGTCTTCCCCAGCGAGCACGAGAGCGCGGGCGCCAAAAGCCTCGGCGCTTCGGGCCAGGGCGCCGAGGTTGCCCGGGTCGGTGACGCCCGCCAGGGCCAGCACGGTGACCGCCCCTTCGCTCGATCGAAGGAAGTCCCCGAGCTCTGCCGGCCCACGAACCTCTGGCGGGCGGGCCAGGGCCATCACCCGGGGGGTGGTCTTGAGGGACCCGAGCCCCTGCATGATCCCCCCTTCGGCCCAGCGCAGGGCCGCGGCCGCTTTCCCCAAATCCCCGAGATCCTCGGGGGTGATGCGGCCCTCATCCGCCAGGACGATCCCCATCTCAAGCCCGGCCTGGATCGCGTCCATGACCAGCCTGCGACCCTCCAGGAGGACCCAATCCCGGTCCTTGCCCCGGGCGACGGCACGGATCCTTTTGAGCTCGGCGTTCTGCTTCGAACGAATGACTTCGCTGCCTTGATTCACGCAAAGAGGATAGCCCGTAGGATCTCCGCCAATGGCAGTCAATGAAACGGGTTGGATCGAAGGGCGCGTGGTGCGCGTGGACGCAAAGGTGGTTCACGTGGACAAAGGGGACGGAGTCCCGGTCCTCGCAGCCCTCAGGGGGTCTCTTTTCGAGGATCTCGACGGCAAGAAGAACCCCGTGGCCGTGGGCGACCTGGTCACGGTCGACCCCAAGAGCGACCCCGCCGCCCTCGAGCGGGTCCTGCCCCGGCGGAACTACCTGGCCCGCATCGCGTCCTCCCACGACCCCCGCGAGCAGGTGCTTGTGGCCAACGTGGACCAGCTCTTCATCGTGGGCGCCCTCAAGAACCCGGGCTTCTCGAGCAACCGCACCGACCGGATCCTGGCCGCCTGCGTCTGGCACCAGATCCCCTCGATCCTGGTCTTCAACAAGGCCGACCTCGACGGCAAAGGCAAGCGCCTCCAGGGCTACCTGGACACCTACAAGAACATCCCGGGCCTTGAGATCCTGATCACCTCGGCCAAGACCGGCCAAGGCATCGATGACCTGGCCGCCCGTTTGCCCGACCGCGTCTCGGTCTTCTATGGCCCGAGCGGCGCCGGGAAGTCGACCCTCCTCAACGTGATCCAGCCCGGCCTCAACATCAAGGAGGGCAAGATCTCGAGCTACTGGAAGCAGGGCAAGCACACGACGACGTACTCGAAGCTGCACCGCATGGACAACGGCGGCTACGTCGTGGACACCCCGGGCATCCGCGTCTTCCGCCCCCACGGCCTCGTGCGCCCCAACGTCCGCGACCTCTTCCTGGACTTCGCGGTCTACCAGGCCAAGTGCCAGTACGCCAACTGCACCCACGACCACGAGCCCGGCTGCGCCGTCGCAGACGCCGTCGAGGAGGGCCTCCTCCCCGACACCCGCTACGCCAGCTACCTCAGCCTGCTCGACGAGGTCGATCCTGGCGGCGCCTACGATCCGGACGACGCGCCGATGGAGCCGGAGTAAGCGGCCAGATTCGGGGCTTCCGGCCATACTCTGGATCGATGAATCCGCGACGCCCCTCCCAACCGCGCGACCATGTCGAGCACGACTCAGGGCGGTGTCCCGTTTGAATAACTGGGTGAAGATCGCGCTTGGGCCCATCGCGTTTGCCGCGGTCGAGCTCTTCGTGCGGCCGTCGCTCGGTGGCTCGGGGAGCGATCTACAGGGCGGGCTCATCGAAGTGCCCGCGGGGGCGTCCGCCTTGCTCGCGAGGCATGCCCTTGCGGCAACGTGCTGGATCGCGGTCTGGTGGATCACCGAAGCGCTGCCCATCGCCGTCACGTCGCTCCTTCCGCTCGCTCTGTTCCCGATCCTGCAGTTGGGCTCGCCGGCGGAGGTCTCGGGCGCGTACGCCAACGAGATCGTCTTTCTCTTCCTGGGTGGGTTGCTGCTCGCCCAGGCCATGGAGCGCACGGGGCTGCATCGACGCATCGCCCTGGCGATCGTCGGCGTCTTCGGGAACCAGCCGCGGTCGCTCGTGCTCGGCTTCATGGTGGCGACGGCCGCCTTGAGCATGTGGATCTCGAACACCGCGACCACGGTCATGATGATCCCCGTGGCCCTCGCGGTGCTCGACTCCCGTGAGGCGGGTCCGAGTCAAAGCACGGATCGCCCCTTCGCGATCGCGCTGCTGCTGGGGATTGCATTCGCCGCCAACATCGGTGGTTTCGGGACGCCGATCGGCTCGCCGCCAACGATCGTCTTCCAGAGCATCTACCAACAGAAGACAGGGGACACCGTGAGCTTCGGGGAGTGGATGCTGTACGGCGTCCCGCTGATCATGGTGATGCTGCCCACGACGTGGTGGATCCTGGTTCGTGGGCTCCCAGCCAGACTCGAGGGCGACGTCGAACGGCCCGTCGAAAAGTCACCGATGACGTCCGATGAGCGCACGGTCGCGGTGGCCTTCGGCGTGGCGGCATTCCTTTGGCTCACCCGCGGCGGGTTCGGACCGGTTGTGGGCTGGGGGACCTTGCTCGAACGCATCGGGATCGATGTGCGCGACTCAACGGTCGCCATCGGAGTCGTGATCGCGCTGTTTGTCGTGTCGGTGGGCCGACGCGGCAAAATTCTGGACTGGGACGACGCGTCGGCGAAGTTGCCGTGGGGCGTCCTGATCCTGCTAGGTGCGGGGTTTGCCATCTCGTCGGCCTTCGACCGCAGCGGCCTCACCCTTTGGATCGGGCAGTGGATCGCAGGAGTCGGTCACTTGGGAGTGCCCGACGCCCTCCTCTTCCCCCTCCTGCTAACCGCCATCGTGATCGTGTCCATCGTCGTCACCGAGTTCGCGAGCAACACGGCGAGCGCCGGGATTCTCCTCCCGGTCGTCTTCGGAGCGAGTGCCGCCCTGGGAGAGGAGCAGTTCCCCGCCAAGCTGCTCATGATCGGCTGCGCGCTCGCTTGCACCGCAGGTTTTGCGATGCCAGCGGGCACGCCGCCCAATGCGCTGGCGTTCGCGACCGGCAGGATCCCCATTCAGCGATTCGTCCGAGTGGGCCTCATGGTCGACGCCGTGGGCTTGATCCTCATCGTTCTGCTGATCCTCCTCTGGCGCGGCGCCACCGGATAGCCGGGCGCCAGGGGCGCGCCAGACGCTTTTCAACGGCGCCGTGCGGGGCGAAGCGTGCCTAAGGGTTGCCCAGGGGGCTCCATGACAATGCCGTTCATCTTCGAAGCGTCACGCCCTGTAGGGTGTTCGAACTCATTCAGATCGTGGCGCAGGGCGTGACATTCGCTCGAAGGAGGTCAACGTGCGCCGCGTCTGAAAACCCGAAGGCTCCCTAGAACAGAAACTCCCATGGAATGGCTCATCTCTCTCGTTGCTGGCGCAGTTGGCGGCAACCTCGGCGGCGCGATCTTCAAGAACCTCAGCCTCGGGACCGTGATGAACTCCATCGCGGGCATCCTCGGCGGCGCAGGCGGCATGAGCCTGATGAACTCGCTCAATGCGAGCTCGGGAAACGCCCTTCTCAATCAACTCGGTGGAGGTGCTGTTGGCGGCACCGTTGTGATGGCCGTCATCGGCCTCATCAAGAAGGTCATGGGCGGCGGCAAGTAGCGGCATGATCGGCCGAGTGCTCCAGGGGCCGCATGCCTTCCCTTTGTGATGACCAAGGGCCCCAGGAGCGTTACGCCCGCGCGGGGGCAACGCTTCCCTTGGGCAACAGGAGCGGAAGGTCGAATCGGCCGGAGCCGAGGCTTAGGCGGCCAGGGCCGGTGAGGCCCAGGGAGAGGGCGACGGCGGCGAGAACGAGGGGGTATTCCATGCCGCCTTTCTGGACGTCAAATCCGGTGTGGGCGGTGAAGGCGCCGACCAACATGGCGAAAGCCACAGGGGCAGAGAACAGACGCGTTCCGATGCCGGTCAGGAAGGCGATGCCGCCGAGGAACTCGGTGCCTCCAGCCATGATCGTGGAGAGTGTGGGGAACGGGATGCCGATGCTTTCCATCCACCCTGCGGTGCCCTTGATGCCGTAGCCACCGAAGGCGCCGAAGAGCTTCTGGGAACCGTGGAAGAGGAAGACGATTCCGGGAAGGATGCGAAGGAGAAGAAGGCCGTAGTCGTTGCGGGTGAGTTTCATATCTGTGGTAACGGTAGTTGTTCGAACGAACAGTAGAGAGAAAGGAGCGAACCGACGGCTCGCTTGGATCGTTGGGGCCGGCCCCATTTGGGAGTCCCTGCTCAGGAGTCCCGAAAGGACAAGAGCTGGGCTTCGAGGACCTCGAGGTCGGAACGGGTCATCGACTTGAACTGGTCCCGATGGAGCTCGAGGACCGGTTCGTCGAGCGCATCGACCCTGGCGCGGCCTTCGGGGACGAGCCGAGCGCGGACGACGCGGCGGTCCTCTTCGCTGCGCTCGCGGACGACGAGGCCATCGCGTTCCATCCGGTCGAGGAGCCGAGTGACGTCGGGAACGCGGGTGACGAGGCGATCGCCAATGGACTGGCAGGGAAGGCCCTCTTTGCCGGCGCCGCGCAGAATGCGGAGCACGTTGAATTGGGCCGCGGTCAGGCCGTGGCCCTTGAAGAGCGCAGCCGCTCTGGCAAGCAGTGCCTCGTGGGCCTGCACAAGCGCCAGATATGTGTCCCGGGCGAGGATGTCTTTGCTTCGCGTTCCCATTGCATGCACATCATCGTCCAAACAACACCTGTTGCAACAACCTTTTGATCAAAATCTGGTCTCGCGCCAGAAACCGCTCCAAAAGGAGCACGCCCCCGGGACCTTCTCAGAAGGTCCCGGGGACGCACGTCCCGTTCTCTCATTCTCTCTGGGGACCGAATCCCTCTGCTCGGTGCTCTGGGGCTACGCCTGCTGCAGCTCCGGGGCGGCGGGGAAGTCGACCGCGGTCTGGGCGATGTGGTTCGTGTAGTTGGTCAGGGTGTTGAAGGCCACGTGAGTGATGACTTCCAGGACATGGGCGTCGGACCAACCGGCGGACTTGAAGGTGCTGAGCTGGTCGTCCGTGACGTTGCCGCGGTTCTCTGTGATCTGCCGAGCGAAGAGGGCCAGGGCGGCCTGCTTCGGGTCAGCGGAGCGCCCTTCACGGGCCAGAAGGGTCTCGTCCACGGTGAGGCCAGCGCCTTTGCCGATCATCGTGTGGGCGGCGAGGCAGTAGTCGCAGCTGTTGGCTTGGCCGACTGCGAGGGCGACTCGTTCACGCTCAGGGGCTTCGAGCAAGCCGCCGCCGAGGACCTCACTGACGCTGAGGTAGGTGGAGAGGGCCGCCGGCGCCTGGGCAAGGGTGCCCAGGAGGTTCGGGACCATGCCCATCTTCTTGTTGACTGCCTCGAGGAGGGGCTGGGAAGCGGCGGGTGCGTTGTCTTGGTTGAGGGGCTGAATGCGTGCCATGGCGGGATGGTTGGGTGGTTCCTTTCGGTGTGCTTGGTGGATGACGTCCGAAAGCCACCTTGGCTGCCGGACACCAGGGAGAACGGTAGACAGATCTGTCTGTGACCAGACTTGGCGAAAAGAATCCGACGGGACCCAAACCCCGGTCCAGGGCCCCACCGGGCAGAGTGGCCCGCCATGACAGGCACCTTCCATACGACCCGGTGGTCCTTGATCGCCGGCGCCGGGGCCGCCGACGAGGCCCGGCGCTCCGCCGCCCTGGGCGAGCTCTGCGCCGCGTACTGGAAACCCCTCTACGCCTTCCTCCGGGCCCGCGGCCGGGCCCCCCAGGACAGCGCCGACCTCGTCCAGGACCTCTTCGCCAAGCTCCTGGAGAAGCCCGCGCTCGGGGAACTCGAGCCCGGGACAGGCACGGGACGCTTTCGCAACTGGCTCCTGACCGTACTGGTCCATCACGAGCGGGACGTCCGGGACCACGGCAGGGCCCTGAGGCGCGGGGGCGGCGCGTCGTCCATTTCGATCAACGCCGAGGAGGGCGAGCGGCGCTTCGCGGAGGTCCAGGACCCCTCCGCCGGCCCCGAGGAGCTCTTTGAGCGCGCCTGGGTGCAGGAGGTCCTCGAGAACGCCCGGCAGGTGCTCGAGAACGAACACATCGCACGGGGCAAGCGCGGGGTCTTCGCGGCGCTCTCGCCGCTGCTCACCGAAGAAGTCGACCCAGGAGCGCGAATGGCGCTCGCAAAACAGCTCGACCTGAGCCCCGTGGCCCTTCGGGTTGCCCTGCACCGCATGAAGGCGCGCTATCGCGAGCTCATCCTCGAACTCGTGCGCGAGACCCTCAACGACCCTTCGGAGAGCGCTGATGAGCTCGACGCATTGATCGGCGCCCTTGCCCGGTAGAAGCTGCGGCTCTTGGGTGAACGCCCCACCGGCGCAGCCTTGGGGCGCACGGCTGAGAATCGACCGAATCCCAGTAACACGGCGCGCGCCCTGCCGTGACCGAGGTGGAGCCGGCCTGACGCCGGGCTTCCGACCCCGCCCCTTCACCCCGCGAACGCCATGAC
>OJFX01000470.1_pt1 | contig 14815 bp, 12 predicted proteins | sample 1594171 | NCBI WGS metagenome assembly OJFX01 (sample SAMN05416840, study PRJEB24817) | seawater metagenome | isolation source: Sea water | place: Canada:Atlantic | collected 2013-07
ATTACATAGCTCTACACATTCGTCACAAATAAATACCGAAGGCCCGGCTATAAGCTTCTTAACTTCACCCTGATTTTTACCGCAGAATGAACAAAGTAGAATTTTTTCTTGATCTTTATCAGACATGATGTTGTTTTATTTAACGTCAGAGCGGCTGGAGATAACCTTATCTATTAATCCGTACTCCATAGCATCTTTGGCGCTCATAAAATTATCTCTATCCGTATCTTTTGAGACTTTTTCCAATGATTGGCCTGAGTGCTCTGCCATAATTTTATTTAGCTTTTCTTTGAGATATAAAATTTCCTTAGCGTGAATTTCTATATCGGATGCCTGCCCTTGAAAGCCACCTAATGGTTGGTGGATCATCACTCTAGAGTTAGGAAGGCTAAAACGTTTTTTAGCTGCACCAGCAGTGAGCAATAATGCCCCCATACTTGCAGCCTGGCCGATACATAACGTACTGATATCAGGCTTAATAAACTGCATTGTGTCATAAATAGCCATGCCAGCCGTTACTGACCCTCCTGGCGAATTAATATAAAGAGAAATATCTTTGTCTGGATTTTCAGCCTCAAGGAATAGAAGTTGAGCAACTACGACATTCGCAGTCATATCGTCTACAGGACCAACCAAAAAAACTACTCGCTCTTTTAAGAGTCTTGAATATATATCATATGATCGTTCTCCTCTTCCACTTTGTTCAACAACCATGGGGATATAGCCAAGATTATTTGCTGAGAAGGTGCTAATTGATTGAGTCATATATTATAGATGTCCTTTGGTTTAATTGAATTGACCTGCCAAAACCAAATCTAGTTCTATTTTTTTTGTTTCTTTTTTACATTGGCCAACAAACCAACCAACGACATTGTCTTCGGTAGCCAATGATTTTGGCTCATCAAGCCTTTTTTCATCTTCGTAAAACCATTTGATGGCTTGGGCTGAATCATCATAATTCGATGAAAACTCCTCAACTTTTGCTTTAATTTGATCTGCATTTGCCTGTAGAGAATGGGTATCAACAATCTTACCTAGGATGATTCTTAGTTTGCAGGCTGTTTTTGCATTTTCTTCAAACATTGAAGGTTCAAGCTTAATGTCTTTTGGATCCATGCCTTGTCTTTGAAGGTTTTGGTAGGTACTTTGCGCTAATCTGCTAACCTCACCTCCAACCAGCGCCTTTGGAAGATCAAAACTATGACCCTCTACCAATGCGGTAAATACTTGCTGTTTCATGTTGGCTTTGGTTCTTCTGTCTGATTCTTGTTCAAGAGACTTCTTTATCTCTTCATTCATTTTTTTAAGGTCTCCATCGGCAACTCCTAGACTTTTAGCAAAATCTTCATCTATTTTTGGTAGCGATGGCTCTTGAACCTCTTTGAGAGTAACGACATATTCTACATCTTTACCAGCTAACTCTTTTGGTTCGTGAGTTTTAGGATATTTTATTGTAAAAGCTTTCGTTTCTCCTGCCTTTAAGCCTACCAATGCAGTATCAAATCCTTTGACACGGCTGGGATCTCCCATAATAAATTCTAATGGCTCCGTACCTGATGACTCAGCAACCTTTCCATCAATGGCTGATTGCATAAGTACCATGACTTTATCTTCCATTTTTGACGCACGAGCTACCTTATTATAAACAGCTCGTTGTTTAACAATCACATCAATTGTTTTTTTTACGTCAGCGGCTGAAATGGCAGTTTCGTATTGAGTTATTTTTTGTTTTTTTATATCAGTAAGCTTAAATTCTGGAAAAACTTCGAATGTCGCTGTAAACTCAAAATCTGCATTTACTTTATCAAGTGGTTCGTGTCGTATATCTGGCATTCCTGCAACACGTAAATTATTTTCTTGAACAATTTCTCCAAACTTACTTTCAATGGCTTTTGAATAAATTTCACCTCTAACATCGCCACCATGCTGTTGTTCAACAATTTTCATTGGCACCTTTCCAGGCCGATAACCTTTAAAGCGTGCAGTTTTAAGAATTTGTTGAAGTCTTTGAGTTATTTCATTTTGAAAAGAGGCGATTGGAAGCATCGCTTTTACTCTTCTTTCTATACCACTTATTTTTTCAACTACTTCAGCCATATTAATTTCCTAGGTAAATAATGGTGCGAAAGGAGAGACTCGAACTCTCACGCCTTGCGGCGCTGGAACCTAAATCCAGTGCGTCTACCAATTCCGCCACTCTCGCAAATTCAAAAATTTTCAATCGCGTATTATATCAGCATACTTATTATACGTAAGGAATAATTCTATGTATTTTTAATCTCACATTTAGCATGTATTCATTTAAAATGATCTTATTATGACAACTATTATTAATCACAATTCTCCTCAAACTACTTTAAGAATTTAACTTCATGCGCAATACAAGCTTACTTCTTTTTATTTTATTCCTTATTGGATGCGCAGCAATTCCATATGAGGAATCAAAAGTTGAGATTATTAGTGTTAATCAACAAATAATTCAGCTCGATATATTCGACAGCCAATTCGAAAAATTTCTTAAATCTCAAGGCTACTCTACCCTCGACCTTCCTCTTAAGCAATGGAGTTTACAAGAGTTATTATTAGCTCAGTTATTTTTTAATTATGAAATAAAAAATGCTAAAGCTTCTCTTGCTTGGGTTAAGTCTGACGAAAGTATCGCCCTTCTCTACCCCCCTTCATCCATTGGTATAGAAATAGGTAGAGGGGATAGTAATCAAGAAATATCCCAAAATATTTTTGGTGGTGGTTTTAACTTTACGTTTGAAAGTGCGGGTAAGCGCCTAATAAGACATGAAATTGCTTTTAATAAATCTCAGGCTGCATCCTTGCAATACGAAATTAAAATATGGGATGCTCGCTCTAAACTGATGGATCTAGTAGTAGATTTTCTTGAACGGCAGGATCTTATTAAGGTAACTAAAGAAGAATTACGATTAAAACACTCTATCTTACAAATGATAAAGAAAAGGGTGGACGCCGGTATTTTATCCCAAGTAGATCATGACAGGACTTCCCTTGAGTTAAGTACAATCAACCAGATATTACTTAACCTTCAATACGAACAGGAGTCTGTAAAAAGTAAAATTGCTACAAGTGTAGGGCTTTCCTTAGAAAAATTTAATCTCATTCCTATAGATACTACAAAAATTAAAGGGGTATTTAATAGATTCTCGAATGACTTTATAAATGCGAACGGATTAAGAGACATTCAATACAAGGCAACAACCAACAGCAAAATCCTTCGATTGCTGTTGGCGAATTATGCAATAGCAGAATCTAGTTTGAAGTATGAGATTGCTAAGCAGTATCCTGATTTTAACTTTACTCCGGCGTACACCTACGATCTAGGTAATTACATATGGAATATTGGTATTGGGGCTGTTATTGGTTCCGCTGATAGGAATAAAGCATACATAAATAAGGCAAAAAAACTTAGGGAGTCAGAAGCAACAAAGATTCTTTCATATCAAATTGAAATTATAAATTCAGCAGAGAGATTATTAGATAATTTTCACTATGGCCTAGCTCTTAAAAAGGATATGGAAAAGATGCAGGAAACAAAAAATAAATTAAAAAAACAACTGTTAAAACGCTTTGATAATGGGATTTTAGATAGATTGGAGTTAGAATTAGAGTTGATTAAGTTTAACGAAATTGAAAGAAATTATCATAAAGCACTTTACGATGTCATAAGACAGGGATTAGCTGCAGAATCGACAATACAAGAGCCTATATATACTAAACAGGTTGACTAAGAAATTAACATAATGAAAAATAAATCACTTATTATTATTGTAATTCAAGCCGTCATGATTGTTATGTTGGTATGGATTATTTTAATTCTAGGGAGGGATGAATTCATTGAAGAGGAGCTGGATAACGACGAAGGAGTTATTGTTGACTACACTCGCTCTATTGATGACTTAATATACGTTACCCTTCCCTTGGCAGTTGAAAAAAACAGTGGGATTACAACAATTCCGATTCAGTCATCAACAAAATCCTACGATTATTCTAGCTATGGCGAAGTGATGAGCTTGTCAGATCTATTTTTGAAAAAAAATAAACTTGAGAATCTACTCAGAAATAAAAATAAAATCAACGCCCAATTACAAGAGGAGTTAGAGCATCTTAAAAGGCTGATAATACTTAACCAAGATGACAAAAATATTTCTGATTCAATAATTCATGAAAAAGAAATAGATATCAGTAACCTCAAAAATGATCTTGGAGTGATTCAAAATGATATAAGCAATACTTTAATTAATACAGAGCATCATTGGGGCCCCTACTTTGCAGAGCTAATTTCACAAACGGGACAACAAGCATCATCGCCAATACTTAATAATAAGCATCGGCTAATAAAAATTACTATACCATCGGTAAATCTTCATAAAGTTCCACCAAGAAAGATTGATGTATACCTTTCTTCTAATGAAAAAATTTCTTATGTCTCAACCTTTGTATCAAAAGCCCCCAATTCTGACGAGTCACTTCAAGGGAAGAGCTTTTATTATGAAGTAGGAAATACCGAATTGAATATTGGGGAAAGAATTAAAGCTAATATAAAAGATACTGCTAATAAAGCAGCGATCACTAGCCTTTTTATTCCTAGAAACTCAGTAGTATGGAGCAATGGTAAGCCCTGGATATTTATAAAAGTAAATGACGGAGAATTCCTCCGCAAACCACTTATCAAACCAATTGAGACAAGCGCGGGATGGCTTGTAGAGGAAGGCCCATTCATGGCGGGCGAACTTTTGGTGACTGATGGGGCCCAATTATTACTTTCGGAAGAGTTCAAGTATCAAATAAAAAATGAAAATGAGGACTAGCTCATGATGGGGCAACTTATCCGATTTTCTATTCGGTACCCTGGGGTCATTATTGGCCTTTCACTTCTAGTTATTGCTTACGGCATTTACCAAATAAAACAAAGCCCCCTTAATGTATTTCCCGAATTTTCACCCACACAAGTAATTATCCAAACAGAATCGCCTGGGTTTTCATCTGATCTAGTTGAGTCTTTAGTGACCAATCCCATTGAACAAGCTATTTCAGGAACTATTGGCATCAATCAAATACGATCGCAATCAATTCCTGGCTTATCTGTCGTTACCGTTATCTTTGATGAAGGTACAGATATCTTTAAAAATAGGCAGTCTATATCAGAAAAATTATCAAACCTTAATAGACTAATGCCAGATGGTATTATTCCTACAATCGCCCCACTTACATCATCAGCCTCAAGTGTTCTAGGTATTGGTATTACATCTAATAAGAGAACTAAAATAGAACTCAGAACGATTGCCGAGAATATTATTATTCCCCATTTGATGGCTGTTCCAGGAGTAGCTGATGTGAATAGGTTTGGTGGTGAAGTTGCACAATTACAAATTGAGGTGATAGCTGACAAACTATATGCGCATAAAGTCAATCTAAAACAAGTTTTCACTTCAATTGAAATGTCTTCTGGTCAGGGGGGGGGGCGGTTTTATTGAAAACAACAATCAAAGAATTATTATTAATGCTAGCGCTCAAACAAGCTCCATAAAGGAGCTTCTCCAGCTTCCAATAATCAATAGCAAGGGTAATGTAGTTCGCATTAAAGATGTAGCAACAGTCAGTGAAAGTAAGGCTCCTTCAATTAGTGCAGCGTCTATTAATGAAAAAGATGGAGTTTACCTCTCGGTTCAAGGCCAGCTTGGATCTAATACATACAAGCTAACAAAACAACTAGAGGAAGCGTTAGAGACCCTTCGGCCTGTCCTAAAGAAAGAGGCAGTTGAACTATTCCCTGATTTATTTAAACCAGCAAACTTTATTGACGCCTCAATAAAAGGATTAAGGCTTGATATATTAATTGGTGCAATTATGGTTATATCCATACTGTATCTTTTTTTATTCAATATAAAAACCGCCTTCATTTCTGCTATTGCAATTCCAGCATCTTTATTATCAGCGATATGTGTGATGAGTTATTTTAATCTAGGGTTGAATGTGATGGTCCTTAGCGGTCTTGCTATTGCCTTAGGTGAAGTCGTAGATGACGCCATCATTGATGTAGAAAATATTTTTCGCCGACTTCGACAAAATAAACAACTTAGTAAACCGCTCCCAATTTATCAGGTAGTTTTTAATGCATCGATGGAGGTAAGGAAGTCTGTTGTATTTGCAACCATCATCATAGTCCTTGTATTTCTTCCTCTTTTATCAATGTCAGGCGTTGCAGGAAAATTGTTTGGGCCTCTAGGTATTGCATACATTACATCGATAATTGCATCATTATTTGTAGCGTTAACAGTCACTCCAGCGCTTTGCTTTCTTATGCTCGGAAAAACATTTATTAAAAGTGAGGACTCTCCGATAATCGCTTTAATTAAAAAATATTATGAAAAAACCTTAAGAAAGATTGAGGGAAAATCAAGCTCCATACTGCTTATTTCATTTTTATTGATAGCAATTGGGCTATCTTTTCTTCCTTTCTTCAAGACTCAATTCATACCCCCGCTTCACGAAGGGCACTACATTATGCATATGACGGCATACCCTGGTACATCTGAAAAAGAGTCTATAAGGATTGGGAATTTAGTGACTAAAAAAATTCGCAAAATAGGTGGCGTTAAGTCTGTAGCTCAATGGGTTGGGAGGTCGCCAATGGGTGCAGATACTTTTGGCACACATTACAGTGAATTCGAAATTGAATTAGATGCTTTAGATGGGCCTAGTCAGAAACAGATTTTAGATCAAATAAATACCATCGTTAATGGCAATATCACTGAGGTGGAGGAGAAAAATAATCAAGGGGGATTTGTTGGCGTTAATTTTGCTATCAATACCTTTTTGACAGAAAGAATTGAAGAAACAATCTCCGGATATAACGCGTCGGTTGTAGTTAATGTTTACGGAAATGATTTAGATGCTTTGGATCAAGATGGGCAAAATGTTGTCCGTATTTTAGAGAGCATAAGAGGGTCTAAAGTTATTACCCTCCAGTCACCTCCTGGAAACCCCCAGGTTAAAATAAGGCTAAGACCAGAAATTATTGCTCAGCTGGGTATTATGAATGCAGATATTTTGGACACCATTAGGGCTGCATACGAGGGTTATACCGCTACTTATATTTATGAAGGCATTAATAAAAAACCTGTAGTAGTAACTTTTGAAAGGAAATATCGTGAAGATATTGCAAATATCCGCAAGCTACCGATAAGAGGGGTTAATGATAAAATCTATATGCTGTCCGATGTTGCCGACATTAACCAAGAAAACGGAAGATCCAAAATTCTTCATCAGAATGGTAAGCGAGTGCAAACAATCACTGCCAACATCTCTAATCGAGATATTGATTCATTTAATCAAGAACTAAAACAAAAGCTCAATAAGGCAAATCTTAGAGGTGGTAACTACCTTGAGATTACAGGATCAGCAGAAGAAAATGCTAGGTCCCGTGAAGAGCTAATCACACATTCATTTTTAGCTGGCTCAGCAGTATTGCTCATGCTATTTATTGCATTTGGATCATTGCGTAACTTAGTGATAACAATTCTTAACCTTCCTTTCGCGCTTATTGGCGGGGTAATTGCCGCATCTATATATGGCGGATGGTTGTCAATTGGTTCTATGGTTGGTTTCGTTACCCTTTTTGGTATCACCTTAAGAAATTCAATAATGTTAATCTCCCATTACCAGCATTTAATAGAGAATGAGAATCTAAAATGGAACCTTGAAACTTGCGTCAAAGGAGCTAAAGAGCGACTCCCTTCAATACTTATGACTGCATTGGTTGCTGGCCTAGCACTTCTCCCTATAGCTATGGGATCAGATCAGCCTGGAAAAGAAATAGAAGGGCCGATGGCCACAATCATTATTGGAGGCTTGTTTACTTCAACCATACTTAACCTCTTAATACTCCCAACTGTGTTGCTAAATTACGGAGAGTTCAAAAAGCGTATTTTTTAAGTTTTATTTAGCAATATATCGATGCTCTGAGCCTAAAGGATTACCTTCTAAACTACCATCATCTTTAGATGGATCCCAGTTAATTAAATCATCAATCTTTTTTGCTAGAGCAATATCTTTTTGAGAAATTCCACCCACATCATGCGTTGACAGAAACACTGTGATTGAGGAAAAGCTTAATAAAATATCAGGATGATGCCATGCTCTTTCTGCAATATGACCAATCGCATTAGCAAGCATCATCACACCCTTCCAGTTGTACATAGGTATTATTTTTTTAATCCTAGATCCGTCAATAACCCAACCATCCAGATCAAGGAGTGCGCTGTTAATATCTTTATCATTAAGCTTCATTATTTTCCTTAAAAAATAAAATTGTTTTTTTAATGTTTTTTACTTTATCTTCAATTTCCGCATATTCATCATCAAGGTTAGATTCAATGGTTAGACCACCTCCCGAATAAAAATGGAGTGCATCGTTTTTTCTTATGATGCTCCTAATACTGATATTACTATCTAATCGATCATTAAAACTAAAATACGCAACACTTCCACAGTAAAAATCACGGGCATGCTCCTCTAATTCGTCAATAATTTCCATTGCTCTTTTTTTTGGGGCGCCAGTTATTGATCCGCCAGGGAATGCTTTGTCAAATAGTTTAAATATATTAGATTCATTTTTTAATATACCTGAAACTGAACTTACCAAATGATGGACATTGGGGTAGGATTCGATAGTAAACAGTTCATCGACCTTTACACTGCCACTAAGACAATTTACACCTAAATCATTTCTAAGAAGATCTACTATCATTAGATTTTCTGACTTATCCTTAGAGCTATGTTTAAGCAAATTAAGTGCCTTACTATCTTCGTGCTGATTGGACCCTCTGGCCTTTGTTCCTTTTATTGGTCGCGTTGATACAAAACCATCAGTGGACTTCAAGAACCTCTCTGGTGAGCCTGAAAGCAGCTCAAATTGGTCAAAAGAAAGGTATGCCATAAACGGTGATTGATTAATTTTTCTAAATTTCTTATAAAAATTCCATGAATCACCTTTAACTTTGACCTCATATTTTTTTGAGATGTTTACTTGATAACAATCACCTTGCTTCAAATAATCTTTAACAGCATTAAATTGCTTAGCGTAGGATGGAAGATCGGCAGATTCAGTGATGCTTGATTCAACCGTAAATATCTCCTTTTTTTGTTTCTTATTGTTTGTGAGGCTGACCTGCACTTCATCGATTAATTGCTGTGTTTGCTCTTGAAATAAAGGGGAGACAATAACGGACTTTTTTTCATGATGATCAACAATAATCGCCCAGTCATAAATACCAAAATGCATAGATGGAATAATATTTATTTTTTTTGACTGCGTACCATGGTTGTAAGACAGATAACCCAATGCTCCGCCTACAAACGGAAGATCAACATCGCTACATTTATATTTTTCCATAAGGAGCTGCAGTAGCTCAAGGGGATTACCCTTATAATTGCTTGATCCAGCATCTTTGCCTTCGATAGAGATAACACCATCGTTAGATATGATTGTAGTAAAAGGGTTGGCGGTGATAATATCAAAACGTGCTAATGCACTATGCTCTCTTTCACTCTGAAAAGCACTGTCTAAAAAAACAGGCCATTTTAAATGACGAATACCTTCATAGTAATGCGTACCGTCATCATGGTAGGGAATTTCAATTTTAAGCATATAAACACTTTAATTTAACTTATCGTCATCTAATTATGAGTGATAGATGAAGAAAATTGTTTGCAATGAATAAAAAAGGGCACCAATGTGCCCTTTTTTAAGGCTTAAAAGTAGATTACTCTAAATTTGCATGAATAGCTCGCATACCCTCTTCCGTGAGGTCCTTATCAAATACAATTTCACCAATAACAGCCTCTAGATAAACTAGAGTTGATAGCTCAAATGCTGTACCCATGGGTAACCCTTTCGTTAGTGGAAAGCTGTTATCGCTTCCAACCTGGACTGTATAGTCTGCTAAATCAGACATAGCAGAAGATGCTTTCATTGAGATTACAATAATCTTTGCGCCTTTTGCTTTAGCAGTTTCAAGCATTGGGAGTAAAGTCTTAGTTCCACCTGAGCCAGATATAACGATTAATAAATCACCAGGCACAATAGCAGGAGTAACAATCTCACCTGGCATATTTACCTGATAACCGCAATGAACAAGCCTCATTGCAAAAAAACGTGCAACTAACAAAGAACGCCCTGCCCCACCAACAAAAATTCGACCTGACTCTTCAATCAATTGCTTTAAATTAACAGCGTGGTCCTTGCTTGTTGCGGCGAGAACGGTTGCTATCTTATCTGTTATTAACTTTTGCGTATCCATAATATATCCTTAAATTAAACTTCTATCATACCAAAAAAAAACCCGAGCAATTAAGTCGGGTTTTTTAAATAAAACAAACTAATACTTGCTAATTAGTGAGCAATAGCTGTAATTTCAGCAGCAGATGCAGCAGGATCAGCAGCACCGTAAATTGCAGCACCAGCAACAATAATTGCAGCACCAGCATCTTTCACTTGTTGAGCTGTAGCAGCTTTAACACCACCAGCAACAGAAATTTTAGCGCCTGTGTTTAAAGCAGCAATAGCAGCTAAATCAGCAAATGGAGTATGTCCAGCAGCTTGAGCATCAAGACCAGTGTGAACACCGATGATTTGTGCACCAGCAGCAACTGCCTCTTTTGCTAGGCTTTCTTTGTCCGCAACGTTGATCATGTCAACTTGAACTTCTTTGCCGTATTTCTTAGCAGCAGCAATAACGCCCTTAATTGTTGCAATTCCAGAAGCACCTAGAACTGTACAGATATCAGCACCAGCTTTATAGAAAGGCTCTGATTCATATTCACCAGCATCCATTGTTTTAAGGTCAACAAGGATTAGGTTGTTAGGGAATTTTGCTTTTAGTGTTTCTAGAAGTTTGATACCGTTATGCTTAATGCATGGTGTACCAATTTCAAGAATGTCAACATGAGGAGCAACTAATTCAGCTAATGCAACTGTTGCGTCAAAATCTAATGAATCTAATGCCATTTGAGTTAATGCCATGGTTCTAATCTCCAAAACTTATTAATAAATTGTCTACCTAAAAGCGTCTCGCTCAAATTTGAATTCGCTCGACACATTTTTAATTGCAGACCGCAGATAATATAGGCTGAATGAATGATTGTCAAACTATTCAGCCTCATAAATATTAAAGTTTTGCGCTTAACGCAGCCTCTAATTTGTTTTGATCTATAATGAAATTACGAATACCTTCAGAAAGTTTCTCTGTAGCCATTGCATCTTCATTATGATCAAATCTAAACTGATCTTCCTCTAATTTAGCAGGTTTCTCTTTTGTTGCGCCGCCATCCTTAAGGAATTGAGGTAAATCACCCTCAGTCTTAGCTAATTCTTCAATTAGTGATGGGCCTATAGTTAACCGATCACAGCCTGCCAACGCAGTTATTTCACCGATATTTCTGAAAGATGCTCCCATAACTACTGTTTTAAAGCCATGCTCTTTGTACCAGCTATAAATATTTCTAACGGAAACTACTCCAGGATCTGTTTCAGATGTGTATTCTTCGCCTGTTTTAGCTTTATACCAATCAAGAATGCGGCCCACAAATGGAGAAATCAAAAATACGCCTGCTTCTGCGCATGCCCTTGCTTGAGCAAAACTAAACAAGAGCGTTAGATTGCAGTTAATTCCTTCTTTTTCTAATATTTCTCCGGCTTTTATGCCTTCCCAAGTTGAAGCTAACTTGATCAATACTCTCTCATTGGGAATACCAGCTTCATTGTATAAAGCCATAAGCTTTTTACCTTTGGCTACCATTTTGTCTATATTGAAAGAAAGGCTCGCATCAACCTCAGTAGATATGCGACCAGGAATATGATTTAAAATCTCAAGACCAACCAATACAGATAGTTTGTCTGCAGCATCTTCGATCTGTTGATCTTTGTCAGAGCTTTGTGCTTTAGCGTAGGCGATTGCCTCAATAATCATTGGTTCACATTGCGGTAGTGTACTCGCCTTAAGTAATAAGGATGGGTTGGTTGTGGCGTCAACAGGCTTAAGGGTTTTAATTGCTTCCACTTCGCCTGTATCTGCAACAATGGTTGTTATCTCTTTCAATTGATCCAATAATGTCGCCATAGTATTTCTCCGTGTTTAATGTTAAATGCACTCTTAAATTTAATTCAAGACGCACATTTTACCAACATTAAATTAATATCTCCAAATTTTCTTAGCATTAAACTTATTAAATTAACTTTTTGCGTGTGTTGGTTTTATTTATATAACTTAATGACAATGCGCATCATATTTGGCAGAATTACGTTTTACCTAAATTTATGATACTAACCCGATCAAGCTGGGCACATTAATACACTATAAAGATTAAGGAATATATCTAATGACCGCATATGTAATCCCTTTTGAAAGTCTAAGAAATTCTGACGTAGGTTCTGTTGGAGGGAAAAATGCCTCACTTGGTGAGATGATTTCCCAACTTAATGCAAAGGGCGTTCGAGTGCCGACTGGCTTTGCAACCACTGCTGAAGCATTCAACGAATTCCTTGAGCATAATGCTCTCGGGAAAAAAATTGAATCTGAATTAGAAGGATTAGATATTAATGACGTTACTGCCCTAGCCGTTAGTGGAAAAATGATTCGAGAATTGATTATTAGCACTCCTTTCCCTGATGGTTTAAATCAGGCAATTGACATTCAGTATCAAGAACTTACTACCAAGTCAGCTGAAGGAACTACTTTTGCTGTCCGGTCTTCTGCCACAGCAGAGGATCTTCCTGATGCGTCCTTCGCAGGACAGCAAGAAAGCTTTTTGAATATTCAAGGTATTAATAATATCAAGCATGCAATTAAAGAGGTATTCGCATCACTTTACAATGATAGGGCTATATCGTATCGCGTGCATAAAGGCTTTATTCATGCGGATGTTGCCATTTCAGCTGGGGTTCAGCAAATGGTCAGAAGTGATATGGGGAGTGCTGGGGTGATGTTCACTATTGATACGGAATCCGGCTTCAAAGATGTCGTATTTATAACATCCTCCTACGGTCTTGGTGAAACTGTTGTTCAAGGATCAGTAAATCCTGATGAATTTTATGTGCATAAGCCTCTGTTGGCAAAAAATAAATCGGCAATTGTAAGAAAATCTATAGGGTCTAAAAAAATTAAAATGATCTTTAGTGAGGATACTAAAGCTGGTCTCAGCACAAAAACTGTCGACGTTGCAGAGGATCAGGCCAATACTTTCAGTATTAATGATGACGATATTATTGAATTAGCAAAATATGCTATGACTATTGAATCCCATTATCAATGTCCAATGGATATTGAATGGGGAAAAAATGGTATCGATGGAAAAATTTATATACTTCAAGCTCGACCTGAGACCGTAAAATCTCAAACCAAAAATGTAACAGAAACCTATAAGTTGTTAGAAACAGGTAAGGCAATTGTTGCTGGACGAGCAGTCACACAAAAAATTGGTCAAGGTCCAGTTCGCCTAGTAAGTGATCCTTCGGAGATGCATACCGTTCAGCCTGGCGATGTTTTGGTGGCCGATATGACTGATCCTAATTGGGAGCCGGTAATGAAAAGAGCGTCGGCCCTTATAACTAACCGAGGTGGCAGGACTTGTCATGCAGCAATCATTGCTCGAGAACTAGGCATTCCTGCCATCGTGGGAAGTGTTAATGCCACCGAACTCTTGAAAGACGGCGACATAGTTACCGTTTCATGCTCTGAGGGAGAGACCGGAATCGTGTATCAAGGTGAGCTTCAATATGAAGTCACTACCCAGGAAGATGGTGACCTAAAAGACCCCCCGGTAAAAATGATGATGAATGTAGGTAGTCCTGATATGGCCTTTACATTTGCCCAAATACCCAACAATGGAGTTGGCCTTGCTAGGCTAGAATTTGTTATCAACAATATGATCGGCATACACCCAAAAGCTATACTCAACTATAAGGCGATGCCCTCTGATGTCCAAAAAGCTATTGATCATCGATCCAGGGGTTATGCCAACCCAATACAATTTTATATCGATAAGGTAGCCGAAGGGGTTGCTACGATTGCAGCAGCTTTTTATCCCAACCCCGTCATTGTAAGGACCTCCGATTTTAAATCTAACGAATATAAGAAGCTGGTTGCTGGTGATATTTATGAGCCTGATGAGGAAAACCCTATGATTGGCTTTAGAGGTGCCGCTCGGTACATATCGGATGAGTTTAAAGAGTGCTTTGCATTAGAGTGTCAAGCTATGCTCAAAGTAAGGAATGAACTTGGGCTTACCAATGTAGAGCTAATGATTCCGTTCGTAAGAACCTTAAATGAGGCTAAATCAGTAATCGAGATTATGGGGCAACATGGGCTTAAACGAGGGGTGGATGGGCTAAAAATTATTATGATGTGTGAAGTGCCTTCTAATGCGATTATTGCCGATGATTTCTTGGAGTATTTTGATGGATTCTCCATTGGTTCGAATGACCTCACTCAACTTACCTTAGGGACTGATCGTGATTCAGGCATTCTTGCTGACGGCTTTGATGAGCGAGACCCAGCAGTAATTAAACTTATTGAAATGGCCATTGCATCCGCTAAAAAGAAAGGCAAGTATGTCGGTATCTGTGGGCAAGGGCCATCAGATCACCCCGATTTTGCTGCATGGCTTGTGAAACAAGGTATAACCTCCCTATCATTGAATCCAGATACCGTTATTAGTACCTGGAAACGCCTAACTAAGTCATAACACAATTTATGGCAACGAATAAAAGGATCGCTTTTTTTATATC
>OJFX01000475.1_pt1 | contig 14758 bp, 10 predicted proteins | sample 1594171 | NCBI WGS metagenome assembly OJFX01 (sample SAMN05416840, study PRJEB24817) | seawater metagenome | isolation source: Sea water | place: Canada:Atlantic | collected 2013-07
CTGCATATCGTCGGCAGCGTCAGATGTGTATAAGAGACAGTGCGACCTTGGGTGTTCGCAACGCGTTCACGGGGCCCATGGGGCGCGGAGGGAGTTTCCCTACGAAAGAGGCCCGCCCCGCGCGTGGGCGCGGGGCGGGCCTATTGGCGGTCCTGTGGGCGGGTTCCTCAGCGAAGAGGGCGCCTTGGGGGATCAGCGACGGCGCACGGGGGCCGGCGCCTGCTGGCCCCGTGCCCGGCGGCTCCCGCGGGCGGTCGGATCAGGCGCGTGCGCCCTCGGGGCGCGCATCACCTCCGCGCGAAGCTCGCGGATCTCCGCCCGCATCGCCCGGAGCTCCTCGCGGATCTCCCGGGCGAGGCCAGCCAGCTCCGCGTCGGCCACGGCGCGGGCCGCTGCCGGTGCCATTGCGCGGGGGAACGTCGGCCTGACGGCCAGGAGCAATTCATCGGCGGGGGCCGGGAAGGGGGCCGAAGGACCCGCGACGGTCCCGGGGAGCCAAGCGCCGCTCACTGCCGTCGGTGCGGGGGGTGCTTTCGGGCCCCTGAGCCAGACGAAGCGATCGTCGCCCTCTTCTTTCTCCTCTTCACACTCCTCTTCGATGCACTCCTCGGATTCCTCGGACTCCCCAAAGTTGGGGATCTCCTCACCGTTGACGAACACGCGGATCTGCGCCTCACCGTCTTGGGTGGTTGTCTTGACCTCGAAGCGCTCCAGGCCATCGCCTTTTGCGTTGCCAAACAGGAAGTTGCCGCCCTTGAGGTTCTTCAATTCCACAAGGCCTTCAAGCCCCTCGAGGCTCTTCAGCTCCACAAGACCCTCAAGGCCCTTGAGGTTCTTCAGCTCGGCGAGGCCCTCAAGGCCCTCAAGGCCCGCAATGCCGCCCAGGTGCTTGACCGCGATGCGACCCTGAAGGCCTTCGAGGCCTTCGGTGATGTCCTCGAAGATCATCTCGGGCAGTTCACCCTCCATGGCCTCGGCGATCTCTTCCGTGATGTCCTCGAGGTCGAGTTCTCCGGCGAAGCCGAAGCTGAAGTTGTTGTCGCCGTCTGAATCGGAGTCAAAGAAGAAGCCATCGGGCATCTCGATTTCGGAGGAGTCGATCTCCTCGCCGTTGACGACGATCTTTCGAATGGCCTTGCCGCCAAAGATCCCGGGGCCGCTCTGGCCGCCTTTGTTCTTCATCGAGAAGAAGCCTTTCCTGCCTTTCTTGTCGGTGCTGATCAGACTCCCGAACAGGTCGCTCTTGGGCGCTTGGCCGTGGGCGCCGCTCGTGTGGATCGAGGAGCCGCTCGCGTGGATGTGCACGTCGCCCTTCTCCACGTGGATGTTGATCGTGGAGCCGTCGCCGCCGTGCATGCCGTGGGACCCGTGGTCGTCGTGACCGTGCTCGTGCCCATCATGATCGTGGGCGTCGTGTTCGACCTCCACGTCCGTGATCCATGCGATGCCCTTCGGCGTAGTGCCGACACCGTTCGCATCGCTGTCGATCTTCCACTTCAGACCCACGGGCGTCTTACCGCCTTTCAAGTCTCCTGCGTTGACCTTCGCGATGGCCCATTCCTGCACGTTCTTGGACGCGGGCATCGGGATCGTCTCTCCGGCTTTGAGTACGAACACCTGCCCGTCGCCTTCTCCTTCGCTGAGGTACTCGATGATGGCGTCGCCTTCCGTTTCGAGCGGCGAGCCATTCGGGTTCAGGTAGCGCACGATGGTCTTCGCGTTGTCTTGGTCGTTCTGCAGGCGGATGATGTTCCGCCCCTTCACGCCTTTGGCGAGCCCACGCAGGTTCTTGGCCTGAGCCCGCGCCGATTGGCGGGCCTCATTGGCGATGTTGAGGGCTTCGAGGCGGGCGCCCTTGGCAGCCTCAAGCGCTTCCACGCGGGCCTCCTGTGCCATTTGGCGGGCTTCCGCCGCAGCTTCCCTTGAGATCTCGATGGCCGCGCGGCGCGATTCCCCAAGGTCACCGGCCTCCCTCGCAGTTCTCCCGCGGAGTCGGGCCGCTTGACCGCGCTCCTTCACGAGGTTGCCGCGCATGGCCTCCAGCTCAGCGCGCAAGCGAGCGAGCTCGCTCTCGAGCTCCTTCGCGGCCTTCTCGAGCTCCTTCTGGTCGTCGTCTTGTGCCGCGTCGTTCGTCGTCGCGAGCTCGACCTTCCAGACCTTGGGAGCAAGGGCTGCGGTGTACAGCTCCTGTCTTTTCTCTTGGGAGGTATGGATGGCGAGCGGCTCACCTTTGGGCGCGTCCGCGCCTGACTCTTGCATCATCGGGGCGGCCGCAGCCGTGCCGAGGGCGAGAGTGGAGAGAATCAGTTTCATGGGTGGTGGTAGGTGTCAGTGGTCAAAGAAAGAAGGTCTCCGAGCGCTCGTCAGCGCCCAGCTACCTTGGACTGGAGATAGAGGGTCTTGGCGCGCAGGGACTCGACGTGCTTTCGTGCAGCGGCGAGCCGGGTCCTGGCGGCGCTAGAGAGGACACGGTCCTCGCCAAGGAGCTCGACTTGTTCGAGTTCCGCCTCCATGAGGTTGGCCAGGAGCGCGAGGCTCTCGAACGTGCTGGTGAGATCGGTGCGGCCCCCGGTGGCGACGAGGCCTGTGGGGCCGGCCTGCTCGACGATGAGCTCCACGCCCGCTGCGTCGCCCTCGACGTCGGTGATCAGAGCAAGATCCGCGGGCAGGTTAGGGGAAGGCGTCTCCGCGATCCCGAGGGCCCCTTGCCCGGCGGCCATCGCCACGCCGGGTACCGCCATGGCCGTGGCCAGGATGGCGACGGTGCCGATGGCTCCCGAGCCGAACGGGGCTCGCTGGGCCTCGCCCTCGGTGGCGAGGATGCGCTCGACGCGCTCCCCGAGCTTCGACTTGGCGTGGGCCATCGGGCAGGCCGGCACGGGCCGTCCCGCTTGGCTTGGGCCAACGATCCACTCGGCGACGGTCGTAAGGCATCGCGCCAGCGCGACCTCGTCGCCCGTGGCACCCACGGCGAACTCATCGCACGCGAACTCGGCCGTTTCGTCGAGGCGCGCCGCCGTGAGGAAGTTGAGGGGCTGGAAGAAGAAGAGCGCCGTGACCGAGCGGGCCGCGGCGGTCCAGAACGGGTCCATGCGGGCGATGTGCCCAAGCTCGTGCGCCAGCATCGCCCGTTGGGAAGCGTCGTCGAGCTGGTCGAAAGCGTGGCTTGGCACCACGATGCGCGGGAAGAGGACCCCGGTGGCATAGGGCGAAGCGCCGTACTCCGTGGTCTCGACGCGCACCTTGCGCGTGATCGACGCGGCGCGGCGCATGCGCTCGACCGTCTCTACGATTGGGCCCCCCGTGATGCGCTGACGTCCCCCGAGGCGGTGGACGCGGATCGCTTCGAGGGCGGCGCGCACGGTCAAGCCGCCGATGCCCACAGCGAGCAGCGCGCTCGCGATCAAGGCCCAGGACGGGCGGTTTTCCTTGGCGGGTGGGTCGACGGGCGCAGCGGCGATGGTGATCTCCCCTTGGTCCGCATGGGCCGCAGCTTCACGCTGGGCCATCACGGCGTAGAGGGTCGCTGCGTCCATGGAGATCACAGGCGGGGCCTCCGGAAGAGGGGCTGCGACCTCCGTCGCGCTCTCCTGGGGCAGGGACCACATGCCCGAGACGGGCGCGAGGCCTGCGCCAATCTGGAGGCTGGCGGTCACGAGCGGCCCGAACATCGCGGTGCGCCAGAGCGGCTCTCGGATGGCCGGGGACTTCGCGATGCGAGTGAGCAGGAGCGCTGCCAGGAAGAGCGCCGTGCTGTGGACCAGGTAGGTGCCGAGCCAGGCGCCCACGGGGGCGGCGATCTCTTGACTGAGGAGGAAGTCGCTCATCGCGTGCCCTCTCCCGCGGACTTCTGCTTCCTGGCCTGGCGGCGACTTTCGTGGAGCTCGATCAGTCGCTTGATCTCTCCCAGCTCGCCCCGATCGATCTGCTGCTCGGTGAGCAGGTGATTCACGAGTGCGGCGGTGTTGCCGTCGAAGAGCTGCTCCGTCAGGTCCGACACCATGGATCGGTGGATCTGGTTCTCGGTGACGGTGGCCTCGTAGACGAAGCCACGGCCCTCCATGCGACGGGATACCACACCCTTCTTCTCCATCTTGGCGAGCATGGTCGCGATGGTGGTGAGGGCGAGGCCGCGCTCCTCGAGGAGCGCCTGATGAACCTCCGCAACAGGCGCTTCTCCGCGATCCCAGAGCACACGCATGATCGCGTGCTGGAGGTCGCCAAGGCTGTGTTCTTTGGGCATGGTCGAAAGGGGGTGGGGGCCGGCGGTGCACTCGCAGGCCCGAGTTCCTGGCGCAGGTAGGTTCCTGGCTCGGGCGAGACGGCCGGGGGGTCCGGCCGGCCTCACTCTACGCCGGACTACCGGAGTCGTTGGAGGTTACTACCGAGGTAGTCGGTTTGGGGGCCGATTCCTTTCAGGCTTTCCGCGGGTTCCTCTGTTTCAGGTGCGTAAGGAGCCGTGGCGGCGGTCGCCGGCGGGTGCTTCTCGGCCCCCGTCGGGCATGCCATCCGGCTTGCTACGCAGTGCTTACAGGCAACTCCCTCCGCCGTGCGTCTGTCTCAACGCGGGCGTCTCTTCTTCGTCCTCTTCCCCGTCCTTTGTCGGTGACCCCTTCGGCGCCGCGTATAAAAGGCGGAGCTCCTATCTATCTCTCCCGCGCTTCTTTGACTCGCCTCCTGTCCGCATGACCACGATCGAGCGTCCGCCTGCCCCCCAATTCGACCAGACCACCGCGTTCCTCTCTGCCATCCGTGATCGGGTGGGAAGGGTCGTTGTGGGCCAAGACATCGTGGTCGAGCGCATCATCATCGCGCTCCTGACGGGCGGGCACCTCCTGCTGGAAGGTGTACCGGGGCTCGCCAAGACGCTCCTCGTCGCCGCCGTCTCGAAGACCGTCGACCTCGACTTCGCGCGGGTCCAGTTCACGATCGACCTCTTGCCGTCGGACATCCTCGGCTCCGAGATCCTCGACCAGCGGGACCAGACCTTCCGGACCCACAAGGGGCCGATCTTCACCAACCTGCTGCTCGCGGACGAGATCAACCGCGCCGCGCCCAAGGTCCAGAGCGCGCTGCTTGAGGCCATGCAGGAAAGGCGCATCACCATCGGCAACGAGAACTACGGGCTGCCCGTGCCGTTCCTCGTGATTGCCACCCAGAACCCGGTGGAGCAAGCCGGAACGTTCGAGCTGCCGGAAGCCCAGCTCGACCGATTCATGCTGCTGCACCGCTTGAAGTACCTCGGGCAGGAAGACGAGAAGGAGGTCCTCCGGCGCAACGCCAAGCTTGGCCTCAAGCGCGACGAAAGCGGCGGCGCGATCGTGAAGACCGAGTTCGACATGGTCGACCAGGGCTCTGTGGGCGGCAAAGAGGAGCTCGCCCGGGCCATGGAAGATGTGGCGAAAGTTCACGTCTCCGAGACCTTCATCGAGCACGTCATGGAAATCGTGCACCGCACCCGCGTCCACCCCGAGCTCGACCTCGGCGCATCTCCGCGTGCAGGCATCGCTCTGGTGAAGGCGTCCCGTGCCCGCGCCTTGATTCATGGCCGCGACTACGTGATCCCCGAAGACCTCTACTCCCTTGCGGAAGACGTCATCCTGCACCGGATTCGGGCCACCTACGAGGCCCTTGCCGACGGGCGCGATACCCGCGTGATTCTGGAAGAGATGCTGGGTGAGATGGGCGCGGCCTGATCCCTGTGCCTCGTTCTCCCCACAAAGGCTCCCACAGGGAGTCCATCGAGCGGCTCCCGGAGCACGTCCTCCAGCCGATCGACCCGCTCGATACGCGGCGCTACATGATCGCCATTCGTCGCCTTGCGGACACCCTGTCCCACGGCACCGATCGATCGCGGTTCCTCGGGTCCGGTCTCGAGTACGTGCAGTCCCGACCCTACGTGGCCGGCGACCCCGTCAAGTCCATTGATTGGCGCGTCACCGCCCGCGCGGGCGTCGTGCACATCAAGGAGTACGAAGCTCCCAAGCGCATGCCCGCGTGGATCCTCTTCGATACCTCTGCGTCGATGACCTATTCGTCGACCGAACGCTCCAAGTACATGATCGCCGCCCAGGTCGCGGGGGGCATCGCGTTTGCGTGCCTCGACCGGGTGAGCCCTGTGGGCCTGCTGGGCACCGGTGAACGCGACATTCGCGTGCAGCCGAGCCTCGCCAAAGACGACGTGATGCAGTGGCTCGTCAAGCTGCGGAAGTACCGCGTCGGCGAGCAAACGACCCTCGGGAAACGCGTGACGGAACTGAACGCGCGCTTGGCCAACCGTGCCCTCGTGATCGTACTCAGTGACTTCCACGAGGAAGGCGCCCTCGACGCCCTCAAGCTGATGGCCCAGGTCCACGACGTCGTCGCGATTCAATTCCAGGACCCCGCCGAAGAAGACCTTCGCGGCGCGGGTTTTGTACGTGGCGAAGAGGCCGAGTCCGGCGAGACCTTCGTCACCCACGGCCGCCGCACCCTGACCGACCCCGCCGAGACCCGCCGCCAGCTTCGCCGGGGCGGAATCGACCACCTTCTGATTCGAACGGACGAGCCTTTCGCCCAGACCCTGCGCATGTTCTTCAAAGACCGCGCCGTGCTCGCGGGGGGACGATGATGATTCGCACTTTGCTTTTCCTCGCCACCGTATTCCTGCTCGTGGCCCACGCGCCCGTCGCTACGGCCCAAGACGAAGACCTCCCCGAGATCGAGCTCTTCACCCCTGAATCCTCAGGGGAGCCTATCGTCGAGACGACGGTCGGGATGCGCGCGTACATCGAGGAGCTCACCATCCCCGGCTCCGATCTCAGGGCGATCCCCGTGGCCGACCTCGGCCGCGCTGACGTGATCGTGCGCGTGATCAACGTGTTCAACCACGGCTCGGACCGCCGCTACAACATCGAGGTCAGCCCGCTCATTGAAGGTAGCTTCGACCTGCGCGACTACCTAGAGCGCGTGGATGGCTCGTCGATGGACGACGTTCCTGAACTGCTCGTGAGTGTCGATGCCGTGACGGAGCCGTCCCTGACGCTTCCGAACGACCTGGAGATTCCCCACCCGAAGAAGGTCGGGGGCTACCGGGACCTGTTGATTGGTCTCGGCATTCTCTGGGCCCTTGGGCTTGTCTGCCTGATCTTCCTCGGGCACAGCAAGCGCAGTGCCGCGGCGGATGCGGCGAACAAGAAGCCGGTGACCCTCGCCGAGCGCCTACGTCCCCTCGTGGAGCGCGCGGGCCAAGGGGACCTCTCCAACGGCGAGCGCGCTGAGCTCGAACGCCTCGTGATCGCCCACTGGCGCGGCCGCCGGGACCTCTCGGGCGCTTCGGTAGCCGACACCGTCACTGCCCTGCGCAAGGACGAAGAGGCTGGGCCCCTGCTCGTGAAGCTCGAAGAGTGGTTCCACAGCCCGCGTCCCGCTGACCTCTCTGAAGCCGAGATTCAGGAGCTCTTGCGCCCCTACGGTGCGGTTTCCACATCCGGTAGCGTCCCGAGCACCGTCTCCGGGGGAAGCGCCTGATGAGCTTCAGCTTCGGTCAGCCGCTGTACTTGATCGCGCTCGTGCTACCGGCGTTGCTTCTGGCGTGGGTTTGGACCCGCCGCGGGGGCCGCGTGGCGATGCCCTTCGATCAAGCGGTGGGGGACCAAGACGGCAAACGCAGCCGCGGCAAGGTCTTGCGGGTCTTGCTGCAATTCGCTGAGTCCATGCCCGCGCTGCTCCTGGCGATCGCGATCATCATGATCGCGGGGCCCCAGGAGATCGGCGCGCCCAAGACGAAGCGGAAGATGACCAACATCCAGTTCTGTATCGACATCTCGGGGTCGATGACGGCGGAGTTTGGTGAAGGCACGCGTTACGACGCGGCCATGGAGGCCATCAACGGCTTCCTCGACTACCGGACCGGGGACGCCTTTGGCCTGACCTTCTTCGGCAACAACGTCCTGCACTGGGTCCCGCTCACGACCGATACTTCGGCTTTCCGCTGCGCGCCGCCCTTCATGGACCCGAAGCGCGCCACCCGACCGCCTTGGTTTGGGGGAACGTCCATCGGTAAGGCACTCAAGGCCTGCCGCGACGTGCTGAACCAGCGCGAGGAAGGCGACAAGATGATCATCCTGATCTCCGACGGCTACTCGTCGGACCTCAGCGGGGGCCAGGACGCCGTGGTCGCGGACCTCCTTCGCGGGGATGGCATTTCGCTCTACGGAGTGCACGTCGCCGACGGGGGGATTCCGGGCCAAGTGGTCAACATCGCGTCGATCTCTGGCGGCGAAGTCTTCGAGGCCGGCGACCCGAGCACCCTGACGACGGTGTTCCGGCGCATCGATGAGATGGAGGTCGCCAAGATCGAGAAGATCGCCGGCGAGCAGACCGACGCCTTCGGGCCGTGGGCGTGGATCGGCATTGGCCTGCTCGGCGCGTTTGCGCTCTTTGGGTTCTTCCTGAGGGTGACGCCATGGTGATGCCCCACAGAGTCGCCCTTCGGTCCACCGAAAGGGAGGTGAAGGCGTGAGCACGAACACGATCATCGCCCTGAGCGTGGCCGCCGCGCTGACGCTTTTCGCGGAGCTCATTCATCAGCTGCGGATCCGGCGGATCAAGCGCCTTGCGTTTGGTCCCACGGGGCGCCCGGCCGCTTGGACGAGCCTCGTGCCGATCCTCCGGTCCATCGGGGCGGGGGCCGTGGCCTGGGGGCTTGCGACGCTCCTCTTTGATGTCACCCCGAAGCTGCACCGGATGACCGATCGGGGGCCCGCGGACTGGCGCCACTTGATTCTGGTCCTCGACGTGTCGCCTTCCATGCGGCTCGAAGATGCCGGCCCCGATAAGAACCAGAGCCGCAAGGCGCGGGCCCGGGACGTCTTGAACTCGATGTTCGGGCGCGTCGCCATCGGTCAGTACAAGATCAGCGTCATCGCGACCTACACGGGCGCGGTGCCGGTGGTGATCGATACCGTCGACTCGGAGGTCGTGAGCAACGTGCTCGCGGACCTTCCCATGCACTACGCGTTCCGCTCCGGCGAGACACGCCTCTTCGACGGGCTCGAAGAAGCGATCAAGATTGCCAAGCCCTGGCCGAAGGACAGTACGACCCTCGTCATCGCCAGCGACGGGGACACGATCCCTCCCACCGGCATGCCGAAGCTACCTGCGTCCATCTCCGGAGCCCTCGTCGTGGGCCTTGGGGACCCGGTCAAGGGCAGCTTCATCAACGGCCGGAACTCCCGCCAGGACATCTCTGCCCTGCGGCAAATGGCCGTGCGCCTGGGTGGCACCTACCACAACGGCAACAAGCGCCACGTGGCCTCCACGGTGCTCCAGTCCATCACCGCCGGGGGCGAGAGCTCGCGGTTCGAGAAGCTCACCCGCCGGGAATATGCCCTGATCGCCATCGGCGCCGGGGCGGCTCTCCTCGCGCTGATCCCGCTCCTGCTCCAGTTCCTCGGCAGCCGCTGGGCCGCCGTGAGGCCCATTCCAAAGCTCCAGAAGGCCGCCTAGGCCGATTCCAGGCGCCCCCGCCGCGTAAGGATCCGGTCGTCCGGGTCCAGGGGCCGCCCAGAAACGCTCGACATACGTTCCACTATCCTCTCCCGCAGTCCCTCGGACCGCACCCATAGGAGGTCACTCACATGCGAAAATTCCTTATCGCCGGCTGGCTATTGTTGCCAGTGGGCGCCTGGGCCTACCACGAAGGCCCAGGACAAGACCGGATCCAGCTCGACGCCGTGGATGGCGAGCTAGCTAAGGCCAAGAAGGCGGCGGATGCCGGCGACTGGGTCAAGGCAGCTGAGATCTACGAGTCGGCACTCAAAGAGATGCCGGCCACCGAGACCCCTGAGCTCGAGCGCGCCGCCACGCGCCTGAAGCTCTCCGCCGCCAAGGCGAAGCTCGAAGGGTCCAAGCTGATCGACGCCCGCAAAGAACTCATCGGTCTCATCGACGAGATGGATGAGAAGGGCAGCACCGATCCCGCCGACGTGGCGCTGGCCGATGAGGCCCGCGAGGCGTACGCCAACGCCCAGTACTACTACACCTGGCTGATGCGCCTCGAGGCCTACCCGCGTGAAGAGTGGGAGCCGGAGATCGAGATCTCCCGCCAGCAGTTCCGCCTCCTCGCCGAGAGGGCCGAAGCAGCGGGCGACATGGACCGCGCCGAGAAGCTCAAAGAGGACCTCGAGTCCTCGCTCAAGCTCGCGAGGCTCGACCTCGAAGAGCTGCAGGGTCTTCCCCTGCCGAGCCAATGAAGCGGCAACGGAACCTGAAACGGTTCCGGTAAACGCCCCGGTCGGGGCGGCAAAAAAGTTGGACCGAAGCCGAAGGACGCACGCGGAGCCGGCGGTGGCCCTCCGCCTGATGGTTCTGGCTCCTGATCTTCTAGGTAGCTGCCAGCTCATTTTCTGGCACACCAACTGAAACCTAAAAGCGCGGGCCGAGTTCCCATGGATCCATCGTCCATTGAGTCGGCCCGCGTCTTCGTGCCCAAGGGCACGGAGTCGTTCCCCTCTCCGTAGGGAACCTCATCGCTGAGGGCTCCCTAGGAACGCCCGCCGTCGCGCTCGACATCTCGTCTATCAATGAAACGCTCCTCGCTCTTCACTTGTTTCCTAGTCGGCGCTTTGGCCGAACTCGCGATCGTCTCGACGGCACTCGCGCAAACCCCCGCTGTCACCGCCAAGCGAATCATCCGGAGCAGTAGCGGCACGGTGACAGTCACCAGTGGCCTGCCTGGCCTGAGCGGGCTCGGTTACGGCGGCATCGTCGAGGCGATCGTCATGGACGCCGAGTCCCCGGGACCTGGGTCCAGCGCAGAGGAGGGCGAAGGCGATAGCGACGACGAGGAGGAAGTCGAGCGCAAGCCCGTTGACCCCCAGTTCATGCAGCTCTTCCAGCAGGCGATGCTGGATCGACGCCCCTCCAAGATCCTCAGCGAGTGGTCCAAGGACGAGCCGCTTCCTTCGGATGAGGACCCGAAGCTGAAGGACCCGGAGGAGCCCGAGAAGATCGAGGACGCTCCCGTAGCGCCGACCGCGCCCACCAAGCCCACAATGCCGGAAGGGCTCGTCGAGCCCACCGCGCCCGAGGACGTCGTCGCCGACGTGACGGGCCTCGCGGATCTCTTGGCCCTCGCCAAGAAGAAGGACGACGCCGCCAAGGCCTACGCCGAGCAGATAGAGGCGTGGGAGACGGCGGTCACGGCCCACGAAGCCGCCATGGCGGTGTTCGAGACAGCCCAGGCACAGTTCGAAGAAGCGCAGGCGGCCTACGCGCCCCTGAAGAAGGCGTACGACAAGAAGAAAAAGAAGTACGACAAGACGGTCGCCGAATGGAACCAGGAGAAAGCCAAGCGCAAGCAGAAGCGAATCCAGCGGGACATTCAGGTCTTCCAGCGCAACGTGACCCTGGGCCGCTGGGACAAGGTGGGAGAGACGATCGAGTCCCTTGGCGAGAAGATGGCCAAGGCGCAGTACGCCGCCATCCTCGGCAAGATCTCACGCTCGCCCCAGCCCTCGAACGGCCAGATGGCCCAGTACCAAGAGGAGCCGCACTTCGAGTTCGACGACATCATCCAGGTCATCTCGATCGCGCCCGGGGGATTCGACAACAAGAAGGCGAACCTGATCGCGCCCCTCGTGCGCCGGGTGTTCGCCCAGGGCCATAGCCTCGACGACTGGATCGAGCGCCTTCAGGTGGAGGTCGCCAGGCCCGAGGAGGAGCGGATCATCGACAAGCGCCTCGCGGCGCTGATCCTGACCGCACAGCGCTACAACCTCGAGATGGGGGAGTTCCTCCCGACCTTCGAAGAGGCCGTCGATGCCGACGATCGCGAAGGGCTGAACCTGCTGGCTCGCCACCACGAAGCGCGCCACCGGGACACACCGAAGCCCGAGATCCTCGGAGAAGCCTGGGAGGCGACCCTGGCGGTGCTCGCCCCGGGCAAGATCGACGAAGAGGAGCTGAAGAAGGACAAGGCAGAAGCGCTCAAGCGCGCCGTTGACCTGGCGAGCCGCGTGCGCGACGCCAAAGGCGACGCCTGGCTCCGCGAGACCTTTACGGAGCGCCCGCAGCGGGGCATGGAAGTCATCGCGACCATCGGCGGAGAAGCGTCGAAGAACATGGTGACGAATGGGCGCAACATCAAGGCGCGCTCGACGGACCTGGAACTGCTCCATGGGGCCATCGGCGCGCTGCTTGAGATCGCGCCCCAGCGCGCAGAAGAGTGGCGTGAGACGCTGACCCTGGCGGCCGACATTTGGCTCCGGGAAGCTTCGCACTCCTTCAAGAACGCCCAGCAGACCTCGATGGGGTCCAGCTCGCGCCGCGATGCGTACGGCAACATCTATTGGTACGAGGACAACTACTTCTACGACCGGTACGTGCCGGTGCAGCCGATCGAGCCGAGCGATCTGTTGGAAGTGCGCCCCGACGGACCGTGGCGGGCGTCCCTTCCCGACAGCCTGCGCCCGAAGATCGACCAGACCATCGCCGAGCTCTACCTCAAGGTGAGCGAGGAGATCGAGGCCTACCCGTACATCAAGGACCTCGCGGGCCCGGAGCCCGAGAAGGCGAAGGCCCTTGCGAAGACCTTCCTCGAGGTGTGGATCAAGAACAACGATCCGAACTCCTCGCGGAACCGCTCGAGCATCTACAACTTCAGCTACGGCTTCAACCAGCGCGCGAGCGGCATTCCGCTGACCCGCAGCCGCCAAGACCGCAACCTCAAGGACTTGACCCACTGGGTGGACAAGCTGCGCGAGATCGAGGGGCTCGAGCTCGACTCGGACCTGCTCATGCGCGCCTTCACGCAGTGCCACAGTGAGGCCGAGGTCTACCGCGTGGAAGTGCTGGAGCAGGTCTTCGGGGACCTCGAGTCCCTCGAGCCGAAGACCCTCGCGTCCATGACCCAGAAGATGCGCGCGAACCTCGCGACGATCTGGCGGACGCCCGCGGTGCAGAAGAACGCGAAGACGGGTCGCAAGCAGAAGGACATCGAGGCCGAGGTCCAGCGCGGCTACGAAATCGCCCAGGCGCTGCTTGGCCGGGCCCTCGACGCCCACCCCGATTCCTGGCGGCTCAAGGTCGTCCGCGGGGCGATGCTGCACGACTTGAACAACTACCGGAACGACCTCCAGAAGAGCTCGGACTTCACTGGCTCCCGCCGCGAGGCCCTCGGCGTGCTCGAGGAGGCCGCCGAGACCTACGTCGCGTCGATCGCGGAGCTGCGAACGGACGAGTACTCACTCAATTCCTTCCAGACCTGGTTCAACGCGTCCATGGGCGCGAGCGACATTCAGGCGGTGACGGAGAGCACCCTGCTCGCCAAGAACGAGATTCCTAAGATCACGGCGCTGCTCGAGGACATCGATGGCGAGGCCGGCGAGAAGCACCGTTCCATGTTCGCGAACATGCTGTTCACCCGTCTCAGCGCCGTGAACCCCGCGTGCAAGAACCGCTACTTGGAGTCTGGCTTCGAGATCGTCGGCGACCACCCGCAGGCGAAGGAGGCCCGCCGGGTCTACGACTACTACAAGGATCTCGTGACCGAGATCGAGCTGCTGGCGACCCTCGACGGGGATAGCAACGTGGGCACCGAGCCCTTCGGCGTGAAGATCGATATCCGGTACACGAAGGAGATCGGCCGCGAGAGCGGCGGCTTCTCGCGCTACCTCCAGAACCAAGCCAACGCGGTCAACTACTACTACAACAACGGCCGGCCCCAGGAGAACTACCGCGACAAGTTCGAAGAGGCCGCGCGCACGCTCCTCTCCGAGCAGTTCGAGGTCATGAGCGTGACCTTCAACCGCGAGGACGCCTCGTCCAAGGCCGACGAAGAGTTCGGCTGGCGCAAGACCGCTTACGCCTACATCCTTCTGAAGGCCAAGGGCCCCCAGGTGGATCGCGTGCCGCCCCTCAAGATTGACCTCGATTTCAACGACGTCACCGGCTACGTGGTCCTTCCGATCACATCGCCCGTCGTGCCCATCGATGCGTCCATCAAGGAGGCGACGGTTCGCCCTTACAAGAACCTCCAGCTCACGCAGATCCTCGACGAGCGCCGCTCGGACGACGGAGTCCTCATCGTCGAGGTGAAGGCCCAGGCCGAGGGCGTGGTTCCTAAGCTCGCGGACATTGCCGAGATCGCACCGAAGGACTTCGAGGTCAAGAAGACCGAGCCCCAGGACGTGTCCGTGGCCCGTTTCGCCGACGACGAAGAAGGCGTCATGACCGAGCGCATCTGGATGGTGGAGCTTGGCCCGAAGGAAGGCGTCGAGAACCCCAAGAGCTTCGCTTTCGCGACTCCGAAGTCGGACGACATCCAGGCGGTCTACCAGCGCTACGACGACGCGGACCTCATGGACGCCGAGCCCGTCGTGGACTTGACGAAGGCCTACAAGAAAGAGAAGGGCTTCGACTGGCGCTGGCTCTTCCTCATCCCCGCCTTCATCGCCGTGGCTTTGATGCTGCGCGTCGTGATGAAGAGCGAAGACGAAGTGATCGAGGCACGCGGCCCGCAGATGCCGACTGACATCACGCCGGTCTCGGTGCTTGGGCTCCTGGGCGACCTCCGGAACTCTCCGCGCATCGACGCGGCCGGGCGCCAAAACCTTGACGCCGCGGTGATCGAGATCGAGCGGCACTACTTCAGCGACACCGACGGCCAGGGCGGCTCCGCCCCCGACCTCGCGTCCATCGCAAGGGACTGGCTAGGGCGCGTTTCGTAGTACGGTGCCAGGATCGTTTTTTCGCTTTTGACAAGGGCCGCGCTGCC
>OJFX01000477.1_pt1 | contig 14724 bp, 11 predicted proteins | sample 1594171 | NCBI WGS metagenome assembly OJFX01 (sample SAMN05416840, study PRJEB24817) | seawater metagenome | isolation source: Sea water | place: Canada:Atlantic | collected 2013-07
GCGCATAGGCCGCGCTTGGCGGCGAGGCTCGGGCCGCCGTACTCCAGGGCCAACGAGAAGTTCCGGATGGCCGCATCGTCGGATCCATTGCCGAGGCACGCTTCGCCAAGGCCCACGAGGGCCTCCACGGACCGTGGGCTCCAGCGCTTGGCCTGGGTGAAGGCGTCCTCGGCGGCAGCGTACTCCCCGGCCGCGATCTCGAGCCGGCCTTTGCCGACGAAGGCCCGCCAGCATTCTTCGTTGGCTTCGATCGCCCGGCCAAAGAGCTCGCGCGCGGCCCCGGCGTCCCCGCGCCTGTCCGCGATCACACCTAGCCCCGCGAGGGCGTCAGAATGCAACGCACCAACGTCCTCAGGCACGGCCTGGAACAACGCTTCCGCACGGCCCATCGCGTCTGCCGATTCTGAATCCATCAGCTCGGTCCAGCCAAGCTCCAGGCGCGCCTCCTCATACGCCGAATCGCCGCTGAGGGCCTCGGTGAGGTCGGCGATGGCAGAGTTCCGCTCGCCGGTGGCTCGCAGGGCGAGACCGCGTAAGTAGTAAGCCTCTGGGTCACGCAGTTGGCGCAGCTTGCTGCTGAACGCGATCTTGAGCTTGCTCAGGGCCTCATTGGGCTTGCCTTCCGTGAGGATCGCCTGCGCTTCCTCCAGGATCTCGAGGTATTCAGCGGCACCTTCCGGACGCGCCCCCACGGGCCGTTGGCTGAGGCGTGGGGCCTTCGGGTCCGACAGCCCCGCGACCGCCGCGCCTTTGCCGCTTTCACCCGGGCCCTCCCCGTCACCGCCGCCGGCCATCTGCATCACACCGAACCCCACGGCGCCCACCAAGAGGGCGGCGCCGAGACCGATGAAGAGGCCCTTGGACTTCGCACCGGACGAGGCTGCCGGCTCGTCCTCCTGGCGTCGGCGCCGTCTGGGCTCCGCGGAGGCTGTCGCTCGCCTTGAGTCCGGAGTTGGCGTGATCTCGACTTCGCCAAGCAGCGCCGCCACCATCTCGTCGGCGGACTGGAAGCGTTCCTCTTTGTCCCGGTCGAGGGCCTTCTCGAAGAACGCCCCGAGGTGATCCGGCTGGGGGTGCTCCGCTGCCTCGAAGATATCGGGCACGGGCTGGGTGGCCTGGGCGTAGAGCAGCTCGGTCAGGGTCTTGCCCTGGAAGGGCCGCTCCCCCACGAGCAACTCGTAAAACATGAGGCCGATGGCGTAGAGGTCCGCGCGCGCGTCCGCCTCTTCGCCGCTGGACTGTTCGGGCGCCATGTAGAGCGGCGTGCCGATGATGCGGCCGGGGATCGTCGTGAGGCTCGCTTCGATCTTCCGATGCACGAGCTTCGAGAGTCCGAAGTCGAGCACCTTCACCCTCCGCCGATCAGACTCGTCGCTGAGCATCACGTTCGCCGGCTTGAGATCCCGGTGCACGATGCCAAGGTCGTGGGCCGCCTTGAGCGCGGCGAGCACCTGGAGGATGATCGCCTGGGCGTCGTCGAATTCCAGCGCGCCCTCTTCGTCGATCACCTGGCGCAGGTCGCGCCCCTCCACAAACTCCATCGCGAGGAACGTGAGCCCCTCCTCCGTCGTGTCGAAGTCAAAGACCTCGATGGCGTTGCGGTGACGGATCCGGCCTGCGGCGATGCCCTCGCGGCGGAAACGTTGGGAGGCTTCGATGCCGAGCTCCACGTCCCGGTGGAGGATCTTGATCGCAACCCGCTTCTCGAGGCCGAGGTGCATGGCCATGTAGATCTGGCCCATGCTGCCCTCGCCGATCTTCTTCTGGATCTCGTACTTACCCGCGAGGGTCCGGCCAGTCAGATCGTTGTCGAGCCCCCCGAAGGAGACGCCACACTCTGGACAGAATTTGGCGGAGGCGGGGACCTCGACGGTGCAGCTCGGGCATTCCTGGGACATCGGCATCAGTTTAGCTACGCAGAGCGCCTTCCGTTCGTCGGCGATTGGCGCCCAATCTTTCAGAATTTGGCGGTGGTACGTGGGACAGCGACCGCAATACCCGTTCCAGCGGTGCCACACCGCACGTGCAAACGAGAGAATGCGGCGCACATGGACATGAATGACCAGCCAAAAGGGGCGAGACCCTGGGTGAACAAGCTTCGGAGCCTCCGGGGGGCCAGCCTTCTGGCCGCCTTGGCCCTGGCGGCGCTGCTCATCACCGCGGGTGCCCAAGCCCACATCGAGCGCGGTCCCGTGCCCATGACCCTCCAAACCCTGGCCCTGCTCGTGGTCGGAGGCTGCCTGGGTCCGGCCCGGGGGGCGGCGGCGGCGGCCCTTTATGTCGCCTGGGGAATCCTGGGCGCCCCGGTTTTTGCCGACGGAAAGGCCCTTCCAGGCATGGAATTCCTCGACTCGAAGACCTCCGGCTACCTCGCGGCCTTCCCGGTGGCCGCCGCCATCGCCGGTCTCGCGCCGCGCCATCCCTTTGCGCTCGCGTCTGCCTTCATGGCAGCCCACGCCGTCATCCTGGCCGTAGGATTCCTCTGGCTCGCCCGATTCCTCGGCGCCGGGGCGGCCTGGGAGCATGGCGTGGCCCCCTTCCTCCTGGGTGCCGCCGCCAAGAGCATCTTCGCCGGCGCCATCGTCATCAGCCTGCGCGGCGGGCGCTCCGTTTCCTGACGGCGTCGGGCCGCTGTCCCCACGGTATCCTCGCTGCGGTCGCCCCCTCGATTCCGAGGGATGCCCGAAGGCCACGCCCCAAAACCGAGCCCGTGAACCCAAAGAAGACTCGCCCGATCGGGCAGCGCCCCAAGTCCCCCGCGGAACAGCTCCAAGACGAACGCGTACAGCGGGTCCTGGCCACGATCGACTGCATCCCGGAGGGCCAGGTCGCGTACTACGGGCAGGTCGCCGAAGAGGCAGGCCTGCCGCGCAGCGCGCGCTTCGTGGGATCGGTGCTCAAACGGTTTGTGAACAACCACTCCGTCCCGTGGCACAGGGTGCTTGGCTCCGACGGGACGATCCGTGTCACCGGCGGCATCGCGCGTGACCAGGCCAAGCTACTGCGAGCCGAAGGCGTGAAGGTCACGAACGGTCGGGTCAAGCTCAGCGACTTCGGCTGGAAACCGGACGCTTAGCCTTGTCCTTTCCCGTGATGACGAGGTTCTCGTCCGGGATGGACAGGATGAACGCCGTCACCGCAGAGGCGAGCAGTCGCGCGTCGTTCCCATAGCCCGCGTTGTCGCGGTTCGGCTGGTAGTGGAAGGTCCCATCGGGGCACTCCGAGAGGACGAACCACCATCGGTTCGCCGCCATGAGCTTCTCGAAGCTCGGTCGATGCGTCGACGCGCCGAGGGCGCCGTAGGCCATGCCCAAGAGCGGCGACCCGTGGGTGTCTGGGAAGCTGTCGGGCTTGTCCCCCATGAGCGCCGCACTGCGCCTCGCAAACGTATCGTGACCGTCGAAAGGACTCATCCAATGGGCGATGGTCGAGGCTCCGGTGCGGCCCATGTCGGCCCAGTTCTCGTCGCCGGCCACGCCGTCGGCGTACCAGAGGTACCCGTTGGAACCCGTGCCACGCTGGAGGAACCTGTAAGCGGCCCTGTGTCGCTCTTCGTCGACTTCAATTCCCGCTCGCTGCATCAACGAGTAGGCCAGTGCCCCTTGGCCGGTGAGCATGGCGATCGGCCCGTAACCCTCGAAGCCAGTGATATGGCCCCAGCCGCCGCGCTGCTGCTCGGGTGACTTTGGATACGAACCCGGATGGGACTCCTTGGCCTTCGGGTTAATCTGAGAGGGATCCATGTACTGGCTCGCCGCGAGGAACGTTTGGACCTCCTGGAGCTCGGGCAGGACCCACTTCTCCTTGGTCGCGAAGTAGTACTCAGAGAGCACGACGGCCGCCGCCATGTACCGCCAGTTGATGAGACCACCCTCGTCTTCCGCCTTGGTTTGCTTGGCGTGGTAGCGCGCCGCCTTGCGAACCGCCTTCATGTGCTTCGGCTTGCCGCTGGAGAGCAGCGCGAGGGGCGCAAAGGTGTTGTGCACCGGATGCCCGAAGGAGCCATCATCGCGCTGGTTCTCCAGGAGGTACTCCAGGAGAAACTCCCGGCGCGCCTCGGACTGCTTGCAGTCGAAGGGGAAAGTCTCGGCGTACGGGAGCGCCTTCGAAGGCAGCTTCAACTTGACCTCTTTCTCTTTGCCGTCACGGTCGATGGTCACGCTGAGGGAGTGGCTCGACCCTTTGCCCGCGAGCCCAGCGTCGAGCGCTGCGGCAAAGTCGGCGATTGGTCCCTGGGGTCCGAACACCTTCATCCCGTAACCGTTTCTGTGGGGCGTCTCGAACGCCGCGCCCCCCGCGCCAGTGATCCAGTCCCCCACTTTCACCTTCTTTTGGGCGGGACTGCCCTCGAAGACGTGCTTCACGAGCAGGTGGCTCGGGCGTTCTTCGTCGAGCTGCACTCGGATGCCCGTCACGCCAAGGCCGTAGTACCAGCCCGGCACCTCCGCGTCGGGTCCCCGATTGGCTTTCTGCTTCCAGGGCCTTCCATCGGGGTGATGGTGCACCTGAGCGCTGGCGCCTTGGGTCAGGGGAAGTAGCGGTGCAGCGGCGATAAGCGCTGTGAGACGAAGCGTGGACAAGAGCGTTCTTTGGGTCATAGGCCCTTGAAGGACACTCGATTTCGCGAGCCTCCGCCAGCCTGAGTCGCTGAGTTGCGCTGAGCCTGCACAGATCTGGCACTGGGACAACCCGATTCGCCGGGCTCGCCGGCAACACTCTGTCGCATCACGGGGTCGACCCTGTGGCCATGACGAAGGGCCCCGGAGGAGCGGCCGCATTGGCACGCTCGTCCGGGGCCCGCAGGGCTTCGGCAGGAAGACCGACTTGCTGAATTGGCTCAAGCCTGGGACTCAGCCACCGGCGCCTGAGCTCTCCATCACAAGGGGCTCACCGGGGCGACCTACTTTCTGCCGCGGTAGTACTCCTTGACCTCAGCGCCTTTGGAAACGTCCTTCCCTTTGCTGCCACCACGGCGCTGACTCTTCTTGTCGCCCCCCTCTTTCTTGGGCTCCACGTCTTGGCCCATGACAGGACGCCCAGGCACTTTGCGCCGGGTGATCTCCCGCTTCGCCCGGCTCGCTTCACTCCGGACGCGCTCAAGCTCCATCTCCAGCATGTGGAGTCGTTCGTTCAATCGCTTGGCCTGATCGTCCTGGTCGTTGGGGACCACGTTGCGTCCCTTGCGCACCTCTTTGCCCACCGCAACCGGAGGGCGGCCCCTGCGAGCCTCGGTGCCGACCGCGACGGGCTGGCGGCCCCCGCGTGCTTCAGTGCCCACCGCAACAGGTCGGCGGCCCCCGCGTGCCTCGGTGCCTGTGACGACCAGCTCGCGGGCGGTGTTTCGTCGGCCCCGCACCACTTCGCTGAGCTCCTCCAGCCTTGCCCGATCCATCTCGACGGTCCGGCGATCGGCTTCCCGCTTCCGAAGAACGGCTTCGACTTTCCGCTTGGCTTCTTCACCCGTGATCTCGCCAGAGCGAACCGCTTCCTTGATATCGACCACGATGTTCCGGCGGGGATCCACCGCGGGGTCAAACAACTCACCGACGCGCGGCATGCTGGGGTCGCGGCGCCTGAAGTCAGCGTCGCTCCGATTGACCCTCTCCTGATAATCCTTGATCCGCTCCTCAAGTACGGCGCGCTTTTCGGCCATTTCGGCCCTCTTCAATTCCTCGGAGTTCTTGGAGTTCTGCAGCTCCAATTCGAGCCTGTACACCTGTTCGAGTGCCGCGTCATAGCGATCACGGGACTGGGTACGTTGCCCCTTAACCGACTGATCCATGCCAATGACGGGAGACATCAGGCGCACGCGGCGAGGGGCCTCTTCCTTGCCCTGGAACATCGACTTGCGTAGGGCCTTTAGCACGTTCTTCGCGTCGGAGGCGCTGAGAGTATGGGCCTCCACTGCCTCCAGAATTCGCGCTTCGACGATCGCGTAGTCGCCGTGGGCATCGCGGCCTTCCAGGCTCAATGTCGTGGAAGTCGCAGGCGAAGGCTGGGGATTGGCTGCGGCGCTCGCAATGCCAAGTCCCAAGGCGATGGCCACCGTGCCAAGGAGAGTGAGTGGACGAAGGCTGGCCCGCTTGGGCTGGCCCGCGGAGCGAACGTCGAGAATGCGTTGGATGCGTGTCATGAGAAAACCGGTTTTGGGACTGGCTGCGAGGACCATCTCGGAGCTCGATTGCCTGTGGGATTCGAGGCGCGTGAGAGCGCGGGCCAAAGGAAGGGGTCCGCCTGTGGTGCGCACGGCTGCGAGGTCGCAGCAATGCTCTCTCTCCTGGCGAATGACCGAGGAGAGCCACCAAGTGGCGGGGTGGAAGAACAAGAGCACTTCGACGATCGCCTGGAGGGCGTTGAACAGAGGGTCGAAGCGCCTGATGTGGGCAAGTTCGTGGGCGAGGACACTCTTCAGCTGTTCCGCCGAGAGCACGAGAAAAGTCGCCGTGGGCACAAGCACCACCGGACGCAGCCAGCCAACCACCAGCGGACTGTCCGCAAGCTCGGTGGCGAAGACCCGCACGCGGCGACGGATGCCGAGATCGACGCAGAGTCGGTCCGCAACCGCCTGCCAGCGATCGTCCACCGCGATGCGCGAACGGACGCGCAACCGATGGGCAGCACCACAGGCTAAGACGAGTCGGAGCATCATCCATAGGGCGCCGAGGGCCCAGAGGGCGGCGACGGCGGGGATCCAGCGGAGGCTAGCGTCCACGGCCGTGGGCGTCGCGCCGACGGCAGTGAGAGCGGACCCGAGATCGGCCTCTAGGTATCCCGCCTCGGCGAGCAGCTCCGACATGGCGCCGCTCCCCGTGGGATTGGGACCGGAAAGGACCGCCGTGGCGCAGAACACGAGCACGCTGAGCGCAAGCCCGCCCCCCGCCACTGCGTAGCGCCCGCCTGGGGAGCTCCGCGGAATCAGCCGCAACGCCGCTGCGCAGAAGAGGCCGATCAAGAGGCCCTGCCAGAGGAAGCTAAACACCGCCCATCCAAGGGCGGCCCCCCAGCGGTCGAGTCCCCCAAGCGATCCAAGAGCGGCGAACATCATGACTCGTTCTCCAGTCGATCGAGCATGGCCCGGATCTCTTGAAGCTCCTCCGGGGAGGACTTGCGCACCGAGAGTGCCTGCAAGACCAGGTCCCCTGGTGAGCCTTGGAATGCCTTGTCGAGGAGGTCCCTCAGGAGCGCCTTCTGGGTCTGCTTCTTCGGCTTGGCCGCCCAGAAAACCTGGGGGCGCACGTCGGTATCGCGCTCGAGCAGGCCCTTCTCCGTCATGATCTGCATGAGCTTGAGGACCGTCGTGAAGCCAATTTCCGTGCCCTCCGACAGGGCCTCGTGCACCTCGCGGACCGTGGAGCGAGGGCGCTCCCAGATCATTCGGAGGATGTTGAACTCGGCCTCAGTGGGCTTTCGTGGCGGTGTATTCTTCGTCATGGGCTGTGGCCAGCGTCGGCTGGACTCCCTTCAAAGTACGAAGACCTTCGTCATTCCAGCTAGCCCCCTTGCGCCCTTTTACGAAACTCTTCGTCAAGGCGTATTCCCCTCCTCAGCTCCCCATGCGCCAACGCCCCATCACCCTGGTCCCCTTCCCCGGAGGAGACCTGTCCGCCACTGCCCCTGAAGTGGCGGCCCTGGCGCAACGTGTGCTCCTGAACCTCTCTGGCGCGAACACGACCCAAACCAAAACCCCCATGACGGCGAAAGACCAATGATCTTCGGATGGCTCAGGCGGCGCCGGCGCGCCCGCGTGCTGGCCCGCCCCCTGCCCGCCGCCGCGGCGGAAGTGCTCGCGTCCATGGAATTCGTCGAAGCCCTCCTTCCCGAGGAGCGCTCGCGCTTTGAGGAACTCATCAAGCTGCTGCTCGATCAGGTGTACTGGGAGGGTCGCTCGGGCCTCGAGATCACCGACGAGATGCGCGTGTCCATCGCGGCACAGGCATGCCGCTTGACCTTGCACCTCCCAGAGGACGCGTACCGCAAGGTGAAGACCATCTACGTCTTCCCCGGCACCTACAGCGCCCACGGCGGCGATTCAGGAGAAGGCACCAGCCATCGCCACGGGGAGGCATGGCTCCGGGGACCGGTTGTGTTCTCGTGGGACGCGGCCCACCACGGCGTCCGTAATGAGGACGACGGCCGGAACGTCGTCTACCACGAGTTTGCGCACAAGCTAGACATGCTCGACGGCTACGCGGACGGCGTGCCGCCGATTCAAACTCGCGGCGCGCACCAGGCGTGGACCGGGGTCTTGGACGAGGAATTCAAAGCGCTCGTCCAAGCTGACGAACGGGGCAGGCGGACGCTGCTCGACAAGTACGGCGCCACCAACCCCGCCGAGTTCTTTGCCGTGGCCACGGAGCTCTTCTTCGAGCGCCCGGGCCGCATGAAGGACCGGCACAAGGAGCTCTACCAATCCCTCGCTGCGTTCTATCGGCAGGATCCGGCGAGCAGAGAAGACACGCCGCGGGCGCGCTAGCGCGTCCGCTTACCGGGCTTCTTCCCGGCGGCTTCCGCTTCTGGCTGACGCATGTGAAGCTCGAGCAACACCCCCATGGGCGCCGGCGCCTTGTCTTTGGCGCGCTGGTTGAAGCGCGCTGCCCCACGGCGCTCGCCGATCGCCACCAGCCTGAACGACTGGAACGCCTTTGCCTTGGGGTCCCACTCGGCCCGGCCGTAAATGGCGGGCGAGTAACCCTTGCCACCGGCATCCAGACGAGCGCTGCCCGTGTATTCGATCTCCCAGAGCTTCTTCGACTTCTTCGAGACGCGCATCGAGAGCGACGACTCCTTCACGTCTTCGGCCTTCCAAGGGGGATTCTGGCCCCGCACGTTGTCGATCAGGGTCCGGCGAATGAGCGCCTGCGCCGCTTGCTCTGGTACCGCTTCTTCCCCTTTGCCCTTCGGGACGAGCGCCGCTGGGTCGGAGACGGCGAACCAGTTCTGGTTCCAAGCCCACTCTGTGAAAGCCATCCAACCGCGGCCTTGGAGATCGCGCTTCGTACGGCGCCGCCCGGACTCGTCGCCCTTGCCCCTCGGCAGATCGCGGATCGAAACCCGCAGGACCATCGGAACATCCGCCATGTTGGGCGGTGCCACCTCGGCCACCGCTGGGATCTTCTCCCCTGCGTACTTCTTGTCCTTCTTGAGCGCCTCCCAGCGCTCAAGGGCCCGGCCAAGCCGCTCCGCAAGGCGCGAACTGCTACCGCTCGCCGCGTGAGCCCCTTCGAGGTACTCCCCGTTTGGCCCCATCATGTAGATGCCTTGCTTGGTGCCCGACTCGTTCCAGTCGCCCTTGGGCATCTGGGCGCCGTAGCCTTTGAAGAGCAAGTGCCCGGGCTCGTCCTTGATGCGATTGAGCGCCCAATCCCCCTCGGGGTAGATGAAGTGCACCTCTTCCGCCACGCAAACGAACTGCTTGGCTAACTCTTGGACCTTGGGGTCTGACCAGACCAGTTGGCGTCCACGGACGCCGTTGTTTCATGTGCACCCGAGCGGGTGCCCGTTCATGGTCCAGAGCAGCACCGGCCGCCCAAGCCCACGCGCTTCCTCGATCGCCGGCCAGAACGAGCTACGCCAACCGATCTTCTCGTAGCTGAGTTCGTCGCCACTGGGGCGGATGAAATCGGCCCAGGAATCGAGGTTGCCCGATTCTGGCGTCAGCGACTGGGGCGCCTTTCCCTGAGTGACCGGAGAGAAGGCGGAAGCGGCGGGCGAGAGCGGCATCAGGAGGAGCGCAAGGCCCCCGAGAGATCGGAGAACATCCATGGCCCAAGGGTAGCCCCCCCTCTCCGAAATTGCCCGCTACTGGAAGTTGACCGTCGTCGCGTCCGTGAACCCGTAGAAGTAACTCGGCCCCACATCGCGGTGCCAACATTGGAAGGACCAGGACTGTCCCGCCAATACAGGCTCAAAGCCTGACATCGCCGGCATCATGGTCAGGTCCAGTGCGAGTGAAAACTCGCCCGCGGCGCCTGAGCCCAGGATCTGCCCTGGCCCAACGAGGCGCCTGATCACCCCCGCCAAGCAGAGGATGGGCCCCCCCGGACCGGGGATGAACCCCGTGTCTCGACTGACAACGAAGATCCCAAACTGATTGGGAGGGAGGTTGGTCGCTACGAGGACGACCATGTTGTCTGCAGCGACCGTCGATCCGAAAGCGTCCAACTGGCCGGGCAAGCCCGTCGAGTTCGGATCGGTCGCGCAGACCGCATGACCGATGGCACCCACCGAGCGTTCGACGGCACCGATGTCGATGACAGGTGCCGGCCCAACCCCCGTATCGATGGCCAGTGGATCATCGACGCGGCGGCGGTTGAGCCGAAGGTCGCTGATGAGCGCACCCGAGGACAGCGAAGGACCACCAGCGTCGATGGCTGGGGATCCGGAAAGGGGCTCGAAGTCCCCGTTGGCCGCGTCCGTGAGCAGCGGGTCGACGCTGAGGTTGCCGACCCCGCCCGATGCCCAGCCTTGCACGATCGAGTAGCTCACTCCCGACGTCACGTTGGTCTGATTCAGTTCGCCGGAAGCTCCGCCGACACCGACATTTCCCCACAGAATCGAGTTCGTCATCTCGAAGCTCTGCGCCGTGATGAGGAGGCCGCCTTGGTCGTTCGCGAGGGCCACGTTGTCGACCACCGTCGTGCTCTCGATCTGAAGAGCGCCGTCCGTGAATACAAACATTGCGCCTCCGCCGAATGGCGCACGTGCCTCGTTGTCGTAGAAAGCACAGTTGCGAATGCGGTTGTCCACCACCTGCCGGAGGAATAGCGCCCCGCCATTGCCCGCGACGTTGCCGGAGAATTCACATGAGTCCATGTGCACTCGGGGGTTGGCGTTGACAGAGAGCGCCCCTCCGTAGGTACCGACGCGGTTGTGCAGGAACCGACAGTCGAAGAGACTTAGCGAGGAATTGGCCGTAGCCATGTTGATGGCCCCGCCGGTGAACGACGCTTCGTTGCCACGGAACGTGCAGTGGCGGAGACTCATGTCGCTCGGCGAGTTGCCCAGGAAAAACATGGCCCCGCCATGGGTGGGAGTCAGGCTCCATGCGTAGCCACCTTCAACAGTGATCCCATCGATGGTCCCGTAGACGCCGTCCATCAACATGACGTGGCGAGAGTTGTCGTCCTTCGTGCCCCCGGGCGCGAGATCGTCCCCGAGCAGGTCCCCATCGAGAACCGTCTCGGCAACTCCCCTGGGTGGACGTTCCCCGAGGGTCGATTCGCCTCCCGAGAATCCTCCGAACAGGTCAAGCCTGCCGCTCACGCGGTACGAATGGCGCCCATCGACGAGGTCCACGCTGGGACGATAGCGCCCCTGCGCGACCCAAATGTCATCAGCCGGTGTTCGGGCGATCAACGCCGCATCAAGCCCCCCTTCCCCTTGAAAAGCGTCCGCCCACGAGGAGCCATCGTTGGCTCCTGTGGTGAGATTGGCGTCGACGAAGAGGGTCCCCGCCAAGGACGGAGCGACGAGGCTGGATGCAACGGCGAGTAGCGAGGTCAGAATGCGTGTCATGGGAGGTCTTCCGGTAGAGACGGTGGCCGTTACAACGGGCCCCAAGATTCACTCGAATGCTACCGTCGTCGCGTCCGTGAAATTCGACGAGTTGATGCCCGCCGGATCGCGATGCCATCCTTGGAAGGACCAAGACTGACCGGGGCGAACAGAGGCAAAGCCCGAGCCGCTAGGGATCGCCGTGAGGTCGAGGGCGAGGGAGAACTGACCGTTCGCGCCCGAGCTCAGCACTTGCCCCGGCCCCACGAAGCGGGAGATCCCGAAGGGCAGGCAGAGAAGGATGCCGTTTGGCGATAAAACTGGGCCGACGTTCCGGGCCACCAGGAAGATGCCGAACTGGTGGGTCGGAAGTTGGCTGGCCACGAGCACGACGGAGTTGTCGTTGACCCGCTTGGATCCAAACGCATCGATGGCGCCGTGCTGGCCCGAAGCGTTCAATCCGCCGATGCAGGTCATGGTCCCGATCGCCCCTACCGAGCGCTCCACGGCGCCAATGTCCATCACGGCTCCAGGGCCAGCGCCCATGTCCGGCGTCTGGGGATCGTCCACCCGTCGGCGCTTGCCGAGGAAGTCCCCGACGCTCCGGTCGGCAAGCGGCACGGCGCCGGCCGCGTCAATCACCGGGGAACCTGAGAGCGGCTCAAAGTCGCCGCCGAGGGGATTGGCGAGCATCGGATCCGCGCTGGAGTTGCCAACACCCCCGAAGGACCAACCTTGCACATGGCTGTAGCTCACCCCCGTCCGCACGCTGAGTTGGTTGGCCGCGGCCATCCCGCCCCCAGCGCCGGCGTTGCCCCACAGGATGCTATTGGAGACTTCCAAGAACCCGGGGAGCGTGGAGATACCGCCTTCCGCTGCAGCAAGGGCGCGGTTGCCAACGAGAGTGGAGCTTCTGAGGCCCATGCTTCCATCCAAGTACAAGAAGACTGCGCCACCTCCGAACGCCGCTCGGGATTCGTTGTCCACGAAGACGGTGTGCCCGACGGTCGCGATCGAACTGAACGATACGCACATCCCACCTCCGGCGCCGGCGCTGTTTGTGCGGAACTCGCAGCGCTCCACGACCGTGTCTCCTGTCGTTTGCAGATAGAGCCCACCGCCGAATGAGCCGACACGGTTGTTCTCAAAGAGGCACCCCAAGAACCGGCAACTCGAGCCGAGAGAAAGCGACGCAACCGCGCCACCCGCGAGCTGGGCTTCGTTGTCTCGGAACGTGCAGTCCTTGAACTCGGTGAAGCTGGGCGTTGCGCCAGCGTCCTCGACGGCTCCGCCGCAGAGCACGCCGCCCCCGGCGAACCCACGCTCGACCGTCACCCGATCGATCAGGCCTGATGCCCCGACCAATGAAACGACGTGACGGGCGTTATCGTCCCGCGAGCCACCGGGGGTGAGGTCATCCCCTGCCAGGTCCCCATCAAGGATCGTCCGCGCAAACTCCGGCGACAGGCGTTCACCCGCTGAGGATTCCACTCCGACGAAGCCACCGAGGATCACGGCTCTCCCCTCGATCAGGAAAGTGAAGCGGCCGTTCCTGATGTCGACGCCCGGCCGGTACCGGCCGCGGGTCACCCAGATTTCGTCAAGGAACTCGCGGGAGGCAAGCGCCAAGTCGAGCCCCCCAGGCCCCTGGTACGCATCTGCCCAGGAGGTTCCATCGTTCGCGCCCGTCGTGAGGCCGGCGTTCACGTAGATCTTGTCGGCGAGGGCCGGAGCCGTCAGCGAGGCGGCTGCGGCCAAGAGCAAAGGAAAGAAGCGTGTCATGGAACCGACAAGAAACGTGCAGAGCGAGCGGGCGGAAGCATAGCGGCAAAGAGCCCCGAGACGGCTTGGCCATCGGGGCAAGGCCCACTCGGCATCACTCGAAGACGATCGTCGTGGAATCCGTGAAGTAGAAACCGTTGAACCCCGACGGATCGCGGTGCCAACATTGGAAAGACCAGGATTGGCCCGGGAGCACGGACGTAAGGCCAGGACCGTCGGGGATCGCGGTGAGGTCCAGGGCAAGGGAGAACTGGCCATTGGAGCCCGAGTTCAGCACCTGGCCTGGCCCGATCAAGCGTTCGATGTGGCCACCGAGACAGATCGTGAGCCCGGTGGGCGTGACCCCCTGGCCGAGGTCTCGGCTGAGGAAGAAGATCCCGAACTGCTGGGTTGGAAGTTGGCTAGCCACGAGTACCACGGAGTTGTCGGAGGCACGCGTGGAACCGAACGCGTCGATAACGCCGCGCTGGCCTGAGCCGTTTCGGTCGCCGCTACAAAAGACGGTCCCGATCGCGCCCACTGAACGCTCGACGGCGCCAATATCGATCACCGCCCCGGGACCCGCTCCCGTGTCGGGGGTCTGGGGATCGTCCACTCGACGACGCTTGCCGAGGAAGTCGCCCACGCTCCAGAACAGCTGATTCTCTGGCCCACCTGCGTCGATCACTGGGGATCCTGGAAGTGGCCCGAAGTCGCCGCCCAGCGGATCCGTCAGCATCGGGTCATCGCTGGAGTTGCCGGTTCCCCCGAGGGTCCAGCCTTGGACGTGGGAGTAGGTAACGCCGGTTAGAGGGCTGAGCTGATTGACGGCGGCCGTGGCGCCGCTGGATCCCGCATTGGCCCAAAGGATGGAGTTGTTCACGGACAGCTCGCCGGGGCCAACCGCAATCCCACCCACTTCGGTCGAAAGGGAGCGGTTGCCGAAGATCGTTGAGCTAGCCACCTGAACGTCGCCACCTTGGTAAGTGCAGATCGCGCCGCCACCGAGCGGCCCCCGGGCCTCGTTGTCAGTGATGACAGAGTCCTTGACCATCACGGTCGCGCCGAAGGCCGCGCAGATGGCGCCTCCGCCCCCAGCACTGTTGCCGCGAAACTCGCACCTCTCCACGACAACCGACTGCGGGTTCTGAGCGTAGATCCCGCCGCCCAGGCTCCCCACGCGATTGTCATCGAACAGACACTCGAAGAACCGAAGGCTTGAGTTGGTGGTTTGGGTCGCGACAGCCGCTCCGCCGAGGTCCGCACGGTTCCGCCGGAACGTGCACTGGATGAACCTGAGTTGACTGGGGTCCGGCCCGGTGACGTTGACCGCAGCGCCGGTAGCAACGTTGGAACCGAAGCCGCCCTCAATCGTCACCCGGTCGAAGCGAGCGTACGTGCTCTGGATCGACAGCACATGCAGACTGTTATCTGTCTCTTATACACATCTGACGCTGCCGACGATATGCA
>OJFX01000478.1_pt1 | contig 14714 bp, 18 predicted proteins | sample 1594171 | NCBI WGS metagenome assembly OJFX01 (sample SAMN05416840, study PRJEB24817) | seawater metagenome | isolation source: Sea water | place: Canada:Atlantic | collected 2013-07
AGATCATGCCTAGTCTCGTGGGCTCGGAGATGTGTATAAGAGACAGATTACATTGGGCGCCTAGTGGTCATGCTTTAACGCCGATACCTGTTACGGAAGCGCGAAGAATCCCAACTGTAGACGAAATTATTGATGCACATTTATTCTCGCACAAACTGGCTGAGCGACTTGAAGGCACATGGGATGATGAGCCGCCATCTCATGTTTCGAAACTCGCAGACCAGTAAGTGGAAAATGGTAAATTGTTTTTTGACAATACAATGCGGGGCATGTCTTCGCTTAGGTATAATACAAAAGATCCATTTGAAATGTTGCTGTCACTTAGACGGATTGGTGCAGCCGAACTGGAACGCGCATTTGGCCCGGGTAAAATAGACGCAAATAGCTATTACGGCCGGGCGCCTGTTGTAGCGTCGAGCGTCGTGTATGAGATATCTGAACAGGCTCAACGTGTCGTTGATGGTATTTTAAGCGATGTACGTGAACGATTATCTCAGCGTAAGCCACGTATTTGCCTCGCAACTACTGATGTTCACAAGTACGGCAAACGGCTGGTCGAGCAAGTTCTAAATAAACTTGGTATGGACGCTGTTGATGGTGGTATTAGCGTGGACCCAGATGATCTAGTGCAACAAGCAATCGAGACAAATGCAGATGTGATTGCTCTCAGCACGTATAATGGGATCGCAGAGAGTTATATCGACCGCTTGGTAAATGAAATTGCCAAATCAGGACAATCTTTCGAAGTTTTTGTTGGAGGTCGACTAAATTCAGTGCCGGATGGGTCGAACACGGGGCTGCCTGTCGATATTGAAAAAATATTGGCTGCGAAAGGTGTTGTTCTATGCGGATGTGTCGAAGACATGCTGAATATACTGTCAGCGACTGCCACGGAGGAAATATAGGGTGAAGATTGGTATTCTTGGTGTTGGACATCTTGGTGGTGCACTTGCGGAAGGGTATGCAAATGCGGACATGACCAGCGATGTAATTCTCTCGCCTAGAGGGCGCGAGCGCTCAACGTTACTTCGAAGCACCCATGGATTTGAAGTTGCAGAAGATAATGTTGCACTGGTACGTGCTTGCGATGTCGTAATCGTTTCGACACGCCCTGATGCGGTGATTAGCTCCATTCAAATGTTGCCCTGGCGAGAAGGGCAGGTGCTGATCTCGGCTGCTGATGGAATTACGGCGGGATCATTACGTAGCGCTGTGGCCCCAGCGGAGGTGGTGCGTTCAATGCCGGTGCTCGCAAGTGCCCTCAATCAAAGTGCAGTTCCGATTTATCCTGAGAATCAAATGGCAATAAAGGCGCTTGCACCGCTAGGTTACGTCACATCCATTAAGAGCGAAGACGCATTTTCATCAGTGAGTGCGCTTGGTGCTTGGTTCGGCTGGCTGTTCGCGCTAGCCGGGAGTACAGCCGATGATTTGATTGAAGCTGGGGTTGATCAGCAGACGGCACGGAAAGTTAAAGCGGATATGATGCGGGCAGCTGGTGCAATGATTGCTGATCGACCCGATCGTGACCCCCATGATACCCTGAAAAATCTTGCGACACCGGGGGGGATTACCGAGGTTGGATTAAAAACGCTTAAAGATGCGAATGCGCTTGAGCCTTGGGGGGCGGCAATGGATGCGGCAATGAAAAAACTTCAGACGTTGGGCCGTTCCTGAGCCAGAACGGCTTTGCGGCGAGCCCGCTTCTCGCGTCCTTTACGTCGCCGTCGGCGGATATATTTCAGAGATAAGGTATAGCTTATCCAAGCACCGAATATCGCAAATGGTAGACATCCCAATGCCATTGAAATACCAATTTCCTGTGCCAAAAGTCCGAGCAAATCGATTGAAGCATGCCAAATACCAGCACCGTCTACGAATGCCTGATCCGAAGAGCCTAAAAATGTCTCATACCCAGTTATATTGTCCCAGCGCCCAAGGATAATTTGTCCTGTGGCATAGAAGACGTAATAGATCGGCAGCATTGTGAAAACGTTGGTGACCCAGGTCCAAGCGCAAGAGATGACAAGGCTGAAATGTAGGCTTTTTGCAGGCTTTAAAATGAGCCACGTCATAAAACATAAATACATTTGAATGCCGACGAGTGGCGTAAGCGCCCAAAACATTCCAACCGCAACTCCGCGGGCAGCATATTCGGGGGAATGTGGACTACGACGCAGAGGTATGAGCAACTTGAGGCGTAGAAGGCGCCTCATATTTTCCATGAAACTTCTTTTAATTTGCGTCGCTGCAGCCATGGACTTTCCTTAAGTCGAGTTTTGTCATGTGTTCGTTTGCACCAGATGATGCCAGAAAACTCAGCGTGTTCAATATCACAAATGGATCGATCACCAGTTCGTTATGATAATTCAGATCACAGCTCAATGACGCACTTATGTGTTCCACTCTATGCGTTGTGTCCGTTATGATCACATTCGATTGGGGGGTCTTGTGTCTATCACTGTTGTTCGTGTCTTTGTCCCATTTGCGCTCGGGTATTTGCTGTCTTATCTGCTTAGAGTTGTCAATGTGGTCATCGCTCCATCATTGATTGAAGATTTAGGTCTCAGTGCATCTGATTTAGGATTGCTGACCAGCGCCAATTTGTTCGCTTTCGCTGCCTTTCAAATTCCTCTTGGCGTTTTACTTGATCGGTATGGTCCAAGAAAAACTGAATCTGTCCTGCTCATTATTGCAGCGATTGGCACAGCAATGTTCGCAATGGCAGGGTCATTGGCAATGCTGACTTTGGGGCGCGCTTTAATTGGACTGGGAACGTCAGCATGTTTGATGGCAGCATTCACGGCATATGCCCTTTGGCTTTCAAAAGATAAGCTGCCGACAGTGAACGCTTATCAAATGGTTGCAGGTGGTATTGGCGCATTAGTTGGAACGACGCCCATAGAATACCTTGAAACGATCACCGGATGGCGAGGGGTGTTCTGGGTATTAACAGCCGTAGCCGTTTTCATGGCTGCTATGGTTTACTTCGTTGTGCCGCAGCGTAAAGACACCAAGCCATCAGATGAAAGCTGGTCTGACGCGATATCTGGCGTCAAACGGGTCTTTACGAGTCCATTGTTTTGGCGTGTGGCACCGCTTTGCGTGACATCGCAAGCAGCTTTCCTTGGTATTCAAAGCCTTTGGTTAGGCCCCTGGTTCCATGATGTTTTAAAGCTGGATGCTGGTGCAACGGCAGATGCGTTATTCTGGGTCGCTGCTGCAATGGTCATGAGCTATATATTCTTGGCATGGGTGACAAAGTTTTTTGGTGACCGCGGGGTTGGTGCGATCAAAATTTCGGTCACAGGCATGGTGATTTTCTTGATTGTTCAAGGTTTGATCTTTGCTGAGGTTGTTCCTGTAACTATTGTTACGTGGATGATCTGGGCCTTTACGGCAACGTATGGAATTGTTTGTTATGCAGGTCTGACACAGAGGTTTCCAATCGCACTCGCAGGTCGCGTTGTGACGGGAATCAACGTTCTCGCATTCTTTTCAGCATTTCTGGTGCAATGGGGCGTTGGCCTGATTATCGACCTATGGCCTATGACAGAAAGTGGGGGCTTTCACCCGGATGGATATCGATGGGCATTCGGTCTCGTCGCAGTTGTTCAACTCATCGCATTTGTTTGGTTTCTATCATTTAGAAACGAGCGGGTAGCTGATAGTCACGTGTGACCGGGCCATCCTTTTCATAGCCACGGACAACTAGTTTTCCTTCCATGGCGTTGGCGACCACAGCAATCCGTGTGGTTTCGTTCAGTATTGGATCGGTAACCCAATCAAAACCATCGGATATTTTATCACGCGTGCTTTCCATCAGTACTAATCGGTCAGTGCTTTGATGGCCGCGCCCATGACCTGGGACATCGCGCTGTAACCAATGATTTGCGCATGATGTTGGGCTCTCATGAACACTCGCAGCATTTTCTTCGCGCTCTATCAAGCATGCTTGATTGGGGGCTGTTCCACTTAGTGTAAAGAACGCCGGAATGGCTAATGGTGTTTCAGTAAGAAGCTCTTTGGCTTCGTCATAGGTTGCGCAGGTATCAAAAACATGGCGCAGAAGGTGTGAAGGCGGTGGCGCTTTACGCGTTAATAGTCGGCCTCTATTGATACCCCAATCAACCCAGCAAGACCTTGTCCATTTTCTGAAAGGCGGCTGGTTTATTGCAGCAGAAAAACGACCTGGTGCCATGGCCGTAACGACACCCGAGAACCCAGGCCACGTCACATTAAAATAAGATCCTGCTTTACCTTTGAATTTGGCGACCACAATCGTTTCACCAAGACCGTCCAGTGGCCAATCCAGAGTACGTAGCATCCGGCTCCCATTTCCAGATGGATCCGGGCCAGCACCAGTGGTGCAACTCCACTCATAGGACATATTCAACAACCAAGCACCGCCGCGACCAGCTTCTTGCGCCACGCTATCGATTTCGGCGGCAAGGGCATCATTCTGCCGCTTAAGCCATGTCTTAGACACGAAGTCGCCGATCCCGATGGCCAGAGACCCGTAGTGTTCACGACCTGCGGTTATAATCGCTTGGAAACGACTTGCCTCGGCACGGGCAACGTCTAGCGCGCCAAATTGTGTGGCGTCGACAAACGGAATATCGACAAGAACGGGACTTTGATCTGAGTTTGTATTCATAATGTATCTTTATACCCGCCAGATATTGCAAAGTCATGAAAAGGAAATGTGTTTGTGGGCTTTAAAAATCCGTATTCAAGAGTATGATCGGCCCGCTTCTATAGGAGATTAAGCATGATTCCGCGTTACAGCCGACCTGATATGACCGCTATATGGGATGCATCTAATAAATTCCGAATTTGGTTTGAGATTGAGGCGCACGCATGTGACGCCCTTGCTGACATCGGGGTTATCCCAAAAGAGGCAGCTGCGGCTGTCTGGACTAAAGGTGACAAGCCTTATACTGCAGAGCGTATTGAGCGGATTGATGCCATTGAGCGTGAAACCAAGCATGATGTGATCGCGTTTACGACTGAACTTGCCGAACAAGTTGGCGAAGAAGCCCGGTTTGTTCATCAGGGTATGACATCATCGGATGTTTTGGACACGTGCCTCTCCGTTCAAATGATGCAAGCGGCTGATATTCTTCTCGCTGATATTGATGGTTTGCTCGAAGCGCTTAAAAGACGGGCTTTCGAGACCAAATTGATGGTGTGCATGGGCCGATCACACGGCATTCATGCAGAGCCAACGACGATGGGACTCAAGTTCGCACGTTTCCATGCAGAATTTTCCAGAAACAAAGTGCGTCTTGAAGCGGCCAGGGCAGATATTGCTACCTGCGCAATTTCAGGCGCCGTTGGTACATTTGCAAATATTGACCCGCGCGTTGAAGAACATGTTGCAGAAAAGCTTGGCCTATCTCCTGAACCAATATCAACGCAGGTTATTCCTCGTGATCGTCACGCGCAGTATTTTGCAACATTGGGCGTCATTGCCAGCTCGCTAGAGAACGTCGCAGTCGAGATCAGGCATCTACAGCGTACGGAAGTCCGTGAAGCTCAGGAATATTTTGCACCGGGTCAAAAAGGCTCATCTGCAATGCCGCACAAGCGGAACCCAATTTTAACTGAGAATATCACAGGGTTAGCGCGGATTGTTCGTGCAGCTGTCGTGCCTGCACTTGAGAACGTTGCTTTATGGCATGAGCGAGACATCTCACATTCATCTGTTGAAAGAATGATTGGCCCTGATGCTACGGTAACATTGGATTTTGCTTTGGCGAGATTGACCAGCGTTATCGATAAGCTGGTTGTGTATCCTGATAATATGCTGGGCCAAATGAATGCGTTTGGTGGTATCCATGATGCGCAGCGCGTCCTGCTATTCTTAACTCAAAACGGTACGAGCCGTGAAGACGCATACAAAATCGTCCAAAGGAATGCGATGCGAGTTTGGAAAAGCTTTGGCATTGATCAGGATAATCCTGACACGCCACCGGTCTTGGATGATATTGAAAAAGAAGCCGCCAATCACGATAACCGATTGGCGTTCTTCCTCAGTAATGATCCAGAGCTTGCAAAATTACTACCTGCTGACGATCTAAAGCGATTGCTCGAAAAAGATTCGATCAGCTACCACACAGCACGGGTCGATGATATTTTCGCCCGTGTGTTTGGTTCGTAAGCTCAGTTTAGATTTCTGCTTTGATCTGATCGATAGCCACGCTCTCAAGCTCGCCAATCTTCGCACGCACCTGATCTTCAGTTACGGGAGCTGAGTGCTTTTCAATGTCGCTCATGACTTTGCGCATGACATCTTCGATGCCAGGTTCATCCAAATCGGAGATGACAACTTCTTTCGCATAGGTATTAGCTGCATCATCAGTCAGGCCAAAAATCTCAGCGAGCCAAAGGCCAAGTAGCTTATTTCGACGACTTTCCGCCTTGAACAATAGTTGCTGATCAAGTTCGAACTTAAGCTCTTCACCCTTTTCGCGTTTAGAAAAAGAATCGGCCATTGGATAGCTCCCTAAATGTTATGTTCTGTTAAGATATAGATAGTCTGCTCATCCAATTCTCGCAAGCTGTGCATGACTGGTTTGTCTACTAAGTAGGGATTATATTCAGTTTATGTGTACCGTTATCATTCATCGTGCGCCAAAGGCGCCTTGGCCAGCTCTTATCGCGGCTAACCGCGACGAAATGTCAGGCCGTCCATGGCGTCCACCGGCCCGCCATTGGGACGATCATCCTCATATTATCGCGGGCATCGATGAAGAAGCAGGCGGTACGTGGATGGGTGTTAATGATGATGGCGTCTTGGCGGCAGTTTTAAATCGTCCAGGGTCTCTGGGCCCAACTGAGGGCAAGAGATCTCGAGGTGAATTGCCGTTAGAAGCGTTAAGCCATTCTGAAGCGAAAGAGGCAGCCGAAGCATTGGCGCATTTAGATGGGCGTGCCTACCGAGGTTTTAATCTTGTGATTGCGGATGCGTTAGATGCGTTTTGGCTTCGTTCAACCGGCGATGTTTCAACGATCGAGGCCCATATCATCCCACCTGGTCTTTCCATGGTGACGGCTAATGATATGAACGATCATTCTTCGCTACGAATTTCACGCTATTTGCCACAATTCCAAGCTGCAGATACGCCAGATCCTGACCATGATGACTGGTCTGCATGGTCTGAGTTGATTGCGAGCCGGCAAGCTGATGATGAAATGAGTGGGCGCGGCGCTATGACAGTCGGGAGCCAAGAAGGCTTTGGAACAGTTTGCTCATCATTGATTGCGTTACCGGGGCCTGACAGATTTGGCAAAAAGCCTAAATGGCTTTTTGCAGACGGGCCTCCGGATATCACATCCTTTAAACCCATATCATTTGAATAAGCTGCACCAGATTAATACGTCAGGTAAGACTTAAGCAGCACCCATATACTCTGGCAGCCATCGCTCATTCTGGCTTTTAAGCTTTCCAACGCTGATCACTTCGCCATTTGAGAGTTTGAGGTCCTTACCGCCGACCTGGCCAATCTTGGAAGCATGGACGCCAGCTGCTATCGCCTTACTCATAACAGCCTCTGGATCGTTAGTTGATATGATATATCGCCCTTGGTCCTCACCAAACAGCCATGCGTGTGCAGGAATGTCGCCATTATCGACGTTAATTTCAGCTCCAATACCACCGCCCATGGCCATCTCTGCAACACTTACCAGTATGCCACCGTCCGAGATATCATGGCAGGCACTGACAAGACCTGAGATGATAACATCGCGAACAAAATCACCGTTTAGTCTCTCACGTGCGAGATCAACCGGAGGCGGAGGGCCATCTTCGCGATTATGGAGTTCACGAATATATACACTCTGGCCTAAATGACCCTTCGTATCGCCAATGAGGACAAGCGTTTCTCCCTCATGCTTCAGACCTAAACCGACAGCCTGATTGTAGTCAGACAGTAATCCAACGGCGCCAATCGTGGGTGTCGGCAGAATGGCTTGACCATTGGTTTCGTTGTAAAGCGAGACATTGCCTGACACGACAGGGAAGTCGAGTGCCAAGCAGGCTTCACGCATACCTTCAATGCAGCCCACAAATTGCCCCATGATTTCTGGCTTTTCTGGATTGCCGAAGTTCATGTTGTCCGTAATGGCGAGCGGCGTTGAACCTGTTGCAGTCAAGTTGCGATATGCCTCGGCGACAACTTGTCGGCCACCTTCAACGGGATTGGCCTTGCAGTAACGAGGCGTGCAATCTGATGTTGCAGCCAAGCCTTTCTGGGTGCCGTGAACGCGAACAAGCGCTGCGTCTGCGCCACCTGGCCTGCCGATGCCGAGCGTGTCACCCATGACCATGTGGTCATACTGTTCCCAGATCCAACGTTTTGACGATAAGCCGGGGCAACTAATGAGTGTTTCTAACGCAGTCATCAGCTTCGTTGGCGCTGGGATGTCACTGGCGCTTAGCGGTTCAGGATCAGGCGTGCGAACCCATGGACGATCATATTCTGGAGACGCTAAAGCAAGCGGATCAATTGGAAGGTCCGCAACGATCTCGCCTTTGTGACGAAGGACCATATGGCCGCTATCCGTCAAATGGCCAACAACCGCAAAATCCAATTCCCATTTGTCGAAGATCTTTCGTGCATCTTCTTCACGGCCAGGTTTCAAGACCATCAGCATGCGCTCTTGGCTCTCAGACAACATCATTTCATATGCGGTCATATTCTCTTCGCGCTGAGGTACATGGTCGAGGTCGAGTTCTACGCCCATGCCACCTTTGGATGCCATTTCAAATGATGATGACGTAAGGCCTGCAGCACCCATATCCTGAATGGCGACGATCATATCGGTCGACATGAGCTCCATGCAGGCTTCAATGAGTAGCTTTTCAGTAAATGGGTCGCCGACTTGAACGGTTGGGCGCTTTTCTTCGTTATCTTCAGAAAATTCTGCAGAAGCCATTGTTGCGCCATGAATGCCATCACGGCCGGTTTTTGATCCAACATAGACAATCGGATTGCCAACGCCAGATGCCTCTGAATAGAAAATCTTATCCGTGTCTGCGATGCCAACAGTCATGGCGTTAACAAGAATATTCCCGTTATAGCTCTCGTGGAATTCACATTCGCCACCAACAGTCGGAACACCGACGCAGTTGCCATATCCACCGATACCCGCAACAACACCTGAAACAAGGTGCTGTGTTTTTGGATGATCGGGACTGCCGAACCTAAGGGCGTTCAAGTTACATACAGGTCTAGCACCCATGGTAAATACATCACGCAGGATGCCGCCAACACCTGTTGCAGCACCTTGATAAGGTTCGATATAGGACGGATGATTGTGGCTTTCCATTTTGAAAATAGCTGCCTGACCATCGCTAATATCCACAATGCCAGCGTTCTCGCCAGGCCCACAAATCACTTGAGGCCCTTCTGTTGGCAATGTTTTAAGCCATTTTTTAGAGGATTTGTATGAGCAATGCTCTGACCACATCACCGAGAAAATACCCAATTCGGTCAGATTTGGTATACGCCCGTCGAGAATTTCGAGGATCTTTGTGTATTCTTCATCAGATATGCCATGCTTGGCGATGACTGCAGGGGTGATTTCACTCAAGAGTTTATCCCTCAATTAAATGGCGACCGTTGCCCGTTTCATAGCAAATGACAGCATGGGGATACACACCTTTAATGCAGAACGTATAAATTCGTGGTTGCTTTGCCCCGGGTTTGCCACAAACCCCTTGATGTAAAACACAAAATGTGTGACTTTCAACTCATAAGAATAGGTTGTTTGGAGATCCTCATGCGGGCAAAAGCCCTTGGATTCGCGGTTGGGGTTGCGCTAGCTAGTGTTAGCGCAGGGTCTGCTATTCCGCAAGCTGTGACATTCGACCTGATAAAGCTGCGTTTCATGTCCGTGCACTTCAAACAGAGTTAATGGTTGCAGCCCTCACGTGTGACGCGCGACCGCAATACAATAACTTTGCCAAGAAATTTTAAAATACACTTGTTGATCATGGTCACGCACTCAAACAACTATTTCATTTGAGCCATGGTGCTGGTGCTGAAAAGGCATTGAATTCTTATATTACAACACTTGCTAACCGCGCGTCGCAGCGTTCAATTTCAAAACGTTCTCATTATTGCAAACGCACATTAAGAACATTTATAGCGCTCAAGCACATGAAGCCACGTGAACTGGCATCATTTTCAATGAAACGCCCTGCTGGTGATGTTGATGTGCCAAGTTCCTGCCGCCCAGAAGTTATCTTGGTAGATAAATCCAAGTAACTTAAAGGCTTTAATTCAGAAATTTCAAAACGTTAGACGCTTTTATTGAGGGAAAACAATCTCAACGCGGCGGTTTTGCGGCTCGCGAACACCATCTGGTGTTGGTGAAAGCTGCTCAAGCTAGCCTTTACCCGCAACTGCAACTTGGTTGGTTGCAATGCCAAGGCTGTTAAGTTGTGTCCGTACTGCCTGTGCGCGCTTTTCAGATAGCTTTTGATTGTAGCGTCGCGTTCCAGATGTATCTGCATGGCCTGTTGCCTGGATGCGGCTAATATTGCCTTTGCGCGCGTTCTCAGCAGCACTTTTTAAAATTGCGAGAGCTTCATCTGAGATAGTTGCGCTATCCCAATCAAAGAACACGATATAATTGCGAGCAATCGGTGCTGGTTCTGCTGGAGCAGGCGCAGGTGCAGGAGCAACGGCAGCCATTGGCTTTTTTTTCGCCAAACGTATAGCGAAGACCAACCATAATGGAATAAGAGTTATAATCCGCATCGACGCGGCTACCGTTTGAAAGGTTAACCTCGACATCTTGCAGCGTATAGTAACGATACTCGAGCGAGCCCGTCCAATTGTCATCTAACTGATATCCAACGCCTGCAATACCTTGCAAGCCAAAACCTGTCCCTGAACTGTTCACTCTATTGGCACCAACGAGTGACGCATCAACGTTAATACGACTGACGCCAATACCTGCGCCGAGATATGGAATGAAAGCTGTGCCAGTGGCAAAATCATAGTAACCATTGACCATTGCGCTTAAGACTGAAGAGTTGCCCCCGTGCTCGTTCCGCCACTTTTACTCACAGTGTTGCTGCGTTTGCCGAGTTCAATTTCACCACGAAGACCGTTTGCATAGGCATGGCCAAGCGATAGAACGCCAATATAACCAGTGTCATGGTCAAGTTCGTTAGATGTACCGTTTCCGTTAAGTTCGGTACCTTACGTGATGTTAGCGCCAGCACCGGCACCAATGTATGTACCCGTGGCACGGTCAGCCGCGTTCGCTTGACCCGATAGGGCTAGAGTTGCAATTGACAGTACTGCTAAAACTTTGACATCACGCATCTTTAAAATTCCCAGATAAATGTTCGCCGCGGCACATTGCCTGCGATGCGAAACGTAATTGTAAGTAACATACACATAATTACGATCAAAGTTAAATTATTGATTACGTCGTATAATCTTCAATGATGACAAAATTATGGCAGTAGCCAATTAACCAAACGCGGCAAGTAGCCCTTCAAACATAGGTCGACCATCTGTGCCGCCCAGAGACGGCGATACAAGGCGTTCTGGATGAGGCATCATACCAAGCACATTTCGCTTTTCGTTGAGAATGCCAGCGATATCATCCATGGATCCATTTGGATTGGCATCATTCCCACGTGCACCGTCTTCGGATACATAGCGAAAGGCAATCCGGTCTTGGTCATTCAATGCCATAAGTGTGTCATTATCGGTGACGTAGTTACCGTCATGATGGGCAACAGGGATACGAATAACCTGGCCTTTTTGATAATGACCGGTAAAAGCGGAATTCGCGGTCTCAACTGATAAATGCACGTCTTTGCATACAAACTTTAGATCCGCATTTCTCATGAGTACACCTGGCAGAAGCTCAATTTCAGTCAAAACCTGAAACCCATTGCAAATACCAGCAACAGCGATGCCATCGTCAGCACGTTTTTTGACTTCGCGCATAACTGGAGACTTTGCAGCCATAGCGCCACAACGAAGATAATCGCCGTATGAAAATCCACCCGGCACCACAATTAAATCTACCTTTGGCAATTCAATATCGCCATGCCAGTACATAATGACTTCGCCACCGGTTACATCTTCTAAAGCGACTTTCGCGTCACGATCACAATTGGAGCCGGGAAAAACTATGACGGCTGATTTCATGAGGATTATTCCTTTATGATCTCGATCGTGTAATTTTCGATCACCGTATTGGCGAGTAATTTCTTGCACATATCTTCGACCTGGGCATGCGCCTTTTCAGGATCAGTCTCGCTCAGCTCAAGCTCGATAAACTTTCCCTGGCGAACATCTTCAACGCCTGAAAAATTTAGTCCGCTGAGCGCGTTTTGAACGGCTTTGCCTTGAGGGTCGAGAACACCATTTTTAAGCGTAACGTGAACCGTGGCTTTCAAGAGATCGTCTCCATATAAATTTGGCGCTGTATTTGGCTCATTTCATGCCCTAGCCAGACTACATTATCAACGCCCTTTGCTGAGCCGTGCAGTTTGCCCTGACTTTCAATGCGTTATGACTTTGCCATCAGGCATGCGTTTTACTGCATCGCTGCCGGACCGGGCATATCGGTTGGTCCCGATTCGGGTAAAATACCTAATCGACGTGCGACTTCCTGGTATCCCGCTTCGGCATTTCCCAAATCCTGATCAAAGCGATCATAGTCTAGTTTTTCGTTAGTTTTAATATCCCACAGCCGACAATTATCGGGGCTTAGTTCGTCAGCAAGGATAAGTCGGACAATCTCGTCTTCCCACATACGCCCAAATTCAACGCGAAAGTCTACGAGTCTTAACCCAACGCCGAGAAAAAGGCCGGACAAGAAATCATTGACCCTTAATGCCATCGCCATCATTTCGTCGAGATCAGTTGGTGATGCCCAATTGAAAGCCGTAATGTGCTCTTCTGAAACCATTGGATCGCCGAGTTCGTCAGATTTATAATGATATTCGACGATAGACCGGGGGAGAGGCGTTCCCTCCATTAGACCAAAGCGCGATGCAAACGTTCCTGCGGCCGCATTGCGGACAGTTAAGATGACAGGGACGATTTCGACTTCACGAACCAATTGCTCGCGCATATTCAACCGTCGAACGAAATGCGTCGGGACGCCAATCTCTGTTAGGCGCATCATCAAATATTCAGAAATTCGGTTATTCAGCACACCTTTTCCAGTAACGGTACCTTTCCGCCCGTCGCTGACGGATAAAGCATCATCTTTGAAATATTGAACGAGCGTGCCTGGCACAGGGCCTTCGAAAAGGACCTTTACCTTGCCTTCATATACTTGTCTACGTCGTGCCATTAGTGCCGTCCCGTCCATGTTTAGCGGCTGAATTATATGCGCGCGCGCGGGTGGTCTCTTGATATTCGGCACCCTATATCAGGCTCATTGATGGAAAACAACGTACGTTGACGGCTGTAACCCTACATTGTGAAGGGTTGACGGGCGTTCACCGAGACGCCATATCTCGTTTATAATTGAAAACGGAGACGCTAAAACATGGCTATGGCTGCTGCGGATATCGAACAGATGATTAAAGATGCGTTACCTGACGCCGAGGTTACGATTAATGACCTTGCTGGTGACGGTGACCATTATGCGGCACATGTTGTTTCTAAAGAATTTGCGGGAAAGTCCCGCGTTCAACAGCATCAACTGGTTTATCAGGCGCTTAAAGGGCGGATGGGCAATGAGCTCCATGCGCTGGCCCTGCAAACCTCTGCACCCGAATAGGGCACTCTAGGTAAGGAAGACGCTATGAGCGACAATCCAACAAATACACAAATTCAAGGCGAAATTGACGGCAACGATGTTGTCTTGTTCATGAAGGGCTCGCCAATCATGCCACAGTGCGGTTTTTCCGCTGCTGTAACTCAGGCACTGACAATGATGGGCGTTAAATTCAAAGGCGTCGACGTACTTGAGAACATGGAAATCCGCCAAGGGATAAAAGACTTTTCGAACTGGCCAACTATTCCTCAGCTTTATGTAAAAGGTGAGTTTGTCGGGGGTTGCGATATCGTTAGAGAAATGTATGAGTCTGGCGAGCTCAAAAAGCTCTTCGATGAGAAGGGTGTTCAATACGCCTCGTAAGCCTCAGTTTCCTAGGGAGCTTTTACGAGGAGCTTTTGAGGGAGGGGTCGCGCAGTGCGCGGCCTTTTTCCGTTTGAGCTCTAATTTTTCTTAGGATCTGCTTTTTCTCCAAGCGAAACCTCATCACTCCCCAACGCCTCAGCCAAGCGCGATCCAGCACTGCCAGGACGCAAAGGTTGTTGCTGCGTTGGCGCAGGCGCCCAAGCGGTCATTGTCAAAATTTGGAACGTCGCAGGTATCCGACCTTCACTGTCGCTAAACTCCTCGACGTAATTCGCCATGGCGCGCATAAGAATCTCTCGCTTTAAAGGCGTTTTTCGGCGTTCGAGAACCGCATTGCTTTCGCCCATACCGCGCAAATCTTTGAGTAATTTAAACGGTTCCGTATATTTGACTGTGACGATCTCGGTATCAACGACCGGGAGTGCGAATCCAGCACGTTGAAGCAATGCACCCAAGTCTTGAACGTCAGCGAATGGCGATACACGCGGACTCAGGCCGCCATCAATCTCGATTTCTGCTTCAGCAAGTTTGTTGCTGTCTCTTATACACATCTGACGCTGCCGACGATATGCAGTGTGTAG
>OJFX01000479.1_pt1 | contig 14713 bp, 17 predicted proteins | sample 1594171 | NCBI WGS metagenome assembly OJFX01 (sample SAMN05416840, study PRJEB24817) | seawater metagenome | isolation source: Sea water | place: Canada:Atlantic | collected 2013-07
GGTCATATTCTGGCCCAGCTCAGGGGGCGAATTCCACACCCAACGTCGAAGAGCCAAATAAAAACAGCTCCTTATTAAACATCAATAGAAAATTAAATTATTCTACTACCCAATCTACTCCCCACATTGCCAAAACATAAATTTCAGGATGAAGCAGGGCTGCCCTACATCAAACCTTCGCATTACCGGCAATGACAGCTTGAAAACCAGCCTTGGTGATCGGTTGTTGCGCCGCATCCACCACGGTGCCGCCCAGGCGTGCCAACTTTTTAGATAGCGTCACTAGCTTGGCAAGCTGGAGTTTGCTGGGAGCAAGCATCTGGTTGCTTTTGGTAATTTTAATGCTCACACCTTTAATAGGGGGAAGCTCTACGCTGCTTTCGGTTAAAGATGGCAGCTGCCCCGAAGTATTAACGTTCTCAATTTGAATCGGCGTGCGTGAGGAGTCGCCAGCCACCTTAAATGACTTAGAACTAGGCTCATATACCGCTTCCAAAGAAGAAAGCGCGAGGCTCAAGCGTTCATTTAACGCAGGCGAAGGGCTCTTAAATAGCACTGTCACTTGCCAGGAAGCATGTTCTTTATTGAGCAAGATAGGCGTTTCTGGCGTTGGCGCGGTAGCTCTCTTGGAAGTATTGGCACCATTTGGGGCAAACGTCCATCCTTGCCTGCTCAACAATAAATAGATAGCAATACAACCGCAGGTAATGCTCATCCAGAGTGCGCATATCGCAGCGACTAGAACGATAGTGGAGGTGTCCATATCCTTGTCTCATGGTTATGAGCAATTTAAGTAACTGCTCACACACGAAAATATTGACTGAACCGCACAAGCTTTGCAAGCTAACAAAAAGTGGCAACTAGCTAGATAGCATCCCCTGCGTATGCTCCCGCTGCTGCTTAATAGCACCATCCAAAATATCCAGCAGCTTTTCGTAATCACCCGGCATTTGCTCATCCATGCTGGTGGTCTCAAAGCGCCTGAGCGTTTGCTGGGTGTCATCAATCAGTGCCTGCAGCTCGTCTATAACGCGCTGGTGCTCATTAGTGGTCATATAACCCCTTGGGTTTGTAATGCCTGCACTCGCTGGTAAAGCACTCTAGCACTTTCAACGGCCACGCTTTCGTGTTGGTCTAGTGTGAGCAGCATATCCTGGTGCGGGTCGTGTATTGCTGCTTCTAGCTCAGCACGGTAGCGTTTCAGCAAATGCTCCAAATTCATACGAATCATCGCGAGCTCCAGCTGAAACTCCGCCTGTAGCTTAGTGTAGCGTTCTATGGGCGCAACGGTTGAGCTGCTGCCCAGTACGGTACTGATCGTCAACTCAATCTGTTTTTCAACGGCGTTAAGTTTAGGGATGAGTTCGGTAACGACTTCCAGAGCGGGAATGGTGGCGATATGCGGCTTCACGGTGCTCCTAATAGCGCGGGGTCTTGGGCTTGAACATTAAGGTTACCACCATCGCCCACAGAGCTAAGGGTTAATTAACCCTCTTGAGTACATGTATATTGCAACTTCTCTAACACCTTGATTTCGCCCACAATGGCCGTTTGAAAGGCAGCATTAAAAAACTGACTATTACATAGCAGGTAAATTAAAATTAAGCCATTTTCTAATGATGACGTGCTTCGCCAAAGAGCGGCTTCTGGCCCTCTGCGCTGCTGAACCAAATAGCGCTTGCTTGATATGGTAATTAAGCCTCAGATTAACTCAGCAGAGACAACACGGACTGCGGAATCTGGTTAGCCTGGGCTAGAAGAGCAGAAGAGTCGTCTACCGTACCTTCAGCTAATTTTTCCACTGCGTTAAGCTTGGGGTTCACGTTATTGATAACGCTAAAAGCTGGAATAATCTGCGTGCTGTTGCTCACATCGGCTCCTAAAAAAACCGGCTCCTCAGGGAGCCGGTTAGCTTTACTACTTAGCGATAAAGCGAAGGCTCTATCGAAGCTAAGCCTCAGATTAACCCAGCAGAGAAAGCACAGACTGCGGGATCTGGTTAGCCTGGGCCAGTACGGAAGTACCTGCCTGCTGCAGGATCTGTGCACGCGTCATGTTGGCTACTTCAGTTGCGTAGTCAGCGTCTTCGATACGTGAACGAGCAGAAGTCAGGTTAGTCTCGTTGGTCTGCAGGTTGGTGATGGCAGATTCGAAACGGTTCTGAACAGCACCCAGCTCTGAACGCTGCTCATCAACCATTTTCAACGCCTCATCAATTCGCTCAAGCGGATTGGTCGTCGCTACTTCCGCTTCGCTCTGAGGCACGATTGAAGCGTTGCTTTCACCAGCATTTTGGATGTATGCACGCTCACCGTCGTTTGCACCTGTTGAGTATGTAATGTTCTCGAATTCATTAACAGTATAGTCCTGGGTGCCGACAGTAACGGTACTTGACTGAAGCGACCCTTTATCTTTCAGATCCTGCTGGGTTGCAGCTTGGTTTTGGGAGTGAATGGTAAGAGTATCACCAGTCGCATAGGCGGAGCCGCTCTGAACGAAGAAGCCATCTCCAGCACCCGCACTATCAAGCGCTAGTTGAGCATTTGTGCCGGAAGTGTCTCCAGAGCCACTGATAGTGACTTCCACCGTTTCACCATCAATACTTGTGCTATAAGTTGCGTTACCATTCGCATCTGCGTTTCCACCTGTGACGGTCCAATCTTGACCATCAAAAGTCACGGTAGAGCCGTCAGTAGCGCTTGCACCCTGTGTTGCAAGACCAACCGCGTACGCACCACCAGCAGCAGTACTGATCGCAGTATTGTTTTCAAATGTCACAAAGCTATCGTCGCTTGAGCCGACGAAAACTTGATTACCAGCGCCACCAGAGCCACCAGTGGCATCATATACTTCACCATTATCACCAAGACTAACATAGTAGTTATCGGCGCCCACATCATATTGTAGATCGCCTGTAGCATTAAAATCGTCGATCAGGTCTTGAGCTGTTGCTGCTTTATCCCCAGCAACACTAAACCCACTCATATTAAGTTCAGTAGAGTTGATCTTCATCAATGACACTTCAATAGTTTGGCCATCGTTAGCGCCAACCTGAATACGAAGATCTTGTTCCTCAGACAAGACTTTAACGCCGTTAAATTCTGTTTCATCAGAGATTCGGTTGATCTCTTTAAGGCGCTGATTGATTTCGTCTTGAATAGAATTTAAGTCGTCCTGACTATTGGTGCCGTTTTGAGCCTGAACAGTCAATTCACGTACGCGCTGAAGGTTGTCGTTCACTTGGTTTAGCGCGCCTTCAGCGGTCTGGGCAACGGAGATACCGTCGTTGGCATTACGCTGTGCTTGTGACAGACCAGTGATCTGGCTGCTCATGCGGTTGGCGATGGCCTGACCCGCTGCATCATCCTTGGCACTGTTAATACGCAGGCCAGAGGACAGCCTTTCCATGCTTGTGGTTAAGTCGTTTTGGGACTTGCTCAGGTTTTGCTGGCCGATCATCGATGTGATGTTGGTATTGATCACTGACATGGTGTGATACTCCTTGCTTTGGACACTGGCCCTGAGGCCTGCTTTCGGCCACTGTTTGTGCCGTTATATTGATTAACGGCACCGCGAGGAGAATCTTTAGCTTTATCATCAAAAAAATAATGTAAAAAAAAGTAAAGATAACGTGGTTCTGATTATTTGAGCATACCCGCGTGTGTTGCAGGCAGTACGTTGTGACGAGTGCGCTCCGAAATGAGCCGTTTACAGAAGCTTATAAAAGTGCGGAGAGTGCTTGAGCGGTAGGTGAAACAGTTTCTCTTTGCCAGCCGGGTTCCTCCGCCTGTTGGTAAGCTGAGTAAAAACGAGCAGGGATGGCGCCTAGTAGCACCTGTTGTGTGTATACCCCATGGCAAGCAGCCACACCCGAAGGGCGGGGGATGCGCGGCTCCAACAGGGTTATTAATACATTGTCTTCAGGGTGACGAATTGCCCGCCCTAACCCTTGGCGCAGTTTATGTAGCGTACGGACTGTGCTTTTACGCATTAGCGTTCCCTTGGCGATATGGGCGGCTTCTGAAGGGCTGACATCGCGATGAATCAGCATCTGCTCGACTAGATGCTGTTCCACCTGGCTGACCATGGGACGGGGATTACGCAATACCACTACATGCTGCCAGTACGCTTGGTTCCCTTCACGGTTTGGCGATAACCCCTCCCACCCGGCGGGGGTGAGTAAAATCGAATCGTTTTCTAGGCGGGCAACCAGCTCGTTTAACCCTGTACCTGCATAGTGGGCAACCAGCCTGTGTGAATGAACAGCCGGCCATGCAGCCACTAGCGCGGCCACATCTGCATAACTAGCACATAACACCAAGGTGCGCCCTGGCTGATCGGTTATATAGGGAAGCACCTGCTTGCAAAATTCAGGCGCAAGCTGATAACGGTCATCCGCTTGTTGCAATAGCGGATGTGGCAACCCACGAGGTAAACGAAACCGTAAGGTGCCAAACTGCTGGGCCTGAAAGCTACGCTGAAGCCCGCTGCGTGGATGAGTGACCGGTAGCTGTAAGCGGCTACGCATATAGCGAAAATGCGGCGTTGCACCTGGCGCATGGTCAAGGTCTGACAGTGTCGCGGAGGTCATCAACGTGATCCGCTTTTTAGCACCGGCTTTTAAACTAGAGGCGGCGCTAGGGGCGTGGGCAACCACCCCTGGCAACCCACGCACCGGGGAATAATCCAACACTAAGTAGCGACTAGCTTCGCGTAAGCGAAGGGCAACGCTCTCCACGCCCTGGCGTAAATGCTGCCATTCCTGCCATAGCGCTGGCGCATGGCTTGGCTCGCGCAAGCGCAGTTTTAATAACGCTTTCACAGCGCTTTGCAAGGCCTCGCCTTGGTAAGGCGTTAAACTGTGGGCGCGGCCCGCCCGCTCACGGTCGGTCATGTTATCCAGCAAGGTTTGCCACTGTTTAGCCACGCGATGCTGCTTTAGCTGATTAAGTAAATAAGTGGTGGATTGCAGCGATACGCGGTCACTCAGTAGTTCTTCAGCGATTTCCGGGTAGTGCTCCGCTTCATCCAGTAGTAAGGCATAGGGCGCTTCTGCATGAGTGATTTTCCCTTGGGTAACCAGGTCTACCGCTAACAGAGCGTGGTTAATAATGAGCACATCGCTTTGTTGGGCGGCCTGTTGCTGTGCCTCTAGATTTTCCGGTAAGGGGTCGTTGGGCCGCAGGGCAATATCGGCTAACTGCCAGCCATCAGGTAACAGCGCAGCATCCAGATCAAGCAGGCAGCCATCGCTTTTCAGCCCCCAACGCGCTAAACGGCGGTGCGTGTCGGGTAATCGAGTGCTTTCCGCTGCGGCATCTAAACTCGGCACACCCAAAAGAAGCGCTAGCCGTTCGGGATTCAGGTAATTATCCCGGCCCATGCGCAGTGCAAAACTAAGTTGCGGCAACTGGGCATGAGTTAAGTAGTCGCGCACGATCGCGAGGTTATCTGGCTGGAGCAGCTGCCGCTGCAATGCCCTGGAGTGGGTAGAGATCAATGCTCGGCGCGCTGCCTGCTTACCGCCCATTAGTTTGCCTTTGGCAACCCAATCGGCCAGGACTAACTGGTAAGCGAGTGACTTCCCGATCCCGGCATCACCCTCTACAAAGTGCAGCTTTCCCTTCTGAGCTAAGCTATCCAAAAGTGCTTCGGCATACGCTATTTGCACCGGGTTACGCTGAAAGCCTGGGCGTTTAGGCAGTATGTCGCTGAGGTAGTGGAGTACCGGGTGCATAGGGGCATTATCTGGGTAGGAGAGCGAATGCCCCAGCAAAACTGGGGCACTGTTTCCGCAAAGGGAATTCCCGCAAAGGCGAGAGGTTCAAACGTTCCATCGAAGTCTGCAATTCATTGCAAACACTTCCGCTGAGGCGGAACGGCGTAATGATAGCAATAATTGTGAGCGACACACTAACAGGGGCAAAGCATGCCCATGCCGTAAGTACGAAGGCGAGACACCCCTTGAAACCATGCAGTGGCCGCCAGTGACGTGTCAATGACGCTTGCTTCAGCGCAAACCCTTACCACCGGGTGTTGCACCGATAATTTATGCTGCTGAGGCCAACGCCCCAGTGGATAAAAGCGAACGCTATCAACATTTATTGCCCACCCTTGGCGCTGCATACGCTCAATAATAAGGCTAGCCCACCGTTCACGCAGTGCCGGGATATGCTGGCTACGGGGCAGCCTTTCGCCGCTGGACGATAACCGCGTGGCGACGGTAGGCACCCAGTGCCACTCCAGCTGCAGCGTGGCTCCTTCGTTAAGCGTCAGTACACGCTTTTCTGCATGGGGGAAATCACGCGCTGAGCGCACACTAAACAGGTGTTGCTCTTGGGTTAACCACTGGGCACGAAAAATAAACGGTCGCTCGCGCTGGGGGTAGTGGGTATCACCTGAAAAGAGGTGCCACGCAGTGCGGTGGTAATCATCGAGTGTGACTGGGTGCCCTGACGTGTTTCCAGGGTGGCATAGCGCGCTGGCTTCGTAGTAATGCACCTGCATAGCGTGGGATTTATCCCCTCTCGTCTTTCGGGTTAAAACAGCTTGCCCTGTTCAGGCTCAACGTGCGCGACTTCAGTCGATGGCTTGGATACTACCGGCGGTTGTGTTGATGGCTGAGCTGATAAAAACGTAGCTGATGAAGACTGGGTCTTTGTTTGGCAGTAAGGCAACAACTTGTCCAAGTGTGGCATTACCCATCCCAATACGGCAGGTAGTTTCAAGCGGTCGTAGGGATCTGTTGGAATCGCCTGCAAAAGCGCGGCGGGGTCTGGCACGTTATCCAACCACTGGGCAAACGCTTTGTCATCACGCTGACCTTTGGCTGCATCAAGAATCGGTTTCCAGAAGGCAAAGCGGCCTGCTTGGCTGGCCAACCCCTGATCACTCATCACTTGGGCTGTGGTGATTATCGCGTGTAAGTCCAATACGCTGGCACCGTTCTCACTGTTACACCAGAGTTCATGCAGCGATGTGGTGGGCATCAGTTGGCGCATTAGGCCGTCCACTTTACGCCCCCAGTTTTCGATGTAAACAAAGCCGTCTTCAATCGGGTCAAGCGCCCCCTTTATTAGTAGGCTGATCAAACGCTCAAATGGCTTTTCAATGCTTAAGCGTCCTTGCTGTCCCCACTCACCATCTCGGTATTTTTCAAATAATTTGGGTGGCAGGGTCAGGTATAGCCCTGCTTCTGGCGTAATAATACCGCCCGACCCCACCAGCATGCCCAACTTGCCGTAAATAGGGGTAAGGGTCTTCCCTGTAACGTTCATGCGTTCTAAGCCGAGTATATCCTGGCTAGGTATGCGCGGGGTGTAGCAAGTTAAGCAGACGTATTCTGCCTCACCACATTTACCATAGTGGTATTCAACGGCTTTAAAAGGTGCTTCGATCTCTGCCCATCTTCGATCACAACATGCGCAGTTGAGAGTGGTAGGCGTCAGCGTTGCTGCAAAGCTCCCACGCCTTAACGCGCTCGTTGCTTGGTAAAGAAGTTGGTAGCCCCTGTGCTGAGGCCGCACTGGGGCAGGTGCAGCGCCGTATACCGTCATTGCATTACCTCACGCAGAATGCGCGGTGGCCGATAAACCGGCTCATCGCTGCCCGCTGGCGTCAGGCGTAGGCAGTCTGTCTGGGGTGTATAAGGCATACCGGTATGCATTTCGGGAACACGCCAGCTACGTTGCCGCCACCGTTCTTCATGATCTGGAACGGTGCTCATAATACTGACCGCCCCCTGCCCACGTGTATAAGCAATGCCGATGTGGGGTATCTCACTCAACAGGTCAGTACAGGCGCTTGGATCACCCTCAGCATAAAAAATTAAGTACGGGCATAGACGCCCTTTGTGGAGGGTGAGTTTCGGTGCCCAATCACCACCATCAAAGCGCAGCGGTGCCCGCACGTTGCGCGCCGCTAATAAAGGCAGCTTATATAGGTGGGCCACCATGCCTACCTCATGCGCCTCCAGACCAAACTGGGGCGTTACCCCAAAGATCAGCTGCGAGGCGCGAAAAGCGCCCTGCTCATGGTCATAAGTAAGCGGCAGCGAAGGGGGGTGTTCCCAGTCTAAGGCGCGGCGGCAAGCCGCTTCGTGTAATAAGGTGTCTAAACGCGGCACTACTCGTGGCAGTATCAGCGGCGTATGTAATTGCAGGATGAGCTTAAAGGGCTGCATTAAAGCTGGGTCGCCCCCTTGCGATGGCACTGCCATGGCTAGCGCTGTTTCCAACGTTGACGGGCTTCTTGGCGGCTGAATAGAGTGAAGTCGTAGCTAGGCAGCGTCACTTTAAAGGTCTGCCACGCCTGTTCCAATGGCTCCCCTTCTAACGTAATACCCATGTCGTCTAGCCTCACCATGCCTATCGCCTCTGCTTGACGCTCACCCGGCGAACGCTGCATCACTTGCCACTCAGCGCTAATGGCTCCGAAACCATTGGCTAAGTGGCCCCCTAGGCGGGGGTGGTGAGAAAATTCAGCAAGGCAATGCAGCAAGAGACCCAGTATTTCCGGCGACCCTTCTATGAGTTTTAAGCGGCTTTGCAGCTGGCTACCCGGCGCAATAGCTTCATAACCTGGCAACGGGTGCTTAATCGATTCTTCAGAACCTTCACGCTGTTTGCGGATCGCTTTCTCTTGGGCTTCCAGTTCTCGGGTCTGCTTTGCAAAGGCTTGCCTAGCCGCCACATCATCAGTTTTACGCGCGTCGACTTTGATGAGGCGAATTTGTTCTCGCACCTCTTCAATTGCCGCCATGCTTTCTTGGGTACTTCGCATTTGGTCCATCAACGCCGCTTGCTCGTCAGCGCTCAAGTAGGTCACCAAGCGTGGATCATGCTCAAATTGATCATGACGCACCCCTTGCCCTGCCGTTATAAGGTTGCTCGTACTGGTGAGCAGTGGCCCTACTTCTAAATAGCCTGCCAGCTTCCAGCGGCCAAATAGGCTCATGAAGGGGTTCGTTTGACGCAGAAACGCTTCCGCACGCGGGTCGTAGTTGCGCCCCATCGCTTCGTTATTAACATCGCGTGAGATATCAATGCCTTCGCCCAGCATATACATTTGCGCTCGATTGAAAACGAGGTCTAACGGCTGGTCTTTAAGGCTGGCAAGTTCGCGTATTAGCATATTCAGGCCTGCTTTACGCAGCGGCCCTCGTAACGTGCCGCCGTTAAGAAACACTTGGCCGTGGGGAGTGCGGGGCAGCCTTTCGTCCATCCCAAAGTAGCTGACGTTGAGCGGAGCTTCAGCCGTAATATGGCCGGAAAGCTGATAGGCCAGCGGGGTCGTGTTCATTAACAATCCTGTGCTTATCTGAAAGCGTGGCCACTATGATGGCATATCGTTCGGCTGGGTAATAACACGAAGTACGTACAAAAAATAAAACGTTTCCAGCAAATTGAAGCCATCCCAGCAAGGGACAGCTTCAACAAATAATTACAAATACCCCATCTCAGCAAACGACTTACACCCATCGCTCGCCACCACTACGTGATCAATCACCTTTATATCCATCAGCCCCAGGGCTTCCTTCAGGCGCTCAGTGATTCGCCTGTCGGCATCACTAGGCTCAGGATCACCGCTGGGGTGGTTGTGAACGAGGATGACAGCTGCGGCGTTATAGGCCAGCGACGCCTTCAGTACTTCCCGTGGGTAAACGCTGGCTGCATCGATGGTGCCGCGAAACATTTCCTCGAAGCGAATAACGCGGTGTTGGCTATCAAGGAACAGCACGCTGAACACTTCGTGCTCGTAGTCCTGTAGCAGGAGTTGTAGGTGCTCAAAGGCGTGCGAAGGCTGGGATATCTTGCGGCCTTTGGCGAGCTTACGCCGCGCAAAGCGCTTGGCCATGGTGATGATGTCAGTTTCGGTAACAGGCGATGTTACATGGTAGGTGCCTGCCACCTCACCGGCTTTGAGTTTGGCGTGTGTCATGGTTACCTCCAAAAAATAAAAAATGCCGGGGTGGTAGCCCCGGCATCTATGTCGTTAATAGTGGATAGGTGTGGTGGTTAAGTGAGTAGGTCACGCCGCCATCACTTGGCTCATTCGTCGCTCCATTTCTTCATGAAAGGCTTCGACCCGTTCAGCAATGGCGCGAATCATGATGTCGTTGCGATACGCGCGCTTAATAAACAGCGGCATACCGGGCCAATAGCTCACAAAGTCGATCCATTCCCGCTCGCTGACCCAAAGGCCACCCTGGCATTGGGGTATGTGCTCATCGGGTATTTCTCCATTCAGCAGCACTTCGATTTGGAACTTGGGTAGCTTGGTTTTGATTTCTAGCAGGCCGTTAGCGCCTACCAGGCTGTCTGGCGAGTAGCCCACCTCGTGATTGAGGATAATACCCACTTCCTGGGGCTGGGGTTCGCCGGTGGCATCGCAATAAAGCGCACGTGCCACGCCTTCCAACTCATGGCCTCGACGGGTATGCGCGTTACCCTGAAACGGCTCGGCCAGCTCACCAGTAATCCGCTCGCCGATCAACTGGTGCATGTAGGTAATAGCCCCAGCACCCAATCCACCAGGACCTTTGCCCTTAACCAGCAGTGACTTTAGCTCCGACATGGTGACGCGCCCTAAGCGCGCCGCCAGCCACTCTGGGGAGCCTTGGGGCATAGTAAGTATCTGCATGAACGCCTCCTTTACTTAGATAGGGTTGGTACGCCGTTTACTTAACGGCTCGCTTGGAGAGGGATGCCCGGAGCTTGTCGAAGTCGCTATACGGCACTTGCACAGCTGAGCCGTACTTGCCGCTAAACCACTCCTGTGTCGTCGCGGGGCATTGGCTGATCAAGCGTTGGATTTGGCCTGCCTGGAACGCGGTGACTGTCTTGATACCCGCCTTGTTACTGGCGTTGCCGTTATCGTCCTGGCCGCGTGTGGTGATGTTGAGTAGTGCAGAAAGGACATAGCGCTTGCCGTAGCTGGTAGAGGAGCCAAACGCCTGCACGGCATTTTTGTTACCACTCATATCCGCAGGCAATAGCATGCTGGTCTCTTCGCGGTGGCCATCCTTGTGCATCAGTACACCGGTTACCTGGATACCGCGCTCCTGCGTCTGAATACGAAAGCTCACCGCAAAGCCATGCTTCTGCATGATCGGTCGCACGGTATCGACGATATCCTCCAAGGTGGCGTAGAAGCCGTTGTTGGTTTGCCCGCGCTCTTCTATGCTGGGGAGTTCGGTCTGCATGGCCGCCATGGCAGCGCTATAGGCCATCATGGCCTGACGGTCCATGACGCGTTCCTGCATTTGTAGGAGACGCTCCATTTTGTCGATATCGACGTCGGGATTGAGGGCAGCGCGTTCAATTACCTGGATGATCGCGGTGCTTTCTGCTGTTGAGGTCGACTCAACGGGGGATGCAGGGACAGCCGTGACGGCGGCGGCGTTGGCTTTGGTTGGGGGACTTACCAGGCGGGAAGAAGAATTTACCACATTAGAGGATCGTGCCATGGGGCACCTCCATTAAAACAAAGAATGGTGGTGATGCCCTGGAACCAGGCATCGTTATGAAGTGATCGCGGTATTACTCCGCTAAATGCTGCGCTAGCTCATTGGCTTTAATAGGCACTAGCCTTACCTCTGCTCGATAAAACGTGCCTTGAGCGCAGACCACGGTGTCAGCGCGGTGGGCATGGTTGGCTATTAGCTCTTCAGTCAGACGTGTTAAAGCAACTTCAATGGCATGGGAAATAAACGTCATGGCAGTACCTCGCGGCATAAGCCCCACAGCAAAACGCCCAGCCTTTGAGGGGCTGGGCGTCTATGCCGGGGAGATGGTGAATATCATTGGTTTGGAAAATCGCAGTAAGGGGTAGAACGACGCCCTACCGATAGGTTGGTTAAGACACTAGCGCTAATGCGGCATCCAGCGCTTCCTGCTTGAGCTGCGCCCCTTGGCCGAACCACGCTGAATCCATACGGGTGTCGTTGCTGCGTGCCCGTTTGTCGTGATCCACGTACTCGGTCACGGCATTAAGCAGGCCCCAGGCGGTGTCTTTGGCGGTAACCAAGTGAGAACCCCGGCCTTCGCCGTGGTAGAGCTTCTGCACTTTGTTCAGGGCCCGGTAGTTGGGCAGCTTAGAGGGATCATCTATCGGTTTCTCGGCTCCGCAAATCACCGACTGGAAATAGTGCTGTGCTTCATGGTTATCGATCTTGCGTTCTGCCAAGGCCTTCATGCGGTACATGAAATCATTCCACTGGGAAACGGAAATCCCCAGCTGACGCTTCACTACTCGGGGATCGAACTCCGAGCGATGGGGTACCTTAACCGCTTGCGAGGTGCCATCCACGGCAATCTGCAGCGTGTTATTACACACCACCCTTACCGTGGTAGGTGTGGCCATCGTCGCCAAGGTCCCATCACACGAAGTCGCCAGTAGCAGGTAGTCATTAACCTCATCCTGCCCTTTTAGTGACGTACTTAAGCCACTGCGTGCCAAGGCCCAGAACTTACGACCGCCTTTGAGCACCCCAGCGGTTTCCAGCTCATACCCGGCGTATTCGGTCAGATCGCGATAGAACTCCAGTATCTCCTCGGGCTGAACCACCTTATAGCGCTGAGACACCACCGATAGCGGTACCTTCGTATCGGAGCGGTAGAGCACCTTCTGTTCAGGGAATGAGTGAATGCTGCCCAGGTGGCTGGCACCCTCGGCAATAAAGCGTACCGGGGCTTCTTCAATGTGCCAGTTCATACCGGCCTGTTGCTGCCAGACTTCCAGCGGTTGATGACGAGAAAGTTGCTGTCCCAGGCCATGCCAAGGGGTATCGCCAACGTAAGCCATTTGTTCAACGAGATGGGCCATTACAAACTCCTTTAGGATTTTCAGTATTAATGAGCGCGCACGGTATAGCGACCCGCCCTGAATAAGGCGGGCAAGCGAATGCGTGTAGAGGTAGTCGTCGTACTAAGCGGTAGAGAGGTCCGCTGATAGGCGGTTATTCAGCGTGGGGACGAAAGGTGCAGTCACAGGCACAACATGCGTAGTTATCGAGCATTTTCTGATCAAGTTCATGGCCCAGTTTGGCACCGGCAACACCAAAGGTTGTGCCGCCTAACAACCCGCCAAATACAGCACCGGACAGGCCGCCAATGGTAATGCCTGCCGGTCCTATCATTGCGCCGACCAGCGCACCTGCTTTGGCACCACTAAGGGCACCGGCTGCCCCAGAGGCAGCACCGGCAGCGGCCCCAGTGCCACCGCCGACCTTCCTTCCCAGGTTGCGAGATATAACATTTGGGGAACCGCACTTTGGACAGTGGGGTGTCATGAATATCTTCCTCCATTAGCAGTAAATTGGATGCAGGTTAAGCCATCCCTGATAGCTTCATGGAGGTAGTATGTGGCTGAGATTTTTTTCAATCGAATTAAAAAGTTACGCTCGGTGTGTACATAGTATGTATCCGGCAGCAACGTAAAAAAGTGGGTAAATACGGCCTGCGACGGCAAACGCCGGAGTAACTAGAACGGGGTGATGTAATTCTTTACACGGCGTGGCTATCTGATGCCACGAGTGCATTTTTTGTGGGAGCACTGCTGGGACAAAAAACGCTAGGTAGCGCTTAACATAATCGATAAAAGTGTCAGCGGTACCGAAGCATGACCGAGTATCGCTAATTAGGTAAATGTTAATATATACCTACTGCGTTAGAGCTATTGGGTGAGCTTATTCAATGGTGTATTTATAACACCATCATTGAGCACACTAGCAAGACTGGGTGGTGCTCAAACACCAACCCTGTCGTAACGCTAACCGTTATCCGGATCAATGCTCAAATAGCTGACCGAGTGGAGCGTGAAGCAAGCGCACATATTGGTTATCGATAGCACTTACCGTCGTTCCTTAGCTGCTCCCTTACGCGTGGCAATACTGGCGAGTCAACGAGACTCGCTTCTTAAAGTTAACGGAGCCACCGTCATGAAACAGTCCAAACGTCAGAAACAACCGAAGCACCTAAAACAGAACCGCAATCACACAAAACATTACAGTCAGGAATACTCTCCAAAAGAAAATGTCACCCTCCCCGTGCTCACCAAGGACGGGCCTGTGATCACAAGTTATCTCGACCGCGCTTTTAAGGTATTTGATAGTGCATTGGAGGCACATAGCAAGGTACTGGTGGTGTGCTTTGACCTAAAGGTTCCAGCGCAAGTCTCTCTTCCCGAAAATGCAGGTGGCAATCGAGTAATTCGCCTTTTCTTAGATTCGTTAGAAGCCAAGATTGAAGCTAACCTTCACCGTAAACGTAGCCCTCACAAATGCCCCGTTCGCTACATCATTGCCCGTGAAATTGGGGGTAAGAACCAAGGGCTTCACTATCACGTCATGCTTCTACTCAATGGCCATGCCTTTCGCCATATTGGCGTCATAGAGTCAGAAAAAGATAACCCGTTCTGGTTGATAGTAGGCGCATGGGCCAGTGCTTTGAAGACGACCGACGAGGAAGCTGTGGATGGGGTGCAGTGCGGCTTTAATCGCAAAGGTGTAAGGCAATATTACCTTGACCCCAACCTAGACTATCACCTACTACCCGACGCTTTCCGACGTAGCAGCTATCTCTGTAAAGCTCATACCAAGCATTTTGGTGAAGGGCACCACGGCTTGATGACGAGCAGAAAATAAGACTCTACCCCATTGTATAGGCCCGCTTTGACGGGCCTTTTCTTTTGGTATATAGGAGAGTTCTCATGG
>OJFX01000480.1_pt1 | contig 14709 bp, 11 predicted proteins | sample 1594171 | NCBI WGS metagenome assembly OJFX01 (sample SAMN05416840, study PRJEB24817) | seawater metagenome | isolation source: Sea water | place: Canada:Atlantic | collected 2013-07
CCCTTCATCAGCGCCCCCACCTTCTTCGCATGGGCGCCGCGAGCTCTCGGCGAGAAGCGGGCCTGACTCAGGTGCCTTGGAGCATGAGCGACTCGATCCGTCAGGACCAACTTCCTCGACGGCCCAAGTCGCGACGTTGTGCCGTTTGCCAGCGTTTATGAAGCGGAGGCCTCCCTCGATCCGACCCTGCCGGTGACGAATCCAGTTGCCGAGCTTTCGCGAGTCGATCTCTCCACCGGAGCCACCTGCAATCTCCTTCAGGGCTGCGCGGAGTCCTGAAAACGGTTCACCGCCGGTGAGAACTTGCTGCACGACCTCTGCGGCGGTCAGAGCAGCCTGACAGAACGCCCTGTGCCACTGGACTTGGACGTTGCGCAGAATCTGCCGCTCCGGGTCGTCCTCTTCCAAGCGTTCGCGCACTCCGCACGGATCGGCGCACCCAGCCCACACCAGGGCAGACCTAATCAGATCCGACCAGTCTTCGAAGCGACCGAAGGTGGTCAGCCCCATGCTCGGCTTACCGGCGACAATATAGGCTCGCAGGAGTGTGAGGCCCGCGACGACAAGGCGGCCGCGATTCGCAGGGATGTACTTCCGGAGGTCGACATCAAAGTCACGCTCTTCGGGGCGCTCGACGCCGGCGTCGAGGTATGCAACGAGCGTTCGCGAAACCAAGTCCCCCCTCACGATCACGTTGTTACCAGTGGCGATCCACGTCACCGACGTCGGGTACGCGGCCATCAGCGTCGAGCCCAAGACCCGATCTTTGAATACCTGTGTCGTCAGAGCAGCGCAAAGAGGGCCACCTTCAAGTGGTCGATCAACGTTGTCGATCACCGCAACGGCGCTGCCCTCCTTCAGGATCGCAAGCAGCCGCTTCCGCTCCTCCTCCTCGTCCTTGCCCTGGGGCATTAGCGCGGCGATACTACCAGTGCCGATCAGCGCCACAACATCCGCGAGAAGTGTCTTGCCCGACCCCATGGTCGGCGCCGAAAAGACGGTCAGGGGCGCCGTAGGGAGTATTGGACGAACGAGCCCTGTGAGGATCGCAGCGAGGGCGACAGAACGGTCCGCTGGCGTGCTGAACGGAAAGTCCTTCAGCACCACGCCAAGTGTATCGAGCGCACGAACTGCGTCTTCTCGACTCGGCGACTCGGGCACCTGTTCGAATGTGGTGCCACGATAGTCGAGGATGATCCGCGACTTCGCGTCATAGCCCTCACGATCAACCACGGTCCCGTCAGGTCTAAGCGTCGGGGCGCTGACGACTGAGAGGAGTGACTGGACGTTCCACTCTCCACTCATCGCCATCACAGACTTGACGATGGGCACCGGACAGTCAATCGGCAGCCACTGCTCCCCCTTCTTCTCGAAGCGAAGGAACATTATCAAGCGTGTTAGCGTCACCCGCAGCCAGTCGAGCGTCACGTCGACGATTGCCAGGCGCCCAGGTCGCCCTGCAAGCGCATCCGCAGCAGCGATCGGTTCCTCGCGGACCGTTCTAACAAGGACCCCTCCGCGGGCAAAGACGATCGGGGGACTCGCGCTCCCGAGCACGTCCACAGCCGCGGCAGCGGCCTCTGGTAGAGATCCCGGCATCACCATGATTTCAGGGCGCTTGTCAGCGTCTTGCGGCGGCGCGGGAAGTTCGGCATCCCAACTGCCGATGACGATCCCGGCGCGCTCCAGTAGCTCATCCCGGTCGAGTGGCTCGCTCACTCCACTTGAAAGCCCACTACGGGCGGTCGCCGCCGCCTCCTCCAAACCCAGGCCGCAAGCAAGCGCAGCCTCGACAAGCGCCGTGGAGGCCTCTGACGACTCGATCGCTCCATGTGCAACGAATCCGCCCATCAGGTAAGCAGCGCGATTTAGGGTGTCGTTGCGCTGCCCCTCCACCGCCTCGCGCACTCGCTTGCACTCGGCGTCCAGCTGCTTGGTGGCGACGCGCTTGATGCGAGCATTCCCGGTGACGGGTGCACGCTTGACTGTAAGCCTGTGCTTGTCGATCAGGTGCGGTGGGAGATCGGCGAGTTCGATGGACTCGGGGTCGTGCCCATCCAGCCAGGTGTATTCATTGCCAGTCTCGGGGTGGAGGGAGCCGGGGTAGACCACAACTCCAGCCTTCCCGCGAACGTCCACGCCTTCCATGAGTCTGCCGGCGCTGTTGCCGATGTCGAAGTCAGCGGAACGAAAGTAGTAGTGCCGCTTCCCGCTTCCTGTGACTGCAGTCACCGTCGCTGGCAGATCGAGTGTTTTCGCTGCGGAGAGATCTTCGGTGTCGTCATCGATGACGACCACTCCCGAGACCTGCCCGGTACGCAGGCCGAGGTTGCCCTCCCCGGCCCACTTCTGAAGTTGCCGGAGCGTCGGCGCCGGCTTTGACGGCCAAGCCTTCAGGCGCGGCACCTTTCCCTTCAGGGGTGTTAGATGCCAGCCTCTCCCGTGGGCCGCTGCGGCCTCTCGGGCAAGGACATCACGGTCCGTAGGAGCCAAGGATTCACCCTGACCGCTCGACGCTGATTTGGCCGCGGCATCGTCGGCATCCCCGGATGACGCCGAGGTTTCGCCCGCTGAACCGCTCATTCCGACACCTCCTCGGTGTCGCTTTGGAGCTGAGGGTCAACCCTCGAGCTGTCCGATAGGCGGTCGTATGCGACGTCCAGGCTTTCGGCAATCGACGGCGCTGACTCGGGGCGCGCGGCGCGGTCATAGCCCTGAGCGGAAGCGACGCCTAATGCTTTGGCTGCGCTTGAGACCTCGCTAGGTGCCCAGAATCGCCGGCCAGCGCGAAGGGAAGGAGAGGGGCTGATCCGGCCGGTCCGGATCAGGTGATTGAGCCTTGGCTCCGTCGAGCCGAGAAGCGCCGCGACCTCGCGGGTCGTGAGTGAAGTGTCCATGTCTCTGAATTCGGTACACCGACCACCATGGTCGACGACGCGGTCATCAGGACAGAACCGGCCCTTGCGATCCTCACAGAAGGTGCGGTGTGAGGCTCACAAGATTTGGGAGGATAAGGCAGGCATGAATTAGCATATCGGCTTGACCGAGTTGATGTACTTGAGCCCGACGACGCCGATGCGTAGGCCTGCCTTTGACGATTCGATCGCATCCTTACCGAGGGCCTTGCGGATCGAACTCACCTCGTTGTCCACCGTGCTCGTGGACACCTTGAGGTTCTCCGCCAAAGCCTCGCGAGTGATCGTCTCTTGGTCTCTGAGGAGTGCGAGGACATCGAGCTGGCGGTCTCGAAGCTTCGAGAGCTCGCGTGGTGGTTGCTGGCGCTCTCCATCCGCGCTCGCAGTGCTCTCAATGGAGGCTTCCGGTGAATCCTGTTCGGCTCCAAGGAGCACCCGGTGCACGCCATCCACGCGGAGCGCCGACACGACCTGCTCAAAGTAGAGGTGGATTGGCACCAACGTCCCGCCGTGCTTTCGCGAAACCAAATCAATCAGCGTCTTGGCATCCGTCGCCGCGTCGTCGTCGAGCGAGAACGCCCCAGCGAGCGCGACCAGAACCCTCTCCATATCGGCCGCGACATCACCGCCACCCGTCATGGCTGTGAGCCGAGAGGCAACCGTCGAGACATTGACCTGTGCACGGTCGGCAGCTCGGACAAGCGCGCCTACATACCCTGGAAGCCGGTCCGACGAGAACTTTGTCAGCTGTACCTCGGGATCGTATGCCCCGTCAGCGATAACGACATGACTACCTACGGTGCGGACGTAAGGCTCCGCACACCTTTTGGCCGCCTCCAACAGCCCCATCACGGAAGCGCGGTGTGTTTCCTCCAACCCTCGCGCCAACTCCAGTTCGTTCGCCGCATCTCTCAGTCGCATCGCGAGATCGGCAATGTCTCCTGGTCTGGGTCGCGGGCGTTCATCACCTGACTCATGGTTATTCGAAGCCATCCCGCCATGGTGAGACATGTGCGCCTAGGTCTCAACCCGCGCCCATGGTGCGCAAAGCACTTGCCTCCGATTGCATTACAGCTGAATCCGCCGCCACCCGCGCCGGGGAGCCCTTCGCCGGCCCCCCAGGCGCAGTGACGTGCGGTCCACCCCCGTGTTCAGGAAGTAGACCGCGTCATCGGCAGACACGAAGGACTTGATCAAGGCCGGCGCCGAGGACTTCTTCATGTGCCAGCTGGCCAGCGCCAGGGCGATGACGGTGTCGTCGTGGGTCCCCGACGGCGCTCCCGTCTTCACGTGCCCGGTAGCCGTAGTGGAGTACTCGAAGGCTTCCAGCTCGGCCACGCCTTCCGGCCACACAGCCGGCCTCGGGATCACAATGTCCCGGCGCTCGAACCTTAATGCCAAGGCGTCGATCAGCGAAGCTTTGCTGCTCGCCGTGAGCTTGTACGGTTGCACGTTGCACCCCGCCCGCACCAGGTCCTCGTAGATGGGCTCGCCCACCCCGGTCGAGTCGACCAGCATCGACGCATGGTTGTAGCGCCGCGCCGCACCACGAATCCGGTCAACCTGCTGCCCCCAGTCGATCTTGTGGAAGCGGTCCACGAAGACCACCTCACCACGCCTGTTCATGATGACGATGACGGTGTAGTCAGCGACCTTCGCGAGGTCCACGCCTGCGTAGTAGGACTCGCCTGCCACGGGCGGAGACAGCTCCCCCGTCGCGGCCTCACGGACGTTCCTGAAGACGGCGCCCGCGCCTTCGACGAACTCCGCACCGTACTCCTGGGCGAAGACACGCTCCGGGAGGCGCGCACGTTCCTCCTCGATCGCGGCCTTGGGGAGGATCGGGTTCCGCCATGAGGGCTGGTTCCAACTCTCGAATGCCGCGTCAGCGCCCTGCCCGCGCCGGAACAGCGACCAGAAGTAGCCCTTGCCGAGCGGCGTGGAGATCAATAGTGCCCACCCCTGCTTGTCGATCAAGCGTTGACTTAGGTGGCTCTCCCAGATGGACGGCTTCAGGCGGGCGGCCTCGTCGACGACCAGCCAGTCGAGGCCCTCACCGAGCAGCGACACCGGGTTGTCAGCGCTCTTCGCCCGCACCTCCGAAACGCCGCCGGCCATGTTCCGGATCACGAGGCGACGTTCATGGGACTTCATCGAAATGACGCGGTGCTTGAGATGCGACATCGCCGCGATCTCGATCTCCCGAAAGACACGGTCGGCGAGGTCGTACGTCGGCGCTACTACCCAGCCGATGGACCGCTTCTTTGGCTCCATGGCCGCGGCAAGGGCTTCGTGCGCGGCACAGACTGTCTTGCCCCAACGAACCCCACAGGCAACTATTCGCCTCGGAGCTTTTGAACGATGGATCTCCCACTGCCCCTCGTGCGGCTCGTAGCCGATGTCTGCGAAGAACTTCTCCTTGTCGAGCTTCGGCTCACTCACCGTCGTCACCTCCGTCGCGGTGGTCCCCGCCGTCCCCATCGACCATGAGCCACCTGTTGTACTCACGTCGTATCGCCTCCTCGACGCTCACGACTGACCGATCGGTCGGCTCCCCCACGACGAGGCGCTCCTGCTTGATCGCCAGGTCGAGAGCCCTCACCGCTTCCATCGCTGTCTTCAGTGGCTTGCTTCGAAGCGCCTCCAAGGCCTTCGCCTGCACGACCCGAACGGCTTTCAGGTGGCGCCGGTTGATAGCTTCGAGGCCCTCCACGGCCTCCTTGTCGGCCGTGGCGCGGGCCTTGGCTTCACGGTCACGGATGCGCTCCTGCCAGCCCTCCCTGTTGGCGCACTTCACCACGGCCGTCTTGGAGACGCCGTAGCGGTCAGCGATCGTCTGGTACGAACGGTCGATTCCGAGGGCGAAGTACGCCTCGAACGCGTCGCCTGGAATGCGGTTGCTCACTCGCCACCTCGCTCGGCCTCAACCTCGGCGAAGGTCTGATCCGTGGATGCGAGTCGAGCTGAATCGCCCATAGCTTCGCTCCAGCGCCTAACCGCAACATCACAGTAGCGTGGGTCCAACTCGATAGCTCGCGCGCGCCGGCCCGCCTGCTCCGCCGCGATGATCGTCGTCCCTGAACCGGCGAACGGGTCCAGTACGACTGCACCTCGGTCCGAGCTGGTCTCGATGGCACGCACGACAAGTTCTACTGGCTTCGTCGTCGGGTGATCAGGCGACGCCTTGGGCCTGTCGCACTGCCAGATCGTGTCTTGATCACGCGTCGGTGGAGCTTGATGTGCAGCGCCGGGGACCCAGCCGTAGAAGAGGGCCTCGTGGCGGTAGTGAAAGTCGCTGCGGCCGAGGACGAACTGATCCTTCTCCCAGACGAGGGTCTGTCTCCAGATGCCGAGGCCGCGGAGCACATGCCCGAACTCGAGGAAGTTCGGTCCCGCCGGAGCCGCGACATACCAGGCCGCTCCGGGCCTGCATGCCGCAGCCGCCTGGCCGAGGGCGTCCGAGAGCAGCCGCTGCAGGTCGTCGCCGGTGAGTTCGTCATTCTGGATGGTGAGAGCTTGAGCTGTGCCTCCTACATAGGCCACGCCATAGGGCGGGTCTGTCCAGACGAGGTCAGCCTTCGCCCCCTCAAGGAGGACGTCATAAGAGGCCTTGTCTGTTGAGTCCCCCGCGAGCAGCCTATGCTCCCCCAAGCACCACACGTCCCCCGTACGCGAGACGGCCGTTGGGCGCAGCTCCGGCGGGCCCTGGTCGTCGACGTCAGTGTCGTCGTCTGGGGTGAGCTCGTTGAGCAGCGCATCGATCTCGGTCTCATCGAACCCAACACCGTCGAGCGCATCCTCGGAACGAAGTTCGACCAGCAGCTGCGCCAGTGCCGCGTCGTCCCACTCAGCGAACTCAGCAGTTCGATTGTCGGCGATTCCGTATGCGGCGGCCTCGATCGAGGATCCGTTGAACCAGGCCACGGGCACATCTTCGAAGCCCAGCTCAATGGCTGCCTTCAGCCGCGTGTGTCCAGCGATCAGCTCACCGTCGGGACGGGCAACGAGCGGCTGGCGCCACCCGAAGCGTTTGAGGGAGGCAGCGACATGCGGCACCGCCTCGTCGTTCTTCCGTGGGTTGGCCGGGTTCGCGCGCAGCCTGGCGATCGGCACCCACTCAACGTCAAGCGTCGTTCGGTCCAAGTCCGTTGACATAACTCTGCTCCTCCTTGGAGACTGGATCTGGCGGCGCGCCGAATCTTGGAGTTAGTCGCTTGGAGTTGAGGGGCGCCGCTGTCGCCATTGTAGGCCACAAGGCTTTGCCGTGCAAAGTCAGAATGTCAACCGAGCACCGCCGCCCTGACTCGCGCGGGTCCCGCCTTCGCGTACACCATGGTCGACGTGATCGCCCGATGCCCCAGCGCCTCCTTCACCACGAGGATGTCGCCGGTGCGTTCGTACAAAAGGGTCGCGAAGGTGTGGCGCAGGCTGTGAGGCGAGTACCGCTTCGGAAGGCCCGCTCGATCGCGCCACAGCTCGAACCGGCGTTGGGCGTGACGGGCCGTGAGGCGGGAACCTGTTGAGCTGCCGAACACGTGGCCATCGCGGCGGCTACCAAGTTCGTGCTTCAGCATCCAGACCACGGCCATGTCGAGGTAGACGGTGAGGGCCCCTCCGCCCTTCAGCTCGCGCAGGCGGGCCTCATGAGCGTTCAGGTCCAGGTCGCCGACCTGCAGCGCCAGGGCGGAGCTCAGGCGGGCCCCTGTGGTGAGCAGGAAGGTGAAGAGGGCCTGATCCCGTCGTTCCGCCTTCGTGGTCGCCGTGGCAAGCGCCGCGCGCAGCCTCTCGTTTTCCGCGGGCTTCAAGGGTTGGGGCGCCGAGCTGCTGGTTCGCGCCATCCGCACGACGCGCGCCGGGTTCGATACAAGGGCCCCCGACCGGTGAAGGTAGTCGAAGAAGCCCCGGAGGCTCGTCCTCAGCGCGTTCATCGAAGCTGCCTTCTTCGGCTCACCGTCGGCCCGCAGGAGCGCGTCGTCGGAAGCGAGGAAGCTCGCCAATCCCTGATGCCCGATCGCGGCGATGTCGTCGCCAGGGTGCTCACGGCCCCACCAGCGGCCAAGGAGCGAAAGGTGGCGAGCGTACTGCCGGATGGTGTGCGGCGAGCGTCCGTCGGCGCGGAGCTGCGTGAGGAACCGCGATGTCGGGGAGTCGTGAGCCATGGTGGCGTCCTTGGAGTTGCGCTTGGAATTGGACGCAGGATTGCGTCCGTCGCATGTGCGCTCTTTGGGGCCTGACCATCCAGCCTTACCTGCGCCTTGTCGCGCCTCTGCTCCGATACGGAGCAGGTGCCACTGGCCCTTAGGAACGCGCATTGCGCGCCATCAGAGAGGACCGCCAGAGGTGAACTTGTGGAGAACCAAGGGTGAACCCGATGCTCCGATTCTTGAAGTCATGCGACCCTGTGCGTTCGGGCCCCCAGAGGGCCCCTAACAGCCTTCAATGCCTCGGCTGATCGACGGGACACTTCGGCCTTCTCACAGACGGATCTGTGGGAGCCCCGGGGAGGTAACGACCCGGGGCCACCCGGCGCCTCACATTGATTGGAGGAGCTCCGCAATCCGATTTGACGTTTCGGTCATCCAGTCAAGGTCACGGCCTGCCTCTCCGATTACTAGTACAAACACCTCCTCGGTGGAGGATGTTTCGTGCGGGGCATGAAGAGATATCAGTTCCCCAGTCACCTCGCAAACATCAGCCGCACCACGCCCGCGTATCAGTATATTTCCAGGGTCGCTATTAAACAAAATGTCAGAATCCAAGACAATCCATTCGGCATCTGCGGCTGCACTGCCAAAGCAATATACGGCTAAAGGGTGCAGCCGAACCAGCTGTTCGGCAAGACCGTTAAAGGCTTCATGCGATATGGCGTCATCATCACACTCAAGGCTTACCAGGAGGTTGGCAGCGAGGCCATAGCCATCGCCCAATGATTGAGATGCGGCACCGGCGTGCAAAGCATTAGTTACTCGTCCTCGCACGTGTGATCTTCCATCGGCAACACAGCAAAACGCCTTGAATTCACTCCACATAGGCTTAGGTGACATACCGAATGTACTTAAATTTGCAATTAGGGTCCGACACGAGTCGAGGCATCCCAAGCGCCTCAATCATGTCCGGAACGACCTCCATGTGGTAAACCAACGCCCCTAGGGTCCCTCGAAGAACGCGAATCCCCCTGGCTCACACAGCAGGACTTGCTCAAGTCTACGCTCTTTCCCCTGTTTAGAGAGAAACTCCCAATCATCGATCTCCGCAAATTGGCGATACACAGGTTCAAGCGACGCTTACCCGTTTGACACCCGCGCCCTCATTCATTGCGCCTGAGGCGGGCGGCTGTTCAGAATGGTGTCCATCGGACGCCTCGCGAGGTGCACAGATCGACGAATAGCGAGCCATTTGGAGGATCTGCACATCGCCGCGAGGCGTTCGATGGACACCATTCTGGACAGCCGTCCTCTTCAATGGGCTGCTAGCGGCTACCTAGGCAATGTCGATATGTAATAGCTTGCCGCAAATAGAAAGAACGAGGTGGCGATGAACCAGCGCACCCAGCGTGACCCTTGAGGCGAAGCTGCGACCGCACGCTTCCCCCATAACGTTCTTATTTTTGCAAGGCAAACGAGTGTCATAAGCAACACTGAGAGCGCAAGGGATATCGTCATGAAGGTCCGCGGCTCCCCCTTCATGTCCTCCGAATTGACAATCACCAGCGTCGCCCAAGCTACAGCTGCAGCAGCAAGGATGTAGTAAGAAGTTTTGGCGCTCTTTTCACGCCAGCTAGGCCGAACAGTACGATCGAGTGTCATGGATGCAATGTTGTTGAAGCTAAAATGTCGAAGCGCGACCACTTACGCTTCGCCGCTAGAGTGTTGTCCAGTGGCCGATTTCAATTCCGTATATCTTCCAGCGAATTTTGCATATCTCACTTACGTTAAGGTACGTGGTGCTTCCTTCATCCGTTGTTGCGCTTGATCTTCTTGATGGGTAGAGCTCCGCCTTCATGCGGGTCTAACTGCTCGTGAACTTGGTCAGTCACGGCTAGTCGAAGGCGATCGACACCGCCGTCGTCCCAGCAGCAACGCTCTCGAAGCTCAGCAGGGCGAAGTCGTACTCACCGCTTGCCGCGGTCGTCCGCCCCCAAAGCTCGACCACGAGCGGCGAACCACGGTGAACGAAGACCTGTGGGGCCGAGCTCTGTGGGTCGACGTTCTCGTAGCGCGCGGATCGGCGTGATTGAGCGTCGAACGAGACATCTGCCCCCGTCGGCGCCTGCGAATTGGGTTCGTGAAAGTTCGGAGGGACGATGATCACACGATAGGCGTCGGCGTGGATTGCTAGGTCCACGGAGACGGACAGTTCCACTTCACACTCCACATTGGCGGTGAGCACTCCACCGCGCCTCAGACCTTCGGTGTACAGGAGCGAGTCGTTCGGCCCGAAAAGGCCGATATGCGCCGCTCCGGCACGGCTCCACCGATAGAGATTGAGCGACGTGAGGCCCTGTGGCACCGAGGTCATCTCGGTGACGCGGTGGAGCTCGATCTCTTCGTTCCCCAGGACTCTCGGGTTGAAGTCCAAAACGGCCAACCGCAGCGGATCTCCGGAGCAGTTGGGGTCCCTAATCAGGGCCATGGAACCGAAGAGCGGGGGCTCCGCAAGGTTGACGGTCGCGGTGGCAGCGTAGGACTGACCCGTGCCAGAGGGCTTCAGTTTGCCCAGGTTGAGGAAGCCTGCGACTCCACGTTGCGGATCCAAGAAGACCTGGTCGCGGAGGCCAGGAAGGATGTCTTCCGGAGCTTTCCAGATTGAGATGGCCGCCGCCTCCGCGTTCGCAATGCTAATCGGCACGTCGAGGTCGAACACGGCGGAGCCACTTGAGTCGGGGACGGCGCTGTCACTTGCCTGCCACTGGGAGGGCAGGAACTGAAGATGGAGATCGATCTCTTGCGTCCAAGGCAGGCCGTCGGGGCCGTACACGTGGACCGTGACGGTCGCTGGCAGTGTGGCTAGGCTCTGCATGAACGAGGTCAGCGGAGGAGACTGCGTTTGTGTCTTATACACGACGAATCCGACTGCAGCCGAGATCGGCGCGAGCAGCAGTAATGCACCGGCGATGGTCGCGCTTCGAAGATTCACTCGTCGGGATCGGGTTGACGAAGATGCCATGGTGTGAGTCCTGTTGAGCTTAAACATTAGAGGCCAACTCCCGGGGTCGGTGTGAAGTCCGAACCTCCACAGGTGTCCCAATCTAGCGTGAGAGATTGCGAGATCGGTGACGGGTTGGGAATCAGCTGGGTCGGCGGGGGCGTCGGCAAGGAAGCCCAGTGATCGCCGCTCGGGTCGTCCTTGATCATGTCGCGCGTCGAGTCGACGCTCGATGTCTCCGTCACATCTTCGTGGCCGTTGCCATCGGCGTCCGAAGCGCCAGCACTAAACCCGCCAACCGAACTAGTTTCGCCGAACGGATCCGTCCAAGCGTTTCCCTTCGGTCCCTTCTTCTGCTTCTCGTACTCATCTTGGAGCCGTTTCTTGATGTCGTTGTACCGAGGATGTCCGGACATAATCAGGTAGGACTCTGCAATCAGGACCTTGAAGCACCCTGTGCCCTCCGGCTGAAGCTCGAAGTTGTCAGTGCCCAAATTGGCGGGCCAGGACTCCGGTGGATTCGGGTTGATGTAGCTTGGCGGGAGTTCATCGAATGTCCATTCGACAAACTCGTACTCGCGAAAGATCTCGCAGTCGGGGCTCCCGTTGCTGCAGCTATACCCGATGAATTCTCCGTACCTTACGAACTGCAGGTAGATATAGAAGTCGCCCGTAGCTGGATCGACCGTGGAGCTGTCAATGGTCGCGTCGACGGAGAAAGTCGTGCCCCATGTGCCCTTCGCCTTTCCGCTGAAGAACCCCTTCCTGAGGTTGCCATAGCGATCCTTCGTGTTCTCCGTGATCGTCAGGCCCGCGTCCGATAGGAAGGCAGTCGACACAGCAGCGGACGCGGCTGATGCCATCGATGGGGACGGCGTCGCGGGGGCCGAAAGGATCGCCCGCGTGCCCGACGGGTCGATGAGCTGCTTCCTCATCAGTCGATCCCCAGCTCCTTGGACTTTTTTGCAAGCCAGTCCCGCTCGATCACTAGCTGACCGACCTTTCGCTCGAGCCGCTCGATCTTCTTCTCGTCGTCTTTGGCTCCTTGGTCAGCCGCGTTCTTCCTCTCGAAGATCGCCGCCATGTTTGCCTGGAGCTCCTTCTTCCATTGGGAGACCTGGACTGGATGGATCTCGTTGGAGGAGACGATCTCATGGATCGGCTTGATGCCCTTCAGTGCCTCTAGGGCCACGCGGGCCTTGAACTCTGGGCTGTGGGTTCTGCGCTGTCGTTTCGTCATGGCTGAGTGCCAGCGACCCTATCTCACGTAACTAATTCTTGCCCTGTCAGTGGCTCCGATTTCACCGACCACTTCTAGGAGCAACCAGTTTGCATTCGTTTCAGCGTCCGCTTAGCCGGGGCGCTGCGTCGACCAACTCAAGGTAGAGCTCCGCCTTCATGCGGGTCTAACAGCTCGTGAACTTTGTCAGTCACGGCTAGTCGAAGGCGATCGGCACCGCCGTCGTACCAGCAGCAACCATACGTGGGGCAGCTTTTCCCTTGCCTATCCAGGGGTTTGCACAACAAGATTCTGCATTCTGCCCGGCCATGAAGAGAAATCAAGCGCATTGAATGTACTCAATTCCAATGGGGTTAGGACTCCCTCACTAGGCAGAAGTCGCGCGTCACTTCGGCAAGGGAGGCGGAGCTCGTCGTAGGAGGTCGGCGGAATTCCTAGCTCAACAGTTCCGCGTGAGAGCTCGAAGCTGTCTTCTGAGATCTCGAATTCAACAAAGCCTCTTGGGAAGGGAACGAGAGCTCCAGTTACAGGATGAGAGACCGTGCTATAAGCGTGAACTACCCATGACTCGTCGTCCTCAGTGACGTAAGAGTTGAACACAGGAACCATTGTGCCCAGAATTCTCTCAAATACGAAGGTGTACGATTCTCCTGTGGCCGCCGCGACTGCCGCGGGCGTTGCGAGGATTACGCGCTGGTTGCCACTCGCACCAGAGAGGCCTGAAGATGCATCCCAGGTTGCTGTTTCTAGCCACGTGCCTCCCGGGATCGACCTGAACGGCATCGGAGCTAGCACATGGGTTTCGAGCCGGGTTTCGCCAGCTAGCCCAGCTTTGTCAGTCGCTAGGAGCTCTGGCCAATCGATTGGGGCGTAAATGTGCAGGCCAGGTGAAGATGCGGTGTAAACATCATTTCCATTTAGCCCCTTGATATTGGTCAGAGTCCGGTCGCCGAGCTGCAAGGTTGACCGTTCGATTGTGATAGCGTCCCACTCATAAGAAGGCTCATAGCTGCTCAACAGTGAGACTGCTCCCGCAAGGTCAATGTACGGCTGAATCGTTTGCTCGAGGTCCATTTCCAGGCCCATTACACCCTGGATGGCTCCTCCAATACGGGTATCGGCAAGGCGGGCCTCTCCCTCGCGGAAAGCGACCCATGTATCACGCTTCAGCTCGAACCCGACTGATTGTCCGTACACTCCCTCGACGGTATAAGCCAGCGCCTCGGCAACATCAGATGAAGGAAGTTTGTGGGTGACCCCAGAGGGTAGAATGGCGAGAAATAGAGCAGTATACATTGATTCGTTATTGGGTTGTCTTCGTAATTAATCGCAGATCGTGGCTAAGTCATCGCAGGGTAGGATTACAGCAACGATGGCGGGTTCGAAGCGTAAAACCTCCCACTCGCGGTGCTTCCTTCATCCGCTGTTGCTACGCGGCCAGCCTGAGCCCCGCGACTGGTTCGTGATACGGCACCGCAGCCGATCTGACAACGGCAAACCGGGCCGCCTCCCCGCGCGCGGTGAAGATGTCCCTGAAGCTGATCTGCTTCTTCGCGAGCCCGGCCTGCATCGCCGGTGTCCGCGTCAACTTCCCGAACCTCAGCGCGCCGTGCGGCCGCATGAAGTTGTAGAAGCAGCGGAAGAGCTCCAGATGGTCGTCCAGCGTCCGCCTCTTCCGCGCGTGACATGGGGACCGCCGACGTAGGTAGGCGCAACCCTGACGAATCGTGAGGTTCAACCGCTCGATGAACGCAGTGTTGAGCTTCGTCGAGTCCTCGGACTCTTCGAGCGCATCGGCAAGGCGCCACTCTGAACCCACGATCAGCTTCGTGCCCACTCGCACGACTCGGTTGCGCCTGATCTTCTTGATGACCTGGGCAAGTACGCACCCGGGGCCAAACACGTGTCGAATCGTGGGCACGTAGAACTTGAAGCCGTCGGTCGTGATGAGCGGCGTCCCCCCACCGTTGCTCGTATCTGCGACGCTTCGGACGAATCGCCTAGTGTTGCGATACGTGCGGGAGCCAACGAGCGTTGCAGGCCAAAGGCGCGACCAGACGTCGATGCCTGCGAATACCCATGTCTGTCGCTTGCGGCTCTGAAGAAACGTGTTCATCTCGTCGAACTGCAGCTCAACGAGTTCGTGGCCGCGCAGGTGCTTCGCGTTGAAGCGGCGCGCGAGTGCCGCGGCCAACTCCAGCCAGCGCGCGACCGTGTTCCAAGAGAGGCCCTCGAGCCGCGCAATGGCGGACTTGTTGACGCCCTCGACGCTCAGAGCGGCGACGCGGTCGAACCGGGCCATGGCGTGCTGGAGGCGTTGGTAGGGCGTTCCCGTCCGAATGCCGAAGGTCTTGCCGCATGCCGTGCAGCGGTATCGACGGCGCCTTCCGCCCTTGACCTTGGAGAAGC
>OJFX01000481.1_pt1 | contig 14687 bp, 17 predicted proteins | sample 1594171 | NCBI WGS metagenome assembly OJFX01 (sample SAMN05416840, study PRJEB24817) | seawater metagenome | isolation source: Sea water | place: Canada:Atlantic | collected 2013-07
GCAGCGTCAGATGTGTATAAGAGACAGCCTTGGCGGGCTGCAATCCATGCACACGGACGGCTATGATGAAGTTCTGTCAACGCCTACCGAAGACTCTGCCAAGGTTGCCGTTTCCACCCAGAATATCCTGAAACACGAGGCGCATTTGTGCGATGTGATCGACCCGTTGGGTGGGTCCTATTACGTTGAATCCCTGACCGATGCGATGGAGGTGGAAATCCTGAATGTCATTGCGGAAATTGACGCGGAAGGCGGCATGTTCAAGGCCGTCGAAAGCGGTTTTGTGCAAGAAATGATCGGGGCCAGCGCCCTTGAATTCCAGGATCAGGTGGACAGCGGCGAACAGATCGTTGTCGGCGTCAACGCATTCAAAGAGGATGAAGACGCCTCGGCCCGACCTTTCCTGAAGCGCCCCTCGCAGGTACATATGAAACAACAGGTAGAGCAGCTGAAAAAGATCAAGGCTGCCCGCGACCCCGCTTTGCTGAACAATGCATTGCAGGAATTGCGTCAGGCCGCGCGGTCCGAAGATATCAACGTCTTCGCCGCCGAGATCGACGCGGTGCGTGCTGGCGCCACACTGGGTGAAATCGTCAAGGTGTTGCGGGACGAATTGGGCTTTGGCCAACCGCTTGTAGTCGCCTGATCACCGTGCAGGATCAAACCGCCGAAAAGCCGGGGCTTTTGGCGCGTCTGTTGGCCGGACAAACCGCCGCACTTGCCCGCGCAATAAGCATCGTCGAGCGTGATGGTCCAACTGTCAGTGCGCTGTTGAAAGCAATCCAGCCGCATCTGGGCCGCGCGATCGTGGTTGGCTTTACCGGCCCGCCGGGTGCTGGAAAATCGACGCTGGTGAATGCGTTCATCGGGGAAATGCGGGGGCGGGGGCGGACAGTCGCAGTCGCCGCTGTCGATCCTTCCAGCCCGATTACCGGCGGCGCGGTTCTGGGTGACCGGATCCGGATGGCAGAGCACACGATGGACGCCGGCGTGTTCATCCGCTCGCTTGCATCGCGGGGGCATCTGGGCGGCCTGTCGGCTTCGGCCGCGCGGGTGGCTGACCTTATGGACGCTGCGGGCTTTGACGTGATCGTTCTGGAGACCGTGGGTGCAGGGCAATCCGAGGTCGAGATGGCGGAAATGGCGGATGTCAGGATTGTCATCTCGGCGCCGGGCCTGGGGGATGACGTTCAGGCGATCAAGGCAGGCATTCTCGAGATCGCCGACATTCTGGTCGTCAATAAGTCCGATTTGCCGCTGGCCAAACGGACAGTTGGTCAGTTGCAGGCAATGTTGGCCCTGCGTGCGCCGGGCGACTGGAAAGTGCCGGTCCTGGCGACCAATGCAGTCGATCGGACGGGCCTGTGCGAACTGGCCGACGCAGTCGATCACCGGGCCGCGACGCGCAAAATGAAAGGCCCGCGTGATGCCCTTGGCGGGCGTACCCGGCGCTTGCTGGCACAATCCGTCGCCAAATATGCAGAACATCGCGTTCTGAACGATACATGCGCAACCATCGACGCGGTGGTTTCGGACCTTCAACAGGCAGGAATCGGTCTGGACGATGCAATTACAAAGGTCCTGATGCGACTATGCGAAAGCCAAGACAATGGATGATTCTGCAACCGACCTACCGTCACTTGAACTGTTGAAGGCGCAATTTGTGGCGCGCGACGGTTATATGCAGTCGTTGGGCGCTGAACTGGCCAAGATGGGTCGCGGTCATGCAATTGTCCGGATGCCGGTCCGTCAGGACAGTCTGAACTTCAACGGAACCTGCCATGGCGGCGCGATTTTTTCAGTCGCGGATTGTGCCTTTGGGGTGGCGTCGAACAGCTATGGCACACTGGCGGCAGGCATTGACGTTCACATCACCTACAACGCCGCAGCCCGGCTTGGGGATGTATTGACCGCGACAGCAACCGAAGTTTCTCGGTCTCGCAAGATCGCGGTCTACGAAGTGACGGTCAGCGGCGACACGGCAGGGCATATAGCGTCCTTTACAGGCACGGTCTATATCATTGGCCACAAGAATTTTACCTGACTTTGAAACCGGGTTGACAGGATGTCGCCCGACACCTAACAAGTGTTAGGTAGGTAAATTTTTGTAGGGCACGATGGCACTCTCGAAAACAGTTGCACAAAACGCCGAGGTAGGCCGCACGGGCATTCTGGATGCGGCCGCCTTGCTGTTAGGCCGCCAAGGATACGGGGCGGTATCTCTGCGCATGATCGCCGAGGCCGCGGGGATCAAGGCCGGCAGCATTTACTATCACTTCGCCTCTAAAGATGACATTATCACGGAAATTCTTGATGCAGGAATCCAAGCGGTTCATGACGAGGTCCGCGACAGGGTGGCGGCCTTGAGTGCAGATGCGCCCGCGCGTGACGTATTTCGTGCAGTACTCCGTGGGCATCTATGTGCTTTGCTGGAACATGGCGCTTACACCTCGGCCAACGTGCGCATCTTCGGCCAAGTGCCACCTGTAGTGCGCGACGCCAACCTACCGGTTCGCCGCGCCTATGAGGCTTTCCTGGATAATCTGTTGTCAGAATTGAAGGTGCGGGACGCGATCCGCAGCGATGTCAATCTGCCCCGGTTTCGCTTGCTGCTGATCGGCGCGCTGAACGCGACGCTTGAATGGTTCGACCCCCAGAAGGGCAGCGCCGAGGATCTTGCCGATGACTATGCCGACACATTCTTGAACGGGATTCTCAGCCAAAGCGGAGACAACACATGAGCCGCATCGCAACCCGGATAGATACCCGATCCCCGGTTTTTGAACAAAACTGGGCGCAATCACAAACCTTGTTGGGAACTCTGCGAACACGCATGGCCTTTGCCACAACTGGCGGCGCGGAAAAGCTGCGCGCCCGCCACCATGAGCGCGGAAAGCATCTGGTGCGCGACCGGATCGACCGATTGATCGACCCGGGCACGGCCTTTCTGGAACTGTCGCCACTTGCCGCCTGGGGCCAGTATGACAATCAGGTCCCCGCGGCCGGAATCGTTACCGGTATCGGCCTTGTGAAGAGCAAGCATGTGGTTATCATCGCCAATGATGCTACCGTCAAGGGCGGCAGCTTTTTCCACGAGACAGTGAAAAAACACCTGCGCGCGCAGGAGATCGCCGAACAGAACCGTATGCCCTGCCTTTATCTGGTGGATTGCGGCGGGGCCTATCTGCCGGAACAGGACCGGGTGTTCCCCGACCGCGACCATTTCGGAAATTCGTTTCATCGCCAGTGCCGCATGTCGGCTGCCGGATTGCCGCAGATATCGGTGGTGTTTGGCGGCTGTACCGCCGGTGGTGCCTATATTCCGGCGCTCAGCGATCAGGTGATCATGGTTGATGGCAACGCACGCATCCATCTGGGCGGCCCGTCAATCGTCAAGGTTGCGATCAACGAAGCGGTTGACGGCGAGACTCTAGGCGGCGCCGCGATGCACACGCGGATCTCTGGCGTAAGCGACCATCTGGTGGCGGATGAAGACCAGGCGTTGGCGCTGGCCCGCACCCTGATCGGCGAGACGAATTTTGAGCGTAAGCCAGCAAAGGTCGCGCCGGTGCTGTCGCCGCGATACCCCGCATCAGAGCTTGGCGGGGTGATCAGCGCCGATCCCAAAATGCCCTATGACGTGCGCGAAATTATTGCGCGCACCGTGGATGACAGCGGTTTCAGCGAATTCAAACCTGAATGGGGCGAAACGGTTGTCTGCGGCACCGCCCGCATACATGGTCATATGGTAGGGATAATCGGCAATAACGGCGCGCTATTATCGCAATCGGCACTGAAAGCCGCGCATTTCATAACCCTTTGCGATCAGCGCAACATCCCGCTTCTGTTTCTGCATAATATCACCGGCTTCATGGTTGGAACTGTCGCCGAGCGCGAAGGCATAGCCAAGAACAGCGCCAAGATGGTTTACGCACAGGCAGTCGCGCGGGTGCCCAAGCTGTCGGTCATCGTCGGCGGTTCTTATGGCGCGGGCAATTACGGCATGTGCGGGCGCGGCTTTCGGCCGAACTTCCTGTTCGCATGGCCAAGCGCGGTGCTGGCCACGATGTCGGCCGATATCGCCAGCAACGTGATGCTGGAACTGCGCCGGACCAATGTCAAAGCCCCCACCGCCACGCAAGAAGAACTGGACGAAATCGAATCCCGCGTGCGCGCCCAGTACGGCGAACAATCGGACCCGTATTTCGCCACCTCACGGCTTTGGGATGATGGCATCATCGAGCCTGCGCAAACCCGTGATGTGTTGGGTCTTTGTCTGTCGATCGTGTCCAGCACACCTGATGCAATGGGACACTCCCCAGTTTACCGAATGTAGGACCGTACTATGACCAGCCGGACATTCCAGACCATCACTGTTGAAACGGACACGCGCGGCGTGGCGCGCCTGACGCTGAACCGGCCTGCCAAGCACAACGCGTTGAACGGTCAGCTGATTGACGAGCTCAAACAAGCCGCAGATTTGTTGGCGTCGGATGACAGCGTCCGGGTTGTTGTTCTCACCGGCGAAGGCAAAAGCTTTTGCGCGGGAGGTGATTTCAACTGGTTCAAAGGCAATGCCGCAGCCGACCGTGCCACCCGTATCCGCGAAAGCAGCAAGCTGGCGCATATGCTGAATGCGTTGAATGCGCTGCCCAAACCGCTGATCGGGCGGATCCAGGGCCCGGCCTATGGCGGCGGGGTCGGGATGATTTCAGTTTGTGACATCGCCGTGGGTGTCGATACCGCACGCTTTGGTCTGACAGAGGTGCGTCTGGGGCTGATCCCGGCCAATATCTCGCCTCATGTGGTGGCACGCATCGGCGCGGCCAATGCGCGGGCCACGATGCTGTCGGGGGCCTTGTTCAGCGCAGCAAATGCCGAAAAGATCGGGTTGCTGAACGAAACGGTAACGCCTGACGATCTGGACGCGCGGATTGACTCGATCATCGCCGACCATCTTGAGGCGGCCTTGGGTGCAGTCGGTGAAACCAAGCGACTGATTGCCTACGTCGCCAGCCACAGTATCAACGACAGCATGATTTATACCGCCGATCGCCTGGCGGACGCATGGGAAACCGACGAAGGCACCACCGGCATCAACAGTTTTCTGGGCAAGACACTGCCCCCATGGCGGACCGGCAAATGAATTTCTCAACCGTTTTGATCGCCAACCGGGGCGAGATTGCCCTGCGCCTTGTGCGGGCCTGTCAGGGTCTGGGCCTGCGCGCAGTCGCAGTCTATTCCGACGCGGACAGGGAGGCACCGCATGTGGTTGCCGCCGAGACGGCGGTGCATATCGGCCCGTCCGAGGCCGCCCAGAGCTATCTGGATGGTGCCCGGATTATTGCGGCTGCCAAACAGGCCGGCGCGCAGGCTGTTCATCCCGGTTATGGGTTTCTGGCCGAAAATGCAGGTTTCGCGCAGGCCTGCGCTGATGCCGGTCTGGTCTTCGTTGGACCGTCGCCGGAAAACATTGCGCTGATGGGCTCAAAAATCGCGGCCAAAGCGGTTGCGGTTGCGGCAAACGTGCCGGTTGTGCCGGGCTACTACGGCGATGATCAGTCCGACGACCGGCTGCTGGCCGAGGCGCATATCATCGGCGTGCCGCTATTGATCAAAGCCAGCGCCGGGGGCGGCGGGCGCGGTATGCGACAGGTGCATGATCTGGCCGATTTTACCACCGAACTGATTGCCGCTCGGGCCGAGGCTGAGGCTGCCTTCGGCGATAGCCAGATTTTGCTGGAACGCTATGTCGGCACCGCGCGCCATATCGAGGTGCAGATCCTTGCGGACCAGCAGGGTAATGTGCGCCACTTGTTTGAACGCGATTGTTCGCTGCAACGAAACCATCAGAAAGTGATCGAAGAGGCACCTGCGCCACTACTGCCAGCCGACGTTCGCGCCAGCCTTCTGGAAAGCGCGGTGCGGCTGACCAAGGGCATCGGCTATGACAGCGCGGGTACGGTTGAGTTCCTGCTGGATGCCGATACCGGCGAATACTATTTTCTCGAAATGAACACCCGCCTGCAGGTGGAACATCCGGTGACAGAGGCGGTCACCGGCATCGACATTGCCGCATGGCAGTTGCGTGTCGCCGGGGGCGAGTCGCTACCATTCGCGCAAGACGATATCACCTGCTCCGGCTGGGCGATCGAGGCCCGCATCGCCGCCGAAGACCCGGCCAACAACTATCGCCCCGAGATCGGAAAAATCACCAGCTACGCCGCCCCCGACATGCCCGGCTTGCGGCTCGATAGCGGTGTGCGCGCGGGCAGCATTGTCAGCCATTATTACGATTCCATGCTGGCCAAGCTGATCAGTTCGGCACCGGATCGCGCGTCGGCGATCCGGCTTTTGGATCAGGGGCTGGCCAAGTATCACATCACCGGGCCCGGCACCAATATCGCCTTTCTGCGCGATCTTCTGGCCTTGCCGGATTTTGTCGCCGGAACGCACAGCACCGCATCCCTTGGTGCGGCTCATCCCGATGGCTGGCACGCGCCCATACCCGGCCACCATCAGTGGGCCGAGGCCGTTCTGACAAACTTTCTGGCCAGCAATGACCGGGGCGGACATGATCCCTGGACCGCATTGGGTGCCTGGCGCGTGACCGAACCGTCCGGTCGACCAGGTGGCGCCATTTACCGGATCAACGGTGAAGATGCCCGCATCGAGGGGCGCGACGGGACCTATATCGTCACCCTTCATGATCTGGCCCCTATTGAAATGGAAAACGCCAGCCTGCGTGGCGGCATACTGTCTTATGAAACTGACGGCATGCGCCATAGCGCAAGCGCCGAAATCGACGGTGAGAAAGTTTCGTTGGATGGTCAAACCGGTCGCGCCTCGTTTGTTGTTCTGGACAGCGACAGGATCATTCAAGCGGCTGGCGAGGCCGCACTGGGTGGCGGCAATCAGGTGCGCGCACCGATGCCCGGCCTTGTCTCGGACGTTCTGGCCCAACCCTGTGATGTTGTCATCGCCGGACAACCGGTTGTTGTAATCGAGGCCATGAAACTTTTGCAAACCCTGACCGCGCCCTGTGCGGGCACTGTCGCCCAAGTCAATTATGCAGCCGGAGAAAACGTCGATATGGGCGCCGTGCTGATCACCATCGACCCCGAGGAATGACCATGACCAACCCATATTTTTCCGACGAACTGACCATGCTGCGCGAGCAAATCCGCCGTTTTGTCGAGGCCGAGATCGTGCCGCACGGCGACGCCTGGGAAGAAGCAGGCAAAGTCCCGCGCGAGGTATTCGCCAAGATGGGCGAGCTGGGCTTTCTTGGAATGCGTTACCCTGAGAAATATGGCGGAGCGGATCTGGATACGATGGCCAGCGTCGTGCTGGCAGAAGAGCTGGGCCGCTGCACATTCGGAGGCTTTTCAGCTGACCTGCTGGTGCACACGGATATGGCCAGTCCGCATCTGGCCAATGTAGGCACACCCGAACAAATGGCACGCTGGATGCCGGGTATCACGTCAGGCAAAAGCGTCTGTGCCGTTGCCGTAACCGAACCCGGTGCCGGGTCAGACGTGGCAGGAATGCGCACACGCGCGGTCCGCGACGGCAATGGCTGGGTGATCAACGGTACCAAAATGTTCATCACTAATGGTGTGCATGGCGATCTGTTTTTCGTCGCTGCCAAAACCAACACCGAAGCAAAAGGTTCGCGCGGGGTCACGATCTTTGCAGTCGAAAAAGGCACAGCGGGATTTTCGGTCGGCAAGAAGCTGAACAAGACTGGATGGCTGTGTTCGGATACTGCCGAACTGGTTTTTGACAACGTCCGTGTCACAGGCGACCATATTCTGGGCGAGGTTGATAAGGGTTTCTACGCCATCATGAAGAACTTTCAGAACGAACGAACGGTTCTGGGAGCGATGGCCATGGGTGAGGCGCAGAAAGCCATCGAACTGACGCTGGATTATGTGAAGGATCGTCCTGCCTTTGGCGGTGTTCTATGGGACAAACAGGTGATCCGTCACCGACTTGCCGAGCGCGCCGCCCAGGTCGAGGCTGGCCGGCAACTAGTCTACAGCGCGGCGTGGAAAGACGCTCAGGGGATGGATTGTGTCAAAGAGGTTTCGATGGTCAAGGCCTATTGCGGCGATCTGGTCAACAAGGTGATGTATGATTGCGTTCAGTTTCACGGCGGCATGGGCTACATGCGCGAAACCCCGGTTGAACGGATGTCTCGCGACGCGCGTATTCAGGCCATTGGCGGCGGCGCAACCGAAGTGATGTTGGAAGAAATTGCCAAGCGGCTTTAGACGGCAAGAACTGGATTCCGGATGAATTAACGTGTTTGTTGAACTGAGAGGTTAACGCTCTTTGCGGTGCCATTGGCACGAAACCCCACGGTATCGATCTGGCACGTGTAACTACTCTGACTTGTCACGAACATCTGAAATTGACCGAAACTCATTTCGCCTCGTCCTCCGCTCAAAAGTTCGCAGATTTTGCTCAGGTTTAATGCGCCATCTCGGGCGCTAAATGCGTTCAGAAACATGGGGGAGCCAGCTTCACAGCCGGATCGACGCGGGGTTTGAGAGTTTTCCACGCGCGAAATCATAAGACGTAGCGAGGATTTTCAATGCTGTTTCGATCTCGGCTGTGTCCCGCGCGGCGAACACCATGACGGCGGTTGCGGGGATCATGCCTGAGGCCGCCATCGGGTGCGGCTCGCCCCATCCTTTAGCGAACAGTTCAAGCGTACATTCGATTGGCAGCATCAGATGCATGGAGCCGTCATAATGCGGATGCACATGGGCAAACTCATTTCCCACCATAAAAGATTCTTGACAGCCGTGGGCATGATCATGTGCCAGCCAAAGAGCTTCGGCTCCGGGGACAGAGATAATGCTGGGGCGACGCTCGACAAAGGGAAAATCAAATGCGCGCTCTTTGAGCTTTTGATAGGTACTGGCATCGGGGTTTTGGCTTACCTGCTCGTGAGGCGCGCAATCGGTAGTCTCTGGTCGCGGGCCGATGCGGGGCGTCAGTTCAAACATTTCCAGCCTTTGTGGTTTATATGGTTAGGACCCCAGAGCCTTGCGGACATCCGGTGCAACGCGGGTTCCCAGGATCTCGATCGCGTTCATCAGGGATTTTTGATCGAGCCGCCCGATCGCCATCTGAATGGTAATCCGTGTAAAGCCGAAGATTTCATGATGGGCGAGGATCTTGTCGGTCAGTTCTGCGGGGCCGCCCACGAACAACGCGCCGCTGGGGCCGCTCATGGTATCAAACTGTTCACGGGTTGCCGGGGGCCATCCGCGTTCTGCGCCAAGTCGGGTCATGACCTCGTTATGCGGGCCACTGTAAATGTCGCGGGCGGCTTGACTGGTTTCGGCCACAAACCCATGCACATTCAGTGAGGTTTCAAAGATGGCCGGGTCGTGCCCGGCCTTGGTGGCGGCAGAGCGGTAAAGATCGAACAAAGGCGCAAACCGCACAGGTTCCCCGCCAATTATACCAAGCGCAAGAGGCAGGCCAAGTGTGCCGGCCCGCACCGCCGATTGTGGGGTTCCCCCGATACCCAGCCAGATCGGCAGCTTGTCCTGATAGGGACGTGGATAGACGCCCTGATGATCGACCGCAGGCAAATGTTTTGTGCCAGGCCAACTTATGTGTTCGGCTTCGTTCACCATCATCAAAAGCTGGAGTTTTTCAGCAAAAAGGCCGTCGTAGTCATCCAGCGCATGACCAAACAGCGGAAAGGATTCAACAAAGGCACCGCGCCCGACCATGATCTCGGCGCGCCCCTGGGTCAGGTTGTCCAGCGTCGAAAACTGTTGGAAGACGCGAATCGGATCATCGGAACTAAGCACAGTGACGGCGCTGGAAAGGCGGATGTTTTTGGTTTGTGTAGCCGCCGCTGCCAGCGCTACAGCAGGATTTGAAACTGCATAGTCGGGGCGGTGATGTTCGCCAACGCCGAACCAATCCAGCCCGACCTGATCGGCCAGCACGATTTCCTCAACCAGATTGCGCAGCCTTTGGGAAGGGCTGACGCTGCCAGCTTGATCGGCGCCCGACTCTGCGAATGTGTATATGCCTATTTGCACGATATGGCCTTCTTTGGGGCGGGGGCGAATACCTCGCCCCCGCAGATATTTCCGTGGATTCTAAACGCCAAATAGGGCCCGAACAGGTGCAAACGCCTCCTTCCACGAAGCGCGCGCCTCAAGCCGTTCGATCCAGGCCGCGACGTTCGGGAGATCGTCAAGCGAGATATCAGACTGCACACGGTACATGAATGTCGAGGCCAGCGCGAAATCCGCAACGCTAAGATCGCCCGCGATCCAATCCTTGCCCGCAAGGCCGAATTCCAGCACTGCTAGGAACTGATCTACGTTCTTCAACTCGGCGTCTATGACGCTTTGATCCGCCTCTCCCATGCCGAACTTCGCTTTCAGGAACCGCTCGAACGACAACTTTTGCATTGCCGGACCAAGGTGAATTGTCTGCCAGTAAAGCCACTGATCCACCGTTGCCCGGGCCTTTGGGTCGTCAGGATAAAGACCGCGCTCGGGTTTCTTGCTTGCCAGATAGGAATTGATGGCGCGGGATTCCCATATCACGAAATCGCCGTCTGCCAGCACCGGCACCTTGGCATTGGGATTCATCGACAGGAATTCCACGCTGCGGTTGTCGCCGCCGCGTATGTCGACCTCGATGATCTCAAGATCGATCCCCAGTTCCAGGGCAACCGCCCGCACCCGAAGGGCGTTGGGCGAGAAATTGGCGTTGTAAAGCTTCATCATGGTTTCCTTATTGCGCCGGTGGGGTGAGCAGGGCCGCCTTGTTGGCAATCAGGAAATCACGCGCCGACTGGCCGGCCTGTCCGGTCAGTTTTTCCAGATCACCCGTTGCAACACTCAGATAGTCCTTGGCCATCGCCTCGTCGAAGGACGCAAAAACCTTTGCCATGAACTCTGGCAAGCCAGCGCCGATCATTGCCTGGACCAGATCGTCGGTTGAGATCGGGATATAGGGGATATCCTTGCCCGAGATTTCCGACAGGAAGGCCGCGATGTCGCTTTGGGAAAGCGCCGCGGGGCCGGTGATGTCCAAAACGCTTGAACCGGTTTCCTGCATCAGGGCCGCTGCAGCGGCGCGGGCGCAATCGGCGCGAGTAACATAGCCGGTTTTCCCCTCAGCGGCAGCGGCGAAGTGTTGCCCCATTCCAATGCTTTGCCCACCACCCATCAGCACCAGATCGGTGTAAAGGTTGTTGCGCAGGATGGTATAGTCGACACCGGTGTCCTTGATTAGCGCTTCGGTGTCGCTGTGATCTTTGGCGAACGTGATCGGGCTTTCCTCAACCGGGTTTGTCAATGACGTATAAACGATATGTGTGATCCCTTCCTTCGTCGCGGCTGCAACGGCGTTTTTATGCGCTGCCAGTCGCTTGCCTGGTTCCAGATCGTCGGTCGAAATGATCAGCAAACGCTTGCCACCCGCAAAAGCCGCGCTCAACGATGCGGGGTCGTTGAAATCACCCTTGCGGGCCTCAACTCCCTTGTCAGCCAGATCGGCCAGCTTTTCCGGCGAACGGGAGACGGCGATGATCGGACCGGCACCGGCCGCAATCAGATTGTCGATGACCTGTCGGCCAAGTTGGCCGGATGCACCGGTGACGATGAAAGGGCCGTTTTGAATGTTTGTCATTGGGTATTCCTCGATTTTTCGGGTTGGATTTGGATGTTCAAGCGTCTGATGGGATTCAGCCAAAGGTAAACGCGCTTTCGACTGCTCCGAGCACGTGATCCTCCAGCGTTTTCACGCCTTTGTCGGCAAGGGCGGCCCCCGCGACAACATGCAGCGGAATCAGATGTTCTTCGCGCGGGTTGGCATCGCGGGCACCAGGGGCGGCGTCCCACCGAGCCAGCATTTGATCACGCTCTGCTGGATCGGTGCGGGTGGCCGCATCGCTTAGCCAGCGGTCAAATTCCTGCCCGTTCACGGAATCGGTTGCACCACCCCGCATCGCATGCATCATTTTTTGCATGTTGTGATAGGTGTTGCCCGAACCGATGATCAGAACACCTTCATCTCGCAACGGTGCCAGTGCCCGCCCGACCGCAATATGCGCAGTTGGGTCAAGATCACTTCGCAAGCTAAGCTGCACACAGGGAATGTCTGCCTGCGGAAAGGCCACCTTGAGCGGGATGAACACGCCGTGATCGTAACCGCGCGCCTCATCAACGGGGCAGGGGAACCCGGCCGCCTCGACCAGCGTCTGCACCCTGTCGGACAGCGCGACATCGCCGGGCGCGGGCCAAGTCAGTTCGTAGGTGTGAGGTGGAAACCCGTTATAATCGAACAACAGCGACGGGGCCGGGTTTTTCTGCACCGTAAATTGCGGCTCTTCCCAATGGCCTGAAATCACCAGCAACGCCTTGGGGGCTTCCGGCAATGACGCGGACACATCGGCAAGGAACTCGCGCTGCCGGTTCCAGGTTTCTGGCGGGTCCCAGTCCATGAAGAAACAGGGGCCTCCACCGTGTGGAATGAACATCGTTGGCATTCGGGTCATGTACTGCATCCTTTCGTCTTTATTGCGAGCGAAGCCTGACGATCCAGCCCGCCTATGGTTGCTAAGATTCCGGTTACGCCGCGCTATTCAGCAAATCACCGTAGGGCGATTTCTTTTCGCGAACCCGGTTTTGCGTCAGGAACGATATGATCAGTGCCGCCCATGCGATGATCGCCGGCGGCCAGCCCGGATCGCCCGCAGCTATATGCGCTGAAGCGGCCAGCAACAGGTGCCAGAACATCGCCGCATAGGCGAAATCGGACAGGAACGTCGACGGGCGCCAAAGGATGACTACGGCCGCCACGATCTTTAGGATGGCCAACGGCCATATTATGTAGGTTGGGTACTTCAACAAGCCCTCATACATTCCCGCAACCATGTCATGCGCGGTGATGTAAAATGCCGCCCCGCCCAGATAGACCAACGCAACCAACCCGGTTGCCGCCCAGTATGTAATTTTCACAGATTTTTCGCTCATTTCGACGTCCCCTTTTTTTGTAATATTTGCCTGGGCATTCTTCCGAATGGCTCACCCTTGCTAGGTTTTGCTATTCGCTCTAGTATTATAAAGCGTCTTAGTTTTGAAAGAAAAGTAGGCACTGAAAAGTAACTGCCCTTGGAGAACCTCAAAATGAAACAAACAACACCGCCCGCGTGTCCCATGGACTCCATTCTGCGCTTGCTGATGGGGCCGTGGACAACTTATATTCTCTGGGTCCTTAGTGACGGCGGGCCACAACGTTTTGGGGTGCTAAAACGGGCAGTGCCGGGAATTTCGACTCGTGTTCTGACCGAACGGTTGCGAATGTTGCAGGCGGCCGGGGGGATCTGGCGCGATCAGACCCAAACGATCCCGCCCGCCGTTACCTATGGTCTGACTGAACGAGGTGACGATCTGCGCCAAGTGCTCGAATCCTTAGGTGAAGTCGCGCAGCGCTGGCAATCCGAAGGGGCGTTTGAAACGGTTGATGTTGCTGCAGAATGATCAATTCGACGATGTGGTGGTCCAAACGATGCTGATCTGCTGCCGCGAAACTTGCCGAATTGAGCTGGAATTTTTCATATTGATCTGGCGTTCGGGAGAAGTAAATTTCTGTGAAAACGTCAATGACTAGGGAGGCGCAGATAGCCTTTGTGCTGTGTTGAAGCAGGCGGAAGACTGTTGAGCGTCCTACACGCTCAGAAGTAGCTTTCGAAACTGAGAGAGGGCGATGACGTAGTATAATGCGCCAAACGCCACAAAGGCAGCCAATTGAGGCCAAACGAAAGCAATGCCCGCCCCTCGGTAAAGAACGGCTTGGGAGAATGAAACGAAGTGCGGGGCTGGACTGACGAAATGGACGACATACTGTGTCCATAAGGGCATGCCAGCTTTTTGTTTACATCGTCGGCCAATGACTGCCAGTCCCAGCTCAGGACTTCGGCAGTGTGAAACGATTGCAGTTCAATATCCCGCGGTTCTTCGCGCAAGCAGACCGAAGCGGGCCATAGAACCCGAAACGGTTGCCAAGAGGATTCCCAACGAAGCGATAGAGACCGTGTAAATGGTTGTTCCAAGCAAAAACAGCGGGACCGAGCCTGTAATTGGCACGCCCAAAACACCCTGAATCAGGAAAACGAAGCACAATATTGCTCCGACAAGGACGATCAACCCGTTGGCAATTATCTTGGAGATGACAATCTGATGAGCGGTCACAGGGACGACAAGTAGATGCTCTAACGTGCCGCGCTCTTGTTCGCGGATCAGGGCGGCACGCACAATGATCATGGTCAGGATAGTTATGTTGTTCATCAACTGCGTGATCGATGCAAACCAGATGGAACTCGTATTAGGGTTGTATTGCATGCGGAACACAATACCCGCCAGACCAGGCGCGGCTGCTTCATTTCCATCGACGCAGCACAGCTGGACTAGTCGACTGAGAAAGTGATCCAACGCCATTGCGCGGGGGCGTAAATTCAATCGACTTGTTTGCGGCAGGGGGATCTCTGTCACGTCAAATACGTTTCGTTTTGCAGAATGGACGCTCTCAAGTTACTATTCCAAGATCACGCAGCGCGCGAAACCCCTTCGGAATTTCGGCCTTATCACGCAGTTCCAGCACGAGGTGCGGTTCGCTTTCGCAAGCGGCCAAGGCAC
>OJFX01000483.1_pt1 | contig 14670 bp, 9 predicted proteins | sample 1594171 | NCBI WGS metagenome assembly OJFX01 (sample SAMN05416840, study PRJEB24817) | seawater metagenome | isolation source: Sea water | place: Canada:Atlantic | collected 2013-07
TACACACTGCATATCGTCGGCAGCGTCAGATGTGTATAAGAGACAGGTATCGGAGGCTGTCCAGGCTGGGCGCCTTGTCCGTTCGCCTGGGCGATCTCTGGAATCGTGGCGCGCACCTCCTCCGCGCGCAGCAGCATGATCGTACCCATCACGGTCAGGGCGTCGGGACGCGCCGCGCCGCCCGCCGCGCGGGCGCGCTCCATGCACTGCTCCGCGTCGTAGCCGAGGACCGCCTCTTCTTGCTGCGCGCCGCGGAGGAGTTCCACCTGCCCGCGCGCGTATTCGACCTCGCCCCGATCCTCGTCCTGCAGGGCATCGATGCCGACCCAGTCCAGCGCCTGGGTCAGGGGCCGAAGCGCCGACTCGGACGCGCCTCCTGTCCAGACACCGAGGCGCTGGCGAAAGAGAGCGAAGCGGTCCGGCGCCAGGATGCGATCAGCAACGCCGAGGGCCTCGACGAAATCACCGGCCTCGGCGCTCGCCTGCATGGCGACCACGCCGTCCCGGAGAGTGCCGTCCCACGGCTCAGGGCCGTCGGGGGCGGGCTCGTCGCAACCAGAGGTCCCGAGGACCATGGCCGCAGCGAGCGCCAGACTCGCCATGCGTCCCCGAGCGGTAGCGCGCGGGGCCCCAGGGCTGGACATCGGATGCGTTTCGATCATGAGCGCGTCTCCCGAAGGGAGCCTTCGAGCATGAGGAGAAGGAGCGCGAGAAGCAGCGGCCACTGGTAACGATCCCGTGGCACACGCTCTTTCCCGTCCACGAGATCGCGGCCCTCCATGGGAGCGATCGCGCGGCGATAGAGTTCTTCAAGGGGCAGGACCCGCCCCTTGGCTTGTAGGTAGATCCCACCCGTGGCCTTCGCAATGGCCTCAAGGGATTCCGACTCGAGCTTCGAGACGACTTCCTGGGGCCCGCCCTCCGCGGTGGGGTCCACCACGTAGCCGCCCAGGCCGTCGGGGACCTTGCCACCCGTGGCCGTGCCCATGCCGAGCACGTGCACCTTCACCTTGCGATCGGCGGCCTCCTGGGCAGCGTCGAGCCCGGCTTCCCCAAGGTCCTCACCGTCGGTGACGATGATGATGGCCTGGTTGGTGCCGTTCTGCCCGTCGAGTCGCTCCAGGGCGAGGCGCAGGGCTGCGCCGATATCGGTGCCCCCTTTGCGGTTGTCGTTGGGGCTGAGGCGGTCCAGGAAGTACCGCGCGGTTTCGGTGTCCTTCGTCAGGGGCGCCACGTTGCGCGCAAGCCCCGCGAACGCCACGAGCCCCACCCGCTCCCCTTTCATCACGTCAAAGAGCGCGCTGATTTCGTTCTTCGCCCGGTCCAAGCGGTTGGGCTGCACGTCCTCGACCATCATCGACCGGGACGTATCGAGGGCCACGACAACGTCGATCTGGCGCGTCGCCACGGGCACCAGCGCATAGCCCCGCACCGGACCGAGCAACGCCAACGCCGCCAGGGCCAGGGCCGACCCAGCCAGGAATCCGCGCCAAAGGCCGCGGCGACTGATCCAACGCGCCAGGTCTCGGCCGGGGCCCGCCTTGCGAGTCAGCCCCGGGAAAAGCTTCGCCAGGTGCCGGGGCTCGGCGATGCGCCCCAACATGGAGCGCAGGCGCCCCACGGCGAACCAAGCGATGACCATCGGCACGATCCCGAGGAGCACCCAGGGCCAATAGTCCAAGCGCACCCACGAATCGATGACTGCGCCCAGGCAAGGGAACCGCGTCATGGGATCCTCCTGGAGACGGTCGCGCCGAGCAGAACAGACAGCGCGTAGAGCATCAGGGCCGGCAGGAGCCAGTGCGGGTAGAGATCGTAGCGCTCGGCGAAGGTCTCTTCTTTGCGGGGCGTCCGCTCGAGCTCCTCGATGGCGGCGTACGCCGCTTCGAGCTCCTCTTCGTTCTCCGCGTGGAAGAAGCGCCCACCGGTGATCTCGGCGATCTCGGGCAGCTCACCGACGTCGACCTTCTGGCGGCGGATGTCCCCGAAGAGCGTGCGCGTCGCGAATTCTCTGGGCCCGGCGAATACGGTGTAGACCCGGATACCGAGTTCCTCAGCCACCTTGGCCGCGGTCATCGGCTGGATCCCCGGGGAGTTCTGCTCGCCGTCGGTGAGCAGCACGATGATCTTCGACTTCGACTTTGAGCCCTTAAGCATGTCGATGGCCTGGGCCATGGCGCGCCCGATTGCCGTGCCGTCGAGCCAGCGTTCCGTTTCGACGTCGACCTCGTCTAGCACAGCCCCCATCGCTTTCACGTCGAGGGTGAATGGCACAAGCAAGTCCGTGAAGCCCGCAAAGCCAAGCAGGGCCACGTTGTCCCGCGCCCCCACTTCGTCGGTCATGCGCCGCTCCGCGAAGTCGGCCACGACTTTTCTGACGATGTCAAAGCGCCTCGGCTCCGATGGCCTACCCCGCTGGTCCATGGAGCTCGAGCGGTCCATGACAAGCGCGATGTCGATGCCCTCGGTTTCCTTGGGCGCTTCGATGCGGCCTTCGAGCGGGCGACTCAGGGCCACGATCATGGCCGCCGCGGCGAGGATCCGCAGCACCGCGGGCATGGCTCCGAGGAGCCGGCGAAGGGGCCCTTCCTGGAGCGCGACGCCCTGCCCACCGATGGTCGGCACGCTGGCCGCGGCGCTGCGCTTCGATTCACGCCCGCGCCACAGCAGGACGAGGGCCACGGGGATCGCCGCGAGGAACCAAGGATCGGCGAAGCCAATGCCGAAGATCTCGAACCGTTCCTCCGCCGTGCTGCGGGCCGCCTCCTGGAGCGCAAAGAGCGGCGCTAGGGCGGCGCCTTGCAGGCTCGCCTGGGCCTTGGGCGCTGGAGCATCGGGTCCTTGGTCCTCCACGCGCTGCACCAGGAGAAGGGCCTTGGTATGGGCTTCTTTCGCGGCGAACACCGTCGGGTCGCCGCCGCCGAACCGCACCTCCACGAGTTCGTCCACCAGGTCGGCCGCTTCCCTTCGGATCCCGGAGGACGCGCCTTCCGCCTCTCGCATCCATGCGGCCCATTCGGTGTCTGTCAGCGCGGAATTCGACTCGCCCCGAAGCGATTCCATCGCCCGCCGCACGTGGGGCGTCAGGGCCGCCATCGTCCCGCGCGGATCGGCGGAGGGATCAAGGGCCGCCACGGCTTGCCCGGGGGTACGCGCCAAGGCCCCGCCGTGGGCTTCTGCACCGCGACGCCTCAGCCTCCGTAGGACGAACCAGCCGATCGGGAGGAGAAGGAGTGCCGCCAGGGCGACCAGCACCGTGCGCGGGTCCCCTACCCGGCGGTCCTCCACCTCACGGAAACCCGGCGCGGGCCGCGGGGCGTCCTCCGATTCCGCGAGGGCATTCAGCACGACGATGGTCTTCGATGCGATGGGCAGGCTGAATCCGCTCGCAAACTCGATGGTGACCTCGGGAACGCTGAGCTCGCCGCCCTCGAGGGGCATGAGCACCGCTTCGAACACGAGGTCCTTCGCACCCGCGCCGTCGGTCCGTGTGTCGTCCGTGGGATCGCCCTCCTGGGGGCCGTTCTGGAGCTCCTCCAAGAGCTGCCAGCTGAAGCCCAGGTCACTCGGCACCCGAAGCGTTGCGCCGCTGTGCGCCGGATGGTCCGCGGCGATTCGCCAGACGACGGGCGTGCCCACCTGGGGCACGGTGCCCGCGTCCCTGGCCTCGAGGCTTGCTGTGTAGAGGATGCCCTCGGCGTCGTTCGCCGCCTGCGTGGCCTCGCCCTCCGGGGCCGCGTCCTGCCCAAACGCAGGGGGTGCAGGGCACGTGGCCAGAAGCAGCCACGCACCCAGGGTCCAAGGGGCCACCGTCAAGACTTCCCCCCCGGGGCGCCTGCTGGGCGTGCTTGCACGCGGCGGCGGAAAAACTCCACCAGCGGCGCAGCGAGATCCCCGTCGGTGCGAACGTCAATCCACTCGGTGCGTGCACGGCGGAACACCTTGGCGAGGGCCGCGTCCTTGGCGTCCGCCGCAGCCTTCCACGCCGTGCGAACACTCGCCCGTCGCCCGTCGACCTCGGCGACTTCGCCGTCCGCCATGCGCACGAGGCGCAGCACGCCGGCCTCGGGAAGTTCTCTTTCGATGCGGTCCACCGGACGCACCGCGATGACGTCGTGGCGGGCGCTCAAGCGACCGAGGGACCGCATCCAGTCGGCGCTTCGTCCGCCCTTGCCGTCGTCCTCCCCGCCGTCGAGCCCGACGCTGGCGAAGTCGCTGAACAAGAACACCATCGAACGACGCTTCAGGGTGCGCTCTTGGCCCTCGAGGGCCGCCGCCAAGGACGAAGGCCCCTTGGTGATCGGCGCCGCCTGGATCTCGCGCACGAGGCGCAGCACGTGGCGGGATTGGCGGCCGGGGTCCAGGTGCAAGCCCGGCTCGGGACCGAAGAGGGTCATGCCCACCCGGTCCTGGTGGCGGATCGCTACGAAGGCGATGAGGGCCGCCAGCTGCGCCGCCGCGTCGCGCTTCGTTTCCCCGAACGTGGCGAAGTCCATCTCCAGCGCGGTGTCCACCAGCAGATGGATCGTCAGCTGTCGCTCCTCGCGGTACGACTTCACGAAGGGCTCACCGGTGCGCGCCGTCACGTTCCAATCGATGGCCCGCACCTCGTCCCCGGGCTGGTAGGGACGCACCTCTTCGAATTCGATGCCTTGGCCGCGGAAGGTGCTGCGGTAGCCGCCGGCGAGGGCGGTGTTCACGAGCCTGTGGGTGCGGATCTGAATGACCCTCACCCTCGCCATCAGCGAAGGAGCGAGCAGCGGGGCGCCTTCCGATTCGGAAGTGCCTCCGCTGGCGGAAGTTCCTGTGAGCCAGCCCACGTGTATTTGGTTCCCGGGGTTCTCGGGTTAGCGGTCGAGGGGAACACGCTCAAGCACGCGGCGAACGATCTCGTCGGAGGTGACGCCTTCGGCTTCGGCCTCGTAGGTCGGCAGGATCCGGTGGCGCAGCACTTCGAGGGCCACGGCCTTCACGTCGTCGGGGCGCGCGTAGGCGCGGCCCTCCATGAAGGCACTCGCGCGGGACGCAAGCGCCAGCCAGATGGTGGCCCGCGGGGAGCCCCCGAACTGGATCATGGGCTCGAGCTCCTTCAGCCCGTGGGCGGCCGGAGCACGGGTGGCCTCGACGATCGAGACGATGTAGTTGGCCAGGGGCGGCGCGATGGTGATCTGGTCCACGAGCTTGCGCGCGGCCATGATCGCGTCCGTGTCCACGACGCCGTGGATCGTCTCCGGCGGCGACGTGCGCGCCATGCGGTCGAGGATCTCGAGCTCCTCGTCCCGCGAGGGGTAGTCCATGATGACCTTGAGGGCGAAGCGATCGAGCTGGGCTTCCGGCAGCGGGTAGGTGCCCTCCTGCTCAAGGGGGTTCTGGGTCGCGAGGACCAGGAACGGGTTAGGCAGTTTGAAGGTCTCGCCGCCGATGGACACCTGCTTCTCCTGCATGCCCTCAAGCAGCGCGGACTGGACCTTCGCGGGGGCGCGGTTGATCTCGTCGGCCAGCACGAAGTTCGCGAAGAGCGGGCCCTTACGCACGGTGAACGTGCCGTCCTTGACGCTGTAGATCTCCGTACCCACGAGGTCCGAGGGCAGGAGGTCCGGGGTGAACTGAAGGCGCGCGAAACTGGCCTTGACCCCTTGGGCCAGGGCTGCCACCGCGAGGGACTTTGCGAGCCCGGGCACCCCCTCCAGGAGGATGTGCCCACCGGAGAGCAGCCCAAGGATCAGGCTTCGCGTCAGGCTCTTTTGACCCACGAGGACCGCGGACATCGCATCGGTCAGATCGCTGGTCCAGGCACTGGCCTGTTCGATCCGGGCTTCGAGTTCACCCGAACTGAGGGCTTGGCTATCGGTCACGGGAAGATAGGTAGACACAAGGGGGAGGATAAGTCCGTCAGGCGCGGAGCCCGATGGCTTGGGCCCGCCGGGGAGGGTCCGGCTGGGGGCCGGATGGATGACGGGACGCGCTATGAAACCAGACGACCCGAGCAACCCACCACGAACGATCCCCGTTTCTGTTGGCGCTGACCCACATGAAACGAGCGGGGTAACGGAAACGGGACCTCCCCTACCGCCAGCGGTCCATGAGAGTGGCCCGGACTCCGAGGACCTGACGGGCATAGGCCAGGGACCCTGTGGTGCGCTCCCCGGCCCGGGCGCGGGCCTCCTCGGCCTGGACCCACGCCAGGAAGCTCCCTTCACGCTCGATCCACCGGAAGAGCTTCGCCCGGCCCGCGTTGTAGGACACGAGGACGGCCTCGTCCCCCCACTCGCCGCGGTGCTCGAGAAGCCAGGCAAGGTGCGCGGCCCCCAGCGACACATTGAGGTCGTTGTCGTGGAGCAGCGCCTCGATCAGCTTCTTGTCCCCGGCGGGCACTTCGATCCCCGAGCGCTTGGCCGCGTCCCGGGCCGCGGCCGGCACGAGCTGCATGAGACCCAAGGCCCCTGCGGACGACGTTTGCCCCGGCACACCACGGCTCTCGGCGAAGATGATCGCGCCGACGAGCGCCGGATCCACGCTGGCCGTCTTGGCGGAGGCCTCGATGAGCGGCCGAAGTCCGTCGATGCGCTCGAGCGCGCGTTCGTTGAAGGGGCCGCGCAGGACGTCCAGCATCGACTGCACCGGTCCGCTCGCGAGCACCGCACGCGGGCTCACGGTGAGGGCCGCGGCGAGGGGCACGCCGACCGCCGCGATCAAGCTGAAGACGACGCCGAGGAGCTTCGCTCGATCGGGGCCCGGCACGGCCTTGGGGCCTGCGCCGAACGGGGAGTGCAGTTCTCGGGTCACGGTTCTGCGCTAGCGTAAGGCGGAGCGGTCCAGTTGCGGGGCCCAAATGCAGCGGTCCCACGGCGCTGGAAGGGACATGCCCAACGAGAAAGCCAGTGGGAGGCCGCCGCTAAGCACGGGCCCGCGCCCCACCCGCTAGCGTCCGTCCTCGGCCTGGTCGCCGCTCTGCCAGAGCTCCTCGGGCACGGGCACCTTGACGGCCGCGTCAGGATCGGCGCTTCCGCCCCGAATCACTCGCACGAGACCTTCCAGCCATTCGCCCTGGGCCCGCTCGCCCTTGGGAATGCGTCCGAGCGGAACGCCAACGAGCCGCTCGAGCTCCCGCCGTGCACGCTCGCGCAGGACATCGTCATCCTCGAACTGCACGAGCAGAGAGAGCAGGTACTCCCGGGACTCGACGGTACCGGGCGACACGAAGGCTTCCCGCGGCGGCGTCGAAAGCCCCCGGCGCCCAAGGGCCGCCACGAACCATGCGAAGGAATCGCGCCGGTCCGCCTCGTCCCAGAAGCGGTAGTAGCCGTCGCTCGGGAGATCGTCTCCGCGGTAGTCCACGCAGGTCAACACCGCGAGTTCCTCGATGACTTCCTTGTCCGATGGATCCTCAAGGCAAATGCGGGCCAGCACGGGCACGGTCCTCGGCTCGAGCTGCCGGCTGAGGATCAACGCAGCCGAACGCCTGAGCCCACGGTCCTGGGAACGCATGGCGCTCCCCAGATCAGGGTAGGCCTGCTTGCCAAGCCGCATCAGCCCCGCCTTGGCCTCCGCCTGGATGGCGGGCGTCATCGAGGACCGCATGAGCGACACCAGAAGCGGCGACGTCTCAGGACTCCCGAGGCGTGCGAGCCCCCGGGCAGCCGGAAGGTGAAAGCGCTCATCCACGTCGGTGAGGCCGCGGACAAGGACTTCCACAGCGTCCGAGCCGCCGAAGAACCCGACCGCCTCAAGGGCGGCTGCTCGCACCCGCGGCGCTCCCTCGCGCGCCCTCTGAAGGATCATCTTGTCGGCTCGATCCGGCTTGAGCACGCCCAGGGCGCGGATCGCCGCCACCTGCACGTCTTCGTCGTCGTCGAGGGCCAGGCCAAAGAGGATCTCCACTTCGCTGGCACGGGCCACCTCGTCCTTCGGCGCAGGCGTTGCCCCAAAGACTCCGGCCGCCGCCATGCGTAGGAGGCCACGGGAATCTTGCGCCGCGGCCACCACGTCCGTGCGGTCAAGGCGCTGCAGGACGTCTTCGATCTTGGTGAGGGCCAAGGACCCAAACGCAGAGTGCAGGGTACCGATGAGCTGCTGGGCCGCGGCTCGCTGGCCGTCCGTGAGGCCGGACTCGTCAGCTGGGGACCCGTCGAGGTCCGCCGCGCGCAGGCAAAGGTCGGCCATCAGCCGCACGCCCTCGTCAAACACGGGACCGTCGTCCATGAGCTCCTGAATCCTCGTGAGGTCATCGAAGCTCGCGGTCTGGTGCACATCGTCGAGCTCGATCAGATCGAGCACCGCGTCCTGGCGGTCCTTCGGCTCGGCAGCGGCCAGGAACTGAAACGCCAGCTCTTCGACCCGCTGGGCGCGCTCGGACTCATCCGGATGGGACGACCACCAAGGCTCTTCCTGGAGGAAGAGATCACGGGTCGCTTGGTGCTGATCTTTGACCAGGTAACCCTGCCAGTCGAGGCGACGCTCCAGGCCAAAGACCCGCGTGAGGATGCGAGAGAACCAAGCTTGGCTCAGGCCCGCGGCAAACCGGAACGACTTGCGGCGCCCGTCGAGCTGAACCTCCAGGGACCGCCCATCGAGGCCGATCGAGCCCCTCGGGCCGGGCAGGCGTTCGAATCCAAAGACCCCTTCCGCCGCCATCAGGTCCACAAGCTCCGCGGCGTCCGCCGGCAGCATGTATCGCACCGTCGCGTCCCCGGGGACTCTCCAATCAGGGTCCTGGGCAAGCCCAGGTCCTGCCAGGACCAGGGGCCGCCCGAGGCTCGGGTCATGGGTCGAGACGACAATGCGCGCAGCGTCGCCGGGCTCCACCCGCATGACCGCGCGCGTGGCGCTGAAGGTCGGCTTCGCGTCGGCCCACCAGCGGCCCCACTTCGGGCCGTCGTCGCCGTGGGTGATGCCGCTGATCTGGCGCAGGCGGCGCAGGCTCGGCTCTCGGACCAGGTCGAACCCATCGAAGAAGCGCGCCCCCGCCGCAACGCCCACGAGGGCGGAGGGCACGGAAGTATCGAGCCAAGGCGTAGCCCCTTGGTCGACGCTCCGGAATCCGAGGCCCGCCAGCGCCAGGGCCGACACGTTCGAGATGAGGGGCTGGGGGCTGTCGAGGGCCCGCAGTAGCGGCTCGATCGCTTGGTTGGTGAGGATGGACTCGGTGGCACGATCCTCACGCTCACAAATGGTCAGGAGCAAGAGCGCTTCGTTCCGCCCGATCGATCCGTTCGCGAACGCGCGCCGCTGCAGCTCGAAGTCCACGCGCGGGTCATCGGATCTGGAGAGGGCCTCGATGGCGACCTTGCCGACGCTCGTCGATCGGTCGACGACGCCGTCAAGGAGGATGTCCACGGCGGCGGGGTCGTCCACCCGTGCCACAAGCTCGAGCGCGCCGCGGCGCGCGTCGGTGGACTTGGAGTTGAGCGCGACGTCCAGGAGCGCGAGGTCGTCCACCGTCACCCGGGGGCGCAGGGCCTTGCGCGCGGCGCGTCGCAACTGCGTCCCCTTGTGGGCGCAAAGCTCAGCGAGCAGGGCGTTCGTGCCGCGCACGGGGTCGCGATCCATCAGCTCGGTCAAGATCGACGGGCCGGCCTTCTGGGGAACATCGCCGCGCAGGAGCCGCACGACGAGGTCCGCGTCGCCACCGTCACCTGCGATCAGCAACGTGCGTGCGCCGGCGAACGCGGCGGGGGCGTCCTCCTGGCGTAGGGCAAAGCGCGCCACCTCAAGGCCGTCCGGGCCGAGGCGAGCGAGTCGGTCCGAGATGTCTGATACGGCCTGGTCGGAGACTCGACGCTGCTTCAGGAGTTGTTCGTAAAGGACACGCGCCGCGCCGCGGTCACTGGGCAGACCGGCGAGTGGATCTGTCAGTGGATCCACTTCCGCCTCCCCGACGAGCGGAGTCGATCCCGCCTCCGGTGCTCCCTGGGAAGCGGCCGCAGGGTCGTCCTCGCGCCGGTTCCCCGGCATGATCAGCGCGCCCTTCTTCCGCGCCTTGCGCTGGTCTTCGCTCTCCGCGCCAATCCCGGCGGTCCCGGTGCCGGCGGAGTTCACGTTGGTGGTCGTCCGTGTCCCCACGACCTTGCCATTGGCACCGATGACGGGCTCGACTTTCTTCTTCGTGCCGACGTTGCCGCCGGCGATGCTTCCGCCGGCCGAACCATCCTTGGCGGGCGCTCCGGTGGCCCCGCCCGGGGCGGGCCCCGCCGGCCTTTCCGTCGCGGGGCCTCCCTCGGCCCCTTTGCCCGCGGGCTGGGCCGCCGGCTTGGCTGTTTCCGCTGGCCGCGAGGCCGGTGTGCTACGCCGCTTCTTTGGAAGGGTGAGCTGGGGAGCCGCAGTCGCCGCCTCGGCAGCGTAAGCCCCAAGGAATGAGGCCAGGAGAAGGGTCAGAAGTCGTCGGGCCATCGGGGTCCACGTCCGTCGGACGCATGCCAGGGGAGAGCGGGGATGCATGGGAGTGCGCGCTACCCGCGCGGGGCTACCAGGATACCCGCCGATTCCAAGGACCTGGGGCACCGACTGGTCCGGGTCGATTCAGATGCATCGCCTGAGGATTCCCTCATCGACGGGAGCGACCCACGTGGGCCCCGCACCACGGTCCACAGACCGACGCCCCGGGGAGAATGCCCTCGGAAAGGCCCATTCCGTCATCCTTGGGCAGCGCCTCCCGGCTCGCCGAGCTCCGGAGCCACGCGATCAAGTTGCGGCGGACGCCCCGCCGAATGGGGTCCACCCTGTGGCGGTGGCAGCCGCTGTGAATCACCAGCGTCCCGGGCTCATGGTGAATCTCGAAGGCCTCCCCGGGCTGGACGGGGGTCTGGCGATGGCCGTCACAGCGGGCCCCGAGCATGACCAGCTCCGCCCCACTGAAGTCCTCCCCAAGACAGAGATTCAGCGTGACCTCCGAGTCATCCACGTGGAATCCCAGGTCCTCATCCAGGTCCCGGCCGTACTGCACCAGGTAGCTGTGGTGGTGGTCGAGCGTCGCCCCGCCGAAGGGCGCGAAGTGCTCCCTCAGGAGCCCAGCGAGTCTCTCCCCCATCAGATCCGTCACCACGCCGTCGAGCCCCAGGGCGCCGAGCTCGACCCCATGGTCGTGCATGGAATTCGCAGCGGCCCCCCCACCGTACTGCGACGCTCGCCGGTCGATCTCCGCAAGAAGTCGCGCGCAGGCATCGGCCGTCAGAAAGGGCGTACGGACCACGCCGGGCACAAGCAGCTCGGGCTCGACCGGAACGAATTCCGACTCGAGCCACGAATACCCTTCGAAGCCGCGCGCTGGCCGCGCGCCAGAGCCGCTAGTTGAAGTCAATGGCGATGGCGTCCGAGAAGTTCGAGCTGCCTCCGTCGCGGAACCAGAACTGCCAGTAGCGGGTATCCCCTGCCATGACGATCTGGGTGCCAGTGGGAAGGGGCACGGCGGAGAGGTCGATGCCGAGCTCAACCGCGCCCGCTGCATCGGCTTGGAGGACGTCACTGCCGTAGCGGCCAATCCCAAAGCTCGCGATGCAGAGGTGCCCGTCGCTGCCGCCGGGGTTGAGGATGAGGTTCTCCTCCAAAGATGTGACGAAGATGCCGAACTGCCCGACGGGGAGCTGGGTCACCGTCAAGGTCAAGTCGTTGTCGGTCGCCACCGAGGACCCCTCCGCGATGACGCGGGCAGATGACCCGCTGGAGTTCACGACGGCAGGGCCACAGATCGTGTCGCCGATCGTGTCGCGACCCGAAAGCATGAAGGACTTGCCCGTGCCGGAGTCACCGAACGCGCCTACGAAGACGTCGGCGAAACCGTCGCCGTTGACGTCGGGGGTGATGACACCCGTGTCGCCGAACTGGCTCAGATCCCCGTCGCCCATGGCCTTGTAGAGGAGCGATCCGTCAAAGCCGGAGAAGAGGCTGATCGAACCGACCTGTTGGCCCATGTCGTCGTCGAGCCGCGCGCCAACGCTCAGGTCGGGCCAACCGTCGCCATTGACGTCGCCGGCGCCGGACACCGCACTGCCGAACTCCCCGCCGAGGCTCGTGCCCGCGAAGGTGTAGAGGGTCGAACCATCGGCGCCGGAGTACACCCGGGCCGCGCCACGGTCGGTGCCGCCGAAGTCCGAGGTCGTCATCCCCGCGATCAGGTCCTGGACGCCGTCTTGATTGATATCGCCTGCGAGGGCGACCTTGCCGCCCAACTGGTCCCCAGAGGAATCCCCGTCGAAACGGCGCAGCTCGGTCCCATCCGCCCCCGAGAACACGCGTACCGCCCCGGAGAGGTTGCCCGCGTCATCGTCGCCGGGAGCGCAGACCACAAAATCGTCGAGCATGTCGCCGTTGATGTCCCCGGCGGTTCCAACCGCACGCCCGAAGAAATCGGAGGCGTGGTCCCCTGGAATGGAATAGAGCTCAGCGCCGTCGATCCCCGAATAGACCCGGGCGCGGCCCGTCGTGGCGCCCGAAGTATCGTCGAGCCGTGCGCCGACGATGAGGTCCGCACGCCCGTCCCCATTGACGTCGCCGGCCGGGCCCACGGCCTCGCCGAATCGACCGTTCGTGTTCTCACCGAAGAACGTGTAGAGGACCAGGCCCGTGGCCCCTGACACCACCGTGGCCTCGCCGAAGTTGGGTCCCGCCGTGTCACCGAATCGCGCTCCACCCAGCGCGTCCCCCACACCGTCTCCATCCACATCGCCGACGCCCGCACAGGCGAACCCCATGGAAGCGCCGGGGCTCGAGCCATTCGCGCGCCAAAGTTCGGCGCCATCGACACCGGAGAGCGCAAAGATCGCGCCCGCGTCGCTGCCGGCGAAATCGTCGTTGGGCGCCCCAACGAGCACGTCGGGCACCCCATCACCGTTGACGTCCCCGAGGGACGAAACGCACAGGCCAAATCGATCGCCGCCACCGGCTCCCGATTCGCTCCAAAGAGCAGACTGGGAAAAGGCCGGCGCAGCGAGGAGGGAGGCAAGCGCCAGACGAGGCACGGAATTGCGAGTGGTCATGGTGCGATTGGTGGCGGAACGAGCGGCGGAGCCAAGGGCCCAGAGCCAAAACTATCCCGCCCCCAAACGCGGTGCGCCGGCGCCGAGGGCACCACCCGAATCTTTCCCCGGGGGCGCATAGACGTGGATCAATTCGGGACGATCCTGGAAGAGATCCCGGGCCGCGAGCAGCAGATCAAGGTCCCGCTCCGGATCCACGAGGCCCTCGAGGTTCAGCCCTGACTGCCTGAATCCGAGGAGGTCGCCCATGCCCCGCTGGGTCAGATCCTCCTCGCTGAGCTCGAAGCCGTCCCTCGATCGCTCCAGGAGCCGCATGCGCTCCTCTGCCTTCTTATCGGCCAAGAGGAAACACCACGAGGGCTTGTGCCCACGGCCGATGCGCCCGCGCAGCTGGTGCAGCTGCGCCAAGCCCAGCCGATGGGCGTCTTCGATCACCATGATCGTGGCGTTGGGAACGTCCACACCAACCTCCACAACCGTTGTGGCGACGAGGGTGGATATCTCGCCGCGCCGGAACCGATCGAGGCGCATACTGCGCTCCTCCGGGGGGAGCTTGCCGTGCACGAGCTCGATGCCCGCTGCCGCGAACCGGGGGCGGGCGATGAGGTTCTCGAAACGCGCTTCCGCACTGGCCCCCCCAGCTCCCGGCGCCGTGTCTTTCTCGGCGCCCTCAGGATCTCCGTCGCCGACGCCATCCCTTGCACCGATGCGCGGTACGACCCAGTAGATCTGCTCGCCGGCGTCGAGGCGCTCCATCAGGAACTTCGGCATGACCCGCCGATCGTTCCCCCGCGCCCAACGGGTCTTGACCTCGCCGCGCCCTGGCGGCGCCTGGTCCAAGATACTCACGTCCAGGTCGCCGTAGATCGTGAGTGCCAAGGTGCGCGGAATTGGGGTCGCGGTCATGAGCAGGACGTGCACGTCACGGCCCTTCGATGCGAGCCGCTCGCGCTGGGCCACACCGAATCGGTGCTGCTCGTCGATCACCGCATAGTCGAGCCGGCGGAACTGGACGTCATCGGAGAAAAGCGCGTGGGTCCCGAAAACCACGTCCACGTCGCCGCTGGCAATCTTCTCTTTGATCTCGCGTTTCTCCCTCGGCTTGATGGCGCCGGTGAGAAGCGCGGTGCGAAGGCCGTACCCCTCGAGCAGCGGAGCGAGCCCATAAGCGTGCTGCGATGCGAGAACCTCCGTCGGTGCCATCATGGCCACCTGCCCACCCTTCTCCGCGACGACCATGGCAGAGAGCGCCGCGACGGCCGTCTTTCCAGCCCCCACGTCCCCTTGCAGCAGCCGCCGCATCGGGCGCGTTTGCGCCAGGTCCGCGCGGATCTCCCCGCTGACCCGTGCCTGGGCGCCCGTGAGCTCGAACGGAAAGCGCGCTACGAGTTCATCGAACTGCGCCGCCGACACCTTGGCCGAACGCGCCCTTCCACGAACCCCGCGCCGCCGCGCGAGCACTCGCGCCTGGAGAGTCAGGATCGGCTCAAGGGCAAAGCGCCGCCGCGCACGCTCGAATTCGGGCACGGACTCGGGCCGGTGCATACTGAGCACCGCCTCCTCCACCCGCGGCGCGTCGGCCCGATCCAAGAACTCCTGGGGGAGCATCTCCTGAATCGCCCCCGCGTGCCCCTCGAGCGCCTGCTCGACTGTCTCTTATACACATCTCCGAGCCCACGAGACTAGGCATGATCTCGTA
>OJFX01000485.1_pt1 | contig 14567 bp, 12 predicted proteins | sample 1594171 | NCBI WGS metagenome assembly OJFX01 (sample SAMN05416840, study PRJEB24817) | seawater metagenome | isolation source: Sea water | place: Canada:Atlantic | collected 2013-07
ATTTCAAGGAGAGAAAGCGAGATGGCGGATGCCCAATGCCGACGCGGGGCGGCATCACGCCGGGCCGCGCGCAGACGATCGATGCGGCCTCCGGCTGGGGGCTCTTCAACGGCTTCGCGCTCGCGGGCGCCGCCGACCTCGATACGGCGCCGACGTTCGGTCTCATGCTGGCCTCGCAGATCGCGGGCGTCGGCGCGGCGCTGGCGTTGATTGCGATGAGCGACCGCACCCCCTGTGGGCCGGATGGGTAGCCGTGGTACGTAGGGGTTCCTCCGGCAGACGGTTGTGGGTCACTGGCGGCACCCTGACACGTGATCCATTGAAGGCAACGAGGTCCGGAGGTCCCCATGCGAGAGTGGCGTGCACCGATCGAAGTTATTCCTCCGGTGGACACGCTATTCGGTAGTCTCCCGCCATGTTGGAGACGCATTGGACTTTGGATCCGGAGGTGACATTCCTCAATCACGGGTCCTTCGGCGCGGCGCCACGCGTGGTGCTCGAAGAGCAGCGCCAATGGCGGGACTTGCTCGAACGCGGGCCGGTCGAGTTCTTGGCGCCCGAGCGCAGCCTGGAGGGACGGCTAGATCACGTTCGGACCGTTCTCTCCACGCAGTTCGGCTGCCGCTTTGACGACCTGGCGTTCGTGCGCAACGCCACCGATGGCGTCAACGCAGTCCTTCGCTCTCTCCCCTTGGACGAGGAGAACGAGGTCGTCATCACGAGCCACGGCTACGGAGCGTGCAGCAACGCTGTGCGCTATGTTGTCGAGCGAATGGGCGGCCGGGTTCTGGTGGCGGATCTACCGTTCCCTGTTCGCTCTCCCGGTGAGATCCTGGACGCGATCAAAGCGGCCACGACGGACTGGACCCGCTTGATCGTCGTCGACCATGTCACCAGCGCGACCGGGCTCATCCTTCCGATCGAGGAGATTGTCGAGTATGCCCATGGCCATGGGATTCGCGTGCTCGTCGATGGCGCCCACGCGCCAGGCATGGTGCCGCTGAACCTCGAGAAGATCGGGGCCGATTACTACACCGGCAACCTTCACAAGTGGATCTGCGCGCCGAAGGCCGCGGGGTTCCTTCACGTCAAGGAGGAGCATCAGCACGAGGTGCGTCCCACGGTGATCAGTCATGCCGCAGGTACCCCCCGTCCCGGGCGCTCGCGATTCCACGCCGAGTTTGACTGGACGGGAACCTTCGATCCATCGCCGTTGCTGTCGGTTCCCAAGGCCATCGAATTCCTCGGCTCGGTCGTAACCGGCGGCCTTGGGGAGGTCATGCGGGCCAACCACGACCTCGTGATGACGGGCGCGAACATCGTCCTTGAGGCCCTGGGGGCGGAGCCCCAGGCGCCGGAGTCGATGATCGGGTCCCTTGCCACGCTGCCCCTGCCCGACGGCGCGCCGGTGACCGATGGGGGCATCGATCCACTGCAGCGCACCCTGGTGAACGACTACAAGATCGAGGTTCCGGTCGTCCATTGGCCGAAACCGGGCAAGCGGTGGATTCGACTCTCCGCCCAGCTCTACAACCGGGTGTCCGATTACGAAAAACTCGCAGGCGCCCTCCGCGCGGAGCTCAGTGTCGTTGCCGGGTGAGTCTTCGCCCCAGGGACCATCGCCCATGGGGAGTGATGGTTCCGATCGGCCGAGTCCCTGGCACAAGCCCCTCGTCGTGGCTCACCGCGGGGCCAGCGGGTACCTGCCAGAGCACACCCTTGAGTCCTACGCGTTGGCCGCGGGGATGGGGGCAGACTTCCTGGAGCCGGATGTGGTGCTCACCCGCGACCACGTGCCGATCTGTTTGCACGATGTCCATCTCGAGCGTGTGACGAACGTGGAGCGTTGTTTTCCAGGGCGCTCGAGGGAAGACGGCCGATTCTACGCCCTTGATTTCGCACTCGACGAGGTGCGGTCCCTATCGGCAACCGGTGGTCAGCGCCATGGGATGCACGGCTTTCAGATCCCGACCTTGGAAGAGATGATCTCCATGACCGTGCACTTGGAGTCGAAGCTTGGTCCGCTGGGGATCGCCCCGGAGATCAAGTCCCCTTCGCTCCACGGGGAGGCTGGGGCGCCCATCGTTCGGATCGTGGCGGATCTGCTGAAGGCGTCTGGCCACGCCACCGACCCTTCGCGGTGCATCCTGCAGAGCTTCGAGCCGAAAGCGCTCGTGGAGCTTCGACAGGACCACGGGGTCACGGCGACCCTGCTCGAGCTCCTTTCCGGGGACCCACCCAGCGCGGCGGAGCTGGTGGCCATCGCCGCCCGCGCGGACGCCATTGGTCCCCCGAAGTCCATGATCGAAGCGACTGCTGGGCAGCTCGTGAAGGACGCCCAAGCCCTGGGGCTCGTGGTCATCCCCTACACGTTTCGGGAAGACGAGTCAGAGACCCGTCGGTACTTCCGCGACTACGGCGTCGACGGTTTGTTCTCAGATTTCACAGACGTAGCGGTCCGTGCGCGTGATCATTGACAGGCATGTTGAACCTCGGCGGATTGGAACTTCGGGAACACACCTTTCAAGTCCCGCTTGACCACGCCCAGCCCGGGCTTGGGACCATCGAGGTCTTTGCGAGGGAGGCGACTCTTGCCGGCGACGACGCGAGCGCACGGCCGTGGCTCGTGTTCCTACAAGGCGGTCCCGGCTTCGAGAGCCCCCGGCCCCTCGGCAAAGACGGTTGGATTGGCGCGGCCGTGGAGAAGTACCGGGTGCTTCTCTTGGATCAGCGCGGCACCGGGCGCAGCACGCCCCAAACGCCCGAAGCGATCTTGCGCGAGGGTGACCCCAAGGCCCAGGCGGCCCACCTTGCCCGTTTCCGAGCGGACTCGATCGTGCGTGACTGTGAGTTCATCCGCGACGCCCTCGGCGTCCGGCGCTGGACCTTGCTTGGGCAGAGCTTCGGCGGCTTCTGTGTCGTCCATTATCTTTCGTTTGCCCCGGACAGTCTTGCGGGCGCGATGATCACGGGCGGCCTTCCGGGCCTCGATGCCCACGCGGACGATGTGTACCGGCGCACGTATCCGCTCACCAGGGCGAAGAACGAGCGCATGTGGAGCGCTTTCCCCGGCCTTCGGGCGCGGATCCAGATGGTCTTCCAAAGGGTGGCTGAGGGTGACGTCCTCTTGCCTTCCGGGGACATCCTCACCGCCGAGCGTCTGCAGGCGGTGGGCGCACAACTCGGATTCTCACGGGGCGCGGCGGAGCTGCACTATCTGTTCGAGCGCGCGTTCGCCCCCGGTTCCGACGATCTCACCCGGGCCTTCCTCCGCGGGGTCGAAGGGTACTTCGCCTTCGATACGAACCCTTTCTACGCGATCCTCCACGAGGCTTGTTACGGGCAAGGTCGCGCGACCGACTGGTCAGCCCAAAGGATCCGCGGGGAGTTCCCGGAGTTCGACGGGGCCGGTGCCCTGTCGGAAGACCGTACGCCGCTCCTGACGGGAGAGATGGTCTTCCCGTGGTTCATGGATCAGTTCGGCGCCCTCACGCCCCTGCGCGACGCGGCCTCGGAGCTCGCCGGGAAAGACGACTGGCCCAGCCTGTACGACTCCGATGTCCTGAGCGCGAATCAGGTGCCCACGGCCGCCGTGATCTACCACGACGACATGTTCGTGCCGGCGGACCTCTCGCTCGAGACGGCGGGCAGGATCCGCGGGCTCGAGGCCTGGGTCACGAACGAGTTTGAGCATGACGGACTGAGGAGCGCCGGGGGGCGGATCTTCTCGGAGCTAACGGCTCGGCTGCACGCCAGCGCGGCCTGTTTGCCCGGCCGGGCACGCTAGGCGAGGACGCCAGTAGAGGATGCTAGTTTGGCCCCAATTCGGGACCCACCCATGGCCCCAGGGGCATCCCGGCCCACCGTGACGGGAGCGAGCTGAGGTCCATTCAAGACCGCGAGGCAGGGCTTCCGATGTCCTCTTCCATGTCCAGCACCCCTACGTCGTTCGTGTGGACGCCCCCCTTGAAGCGCAAGGTGGCCGCGTTGCACCTGGGCCTCCTGGCCCTCGCCGGGCTCTTCTGGTCGTCGGGCGCATGGCTCAGCGGCGGCTACCGCATCGAGCTCACGGAGGCCCTCATCGTCGCGGGCATTCCGGCCCTACCGATCCGGTGCATTTCGATCTGGCTGGCCACGCTCTGGACGCGGCGCGCCGTGGCCCGCGGCGCCGCGGATTCCATGCGCCAATTCGCGTGCGCCGACGTCCTCATGACGCTGGCCCTCGGAATGGCCGCGATGCCCATGATCCTGCTGGCCTACTTCGTCTTCGCAGGCGTCGCATGGACGCTGCTCTTTCCTGTGGCCCCTACGATCACCGCCTACTTCCTGATGCGTCAGGGGTTCCTGGTGTCAGGTTCGGGGCGGACCCCAGAGCCCGCCCAGGAAGCCGACCCTGGGTTGGACCGCAAGTTGGATTCCGACGGGTCCGACTCCGTGGCGGCCTAGGCGGTGCCCTGCACGTGCACCACGAGCTCGCGTCGCTGCGGGCGCGTACGGTGCTCGAAGAGGAACAGACCCTGCCACGTGCCGAGCACGAGCTTCCCTTCGCCCACGGGGATCGTCTCGGACGTGCTGGTGACGGCGCTTCGCAAATGGGCGGGCATGTCGTCGGGCCCTTCGAGGGTGTGGGAGTAGCGCGGGTCCCCTTCCGGCGCCAAACGCTCGAACCACTCCTCAGCGTCCCGCGCCGCGGTCGGGTCGGCATTCTCTTGGATCAAGAGGCTCGCCGACGTGTGGCGGCAGTACACCACGCAAAGCCCGAGGCGGATTCCGGAGCGGTCCACGACACCTGCGATCTCCGCTGTCACTTCGAAGAGGCCCCGGCCGCGGGTTTCGAAGGTCAGCGTTTCCTGGGCGTCGGATCGTGTGGAGTGCATGGGGCGCGTCCCGCTTTCGAAGCGTGAGTTAGAGACCGATGGCCATGGACCTCGACCAAGGACCAGCAGATGTGCCTCGGAGGGTGCTTGCCCTCAGCGTAACGCCTTCGGAGGCCAATCCCACCAGGGCGGCGGCGGGCACGATGAAGCGCAGCGTGCCGCCCGGGCCGGCGATGCCGATGCTACGCATGGACGAGCTTTGGGGCAGGGGGCCGGAGCGGGGAAGGAGCCCTGTGGGGGCTCGGTTCACGCCGATCACCACGCGATCTCCCGGGTTCAATCCCTGGACCTCGACGAGGGCGTCCGCGAGGCCTGTGGGATCGATGGGGGCGCGCAATCGGAGCCTGGGTGCGCCGGGGACCGACGCGCCAAGGTAGCGGCCATAGGTTCCTGATTCGAGGGCGCCGACGCTCGGATCCGGACCCCGCACGGAGCCGGTTTGTCCTAGGTCGCTGACCCCAGGAATCGAAGCTCCCGCCAGGTGCAGCGCGCCCCCCGGGACCGGGCGCGCGTCACGCTTGGAGCCATCCCATGCCGCGTCGACCATGTCAGCCAGCCCGGCACCGGGGATGAACCCTCCGCCGCCGGGAACACCAAAGAGCGGGCCGAAGATCACGTTGTCCCCGACATCGACGCCGGCGAGGCCGCCGTTGACAGCGACAGCTACGTCGCTTCTGGCATAGAACGCGTTGTTGCGGAGGACCATTCCCGGCTCGTTGGCCCAGGCGCTGATGGTGGCAGCACGGCCGTTCTCGGCGATGAAGGTGTTCCCCACGATGGCGAGCCGCGTCGGTAGGCCTTGGTGCGGCGCCGTCTGGAGCGCGGGGCCGTTGCGTGCGAACACCAAGTTGCCGCGCACAAGGGCCTCTCCCTGGACCTGGAACGGGTTGGCGCCGGTATTCCAAACCGTGTTGTTTTCGATCCGATTGATCGCCTGTCCCCCGGACCCATAGCAAAGGACGCCCGGGTACTGCGTGTCGTGGATCGTGTTCTCGGCAATCAGGCAGCCGTAGCTGCCTTGCTTCAGTTCGATCCCATCGCCTTGGCTCCCCCCCGTGTGATGGATGTGGTTCATCGCGACGGTGGCCTCCGCCGCCGCGATGGTGCCGCCGTTCGCGCCGAGGTAGATGCCTTCGCCCGTTCCGCTGGTGTTGTGCACGTCACAGCGCGTGATCGAAAGGCGCGTTGTGTTGTGCGTGTTGGCACCGATCGCCACGGCGCCCGTGTGGTGCACATGGCACTGGTCGATCCAAAGGTCCTCCGCCCAATGGATGCGCAGGCCATAGGAGCCGCCCTCGATCTCGAAGCCGCGCAAGAGAACGTAGCGCAGCGGCGTGACGCCATCGCCGCCGAGGTTGAACACGTTCTGGCCGGCGTTGGGCCGCGTGATCACGGAGCCCGGTTCCCCGGTGATCCGGATCGGTGCCGCGGACGTGCCCTCGAGGTGGGCATAGAAGAAGTTGTTCACCGACCATCGGCCACGGGAGACACGCAGGTGATCGCCCGCGACGAGGCCGAGCACCGCGAGCCGCAGGCGCTCGCCGTTCTGTTCATCCGAGAGACCTGGGTCGTAGTTGAGGTCCAGGAGGCGCGCGGCAGGGACAGCGGTCCACGAAGGCACGTACTCCGCCCGAAGCCGGGCGCCGGATTGGGCGGCGGCGGCGGTGGTGAGCAGCAGCACGAGGGCGCCCATGATGAGGGGACGGAGTGACTCCATGGCCGGGACGGTAGCCCCGAGCCATGAGGGGCGCATGAAGTCTGGGCGGCTCAGCGCTTATCGCTGGGCAAGCTCTCTTCGAGGACGGATCGAATGCGGGGCGGGTACTGGCTGCGCAGGAACCGCCACTGATCGATCTGGCTGTCCCGGCCCACGGAATCCGTGATCTGTTCCCAGCCCTTGGACACGAGGTCCAGGGCCGCTTGTGCGCTCATCCGTCCGCGGTTAGCACGGTCGAGGAACCGGCCGAGGAGGTCGAAGTACTGGGTCCTTCCGTTGACGTAGAAGTCGGGGAATGCCGAGTCCATGGCCTTCTTGTGCTCGGTCAGGAATGACCTCGAGTAGATCTCGGCGATCGCGGCGTCTTCGTAATGAGCCTCGAGGAAGGGGTCAAAGAACCCGTCCCTTGCCCGAACGGCCGCCACCGATGGCTCCTTGGAGGTGGCGTAGAGTGCAAACGCCACGCCCATGTCCGGGCACTTGGCCTGGGAAGACACGGCGTAGTTCCAGCCCCAATTGAAGTAGCTCGTGGCGAAGTGTTCGCCCCGCTTGTCGATTCCGCCGGGCAGCTGCATCGCGGCCACATGGTCTCGAATGGCGGACTCTTCGCGGCGGAAGAACTTCATCGAGCCGCCCCAGCCAATGTTGCAGTAGGCCTCGCCGCGGCTGAATTCCTTCCAGTTCTCGAAGATGCCGTTGGTCGCGCAGCCAGCCGTCAAAAACCTCGATGCCGCAATGAGCTCCTCCGCGGCCTCGACGGCCGCCGGGCGATCCAGCAGCGGGCGCATCTCTTCGTCCACCGGGAAGGACCCTTTGGCGTGCAGGCGCGCCCAGAACTCCCACGCGATGTAGCTCGGCGTTCGAAACAGTGTCCCCCCGAACCGGAGCGACTCGGGGTCATGGAAAAATTCGATCTGACGATCCAGCTCCGCCCAGGTCTTCGGGACGTCGAGGGCTTTCCCGTGCGTGTCCTCGAAGCGCTTCCGCAGGTCTGCGTCGTCGAAGAACCGACCGTTGTAGAACATCAGGTAGACGTCGCCATCCGTTTGAAAGCCGTACGTCTTGCCCTTGTAGCGATCGCCCAATGAGAAGAGCGAGCGCGGGGCCGGGCCCTGCCAACGGAGGGAAGGTTGGTCGTCCAAGGGCAGGATGACGCCGGCTTCCACTAGGCTCGGGACGGCGAAGGTCGGCGGAAGGGCCACGTCGAAGCGGGCCTCCCCCGAGAGGCTTCGGACGGTCATTACCGTAGCGACGTCGTCCACCGGTACTTCCTCCGTGAGGACCGTGACCCCGGTGTCCTTCTTGAAGGCGGCCGCCACGGGGGCGAGGTTCGCGAGCGATCCTTCGGGGATCAAGAGTCGGAGGGGACTCGCCGCGGGGAGCTCCCTAGCAAGGGCCGCCGCGTGGTCCACGAGATCCTCTCCGGTGAGGCGTTCCGTCGCGCGGGACGTGGAGAGCGCAAGGGGTGCTAGGAATGTGCCTAGCGTTATTTGGCGGCGGTCCATTCCCATCTGCTGAAGCTATCGGATGAACCACCCACGAGCTAGTTGAGCAAGGGCTGATTCACCTGCCGGGGCGGTCGCACGGGTGCGTGCTCGTTCGGTGTCGCGCATCGATTTGATGCGACCATTGTGTAGCGTGCGGGCATATGGCCCCGAAGTCAGGAGATCACCAGGAGATGCGCCCTTACGCGAGACCCGTCGACGGGGGCTCCCGTTGGGCGCTGTCTTCGATCCGCACCAAGCTCGTGCTTGCGTTCGCGGCGATCGCGACGTTGTTCTCGCTTGCGATCCTGGCCTCTGAGTCGGGCTTCCGGGCCCTCGACAGCAATCTCGCGGAGCTAGAGGCCGTGACCGTGCCCATGGCGGTGGCCACCCAGAAGCTCAGCATCGAGGTGCGCTCCCTCGAGCAGCTCGGGCTCAACGTCAAGGAGGCGATGAACTCCGAGCAGCTGAGCATTCGCAAGGAACGCTTCGCCGTGTCCATGGAGGGCACGCGGGGACTTGCCTCGGACTTGGGGCCGGCGGGCGGCAGGTTCCTCGGCGTGCTAGAGGAACTGGGCGTCACCTTGGGGGGCGCCTTTGCGATTCGAGAACAGCAGCTCCTGGAGGAGGACGCCATGTTGGAGTCCTTGCGAACGGCCAGGGATCAGGCGAGCACCCTCGTCGAGAACCTCGAGATGGAGCTCATCGAAGCCAAGGCGGCTGACCGCGCTGAATCGGCGTTGGCGGAAATCCGCGTCGCGATCTACTCCTGTGGCGATCTGATCTCCCAGGCAGGCGAAGCGCGGCAGGCGGAGCGTTTGGCCGCGCTCGAGAATCAGTTTCGTCTGGAGTCCCGCCGCGTGACGCGGCTCTTGGTGGGCTTTGAGTCCCCGGTGCGCGAGCGGCTAAGCCGTCAGTTCAGTCCGATTCTTGAGCGCACCTCAGGTCTGGACGGGGTGTTTCGCCGTCAGGCGGAGGTTCACCGATTGGGGGCGGAGCTCGACGCAATCAGCGCCCAAGGAGAGGTGCTGATGGCTGACCTCAGGCGCGTGGCGCTGGAGGCTGCCAACGCCGGACGAAGGGATGTCGACGTCGCGCGCTCCCGCGCCGACCGCCGGGCCGGGAGGGCGAAACTCGCCGTGAGGATTCTCTTCGCCGCCGCGATGCTCCTGTCCTTGGCGATCATCGTGCTTTACGTGCATCGGGGTGTTGGGCGGCGACTGCGGGCGCTATGCGACGATCTCTATCGGCTGAGCTCCGGGGACCACGACATTGAGGTCCGGAGCGGCGGCGATCTGGAGCTGGCGCAACTTGCAGAGGCCGCGGAGGTCTTCCGTAAGAACGCGATTGAGCTGGCAGAGGCCCTCGCTTCCCTTGAGCAGAAGAACGCGTCCCTGCTGGAGTTTGCGCACGTGGCTTCCCACGACCTCAAGTCCCCGATGCGCGCCATCTCGAACCTCGCCACGTGGGTCGTCGAGGACTGTGAGGGTTTGTTGCCGGAGGCGTCAGCGAATCACCTGGTCCTCATTCAAGAGCGGTCTATCCGCATGGAGACGCTGCTCGAGGACCTCCTGCGATTCGCCCGCATGGGCAATGACGAACGAATCATGGACGTCGTCTCTGTGAAGGAGATGGTGGACGAGGTGGTGGACCTCATGGGCCTGCCGGAATCCGCCACCCTCACCGTGGTCGGCGGCCAGGAGCGAATCAGGACGATCAGCGCACCGTTGAAGCTGACCATTCGCAACCTCCTTCAGAACTCGATCCTCCACCATGATGGGAAGCATCAGAACGTCGACGTGCGCGTGAGCCCTCTGGTCGACGGATTCCTCGAACTGACGGTCGAGGACGATGGCCCCGGGATTCCCGTGGAGCGGCAAGAGGAGGCCTTCCAGATCTTCCGCAAGCTCTCCGCGAGTAGCTCCGGGACCGGCATGGGCTTGGCGCTGGTCCGGCGCGCCGTGGAAACGATGGGCGGCACGATTCGGGCGGAGAACCGCGAAGGCCGTGGCGTGCGATTCTTGGTCAAGTGGCCAGCGACCCCGCCCGAGTCTGCCGAGGTGGTGGAAACGGAATCGACGGCCCCCCAAGACACCGACGCACGCCCGTAGCCGCGCCAGAGAGCGATTACACCAACGGGAGGGCGACGACCTGCCAGTACGACTTCAAGAGGTTCACCAGCCCGCTGATATCGTTGCCGGCGTGGCCCTTGACGATGTAGCCCGCGACCAGGTGTTCGTAGGCGGCACGTTGATCCTCGTCGTTGTCCGAGGTGGAGAAGACAAACACGACGTTGCGCTTCAACGTGGGGTCGTTGCGCAACTCCTTGAGGAAGCCAAGCCCGTCGAGTCGGGGCATGTTCAGGTCCAGGATGACCACGTAAGGACGTTCGATCGAGTCGCCGTTCTCTCCGCGAAGGATCGCAAGTGCCTCTAGGCCGTCCGAGGCGACTTTGATCTCTGCCTCGATGCCTGCCCGATCCAGACCACGAATCACGGCCATCCGATCCACCTCGTCGTCCTCGACAAGCAGGATCCGGATTGCTTCGCGCGTCTTCATGGTGGGGTGCTCTGGTGAGTGGCCGCTGGGGGCGTGAGCCCCCTGGCGGATTCGCGGGGGCCTTCCCTGATCCTACACCGCTCCCGGACTGGCGCCGATTAGGGCTCGTCCTGATTCCATGGGTGATGACCAGTGGACGCACCGTGGAAACGCATCGGAAGCCGGGATGGCCGCCGAGGGATCCCCTCGGCGGGATTTGTGTCTGGCCCCCTAGGGCAGGACGGTGAAGCGCACGCCGTCCGAAAGCCCGATGCCCTCCGGTGAACCGGGGTCGCGGAACCACCACTGGGCGAACATCTCTTCGCCAGCGGCGAGGCCAGATGCCTGCAGGAAGGCGGCGTCCGCGTCGAAGCTAAGGCGACCTGAGCAGTCCATCGGGCCGAAGCCCGCGGAGAAGGTCACGGGGGTGCGCACGAGCGAGCCGCCGACGCATAGCGTGCCTCCGAAGAAGGAAACAGAGGCCTCGCTCCGGGACCAGATCATCAGGCCGAACTGTTGGCTTACGACCTGGTCACAGAAGATCTCCATGTCCCCCGTCGAAAGGGAAGCGGAGCCCGTGGCACCAATGCTCGGGACGCATCCGAGGGACGTGACTTTCGGCGTGCAGTAGGTGACCGGTGCCGGGGACGGAAGGTAGGGCGCAATGCCCTCGGAGCGCTGCAATCCGTAAAGGTGGGCGATCGCCGTTTTGAGGGAGGCGCCCGGGGCGGAGAGAACGGCGGAGTCGATCGGGCTCGTGAGGAATCCCGTCTCGCTGAGGGCCGCCGGCATAGACGTCTCGCGCAGGACATGGAAGTTGGCGGTCTTGGACCCCCGGTTCACAAGTCCATGGGCGTTGATCAGCTCGTCCTGGATCTGGTCCCTGACCATCGCGCTCGTCGTACCGTTCGCGAAAGAGAAGGTCTCGGTACCCCGCGCTGCCGAGGATGAGAACGCGTTGTGGTGGATCGAGATGTAGCGATCGGCCGGCCAGTTGTTCGCAATCGCGACCCGTCCGCTGAGGGAGATGGTCTGGTCCGTGGTGCGGGTCATCAGGACTTCCCACTGGCCGCCGCCGCTCGGATCTGCTGTGTCCAGCAAGAGCAGGTCCCGGAGCAAAAGCCCCACCTCGAGGTTCAAGACCTTCTCCGTTAGCCCGTTACCGGTGGCGCCAGGATCGCTGCCCCCGTGTCCCGGGTCGATGACGACCCTGACCGCCGTTCCCCTCGCTGCGGGGGATGCCGCTGCCCCCGCGTCGGGGGCCTCGCCCATGGAAACCCAGAAGGCGGCAGCGAGCGTCGAGATCAACGTGATCTTCCGGAGTGGGGAGAGGAGCTTCTTGCTGTGCATGGGGCTACGCATCTTGGTTTCGCGCGAGTCAGGACCAGCCCACAGGATAGGGCTTCCCCTCTGAACTGGCCCCATCGAGTGCGGTCTGCCTTCCGCCAGATGCCCCCAGGATGGGATTTCTGGCCATCCGGGTGCCTCCTTGGCCTGCTTTGAGCCTCGGAGCCGGGGGGATCGGGCCCGGTCGCCTCCCTGCATGCGACGCGATATCCGTCCTCTCCTTTACTCTTCCCCAATGAACGTCATCCCGATGCGCCCCCCCGGGGCGGCCCGCTGGACGGTCGCCGCAGCCCCCTTGGGTTTGATCCTCTCCGCCTGCGCGGCGTCCCCCGCCAAGCCCATCGAGTCGATTGAGAACAAGATGGGCGCTATCGCCGCGCCGCCATGGGCACAGGTCCAACTCGCCGAACTTCTCGGCCGAGACCTTGGGCGATTCGGGGACGTGCTCGAGCGTGGTGATGAGTACCGCCTCAAGATCGAGGTGGCGATCCCGGTGGCGCAGGGGGACGGGGTTCGCGTCGTTCGAAGCTCCCTCGACTTCGGTCCCGACTACTTTTACCCGGCGAGCTCGGTCAAGACCTGCGCTGTCCTCGCCGCGATGGAGCAGATCACACGGGGGCGCAAGGCCTCGGGCCAGGATCTGGGCCTCGAGACGTCCATGGTGTTCCAGCCTCTCTTCGAAGGGGAGTCCGTGGAGGACAGGGACCCAAGCCACTTGAACGGCGGCGCGATCACCGTGGGGCACGACCTCCGCAAGGTCTTCCTGGTCTCGGACAACGCGGCGTACAACCGCCTCTACGAACTGAGCGGCCCGCGACTCATCGATGGGATGCTCGACGCGGCCGGTTTCCCAGGGGCCCGAATCGTGCATCGCCTGTCGGAGTTTCGAAGCCGGGCCGACCAGCTCCGGCTTCCGGCGATCGACTTCCGTTCGGGCAGCGACTTGCTCTGGTCCCTTCCGGAACGCCACGACGATATCGACGTGGACAACGCGGAGCTCTCCGGGATCTCTTTCGGAACGGGCCACACCCAGGGCAACGAAGTCGTCGACGGGCCGATGTCGTTCCTGCACAAGAACTGGATGCCGCTGCGAGAGCTCATCGACATGAACATCGCGATCCTGGCTCCGGAAGTGGCCCTTGAGGGCCGCGCCGGTTTCGGTCTCGAGGAGTCCCACAGGCAGGCGATTGCCCAAGCGATGGCGCAGTGCCCAGGGGAGTCCAGCGACCCCGTCTACGATCCCGAGCGCTACCCGTTCGACTACTCCAAGTTCCTGGCGCCCGGGGTCCTGAGGGTGCGCGGGAAAGACGAAGTCACGGTGCGTGACAAGGTGGGCCGCGCGTACGGATTCAGCGTCACTAATTCGGAGGTCATCGATCACGTCACGGGCAGGCGGTTCTTCCTCGCTGCCACGATCTACATCAATCCCAACGGCGTGGTGGGGGATGGGGTCTACGGTTATGAACGGGCCGATCGTTTCTTTGCGGACCTGGGCGAGGTGGTGGCGCGCAGCGTGTTTGGCCCTGCCGCCCAGCCCCCAGCGGCGAAGGCTCCGTAAGAAGCGCGCCTGCTGTACGGGCGGTTCCACCGAAGCGGGCCACCTCGCCTATCATGTGGCGCGGACAACTCGCAGGGGCTCCTCGGCATCGCCACCATGAAACCATCTGAATCGACTGTCGTGCTCGGCTCGAGATCCCGCTCCTTGGGGCGCGTCCTTGCGTCAAGCCTCATAGTCCTCCTGGGAGCGGCTTCGGTGTCGGTGCCCTTTTCGGGGCTCGTGTCGTGCGCCGGGCCGGGTCTCGAGATCTCGTCCGTGGCCCCGACGGACGATCCGCTGGTGGAGATCGTGAGCGCCGATCCCCGGATCCGCGTGCGCACGGTCTACGCCACGGCGGACAACTTCGTGGGGGAGGTTCTCTATCCCGTGTCCCGCACATTCATCCGGAGCTCCGCGATGGAACGGCTCTCCCGCGTGCAGGATCGACTCGAAGCCCAGGGGCTCGGCTTGCTCGTCTTCGACGCGTACCGGCCATGGTCGGTGACGAAGCGCATGTGGGACGTGGTGGGGGATCCGGACTTCGTTGCGGATCCGTCCAAGGGGTCGCGGCACAACCGGGGCATGGCGGTGGACTGTGCCCTTGTGAATGCGGAAGGCAGGCCGCTCCCCATGCCCACCGCCTTTGACGCGTTTGTGCCGGAAGCCCGTTCCGACGCGGCCCTCGCCGTGCCGGAGCTCGCCAAGAACCGCGACCTCTTGATCGAGGCGATGGCGGCCGAGGGCTTCCGCGTGCTGTCGTCGGAGTGGTGGCACTTCGACGCCGATGGATGGGAGACGAAAGGGCTGCTCAATGTGCCGCTTGAGACGTTGCCGTAGCCATGGACGCCCGTGTCGCGCCCGTGCGACATGGGCGAATCGCGTCCATTGAGATGGACGCAGGTATTCCGCCCATGCGCCACCGCGTCGTAAGGGATGGCAGAAAAGGTGCTTAGGGCGACCCGTGGGGTCGGGACGAGGCCTCCCATCACCCGCAGAGAGGCCGAGGCGGAATGTCCTTCCGGGCTCTCAGCCCTTTCCATGTGGAGGAATCTAGACGCGGCCAGGTG
>OJFX01000486.1_pt1 | contig 14564 bp, 16 predicted proteins | sample 1594171 | NCBI WGS metagenome assembly OJFX01 (sample SAMN05416840, study PRJEB24817) | seawater metagenome | isolation source: Sea water | place: Canada:Atlantic | collected 2013-07
CCCCTGTTACCGCCGTGAAAGGGCGGTGTCCTAGACCACTAGACGAATGGGACGTTGCTTGCCTCGTCGAGGTGGCGCGTATGTTACTCAGACCTTATTGAGCTGTCAAGCACTCTGCCCCACTCGCTTAACTGGCCTGCTTTCAACTACCTACTCCTCAAGCCAGCCCTCAAACCAGCCCTTAACCCAGTCACCGGGGAAAAGCGCTGTTTCGCCCGCACAGCAAAGGTGCACGCTGACAGTGCTCTTAGCGAAATTTAGGCGTCATTAAGGTGCAAACACTTAATCAACTTAGTGGCCTACCTTTCGGGCTCAACCTACAAAATCGTTAAAAATCTTTTATTTATAATAAAATCGATTTTTATGGCACACCCCTTGCTACCTCATTGTGTTCCTTTGCCAACCTGCTTCCCAATCAACGAGGTGTGCTATGTCCTTATCCCGTCGAAAGTTTCTCACTACGGCTGCGGTTTCCTCCACCGCTGGTTTAGTCTTAGGTGCGCCGTCTATCGCTCGCGCCCAATCAGCAGAAAGCTTTAACTGGCGCATGACCAATGCCTACAGCCCCGGTTCGCCCTTTTACGTGGAAGGCCCAGGCAGCCCTACGGATGTAATCGCCAAGATCAACGCCATGTCCGGTGGCCGCCTCAATATTCAGCACTTCTCTTCCGGTGAGCTGATTCCTGCCTTTGAAGGCTTTGAAGCCGTTCAAAGCGGCACCATCGAAATGAATGCGGCCAATAGTTATTTCTGGTCCGGCACCACCTTTGCGGCCCAATACTTTACGACCGTTCCGTTTGGCATGAGCTTTATGGGCCATATGGCGTGGCTTTATCACGGCGGCGGTTTGGAGCTTTGGCACGAAGTGTATGAGCCCTATGGCATGGTCGCCTTCCCGCTGAACAATACCGGCGTACAAATGACCGGCTGGTTCCGCGAACCGATCGAGGATATTAGCCAGCTCAACGGTCTACGCATGCGCGTTCCCGGCTTGGCGGGCCAGGTGTACTCCTCGCTAGGTGTCGATGCCCGCGTGCTGCCCGGTGGCGAAATTTTCCCCGCGTTGGAACGGGGTGTGATCGATGCAGCTGAATTCGTTGGCCCCTTCCAAGACCGCCGCATGGGGCTGCACAACGCCGCCAAGTTTTACCACACCACCGGCTGGCACGAACCCTCCACCACCGGCGAGCTGCTGATCTCGAAAACGCACTGGGATAGCTTGCCAGAAGACCTGCAAATGATCGTCAAAACGGCCTGTATGGCGGCCTGCTTGGAGAGCGTCACCTGGTCCGAAGCGGTGAACGGCGAAGCCATGACTGATCTGGTCGAAAACGAGGGCGTGACGGCCAGCATGTTGCCCACTCCCGTTGTCGATGCGCTGCGTGAAGCAACCCAAGACACGCTGGCCACAGAGGCCAATGCCGACCCGCTGGTTCGCAAAGTCCACGATAGCTACATGGCATTCAAAGCCAACCACGACCGCTGGGCAGGCGCCAGTGAACGTGCCTGGTTAAACGACATTATCGGAGTCTGATATGCGCACCGTGGCATTTTTTGTCCACGGCGTTGAGGCGGTGGTTCGGCTATTTGGCTGGATCGCCGCCTGGACCTGCGTGGCATTAGTCGGGCTTGTCGCTGGCGATGTGTTGATGCGCTACGCGTTTAGCATTGGCTCGGTATGGCTGCAGGAGTTGCAGTGGCACTTGATCTCGCCGATTGCCCTGTTTGGCATGTCTTATTTGCTGCTGATGGGCGAGCAGGTACGCGTCGACGTCTTTTATGAGCGTTTCCCGGCGGGGCTGCAACGGGTGATCGAGGTGATCGGCGGGCTGTTGCTGCTGGTGATGGGCCTGTACATCGCCTGGCTGACGCTGCCCTGGATAGCGCAGTCGTACGCGCGTGGTGAAGCGTCGCCAAACCCAGGCGGCATGCCTCTTCGCTGGTTGCTTAAATCACTAATCCCATTTGGCTTTGTCCTTCTCGCGCTGCAAGGGTTGGCCCACGCGCTGCGTCAGGTGTTTGCCCTACCCACACGAGGTGAATAACGCATGTCTCCTAATGAGTGGCTAGCGATCGGTATGATCGTGGCTTTTTTTGTGTTTCTGCTGATCGGCATTCCGGTGGGCATTAGTATCGCGGCAACGGCCTTTTTCTTTGGTTATATCGGCTTTGGCCCGATGCTGTTTAACCTGCTGCCATCGCGAATCTATGGGGTGGTCACCAACTACACCTTTATGGCCATACCGCTGTTTGTGTTTATGGGGGTGATGCTGGAGAAATCGAAGCTGGCCGAAGAACTGATCGATGTGATTGGCCACCTGTTTGGCGGCTTATCGGGCGGCATGGGAGTGGCGATTATTTTAGTCGGCGTTTTATTGGGCGCCGCCACCGGCATTGTCGGCGCCACCATCGTGACGCTGGGCCTTCTCACGCTGCCAACACTACTGCGTCGTGGCTACCCTAAAACGCTGGCCACCGGGATGATCTGCGCGTCCGGCACCTTGGGGCAAATTATTCCGCCTAGCCTGGTACTCATTCTACTGGCAGAAATACTCGGCGAGTCCGTCGGCACGATGTTTGCAGCCGCCATGGTGCCGGGGCTAACACTCGCGGCGGTGTATATCATTGCCATTTTGGTCATCGCCAAACTCTACCCTCACCTGATGCCCCCATCCCCATTGAGGAGCGTAAAGCGATGGGGCGACGCCAACTGCTGATGAAGGTGATCACCGTGGTGGGCCCGCCGGTGGGCTTGGTATTTGCTGTGCTGGGTTCGATTATTGGCGGCATTGCGGCCCCTACCGAGGCCGCCGCAATGGGCGCACTGGGGGCGCTGGTGTTTGTCGCCTGCTCGGGGCGGTTAACCTTCACACTACTCAAGGAGGTCGCCAAGGCCACGCTAGTGATTTCGGCGATGGTGTTCTTTATCTTGATCAGTGCGCAGGTATTTGGGCTGGCGTTTCGTGGCCTGGGTGGCGAGCACCTTGTCGCCCGGATGTTTGATTGGGTGCCAGGCGGTGAATTCGGCGCGCTGCTATTTATGCTATTGCTGATGTTCGTGCTGGGCTTCTTCCTTGAGTGGATTGAGATCAGCTATATTGCCCTGCCGCTATTTTTACCGTTCTTCGTTCAGATGGGCGTCGATATGGTATGGCTGGGCATTCTGGTGGGGTTGGTACTGCAAACCTCGTTTCTTACCCCGCCCTTTGGCTGGTCACTGTTTTTCCTCAAAGGCGTGGCACCCAAAGAGGTCACCACGCTGGATATCTACAAAGGCGCCCTGCCCTTTATCGGGCTGCAGTTTTTAGCCGTTGCGCTGGTGTTTATTTTTCCCAGCATCGCCACTTGGCTGCCGAACGCCATTGGCTGGTAACCATGATCAATAACAAAGGAATTTAAGATGCTTCACACCCAACGTAGTTACGGCGGCAGCTGCGTCGCCCCACATCATCTGGCGGCCAGCGCCGGGCGAGATGTGTTGAAACAGGGCGGCAACGCGGTGGAAGCCATGGTGGCAGCCGCCGCGGCCATTGCGGTGGTTTATCCGCATATGAACGCCCTGGGTGGCGACGGTTTTTGGTTGATTCATGAGCCCGGCAAAGCCCCCGTTGCCATTGATGCCTGCGGCCCGGCAGCGGGACTCGCCAATGCAGATTTCTACGCCGGTGAGACACACATTCCCGAGCGCGGCCCCAAAGCCGCGCTGACCATGGCGGGCACGATTGGCGGCTGGCATGAAGCGCTGAACGTGGCGTCGAGCTGGGGAAAGCAGTTGCCTCTAACCACTCTACTGGCCGACGCCATTCATCATGCTGAAGCGGGCATTTCGGTCACGCAAAGCCAGGAGGCCCTCACTGCCAAACACGTTGAGCGCCTGTCTCAAAGCCCTGGCTTTAGTGATTCCCTGCTGCTTAACGGCCAGGTACCCCAGGAGGGTGAGCGGCTGCGTCAGCCACGTTTAGCGGCCACCCTCAAGCGCTTGGCGGAAGCCGGATTAGATGATTTCTATCGCGGCGAGCTGGCCGCCAGTATGGCGCGGGATTTAGAGGCCGTCGGCAGTCCGCTGCGCCTGGCAGACTTTCATGCTTATCGCGCCCAACGGGTCACACCGCTGGAAGTCACCCTCCAGGATGCCACGCTCTACAATCTGCCAGCGCCGACCCAAGGCATGGCGTCGTTAATGATTTTGGCCATTTACGAGCGCTTGAAAGCCGCCGAGCCCAACGGTTTTGATCACCTGCACGGGCTGATTGAGGCGACCAAGCGCGCCTTTATCCTACGTGACCAAAATGTGACTGATCCGGGCCGTGTACCCACACCGCTGCAGGCGTTACTCAGCGAGGAAAGTATTGGTCGAGAAGCGGCTCAAATTGACCCACAACGCGCTCTGCCCTGGCCACACGAGCCAGCCCCTGGCGACACCATTTGGATGGGCACCGTTGATAGCGAAGGGCGCGCGGTGAGTTTTATCCAGAGTATTTATTGGGAGTTCGGCAGTGGCGTGGTGCTGCCGGAAAGCGGCGTACTGTGGCAGAACCGCGGCATCAGTTTCTCGCTCAACCCCGACGACCTGCGCGGCTTAGCCCCTGGCCGCAAACCTTTCCATACGCTCAACCCGGCGCTAGCTAACTTCAATGACGGTCGTACCATGGTTTACGGCACCATGGGCGGTGAAGGCCAGCCGCAAACCCAGGCGGCGGTATTTTCGCGCTATGCGCTGCACGGCATGCCGCTTCAGCAGGCGGTCACCGCGCCGCGCTGGTTGCTCGGGCGCACTTGGGGGGGAACCAGCACCAACCTTAAACTCGAAGCACGTTTTGACGATGCCTTGGTGACGGCCCTAGCTACCGCCGGACACGATGTGGAAGTCTTGCCAGAGGCGTTTAGCGACACCATGGGCCATGCGGGCGGCATCGTACGTCACCCGGACGGCCTGATCGAGAGCGCCCACGACCCACGCAGTAACGGCGGCGCGGCCAGCGTCTAGGTAAACACTCGGGGATTGCTACTGGCTGAACTTGAGCAGGCGGCTCGCTGTCACTCATGAGAGTGTTAAGCTAGCCTGCTTAATAAGCCTCTGAAGAGTGGCCAACCAGCGGGAAGGAGAACCCCATGGCGAAAATAGAGAAATCCCCCGAAGAATGGCAGCAGCAGCTAACGCCCGAGCAGTATCGGGTAGCACGTGAGAAAGGCACTGAACGCCCTTTCACCGGGGATTATCAGGTGAAAGACACCCAGGGCATTTACCACTGCGTCTGCTGCCATGCGCCGCTGTTTGAGAATGAGCACAAGTTTGACGCTGGCTGCGGCTGGCCAAGCTTTGACCGCCCCTTAGGCAGCCGCTGCGTTGAAGAGCATCAAGACTCGACCCACGGCATGCAGCGTACCGAAGTGGTCTGCTCCCACTGCGATGCACACCTGGGCCACGTGTTTCCCGATGGGCCTCCCGATACCACCGGCTTGCGCTACTGCATCAACTCGGTGTCGTTGGAGTTTCACCCCGACGAGTAATCGCCGCTAAATCCTCGCAAGGAAATCCAGCAAGGCGGGCGCCATCTGCTAGAATGGTCGCCCGCTTTTTTGTGCCGCTATTTTGTACTTGTAGGAGAGATACATGCTCGGCTGGTTTCCAGGACATATGAACAAGGCCCGCCGCCAGATTGCGGAGGTGCTGCCAGAGATCGATGTCGTGATCGAGGTCCTCGATGCGCGTCTGCCCTACTCCAGCGCCAACCCGATGCTGGCCGAGCTAACGCGCCACAAGCCGGTGCTGAAAATTCTCTCCCGCGCCGATCTCGCCGACCCAGAGCGAACAGCCGAGTGGGTCGCTTATTTCGATGCCCAAGAGAACATGCGCGCCTTGGCGGTCACTACCACCAATACCCGCGAACTCAAGAAAATCCCCAAGCTGTGTCATGAACTGGCTGGTGCCGTGCGCGCCGACCGGGATGTGCGCGTGATGGTGATGGGCATTCCTAATGTGGGGAAATCCACGCTGATTAATGGCTTAGCCGGGCGAAAAATCGCCAAAACGGGCAACGAGCCTGCGGTCACCAAGCGCCAGCAAAAGGTGCGTATCGATGGGCGCGTGGCGCTTACCGACACCCCTGGCGTGCTGTGGCCAAAAATCGAAGACCAGGCCAGCGCTTATCGCCTTGCTGCCACTGGCGCCATTCGCGATACCGCTATCGAATACACCGATGTGGCGATCGTTACCAGCGCGGAGCTTGCCAAGCGCTACCCCGAAGCGCTTACCGAGCGTTATAAGCTCAAAGCGCTGCCGCCTTACACCGCGCCGGACATCCCCCACGATATTGATGCGGACGGCCCGAAAAAGCCTGATTTTCTCGCTATTGCTGGCTTCGACGGTAACGCCATCTTAAAAGATATAGCTGCCCGCCGTGGCGGCCTGCGCCCCGGCGGCGCGGTAGACCTGCACCGTGGCGCCGAAGTACTGCTTCACGAGCTGCGCGATGGCAAGCTGGGCAGGCTCACCCTTGAAACGCCTAACGATATTCCGCCTCCCCCGGTGCAAAACGACGAAGACAATCAAGGGCTTTCCGACGCATAATGAGCCAAGCACTGCTAAGCCACCCGTTGACTTAGTAAACACCTCACTACGTTGGATACTTTGGGCTTCCCGCTACTTTTGGACAAACACCTCATGGATACCCCGCAGTCGCACGAATCACAGCCGCTAAAGAAATCTCACAAACTGCACAATGTTTGCTACGACATTCGCGGCCCGGTACTCGACCACGCCAAGCGATTGGAAGAGGAAGGTCAGCGGATTCTCAAGCTCAACATTGGCAACCCCGCGCCCTTTGGCTTTGAGGCGCCGGAAGAGATTCTTCAGGATGTGATGCGTAATCTGCCCACGGCCCAGGGCTACTGCGACTCCAAGGGACTCTACTCTGCGCGCAAAGCAATTATGCAGGAGTGCCAACGCAAGCAGATTCCCGGCGTGGGGATTGAAGACATCTTCATCGGCAACGGCGTTTCCGAGCTGATCGTGATGGCCATGCAGGCGCTGCTCAATGACGGCGACGAAGTGCTGATTCCCGCACCGGACTACCCGCTCTGGACCGCCGCCGCTCACCTTTCCGGTGGCCACGCGGTGCACTACCTATGCGACGAGCAGGCCGACTGGACGCCCGACATGGCGGATATTCGTGCCAAGATCACCAGCCACACCCGCGCGATTGTGCTGATCAACCCCAATAACCCGACCGGTGCGGTGTATCCGCCTGCCGTGGTGAAAGAAGTATTGGCGATCGCCAAGCAGCACAACCTGGTGGTGTTCTCTGACGAGATCTACGACAAGATTTTGTATGACGGTGTCGAACACACCGCCACCGGCGCGCTGGCGGACGATGACCAATTGGTCATTACCATGAACGGGCTTTCTAAAAGCTATCGTTGTGCGGGCTTCCGCTCGGGCTGGATGATCATTTCAGGCACCCTGGCCAAGCTAAATGCCCAAGACTATATCCAGGGATTGAACATGCTGGCCTCCATGCGGCTATGTGCCAACGTGCCTGCCCAGCACGCGATTCAAACCGCGTTAGGTGGCTATCAATCGATCAATGATTTAATCCTACCCGGCGGTCGGCTACTGGCCCAGCGTGACATCACGGTAGAAAAACTGAACTCGATCCCCGGCGTCTCCTGCGTGAAGCCTAAAGGCGCGCTCTACGCGTTTCCACGCCTGGATCCCAAGGTATTCAAGATTAAAGACGACCAGCAGATGGTGCTCGACCTGCTGCTGCAGGAAAAAATATTGCTGGTGCAAGGCACCGCCTTTAACTGGCCAGAACCGGATCATGTGCGCATCGTGACACTGCCCTGGGCCGACCAGCTCGGTGATGCTCTGGATCGCTTTGCCAACTTCCTGTCGCGTTATCGCCAGTGAGCCAAGGCCGATTAAACAAGGCGTCGATTAAAACAGCTATTTGACGCAGCGATGACTTGAAACTGCCATGAACAGGTCGTATTTAAACGTCATTCTGTGGCCCATTTCACTGGCTGTGTGTGAACCGGTTTCTAAACGTTGAGGGAGAACCTGCACCATGATGCGAATTGTGCTGTTTTTAGCGACCAATATAGCGGTCTTGTTGGTGGCCAGTATCACCCTGCGCCTGCTCGGTGTAGAGGGCTACCTGCGCGGCCAGGGGATTAACTTCACCAGCCTGCTGATTTTCTGCTTTGTGTTCGGCATGGCGGGCTCGATTGTCTCGCTGTTCATTTCCAAATGGATGGCCAAGCGCAGTACCGGCACGGTGATCATCGAAACGCCTTCCAACGCCACCGAGCAGTGGCTGCTGGACACCGTGGCAGAGCTTTCCCGTGACGCTGGTATCAAAACGCCCGAGGTGGGCATTTTCCCCGCCCAGCAGTCCAACGCCTTTGCTACGGGCTGGAATAAAAACGATGCACTAGTGGCCGTTTCGGCAGGCTTGATGAATCGCATGCGTCCGGAAGAGGTGCGCGCAGTACTGGCCCACGAAATTGGCCACGTTGCTAACGGTGACATGGTCACCCTGGCGCTGATCCAAGGCGTGGTGAATACCTTCGTGATGTTCTTTGCCCGCGTAGTGGCGCATTTGGTCGATAACTTCCTGCGCAGCCGTAGCGATGGCGAAGGCGGGCTCGGCTTTATGGGTTACTTCGCGGTGGTCATGGTCGCGGAGATTGTGTTCGGTATTTTGGCCTCGGCCATCGTGGCTTGGTTCTCACGCTACCGCGAATACCGCGCCGACGAAGCGGGCGCGCGCTTGGCAGGCACCAACGCCATGGTCAGTGCGCTGGCACGCTTGAAAACCGAAACGGAAATGCCCGATCAAATGCCGGACACGCTGCGCGCCATGGCTATCACCAAAGGCCAAACGCGCTCGCTGGTAGAAAAACTATTTGCCAGCCACCCGCCGCTGGATGAGCGTATTCGTGCGCTGAAAGAAGCCGCTTATCGTCAGTAATATTGGCCAGCAGTTCTAAACATTTAAGGCCCGCTTCTGCGGGCCTTATTGTTTACCAAAGTACAATGTCACTTTACTCAGTAGGTCACTTCGCTCAGTGAAGTTGCTCAAAGACTTCCGGGTGTTGCTCAGCAATACGCAAAAGGGCAACCGCCGGGCCCTGCGGCTCTCTTCGGCCTTGCTCCCAGTCTTGGAGAGTACGTATGCTCACTCCCATAAGACCTGCAAAAGCTGATTGTGTCAGTTTCAGTTTTAGCCGAATCATTTTTGGCGGTGAGGGCTCTGCTAACTGATTCGTTCGCAGAGCGACGTTGCCTTTCTTGAACTGCTTAATCTCATCAATACCGTCGAGAATCTCTGCCCCAAGGTTTCTATCAACCATTTTTGATGGCCTCCGCGATCTGCTTGAGCGTATGCCCAGAAATACTGGCGCGCTCCGATTTGCTGTACAGCGTAAGCATCCATATTTCGTGGTCAGACTTCTTCCAGTAGTAGATAGCTCTGATACCACCGCTCTTTCCAGAGCCTGCCGATGCCCAACGTACCTTACGCACACCACCCGAACCTTTTATGAGGTCGCCCGCGTCAGGCTTCTGCAACAGATATGTTTGCAAGCCACGGTATTCCTCATCCGTAAGGTAGCTCGGCAATAGCTTGGTGAAGGTAGACGTTTCGATGAATAACATCACTTAACTATACGGCTTTGCCGTACAAATATCAAGATTTGGTCTGTGAGCAGCTATCTCTAGCGCGCTAGTAGATTAGGGCGCAGCGAGCCATTTATCAGTAGCCGCCTATTGGTTAGTGCTTGTTCTCATGGAAGCGGCTATTGACGCTAAATCCCGCCCCACGCAATAAGCCTTCCAGCGCTACCGCCTCCCCTGACAACTGCACGTTGAGCGTGGCGAATTCGCGCCGCAGCGGGTAGTTGGCGCGGCAGTCATCAAAGCCTTTGTGCATGCCGTGATGCTGTGTTTGGCGCTGGAGAGCGTCGTGGTCGCGGCGTACGTCGTACACCGCTCTCATGCAGAGCCTTAGCGCATCTTCAGGAGGCAGCGCCTGTTGCAAATGCAGCGATGCCAGCGCGGGCGGGGGGCAAATATCGGCGAACGTCGATTCACTGGGCTGGCCGCAGTGGCGCGCTAGCGCCTGCTGAATCATCCAGGTGCCGCGTAGCTTGCCGTCCAGGCTGTGTCCGGCAATATGCGGCGTTGCCAGGGAGACAAGGTCGCGTAAACCAGCGTCAATGGACGGCTCCGCCTCCCAGACATCCAACACCGCCGTTATGTCCCCTTTACCCGATAACCGACTGCGCAGCGCCAAATCATCCACGCAGTCGCCCCGCCCAGCATTGAGCAACACACTGCCCGGCGCCAGTTCATCAATGCGCTGGGCGTTGAGCAGTTGATACGTGGCGTGCGCCCCCTCACGGGTAAGCGGTGTATGCAGGCAGAGCACGTCACAGCGCTCGATCAGGGCATCTAACGAGTGAAAGCCTGCCTGGCCCTCCTCGTCGGCTCTGGGCGGGTCACAGGCCAGCGTTGCCACGCCCATGGCCTTCAGCCTCGCCTGTAGCCGACGGCCAACGTTGCCCACCCCGACGATCCCCACGGTCCGCTCGCTAAGTAACCAACCATCGCGCTCCGCCAGGGTTAGCAGGCTGCTCAGCACATAATCCACCACCGCTTCGGCGTTGCAGCCTGGCGCGCTGGCGAAGGCGATATCGCGCTGTGCCAGCGCCGCCTGATCGATATGGTCGGTGCCAATGGTGCAGGTGCCGATAAAGCGAACGGGGCTATCGACAAGCAGCTTATCGTTGACCTGGGTAATCGAGCGCACGATGAGCGCGTCGGCGTCGTGCAGATGAGCCGCGCTGATTTCCCGGCCCGGCACGCGGGTTAACGTTCCGAAAGTACCAAAGCAGGCATCGGCAGCGGGGATATTGGCATCAATGACAAGTTTCATAGGCGTTTGGGTATCCGGGCTTTACAATACCGCCCGCGACGGCTTGATGGGCAGGCGTGTTTAAAGGCTATCTTTTAAAGGCTATTTTTTAAAAGCTAAGTAAGGAGAGTGTTGTGATCGTACGCTGGGAAACCAATCATGACTATGTGTTGGTTCATATTCACCAGGATATGTTTGGTGACTGGATTTTCAGCCGCGCCTGGGGCCAAATCGGCACCCAATTTGGCGGCCTGAAACATCAGCTGGCCGATACGCTGGAGCAGGCCCAGATGTGGCTTGAGGACGAAACCACCATCCAGACCTCGCGGGGTTTTCGCAAGGTGCTGGACGTGGCCGATCATACTCCCGAAGGCCAGGAGGCCATGCGCCAACTATCACTACTGGATGCACTCTAAGGCCGCGCAGGTTTAGCCCAGAAAGCGCCGCCCGTCACGCTCATGCGCCCCTTTGGGGGCGGAGGTATCGGGTGGTGTGGTAAACGCGGCCAGGGCCGCTTCATCCAGCCAGCCGCGTTCACGCAACCAATCGCTTAAGCGCGCTAGTTCAAAACCACGATCCAACTCATTGCCATCGCTATCCACCAGCACCGGTATCCGCACGCCGTAGCGTTCGACCAGCGCATCGTCATCACTGATTTCGATATGGTGCAGCCACACTTTCTGATTGGCGAGTGTCGCCACCAGCCCTTCCAATTGCGTGCATAGGTGGCAACCCAGCGTGGTGTAAAGCGATAGCTGAATCATGCAAAGACTCTTTTCATGCGATGGCTCTCTTACGCCGCTTTATGGCGCAGTATAAACACATGGTGAAGATTCGTACGCCGCTGGAAATCTGGGTCAAAGCTGCGCCCGGTGATGTCCTCGACCGCATACTGCTGGTAAAGCGCTTCATCGAGTTTAAAACGCCGTTGGTTATTCGAAAACACTAAGGTGCCACCCGGTGCCAAGCGCGCCATGGCGAGGTCCACTAGCCGCGGATGGTCACGCTGAACGTCGAGGGTATCGCGCATTTTCTTCGAGTTGGAAAATGTCGGCGGATCCATAAAGATCAGGTCGAACTCGGCGTTAGCCGTTTCCAGCCAGCGGAAACAGTCGTCGCGCACCACACGGTGCAGGCGCGTATCGAGTTTATTCAGTGCAAAGTTGTCCTTGGCCCACTCCAGGTAGGTGTTGGACATATCCACACTCACGCTATCACTGGCGCCACCCAAGGCCGCCTGTACGGTCGCCGTGGCGGTATAACAGAACAGGTTTAAAAAGCGCTTACCGCTGGCCATTTCGCCCAGCATGCGCCGAACCGGTCGGTGGTCAAGAAACAGTCCCGTATCCAGGTAGTCGCGCAGGTTGACCCATAGCCGTGCTGCGCCCTCCTGCACCTCAAAGCGTTCACCGCTGGCGGCTCGCTTCTGGTACTGGGCGCTACCGGTTTGGCGTTCGCGGCGTTTGATATAGATCTTACTGGCATCAACGTTAAGCGCTTCGGGCATGACTTCCAGCGCGTCGTATAAACGCTTTTGCGCTTGGGCCGGGTTGATCGAACTGGGCGCCGCGTACTCTTGCACGTGCACGCGATCACCGTAACGATCCACCGCCAAAGCGTACTCGGGCATATCGGCATCATAAACGCGATAGCTGGTTTCACCACTCTGCTTCAACCATTTCTTCAAGCGCTTCTGATTTTTAATCAGTCGATTAGCAAACATCTGCGCATTGTCGGAGCCTTTTGAGCCTGACGCTGGGAGCGTTTCTTTTTGATCAGCCGTGGTCGGCTCAGCGCCACTTTCAACGCTGGCCGAGGCCTCCACGCTAGCCACCGGCGAGTGCTCTGCGCCGATCTCCATCAGCAGTAGCTTGGCTTCTAAGGCACCGTTTTTAAGCGCGTACTGCTTGTGCGCACGCATTCCCAGCCGGTGGCCGAGATCCGGATTGCCGGTAAACACGGCCAGCGTCCAACCGGGGAATAGCGTTTTGGCTTTTTCACCCAGTTGGGCATACAAACGCACCAGCTCGGGCAGTTCACCCAAACGCTCGCCATAGGGGGGATTAGTGATCAGCAGGCCGCTCTCAGCCGTGAGGGCGTCCGGCCGAGTGAGCTGCCCCAGGCTTTGGCCGTGCAGGCTAATCAAGGCTGGGATGCCCGCGCGCATGGCATTGGATTTCGCTGCCGTTAGGGCCGCTGGGCTTTGATCGAAGCCTAGCAGTTGGGCTTTGCAGCGCTTGCGTCCGATGGAGGCGCGCGCGTCGGCTTCGCGCTTCTGCTCCTGCCAAACGAGATCATCGTGGCCTGCCCAGCCGTGAAAGCCGAACCGCTCGCGATTTAAATTGGGCGCCTGGTCAGCGGCCATCATGGCGGCTTCGATCAGCAGGGTGCCCGCACCACACAGCGGATCTATCAACGGTTCACCGGCCTTGAGGCGCTCGGGCCAGCCTGCGCGCACCAGCAACGCGGCGGCCAGGTTCTCTTTTAGCGGTGCGTGGCCCACGTCGCGCCGATAACCCCGGCGGTGCAGACTCTCACCAGAAAGATCCAACCCAATGGTCAGGTTCATCCGGTGCAGGTGGGCGTAGACGCGCAGATGGGGCGTCTTGGTATTCACATTGGGGCGCTCCTGCCCGGCCAGCTGCAGCGCATCGACAATGCCGTCTTTGACCGTTTGCGCACCAAAACGGGTGTGGCGAATGTGTTCACTGCGGCCGTGGAAATCGACCGCCAGCGTTTTGCCCGGCGCCAAGTGCTGCGTCCAGGCAATTCGAGCAACCACATCGCGCACCTGCTCGGCGGTATCGATCATCGATTCGCGCACCAGGGTCAAAATGACTCGGTTGGCTAACCGGGACCACAGGCAGACACGGTAGGCAATGGCTTGGCTTGCAGTGAAATAGACGCCCGCCACGGTGGTTTTACCCGGCGTGGCGCCCAGTGCTATGAGTTCATCGTGCAGCAGGCCTTCAATGCCTTTGGGGCAGGTGGCGAGCAAATTCAGAGGGGCGTTTTGGTTCGACTCGGTCATGGTAATAGCGGCGCTTAAAAGCGCGACATTCCTGTATATAACAAATGAATTTACGTTTTATGACAATTTGGTAGTCGACAGATGACCCCATCATGGTCTAACAATAAGAGAGTAGCTACTGAAAAACGCATGCGTTGCTTGTCAGGGTCAGTCCAAGACTCGACCTATGGCTTGTTAGTGTTCTTTGCTAGAGATGACCGCTCGGCTCGTTCAGCCCGTGAGCGCCTGACGTCTGGGTTGAAGCGGCATCTCGCTCTTGAAGCAAGCTCTCGGAACAGCGGCTGTTGATAACATATGTTAATAACACCCTGTTTCTTATCAAAGGCTTTCGTGAAAAGAGGTTAGCCAATGAAACGGCAAAAACGTGATCGCTTCCAGCGGGCTTATGTCCACGGCTACAAAGCGGGTTTATCGGGTCGTTCTCGTGACGACTGCCCGAGTCAAGATATCAATTTACGCGAATACTGGATGAGCGGTTGGCGTGAAGGTCGCGGCGACCAATGGGACGGGATGACCGGCATTTCCGGTATCCATAAAAACCCCATGGTCATGACGTAACGTCTTATACCTTCTGATGTTTACTTATCCCTTCTGATGACACAAGGAAGGGTAAC
>OJFX01000490.1_pt1 | contig 14528 bp, 9 predicted proteins | sample 1594171 | NCBI WGS metagenome assembly OJFX01 (sample SAMN05416840, study PRJEB24817) | seawater metagenome | isolation source: Sea water | place: Canada:Atlantic | collected 2013-07
TATCGTCGGCAGCGTCAGATGTGTATAAGAGACAGACGTTCCACCGAGCGTTCCGAGGTCATGCTTCGCCCCTTGCCCAGCCGCGGAAGCCATGCACAACGCCGCCGCAGCCAGGCTCACCCAAGCGGACCTCGGAAGGCATGGAACGAGCACCCAACGGATCAACTTCATCCGTCCAGTCTAATCGGATCTTCTCCATTCGCAGTACGTCCATGCACGCAGGTCCCAGGGGCACTCGGCGTAGGAGAGACGCCTCACCAGCCATTCGACCGGTCTACTGGAATTCCAGTTTGAGACCGTTGGTAAAGTTGGACGTCGCCGTGGGGTTGGTATCGCGGAACCACGCCTGGGCGTAGCGGGTGTCCCCTGGAACGAGCGCCGCTGGGCCGAATGGCCTCGGAACACGGGTGAGGTCCAGGGTCACCTGGGCGGCGCCATCAGACCCCGTCAAGAAGACCGCACCGGGAACCTGGAGGAGGCGGCCGATGGCGCCGCCCAGACACAGGTCCCCTTGGCTGCCACCTGGGTTCGCCACAAAGCCCTCGCCGTCTGCGATCAGGAAAAAGCCGAAGGTTGATGCGGGCAAGCGCTCGACGCGGAGCTGCACGTCGTTGCTGGCAACGGAAGGTGAACCCGACGCGCTGATCGCGCCGGAGATTCCGCCGGAATGGACTTCAGCGGGGCCGCAGTAGCCCGTTCCGAATCGATCCGTGTTGCGGTTGACGACGATCGCGCCGTTCGACGCCCTCTTGAGGATGTCCAAGTCGAGGTCACCGTCGAGATCCGCCACATCCGAGATGAAGGAGTCGGAGCCCGGTAGATCCACGGCGGCCGCGAAGGATCCGCCGCCGAGGTTCAGTTGCCACCTCGCTGGAGCCCCAGGCGTGCTCACGAACACATCGGGCAGCCCGTCGAGGTTGACGTCGCGCAGCAGTACGGTGCGTCCCTGCTGCGGATCCAGCATGACGCCAGGCGCAAAAGCGCCGACGCCTGTATTCGTGAAGAGGACGGTCTCCAAAAGGCCCACAGCTACGACGTCGATATCGCCGTCACCGTCGACGTCTCCGAGGTCGAAGGCGTAGAAGCTCGATCCGGGAAGAGAGACCGGAGCCTGCTGTCCACCGGTACCTGTCCCACGATTCCTACGCCAGAGAACAGATCCGGTGGTGAACTCGAGGTAGACGAAGTCGCCGTCCCCATCACCATCCATGTCGGCAAGCTGGACGGACGCCCCCACCTGGGCGTTAGGAACACTCGGTCCGGCCGTGAATCCCAAAGGTCCATTCTCGACCCACGAGTGGATGAGGTCGGAGGAGAATCCCTCGCGGTGCGAAAGGAAGATATCGAGGTCGCCGTCGCCCTCCATATCCCCATAGGTGGTGACCGCGCCGCTGTCGGCCAGGGCCCCATAGATCTGCGTCGAGTCCGCGAAGGTGCCTTGACCGAGGTTCTCCGCCCAACGGACATTCGCGTAGATGGCGTCGTACGAGCCTCCGGCACTCACCAGGTCAAGATCGCCGTCTTGATCGATGTCGATCGCGTCCACTTGCCCGGCGGTATTGATCGCCAGTGTCTGACTCAGGCCTCCAAACACGCCGCCTTGATTGTCGATCCAACCGAACAAGCCGTCGTCGTTCGTGCTGAGGGCGAGAATGAGCTCGGCATCTCCATCTCCATCGAGATCGGCGGCCTTGACGTCCCGTGCGCCGGCGATGTCGATGGAGAACTGCACTCCATCCCCGAGCGTCGTTCCGTCGTTGACATGCAGGGTCCGCTTCTGCGCCCCGGTGGCCACCACATCCGGGTCGCCGTCATCATCGGCATCGAGGATCAAGAATGTATTGGGTCCGAAGCCATTGGGGTGCGTCCCCAGGAGCTCTCGGGGACCAAACGCACCGCCCGTATTCGGATACAGGAAATAATCGTCGGTCGTGGTGGTGGACGCTCCGAAGGTTCGACTGATCAAGCACTCTGTGGCCCCGTCGCCGTTGAGATCGACGACCTCGAGCGTTCGGATTTCCCTCGACCCATGGAAGCCGTAGCGAGCTGCTCCGAACGCTCCGCCCCCGAGACCTGGAGCCCAGTCCAAGGATCCGTTGAATCGATGGGTGGCGAGGAGGTCCAGCACACCGTCCGAGTCCATATCTGCCATCCTCAAGTGGTAGGGCCTCGTGAACGTCGTCGTGAGCACCGTGCCCGCGCCCAGGCCCGCTCCCGCGATGTTCTCGTGCAGGATGATGGCCGGAGCGGTCTCGTCTGCTGCAAGGAGATCGTCATCCCCGTCGCCGTCCACATCGGCAACGATCATGTCCGTGTACCGGCCTTGGGCAGTGGACAGGAGTTGCGGCTGAGCGAACGCGACCCCAAGTCCGCTCACGCTCACGTTCTCGACCCAAGCAAGGCGCGACCCCGTCCCGGAAACGAAGATCTGCATCGCGTAGTCATCGTCCCCATCCCCGTCAAAGTCCCCCGCCTCTACTCGGGTTACGGAGAAGGGCCCCGTAAGGATGGGTCGATGGGCTCCAAAGACGCCGTTGCCGAGGTTCTCCACCCAGGAGAGTGCCTGCACGTGACCTTCGCCCACGACGAGGTCGAGGTCCCCGTCGAGGTCGACGTCCCCGGCCACCATGGCGCTGACCGCTCCTTGTGTCGAAAGCGGCGACTGTTGGATGAACCCGAAGTTTGGATCGTTGCGAATCCAACTGATAGGTCCCGTACTTCCGCCCGCTGTCAGAATGTCGACCCGCCCGTCGCCATCCACGTCCATTGGGATCGAACGCAGGGCCACAGGCGGAGGCTCGATGAGGACATCCTCGGCGGCGAATGATTGGCCCAGAACCGGTGTGGCGAGGGCGACGAGCAGCGAGACACGAGTCGGTCCGATGTGAGTTTTCATGGTTTCCTCAGGCGGTGCGAGCGCGCGTCGAGCGACGGGAATGGTCGCAGCGGCGCGGCGGAGAACGTGACAACACAGGCACTCCCACGGTAGCCCAGATGCGCCACAGCGCCAGAGCCGCCCGCCCGAATCAGCCTTGGGCCCCGTTCTGCCCCCCCCTACACCTGCCCAGGTTGAGGCGTTGGGGCGTAGTTCGCCGTCAGGGAACGAGCGCGATCTCTAGGGCATCGCTGGTGCCGAGTATGGAGCCCAGGGGGCCTGTGTCGCGGAAGAAGGCTTGTGCGTGGAGGGAGCTGCCGGCGGAAGCCGCGGCGGCGTAGGGCGCGCCGAAATCGAGGGGCAGCGTGAGGGAGCCGGTGGAGTCGGTGAGGCCAGGCGGAAGGATTCGTTCGAGGGTGCCGCCGATGCAGAGGGCACCCGAGCCGACGGTGCCGAGCTGCTTCTCGGTGCCGAGGGCAAAGAGGGCAAAGGAGGCAGGGGGCGCATCCGATAGGTGGAGCTGAAGCGCGTTGGCGGACAGGCTTGAGCTGCCGGAGGCGCGGCACAGGGCGGGGAGCCCGGAGGCCCCGGCGAACGATGTGCAGTAGGGCATTCCGACCTGCGCGCTGCAGACCTCGTCAAGGCGCGCGAAGTTGCCGGCAGTGACCCCGGCTAGCACGCTAAAGCTCCCGGCGATGTAAAGCGCGCGGCCCCTTCCAAGGTCGGCGGATAGGCCCTCGCTCGGGTTGAAGAAGGTCGCCTGGTTCTGCATAGCGCCGGGGGCCAGCGTCCAAGACGTCCCGTCCCACATGCCCAGGTCGAAGCTCGCGCCGGAAGGGGTTTCGAACTCGCCGTACACAAAGATCCTCTCGCCGGCCCCATCGGGATCATGGGCAACCATGTTGAAGGTCGTGCCTACGAGTCGGATCGGATCAGCCGCACCTCCGGTGACGGGGGCCCATTCGGTTCCATCGAACGAGGCGAGCCCGGGTGAGGGGAGTCCGTTCACTCGATCGAAGTAGCCAGACGCAAAAAGGCGGCGCTCGCCGCCGACCTCGGCCGAGGTCAGCTCCCGGACGACGGGAGCCGAGCTCGAGGTGGAAGAGTTCTCCAGTGACCCCGGTAGGGCGTGCCATTGGCTTCCGTCCCAGCGCGCGACGTTGAGCGCGGCAGTACCACCGATATTCGAGAAGTTGCCCCCTGCGTAGAGGTCGGCCCCCTGCCCGTCATCCCAGCCCTCGATGGTGTAAATCGCGTCGAAGAACGAGGCGTTCGTCAATCCGCCCCCAACGCTCGCGAAGGACGTTCCATCCAAGCGCGCGATGCCGTTGGTTCCGGCCTGGTTGAAGCCGGCAAAGTTGCCGCCGAGGTAGAGCTCTGGGCCACTGCCAAGATCGATCGAGGTCAGAGCATGGACCGTCTCGTCATAAGAGAGACCGGACCCCAGGTACTCCCAAGTGGTGCCGTCGAAGCGCACCACTGGGGCACCGGAGCTAAACCCGACCCCCGACGATGTGATGTAAAGGTCGCCTCGATGGGAAACGACGCCGTCGCCCCTGATCTGGTCGGGGCCTGGCGGATCCGGTTGGCGGATGAACGCGCTCCCATCGTAGCGATAGAAGTAGCGAGATCCGAAGTTGGCCGCGACCAGCGCCATCTCCGGCCCGTTGCCGAAGTTGTGCAGCCCCATGGCCAGGATGCTGAAGGGGGCGCCTCCGCCCCGGCCCGGGAGCTCCCATGCGGTTCCATTCCACGCCGCGAGCGAGGAATCGTCCACAACGCCGTGGCGCCCCCCCGCCCAGATCAGGTCACCGCTCGCCCCGGGAAACCATTGAAGAGACGTCGACCAGGGAAGCGCGCCGGGCAGCACAACGGGTGGCTGGAGCGTGCCGTCCAGCTCGATGAGCGTGTCGTCGACCAAGGCCCAAACCGGATCGGCGGGGCCTGTAGCGGTCTGGACGGTGAACCCCCAGACGGATTCCGTGACCGGGAGCCCCACCCAGCTTCCCGCACCTTCGAAGAGCCAGGTGGACGGACCGTTCGCGGTTTGGACCGGTGAGCTCATCCCGACGTGGAGTACGTTGCTTCCGCCGCGGCGCGCTGAAGCCAGGGAGAGAACCGACAGGTTCCCCGCTGAACCGGGGGGGAGTCCCCCTGGCGGCCCCGCGGGCGCGAGTGTCGTGCCGTCCCAGGTCGCCAGGAGACGCGCCCCTGATCCACCGAGGTCGTCGAAGCGGCCGCCGATGTAGAGGCGTTCGCCGCTCCCGTCGTCATGGACCGCAAATGCCCCGACGCTGCGGGCCCCGGGGTCGCCGAGGGATCCCTCGACGTTGCTCCACGCTCCGTCGTAACGAAAGAGCGTCCCGCGCCCGACGCCTGCCACCCGTAGATCGTACCCACCCATAAAGAGGGCCGGACCCGCGCCGTCGTCGAACACCTGAAGCCCATAGATGACCCCATCTTGAACGCCAAGGTCCTGCCACGCGGTGCCGTCCCAGCGGGTCAGCGTGCCGTTGCCCGAGGCGAAGACCACCGGTCCGGACCCATCATCAAGTGTCGCAAGGTGGGTCACCGAATGCTGTGGGCCCGGGCCGAGCGGGCTCCAGGTGGTTCCGTCGAACACGGCGATCCCTTCCGCGACCACGTCGCCGACGTTCGAGAAGTACCCACCCACATAGAGCTTCGGCGTGGGCCCACTCGTGTCCAAGTGCAAGGCCTCAACCGACCCACCGAGGCCGCTGGGGGCGAACGCCCGCGACCACTCCAAGCACTGCGCGTCAGCCCTTGGGCTCCAACTGAGGAAGAGCGCCACAGCGACCGAACGGAGCAGTGAGCGGAGCGAGGAGCGGCAAATGGGGCGCATGATGTTCGATGAGGCCTTCTCCACCGGACAAGGAGCTGGCCGGCTGCCTCCAATAGTAGCGCGAAGCGGCGTTAGTGCATGGCTTGTGAAGGGAAGCCCTCCCCCTACCGAATGGAGATTCAGGACCGCTGCAGAGCTCGCGAGAGAGACCGGCCGAGCCCCATCGTTCGACTGAGGGCCTTGCGGGCAAGCGCCGCTTCTGCCTGTTGTGCGGCGGGGTCCCGTCCTCTCAGTCGCCCGCCGAACCGCCCCCCGCAGCGTCAGAACGCAAGATTGACCGTGCCTCTCGCTTGCCCGGCGGCATTCGGAACAGCAGGCCCAAGACCAATGCGGACTCGATAGCCAGGCGGGAGTCCCTCTGTTGGCCTCCGCGCCCAGCACTTCGACAGAATGTGCAGTTCGCCGCAGCGCCAGGCGATGGCCGTGTTGTCGCGCCTCATTCCACACCCCGCCCAGGTCATCCGCTTACCACGTGGGCTTGAATCCTCCGAGTCTTCAAATCAACGCTACAGTGCGGACTCCCCTCCCGACCTCGCAAACAGAGAAGACATCATGGTTCGCTCATCTCGCTCGCTGGCGCCCCTTTTGGTTGCCGCTCTATGTTCTTCCACGAGTGGGCAGTCACCATTCTCCGAGGCCGCAGAGGTGACCGACACCCTTTCCGGTTGGGCCGATCTCACCGTGGCGGATATGAACGGAGACGGCCTCGGTGACCTGATCGTCGCTCCGGGCTACGGCCCCGGCGTAAAAGTCCTGCTCAGCAAGGGAGGTGGACAGTTCGAGCGCTCGTATCGAGCGGCCGAAGACGTCGGCATCGTCCAGCACGTCGAGACCACCGATTGGAATGGCGATGGCCTTCCCGATCTGCTGCTCTCCGTGGAATCGACCCTTGGGACGAACGTCTGGGCAGCGATCAGCTCGACTTCAAGCCAACACCTCGACGCAGAATCGCTTCTGAACGGCGTGGGCCCCGTGCTCACGATGGAAGCGGCCGACGTCAACGGCGACGGAGCCGATGACCTTGTCCTTGCGACTTCGGGTGCATCGGCGCACCTCGGGTGGTACGAACGGCTACCCACAGGACTCAGCTCAACGCTCAACATCATCGTCGCTGAGGAAGTCAGCACGAGCGCGCCAGCGGACCTCGATGGCGATGGATTCCTTGATGTCTACTACCAGCTCCCCCAGGCCCAGGACCCACATTTCCTTCAGGGCATTGGAGGAGGCTCGTTCGGGCTCCTGTTCCGACCCATACCTAGCCCGCCTCCCTCCCGGCACTATTCCATCGGGGACATCGATGGCGATGGCCTGGTGGATGTCATCGATGCGGATGGCGCCAGCGTTCGAATTCACTACGGCACGGGGTCCTTCCATTTCGCCGCTGGCGTGACCGTGGGCACCCCAGTCCTATCCAACGTTCAAGATGCCCGGACGGTGGACGTCGACGGTGACGGCGACCTCGACCTCTACTTATCGAGCCGACAACCTGGGCAGCCCGCCCAAGGCAGCCTGCTTGAGAATGCCAACGGGGCGTTCCTCCACACGCAGGCCGTCTTCCCCGGGCTTTGGGTGCTTCACTCATTCCACGACGTCACCGGAGACGGACACCCCGACGCGCTCGGCGGCGGAATTCAGATTGTGCAAGTGTGTGTGAACGCCACCCCCGGGCAGCCCAGCCGGTTCTTGCATCCTGCGAACGTCGCAGTCCCCTACGGAAACCCGAACCTCATCGGCGCCATCGATATCGACGGCGACGGCGTCACGGACGTTCTGGGGTCCAATAACAATCGGTTCGAGTGGTTCCCAGGCTTCGGCGACCTGACCTTCGGTGCACCGAAGCCTCTATTCGAGTTTCCACCACTGACCACCTTCTACGGGGCCTTCTGTGCGGACCTCAACGGCGACGATAGGCCCGACATCGTGACGCTTTCATCAGGGTTCTCCAGTCAGAGCTTGATCGAGATTCACGACAACCTCGGAAGTGGCCAGTTCGCGGCTCCTCGCCAGGTGAATCCCGGACCCGCCTACGTTCGGGCCTACCCCGTGGACGTGGACGGTGATGGAGACCTCGATCTTCTGGGTTCTGCCACGGGTGGTGCGCCGGCTCCACTGCGGCTCAACCTCAATGACGGCGCTGGCAACTTTGTGCCTGCGACCGCCTTGGGGGACACTCCTAGTTGGGCAGACAGTCTCGTAGGAGCCGACTTTGACCAGGATGGCTTCATCGACATCGCGATAACGTCGGGTGCGCAAGCACTTTGGGCGAAGGGGATCGGCCCGGCTCAGTTTGGACCCTGGCTTCCGCTGGACCAATTCGGCCATCCCACAGATCTGGGTGCCCGAGACATGGATGGAGATGGATGGCTCGATCTACATGCTCGCCGCATCGGTCGACCCGTCTGGTTCCGTCAGTCGTCCCCTGGAGTCTTCGATGCGGCCGCGAGCCTACTAGCGCCTTCGACGACCATGACTCCCAGGGTTCAGTTGATCGAGGACTTCGATTCCGACGGAGTCGCCGACATGCTAATCAGCCAAGACTCCTATTCCATCTTCCCGAGTTTCTACAAGGGCATCGGGCAGCCCGCGTTCGCGGCGCCTGTGAGAGCGTCGGCATTCGAACGGGGCAACGGTGAATTCCAGCTCGCGGATGCCGACGCCGACGGCGACCTCGAGTTGTTCTACCGTAGCTACTATCCTCCTCGAATCGGGCTGCTCATCAACGACACGATTCCCTCCACCGGCGAGACATCATGCGGCCCCGCCGTCGAGAACTCACGTGGTCTCGCTGCCCACTTGAGTGCTTCAGGGTCCGCCGTGGCCTCGGGCCCCTCATTCACTTTGCGGGCGACCAAGCTGCCGCTGAACCGCTTCGGCTTCTTCTTGGGGTCGCGTACCGCCCAGCTTCCCACGAGCGTGCCCAACTCCCAGGGCCGTCTCTGCCTCGGAGGCTCGATCGGCCGCTACATAGGGCCTGGCCAAGTCGTCTCATCGGGCGCGACAGGGTCTTTCCAGATTACGGTGAACCCCACGAGGCTCGTGAATGGCACGGGCGTCAGTGCAGCCATTCAGGGGGAGACTTGGTATTTCCAAGGGTGGGTTCGTGACGTCGATTCCCAAGGCGGCGCCACGAGCAACTTCACCGACGCGCTTGCGATCGAGTTCCATTGATTTGGCGGTTCGATTCCGTAGCCGTTTCCGCAGATCCTCAGCTAGCGCCTATGCCCATCGCTGCCCGCCCTTTCTGACTCGGCGGTTCCCCTCCAATCCGCACCAGTTTGCCCACTGAGTGCCTTCCGAACCAACCGCCCTCTCGTCGGGCACCCAACGGGAACTCACGGCCAATTTGCACATAAGCGTGCGGCCCGGCAAATCCAACCTCCGCCGGTACTCCGGCCCGCATGGCGGCTGACGGCAGCCTAGATCTGGCGAACCTTGACGTGACGCTGATCATGGAGGCCATGCCGCTCGGCCCCATGGTGAGGTTCCTCGCCTCGCGGACTGTGGGGACCCCGCAACCGTTCGTGGGGTCGCAAGGGTCCCTTTGCCTGAGCGGCAACGCAGGCCGATTCAATCTGGTGGTGGAGATTCGAAATCCCTGAGCTAGGCGGACGCCACTGGCAAGCTCACCGACCCAGTTTCAATGACGCCCTGAAGCGCCTCACGTAGCGCCACTGTAGGCGGTCGAGTCAGCGGTGTGCGCCGGGATCGCCGCAGTCACCGTGGCCTTGGGAGCGAATCAGTTGTCGAACTGCCGCTGCAAGTTTCCCTGTACCTTGCTCAACAACGCCGCGTCGGATTTGCGGTGCGTGAACGTGATGGCCTTGGACAGTACGTCTTTGGCAGTGAGGGCCAGTTTTCCGCTGACGTTGGGTGGGTGAAAATAGAAGCCGTCGTCGCCGGGGTACTTGGACCGAGATTTCGACATCGACGCCAGGATGAAGGCGTTGTGTCGTGCGGCAAAGCCGCGCTTCTGCACCCAGCGCTTCGGCATCTGGTGCCCTGTATAGATGACTTTATGGAGCTTGCTCCAAGACCCATCCTCGAAGACCAAAAGCGTCCGAGGCTGCAACGGCTCAGTGAGGCCTTGATTCTCCAGATAAACCAGACCCAGGGTCACGACCTTTGCCCACTCATCGATCTCCCCCCTCGACGGGACTTGACCGCCGATCGGAGACTTCTCGAACCCCTGGGGTGATCGAAAGTACCCCTGCATTCTCCCCTGGACGTCTGACAATGACCTCGTCAATAAGTTGACGGGGACCACATGGTCTTTCATCGCCAGTAGTTTCTTTAGATAGAAGTTCGTCATCACATCCCTCAATGGGGGCTCAGGGGTCGCGGCGTTGTCGGTGCGGGCGCGGTGGGTCAAATGACCCCCTTGCCCGCATTCGATCAGATTTGGAGAGGCACTCAGGCTGACGATCGTGGGCTAACAGACCTGATGGCCGGAACCAGAGGTATTCAGCGGGCTGACCCCGAAGGAAGGGTCGGCAACAACCCCTTCTGCCGCGAAAGTAGGCATCGACCACTCACGTCAAAGCCAGTGGCGTTCGCCATTCCCACCTGGCTCAAGGAATCCCCGCAGAAATGCGGTCGCGGGCCGCACCGGCGATAACGACTCCCACTGCCAACACTGCGGAAGCCCTCAAAGTACCGAGCCAGGATCGTTTTTCGCTTTTGAGGCTAGCCGCCAAGTCGCGATCCCCCGGGTTGTCACCCTCATCGCGCTAGCCCGGTCGAAAGCGAAAAGTTGATCCTGGCTCCGTACTTTTGGCTCCGTACTTTGGCTCCGTACTTTGGCTCCGTACTTCGTTCAAGAACCCGGTATTGCGGATCTCCCCCGGCCGCACGAATCGTGAGACCCTACTACCGAGACAGGGGTCCCCTTCGCCCCCACTGAACAGGGACACCAAGCCCGCACTGCGGCTCGCGAGGACGATCCCTGTGACGTCTCGCGGCAAGGGATTCACCTCCAGGTCGAGATCCCGGCTGGCCACCGCGTCAGACCCGACCGTGACCGAACTGTGTAGCGAGGCCGTCGTCTTCCCCGGAAGCATCACCATCGAGTCCGATACGAACATCAGCGCAGACCTTGCAGCCTGCGACGACAGGTTCGTGGCAGAGCCAAACCTGTCCGAGCGCGAAAAACGAGGCCTGGGTTATCTGGCAGCCGACAGGCACGGGCCCGGTGACGGTCAGCACATGCGACAACGCCAACTTCGATTCGGTGCTCTTAGTCGATCGGGAGACAGGGCCCTGCTCGGGAGATCTCGTTGCGGGCAGTGCCGACTCTTCGGGCTGCAGCGGGAACACGAGCGAGCTTCAGTTCAACGCAGTGGTCAACAACACTCTCGCCATCCAACGCGGGTCGTGGATTGCCCCCATCCGCTGCAGCGGCACGCCCGCCATCGACGAGAACCCAGGCTCGCTGCCCCCGCTCAACGACGATCGCGACAACGCCACAGAGCGGAGCGAAAGCGACGACCTGAAGGGGAGCACGGCGCCGCACTCACAGAAAGTGCTCGAGATGGCCCTCAAATGGAGCGCGAATCTCCTGCCCTGGCGCGCGACGAGGCCGCCCCGCGTCTTCTCTGCAGGTTCGTAGCCAAGGGACACTCGGCGCCTACCGCATGAGGATCGATACGGCCGTTGTGAAATTGGACGTCGCGGTGCCTGCGACCGTGTCTCGGTGCCAAGCCTGAAAATTCCAGGTCTCGCCCGGCACAGCCGCGACAACACCCGTTGGGCTTGGGATACTCGTCAGGTCGATGTCCACGAAGAACTGGCCGGAAAGGCCGCTGCTGGCGACCTGGCCCGTCCCCGTAAAGCGTGCGATCGATCCCCCAAGGCACAGTCGCCCGATGGAGTTCGGCACCGGCAAGACGGAGCCCTGATCTTGGCTGCCAACGAAGAAGCCGAACTTGCCTGCGGGCAGGTCGAAGGCAGCTAACGTCAGGGCATTCACCGCTGGTGAGTCGCTTCCCCCGGCACGCAATTGACCGGGGGCGCCCGTGGAGTTCGGAATGGCATTCGAACAATAGGGCACACCGATCGCTCCGAGTGCGTCTCCCTTGAACCAGCCGGCCTGCCCGTACACGCGGGAGGTCCATACGAGATCTTCATCACCGTCGCGGTCTTGATCCGCGGAGAAGATCTGCGTCAAGTCGGGAGTGTCGGCCGCGAGAAGCACGGCGGGCGCAAACGACTGACCTGCAACTTGCTCGTAGAAGTAGAGATCGTAGAGCGTCGCAGAGCCGGTAACCCACGTGAAGACGGTGGCAACGATGTCGACGTCCCCATCTCCATCCACGTCCATGATCAAAGGAAGGTTGGTGGTATCGGGGCCTGGCAGAGCCATGGGCGGCAGAAAGCTGCCTCCGTCGAGCTTGTGGATAAGTAGGCCCTGCCCCACGGCGAAGGATGTCTGGACGATGTCCAGATCCAGATCGCCGTCGATGTCGCCGACGGCGAATGCCATCGTGGCCCCGGACCCGGGAAGCGGCGTAGGCGCAGCGAATCCGCCACCCGGTATGCCGAATTGCACGACGATGTCCTGAAGGCCGTTCTTCTCGGTGATCAGATCCGGCGCTCCATCGCGGTCGAGGTCGGCCAGGGTGGTACCCCGAATGATGACATTGCTCTCCATGATCACGACAGGAGCAGCGAACCCACGCGCGCCGTCGCCACGGCACCACGCCACCGTATAGGGCGCGCCTCCGAAGGCCCGTCCCTGGATCACCAAGTCGATGACACCGTCGCCGTCGATATCACTGGGGTCGACGAGTTTGTTCGCCAAAATCGTAGCCGACCAATCGAACTCGACGAGGGGTTCGAAGGCTCCCCCGCCGATTCCGAACGCAACGAGAACCTCTTTGCTCGTGCCGAGCAAGATGAGGTCGAGGGCGCCATCATCATCCAAATCCGCTGCGTACGGAGGTACCTCGACGAGACGGGCATCCCGCATGAGGACTTCACGAACCATCCCGCCGGCGCCATCGTTTCTGAACAACGTGAGGATGCGGACGACGGTAGTGGATTGGTTCTCACGTTCCTGGACGACTAAGTCTTGATCGCCGTCAGAGTCGATGTCGCAAGACACCGACGCCGTCAGCGACTGCACCGGGAAAGTGAACGGTGAGATGTCGTCGAGGAATCCGGCTCCTAGGGTCCCTCGATTACGCAGCCACCCTCCCTCGCCGAAAGAAGTGGTCGCGAGCAGGTCCGGCCATCCGTCCCCGTCGTAATCCCCGATGGCTGCGCTTACCAGGAAGTACACGCCGGAAGGAAGCGCAATGCGGTTCGCGAATACGCCATTGACATTCTCTCGCCAGTAGGACCGATTCGCGCCGTCGCCAACGCTGAACAGATCCAGGTCACCGTCAAGATCGGTATCGATCAGGATCTGGGATTGCGGGGCGTTGACATCGGGCAACCTCGATGAGGTTGAGAAGCTAAGTCCTCCTTGGTTCAGGAGAACGCGTTCGTCGAAATTCGTGGAGTACACGATGTCGAGACTTCCGTTCCCGTCGATGTCACCAACTCTGAACTGTCGAGCAAAGTCAAAGAGCCCCCCTGCAACAACTACTCGTTCGCTCGCTGGCCAGGCGCCGTCGTTGCGAACACAAACGAACGCATTCAACGCTGCGGTGGTGTAGACGAGATCGACGTCGCCGTCGGAGTCGAGGTCGTGGGGCTGAGCAGTCGTGACCACGGTCTGAGCGGGAAGCAGAGACACGGGCGCCGCGAAGGTTGTGCCACCGAGCCCTTCATACCAGAAGATGCCTGACGTCGAGCTGGGCTTGTAGATCACGAGATCCAGGATCGAGTCCCCGTCCATGTCAGCTGCCTGGATCGAATCCGCTGCGGGATGCTGTGCTTGAAGCTCCACGAACGCCGCAAAGGAACCGCCCAGATTCTGGTACCAGCCCGGAACTCCATCGCGGGTCGCGATCAGATCCTCGTCGCCGTCCTGATCCAGGTCCACCGCGCGCAGGGAGCGGACGGTGGTCGATTCGAGGGCGATACTCTGCGGGCCGGAGAATGCGCCCGCCCCTTGGGACTGAAACCAACGCAATCGGCGAAGCCCAAGGTCGACAACCACTGCGTCCGCGTCTCCATCAAGATCGACATCGGTGGCGACGGTCATGTGCGTCGAGGCAATGGAATCATTGAAGACGATTGGATCGCCGATTTGCCCGTGAACAGCAGGGCAGAAGGTGACTGCGAGGAGGATCGAGAGGGTCTTCATGCGAGTCTAAGTTTGGCCAGGCTGACGGAGTTCGCACGGCACCAGCGGCATTCGGGTGCGTAAGGCAACTGCGGGGTGATTCGAAGGACGTGTGGCGAGTCCCATGACCACGACTGCATCCCAGGGAAATGGGCCCGGGTGGACGCCAACTTACGGTAGGTCCGTTGGGCGGGCGGTAGGGGCCGCAATCCGGATCGCAGGCCATATTCACAAGTCGGTGACAGCCAAGGGAGGTATCCACTGTGCGGGTGCCGAATCCCGTGCCTGGACCGAAACTCGCCTTTGACCGGCCTTGGACGGCTGGAGCCATGTCGCCACCGCCCTGTGATCCAGATTCGGGATCGATAGCGCAAGAAAGGCGCACTCCTCGTTCCTCTGCAGCGCACTTCGCCTGAACGGCAACGGCCTCACCAAAAACGTCTTCTTCCGTGCAGCCGATCCACTGGCCTCAAGCCATCTCGGTCCTTGCGCTGATGCGACCTCAAACCCCAGTCTCCCCCATTCCTGTCTCTTATACACATCTGACGCTGCCGACGATATGC
>OJFX01000494.1_pt1 | contig 14465 bp, 12 predicted proteins | sample 1594171 | NCBI WGS metagenome assembly OJFX01 (sample SAMN05416840, study PRJEB24817) | seawater metagenome | isolation source: Sea water | place: Canada:Atlantic | collected 2013-07
TGTGTATAAGAGACAGAGCCCGCCGCACGACCGTCTTCAGCCACGCCAGCGGCGGCGCTTCCCCAGCCACCGACAGTGCCGCCACCCAGGCGTCCTGCACCGCATCGTCCGCCGAGTGCGCGTCGTTCAGCAAGGACCGTGCGATCGCCCGCAGGGCCCGTACATCCCGTTCCATTTGATCACCGCTCACCATCTCGCCCCACTAGTGAATCAGGCGGCCGGATCGACTCACCGATTCAGTTTCCTTTTTCGGCTTCCGCGGCGATTCAACGCTCTTTCGACCGCGCGCCAATCGTGTGTGGGGGGGCTGAAGTGGCTACGGCTCCGTAAGGTTGATCTTCGCCTGCCCGAGCCCTTGGATCAGCTCTGCCCGCTCGGCGGCGGTGAGTGCCATGTTCCTCATCCGGTACGAGATCCACCACATCGACCACTTGCCAACGATGAACCTGCCGATTTCTTGACTGTGGAGGTATCCGGGGCAGGCCACCTGCGTTCGCTCGTAGAGGATGCTGTTCGTGTCTGACTGGATCACGGACCATGGGTCGTCGCAGCCCTCCGCTTCGAGCGTGCCCTTTTGTGCCTCCAGCAGACTCTCTGCATTCCACCTCACGTTGCTGCCCAGGGTGATCGCAATCGGAAGCTCGGTAATATGAAGGGTCACGGTCCAATCCTCGGCCGAGGCGTCCGGTGGAGCGAGAATCCGCACCGAGGTCTCATCCCCACCGATCCCTTTCCAGCCTGTGCCTGATTCGCTCACGAGGACGTAATCGCGGACGTCCAGATCCAGTACCTCACGTGGTGACGTCGCGCAGGAAGCGCAGGTGAAGACGGCAAAGGCGCCTAGGAACAACAAGGCTAGTCTCGAGTTCATATGAATCTGATCCATGGCCTGATCGTGGGCCGCTTCGGACTCACGGCCCTGACTCCTGCGGTCGGGTCGCAGTGGGTAGCGGCCGGTCGTCCAGATGTGCAAGACCGTACAAAGAGGAATCGGACGAGGGGAAGGAGGAAAGCCTGGGACGGCATCTCGGTATATGGATCACTCAAACGTGATCGATACGGCGCTCGTGAAGTTGGAGGTGACGTTGGGGTTGGAGTCGCGGTGCCAGGCTTGGAAGTACCAGGTCTCCCCGGCCTCGGCGATCTCAAACCCGAGCGACGTTGGGACCGATATCAGGTCGATCTGCAGGGAAATGGTGCCCTGTGGCCCGGAGGATTGAATCTCCTCTGGCCCGGTGAAGCGGCCCACAAAGCCACCGAGGCACAAGGCACCCTGGCTGTTGTGAACGGGGGACAGGTAGTCCTCGTACTCCGAAGCGAGGAACATTGCGAACACGTTCGCCGGGAGCTGCTCTGCGATGAGCGTGACGTTATTGGCCGATGCCAGCGTCGTACCCTCCGCGCGTAGGAGCCCCGCGAGGCCGGTACTGTTCGTGGGCGCTGGCAGACAATACTGCGTTCCAATCGAGGGTGAGCAGACGACGGTCGGGACATACTGAAAGGACGCGTCGGGCAGGACCGCCGCCACGCAGTTCATAAATAGCCTCTCCCTCGTGGAGTCTGGGAGAAAGCCGTGCCCGCACAAGGAACAGCCGGGGGCGTTGTTACACCACTCTTCGTCTCCGATGATTACGGCTCGTCCGGCACCGAGACCGAAGACGGCGCAGAGCGGGCCAAATGTGGACAAGACGGAGTGTCCGATGGGACCGAGGTCCGCGAAAACCCTGTGGAACTGGAATCCGATGGGCCCAACGACGGTCCCAAACGGCCCGGCGATGAGCGGAGAACTTGGATCGTCAATCGTCGCGGTACCCGCGGTGCCATTGGGGTTCATAGTGCCGTCGAATGCGACGCCTGGGGACTCTGCCGCGTTGTTCCAGAAGGCAAAGACGCCGCCCCCCTGGCGAACAAATTCAGCCAGAGTCAATGACTCGCACATCGAGAGATGCGGGGTGTGCCCATTGGTCAATACGATGTCCGCCTTCGCCAAAGCCGTCGGCGTGAACTCGGGGACTTGGGGGAGGAACTCGATGGGCCTACCGATGATCCCGCCCATGCCGAAGTTTGATTGGTCGAACAGAACCTCCCGCACGCGGCTATAGCCGCTCCCCGTCGCGATGTTGAGCTCTTGTTCGATGCACCCACAATGCGTGTCGCGCGTCGAGTCGAGGGTCAGGATGCGAATGGGCTCCTGCGCGAATCCCGCGGTAGCCAGTGAGAAGAGAGCGAGGAGACTTCCTTGTATTCGAATCATGATGAAGGCCGGGCGCGGAGAGGTGCTGTGCCAGATCGCACACTAAACGGCGCCACGTAGCCCAGGCAGTACGCAGAGTGCGTAGGGGCGGCGTGCTACCTGCGTATTCGTGGGACTCGCCCGTGGATCCATGTCTTGGATCATCCCCGTGACGGCGTCGAGCGCCGCGATACCAACCGGATTGTGATGCCGGGCGGGCACGAGCGCCGGATGGGGCGTTCGCGTGCCACGCCTTGGGGATGGTAGAGCTCCCACTCGGAGCATGCTTCGCGTTCAGGGGCGCCCCTCTCGGGGCGCCGCCCTGCGGCCAGAGTCGTCGTTGTCGCTTCCTAGTCCATCGCTTTGCGGACTTGGGCCAGGAGGGCTTTGCGCTTCGACGCGTCCGATTCGTCTTCGAGCCGATTGCCGAGCTTCAGCATCAACGACGCGTACTCGTTGTACCAGTCGGTGAGCAGCTCTGTCGGCGCGATGCGCTGGACCGTGCGGCCCTTGGACTGTGGTTTGTCAGCCGTGATGTCGATGAGCTCGTCCATCTCCGGCAAGAACACCTTGTTGACGTCGAGGCCGCGCTCGCCGAGTTGACGGCGCAGTTCTTCGCGCGCGTCGTCGTCGCCGTGATTGAGGAAGATCCCGCCCGCGACGGGGCCGCGCTCCATGATCCAGTCGAGGAGTTCGCCCTGGTCCGCGTGGGCAGAGTAGTTGCCGAGGCGCCGAATCGTGGCGGCGACCTTGAAGCGCCGGCCGTGGATCATCACGTCGGGCGCGCCCGACGTGATGTGGGCACCGGTGGTGCCGGGCGCTTGGTATCCGACGAAGAGGACGGTCGCGTCCTTGCGCCAGATATTGTGCTTCAGGTGGTGCTGGATCCGACCCGCGTCCGCCATTCCGCTCGCCGAGATGATCACGGCGCCGCGCTCCCGTTCGTTGAGGCGCTTGCTGTCCTGAACGTTCTCGATGAGCGTCATCTGGCCGTCGGCAAAGAGCTTGTCCGCCGAGATCTCCGTGTCTTCGAGGGTCTCTGCGTACTTCTTGAAGACCTTCGTGACGCGCGTCGCCAGGGGGCTGTCGAGGTAGACCGACGTCTTGGGGATCTGCCCCGTCGCAAGCAAGACGCCGATGTCGTGGAGCAGCTCTTGGCTCCGCTCGACCGCAAACGCCGGAATGATGACGTTGCCGCCGCGCTCGATGCCTTCCGTCAGCTCGCGCTTGAGCGCAGCGCGCCGCTCCTTGAGGGTGTAGTCGTCCCGCTCACGTCCGCCGTAGGTGCTCTCGCAGACGATGTAGTCGAAGCCCTTCTCGCTATCGGGCTCCGGGTGGAAGACCTTCTCGTCCGGGCCGATATCGCCGGAGAAGAGGAGCCGCATGAGGTTGCCCGAGGACGGCTCTTCGAACTTCACCTCGATCGAAGAGGAGCCGAGCATGTGCCCGGCATTCCAGAATCGAGCCTGCACGCCCGGCAGGACCTCGACCCATGCCTCGTACCCGTGCCCCGCGAGCATTTCGAGGGTTTGGCTCGCGTCCTCCTTGGTGTAGAGCGGCGTCAGCAGTGGCTTGCCGTGGCGCTGCAGCTTGCGATTGCGCCGCTCCGTGTTCGACTCCTGAATATGCGCCGAATCGAGCAGCATCAGGGGCAGGAGGTCCTTCGTCGGCTCCGTGCAGTGAATCGTGCCGCGGAAGCCGTGCTTGACCAGCTTCGGCATCAGGCCGCAGTGGTCGATGTGCGCGTGGGTCAACAGCAACACGTCGACGCTCGCCGGGTCGAATGGGAAGTCGCCGTCGTTGAGGGCGCGCACGGTCTTGTTCCCCTGGAACATGCCGCAGTCGACGAGGATATTGCCATGGGCGGCCTCGATGAGTGTGCACGAGCCCGTGACGGTTCCGGCAGCGCCGAAGAAGGAGAGGTCGGTCATGCACGCAGCCTGAGCGATCGACCCGCCGCGCGCAAGCTCGGGGGTCCGCGGCGGCCGAAGACTCGCCTCCGAGGCCCGGCCCCCGAAGGGCTAGGCCCACACGGCTCGCCCCAGTGACAGCGGCCTGGCGAACCGTTGAGACACTCCGAATACAGCAGCAGCACTCCTGGGGACTCTGGCGGCGTGGCTGGAAAGCCCCCGAATCTAGAGCGAGGTGAGGTCGTACACGAACGCGGGGCCCGACGTAAGTTCGTGCTGGTCCTGGTAGCTGGACGCGATCTTGCGCGCCGCGTTGGGGTCAAAGCGCCCCTTGAATGCTGTGCCCACCGCCAGGAGATCGCCGGTGGGGTTCACGTCGAGATCGAGGACGCCTCCCCCTGGGACGCTGAGTTCGTGAAGCACCTCTCCGGTTTCGGTGGACCAGAAGGTCACGATGTTCCCTTTGCCGTTGCCGATGAGCATGGTGCCATCCGGGGTGAAGACGAGCGCTGCGGCCGGAACCGCGGAGCTCATGGGCAGGGATAGGCGCAGGCGCTCATCGCCCGTTTCGAGGCTCCATAGGATCAGGACTCCCTTCGTGTCGACGGACGCAAGCGCGGATTCGTCGCTGGAGTACGCCATCTGCACGGCCGGCGCCCCGTGACCCTTGAGCACCATGTCGGAACGGCCCTCCGAGCAAGGCCACAGGACGATGCTATGGTCGAGGAGTGCCGTCGCGTAGGAGTCCGTACCTCCCACGACGCATTGGATGCCCTGGGCGATCGGCTGCTCCGATCGAAGCTCGTGAGTCGCGCGGCCGTAGAGGAAGACGGCTTCCTTGTTGTAGGCGGCGAATGCGTCCATGCCGTCCACGAATGCCATCTTGTGGTAGGCCTTGCCCTTGGATTGAAAGGCCTCACCCGCTGGCGCAACACCCGCATAGAAACGGCCCCCTTGGTTCATTCCCAGGAAGCCGTGCTGCTTGGAGACCTGGAGGATATCGCCGCCGCTGGTACGACTATGCTTGAGCTCGACGCCTTCGGGGAGGAGCTCTTCACCGGTGAGGGGGTCCCACTCTTGGACGCAGCTAGAAAGCGTGAAGAGCGACTCTCCGACGAAGCGGACGGAGCGCGTCACGTCCCCGGATTGGAACTCGCCGCTGCCGGTCGGGAGCACGCCGAGGCAACGAAGCGAACTCTCCCAGGAGTCGCCGTCGCTCGCGTTGGAGCCGCAACCCAGCAGAGCCAGAAGGGTCATCGCGAAGCAGGTGAACGGCGCGCGGCCAAAGCGTGAAGACGTACGTTGCACGGTGGGCATGGCTGGATGGTAGCTAGCAAGATGAGAGGCCCAAACCATGTGGGGGTCCTGCGAAGAACCCCCACGTGGAGACGCTGAAGCTGATGAACAAACTCTCCCAGGTCTTGGCCCGCGAAAAGCGATACGCCGGAGTGTCGCCGGGCGTCCGGCGGCCGGTGAAGCGCGAGGTCAGCAGGCCCCTGGAGCGGGTCCTACATGCGCGCGCGGACGGACTCGATGAGGGCGGCTTCGCGGCCCGTGACGGCGGCTTCCATTTCGCTGGCCTTGGCGAGGAACGCCGCGCGCTGGGACTCGTTCTTCAGGTCCTTCGAGTTGATGAGTACGTTGAGGCCCGCGCCGAGCACGGCGGTGCGGATGCAGAGGGCGCCGACGGCGGCGTCGGATAGGGAGGCTTCCATGCCGGACTTGACCATCTCTTCGCAAACGGAGAGGGCTTCGAGGGCGGTCTCCATGACTTGCAGGGGGATCTCGATGGCATACCGCGTCGCGTCTTGGATGCGCTCGGCGCGGACGGACTCGTCGGAGCGCCAGGCGGCCATGATGCGGTTGAAGGCTTCGGTGTCTTCGTCCACGAGATAGAGCAGGCGGTCGTGGGCGGCCTTGCCGCGCTCGGCCACGGGGGAGAACTCCTCCCAGCGATCGTCCCAGCCGCGCTTGTGGCTGGAGAGGTTCGCGACCATGGTGCCGAGGGCGGCGCCCAAGGCCCCAGCCGCCGCGGCGATGGACCCGCCGCCGGGGGCGGGGGACTCGGAGGCTGTCTCGTGCACGAGGGCTTCAAGGCTCATGTCTACGAGGCGCTTCTTGGACGCGTCGCGGATCGCGTATTCGATCACGCGGGTCTTCGGGTCGAAGGGGCTGAGCTCGTCGAGGCCCATGGTGCGCACGGCGATCTTGATGAGCTCGGCGTCGGAGACGCCGAGGGAGCGGCCCTGCTTGGTGAGGTAGTGGCGGCCCGCGTCGAGCAGGACGCTGAGGGGCACGAGGCCGACGATTTCGGAGCCGGTGGCACGGATGCCACGGGCCTGGGCGCGCTCGGCGCAGGCGTCGAAGGCGACGTGCACGGGGGTCACCGAAAGGTCGGTGAGGTTCATGGAGATTTGCGCGACGCCGTACTCCTCGATGAACCAGCCGATGCCCTTGCAGGCCTTGAGCAGGCCGGGGGTCCAGACCTGCTCTCCGTTTTCATCCAGCACGACCTTGCCGGTGACGGGATCGGGCTCGCGCTTGACCCGGCCCTTCTCGCGCACGTCGAAGGCGATGGCGTTGGCCCGGCGGGAGGACGTCGTGTTGAGGTTGACGTTGTAGGCGACCAGGAAGTCCCGGGCGCTCACGGCGGTGGCGCCGGTGCGGGGCTGGAACTCGGCCGGGCCGAAGTCGGGCTTGTTCTGGGGGTCCTTGAGGCGCTCGGCAAGGCCCTCGTACTCGCCCGCGCGGACGACGGCTAGGTTCCGGCGCTCGGGGCGGGTGGCGGCGTTTTCGTAGCAGTAGATCGTGAGCCCGACCTCTTCCCCAAGGCGCTTGGCGAGGGCGTGGGCGTGCACGACGGTCTCCTCCATCGTGATCCCGGAGATCGGCACGAGGGGGCAGACGTCCATGCCGCCGAAGCGGGGGTGCTCGCCCGAGTGCTGGCTCATGTCGATCAGGTCCCGGCCGACCTTGGCCGCGCACACGGCGGCCTCGATCACCGGCCCAGGCTCACCGACGAAGGTGAAAACCGTGCGGTTGGTGGCCTTGCCGGGGTCCACGTCGAGGAGCGTCACTCCGTCCACATGGGAGATGGCGGCGGCGATCGCGTCGAGGACGGACTGGTCGCGGCCCTCAGAGAAGTTCGGGACGCACTCGATGAGCTGGGGCATTTGGAGATTTCTGCGGGGAAGGGGGGAGCCAGGATCAATCAGGAGCGGGAGGTTCTAACAGATGCCCGCTACTATGCGGCGCCCCCCCGAGGCTACTCAGGGCTCCTCGCCCTGAGAGACCTTTCACCGATCCGCCTGGGGGGACCTGCGCCATGACCATCGATACCCAACCTGCCGCTTCGCGGCCCGCGACCCAGGAAGACCGTGCGCGCCAGGCCACGCTCTTCGACCAATGCTTCTCCCGCTCGGACGGGGCCGAGGTCCTGCCCTGGCGCTACGACCAGTGCTCCCATGGGGAGGCCCTCTGCACGGTCGTCGACGGGGCGGAGGTCGACGGGGAGGCGCCGGCGCTGACCGCGAGCTATGCGTGCGGCCCCAGGGTGATCCTGCAGGCTGGCAAGTCACCCGCCACGGTGGGGCAGACCGGCGACGTCATGACGGCGCCCGAGGCCCGGGGCAAGGGACTGTTCTCGGCGCTCGACCGCGAGACCCTCGCCCGGGCGAAGGACGCCGGGTGGCCCGCCGTTTTCGGCCTGCCGAACCGCAGCTCGGCCCATATCTTCACCCGCGATCTTGGGTGGGAAGAGGTTGGGCATTTGCGCCCCTGGACGTTTGTCCTCGTGGCCGACGCCGGCGCCCGGGCCGAACGCATGAAGGTCAGCCGGGCCGCGTCCGCGGCGGTGCCGTGGACGGCGTGGCGTGGAACGATGGCCCGTGGGCGCCTGCGCAAGCAGTTCTTCGGCAAGATCAACGTGGTGCCCATCGCACGCTTCAAGCCCGAGGCTGACGAGGTCTCCGCCCAGGTGGCGGCCAAGTACCCCTGGTTCGTGCGCCGCGACCACGAGGACCTCAACTGGCGCTTCATCGACGCGCCATCGAAGCGCTTCCGGGCCCATGGCGTGTACGAGCCGTCCGGGGCCATGAGCGGGTGGTGCGTGGTGCAGCTGCCCGAGCGCGGGGAGACGGCGGGCTTCATCGCGGACATCGTGGCGGCCAACGAGGTCGCTTTCGCCGGTGCCTTGGAGGCGGGGCTTGGCCACCTGCGCAAGGCAGGGGCCTCCGTCGCCCGCGCCCACGCCGTCGAGGGATCCCATTGGGAGTCGGCCCTCAAGCGGTCGGGTTTCCGCGCGCCAGGACCCGACGATCGGCGCCCGATCATCATGCACATCCTGGACGAAGGGCACCCGTTAGCCGCGGTCGCCAAAGACCCCAAGCGGTGGTACTTCACCGACGCGGACCGGGACGCTGAGCTCATCGGATGATGCCCCTGGATTCGGGATCGCGTGATGTCGCAGGGCGCACGGGCCAGGCCCCTGCCGGGGGCGCGTTATGTCGGCCCTGAAACACCGGCTCAAGACCACGCTCTTGGGCGCCTGGGCGAGGCTTGCATGGCATACGCCCCTGGGGAAGCTCGTGGACGGCCGCACCGCGCGGCGGCTCCTGATCCTCTACGGTCACTGCGTCGACGACCCGAGTCTCAACGGCGAGCTGCATGCCGATATGAAGATCGGCGCGGGCCAGCTGGAGGAGATCCTCAAGGCCCTCGCGAAGCGATTCGACCTTGTGACGATCTCCGAGGGAATGGAGCGCCTCCAATCCGGCGCCCCGGGGCGGTCGATGGTGGCCCTTTCCATGGATGACGGCTACCGGGACAACCTGCTCCGGCTGGTTCCCCTCCTCGAGTCGGTGGGGGCCAAGGCCACCGTTTTCCTCGAGGCGGGCGCGGTGGTGGAGCGGCGGTTGCCCTGGCTGCACGCCCTTGGCTGGCTCGACGGGAAGCTTGGGGCGGAGCCCCTCGCGAAGCGGCTGGCGAACGATTTGCCCGAGGTGCGGGAGGCGTTGCTCGGCTGCGCCAGCTCCAACCGTTTGAAGCGCATCCTCAAGTACGACGCTGAGCCCGTGGCGCGGGACCACGTTCTGATGGAGTTGGTGACGGAACACGGGGGCGAGCCGCGTGAGATCGTCGACCGGCTCTACCTCTCGCTCGAGGAGGCGCGGCGGCTCGCCGCATCCGAGTGCATTGAGATCGGAGGCCATACGGTCAACCATCCGGTGCTGGCTCGCCTGCGCAAGGCCGACCAGCTCGCGGAGATTGCCGGCGGAGCCAAGCAGCTTCGCGGGGCCCTGGAGCCGGCTCAGACCGGCGCCGTATTCGCGTACCCCTACGGGCGGGCGTGGGACTTCAACGGCGGCTCCAAGGAGGCAGCGGCGGAGGCGGCGTACACCTACGCGGTCACGACCCACGATGGCGTGAACCGAAAGGGCACCGACCCCTTTGCGCTCAAGCGCGTGCCGATCCATGGGGGATCGAAGCTGCATCGGCTCTTCGCTGAGGCGTCCGGCAGCCTTGAGCTGTTCCGGGGGAGCTAGGCGCTCCTAGCGAACGTCGTAACCGCTACCGCCCGAGAACGCGCCATCGCCCAAGAGGTAGAGCGCCGCCGCGATTCCTGCGAGGAGCAGCAACGGCACGGCGAACCAGAGCCAGAGGCTGTTCTTTTGGGAGCGGTCCGCGTTGGCGCGATTTGGCTTCGGCATAGTGCTCAGCGCGACATCAGCCGGTAGTGCATCTGATGCATGAACTGGCGCACTTCTTCGGGCTGCTGGGACACGTAGACCCGCAGCTCCACGGGCGGGCGCTTGGCCCAGTAGCCCCGGTGCACGAGGGCGTTCATCGCTTCGATCCGAGCCTTGGTGCTCTCAGAGCCGCTCGCTTGCTCGAGGAGCGTCGCCTCGGAGGGGATCGAGAGCCAGCCCACCAGGGCGAGGGTGGCCACGATCGCTCCAAGGGAGAAAATCAGCCACCGCTCCCGGCGCTTGACGCTCTCGAGGGTGGGCTCTTGGACCACCTCTGCGGCGCCGTCGGCAGATGGGGGCTCGGGGGGTCCGATCGACATGGCCTTGGGGGATAAGGGAACGCCCGCTCATCCGATTGTAGTGATCGGCCGCGCGCTCCTGCGCACTTCAGCTCAAGCGCCACTCCGACGCAATGCCCTGGTCCCACGGTTCCGATAACTCCGTCGGAATCCAGCTGCAGCGCTGAACCTGCCATCACGCGGAAACGAATTCCCTGCTGCCCGCTCTCGGGGAATCCTGCTGCCCGCTCTCGGGAGAGAAGAGCCGCCCGCTCCGATCCTGGGCCTACCAGATGGCCGACAGCGAGAGCAGCGTCGGGCCAAGGGATGGGATCCATGCGAGGCACAGCGCCACGGCAACGCAGGAGGCGATCGTGCTTCGGGCCACAGTGGGCCGTTCCCTGGCGCCGGAAAGGCACACCGCGGCGAGCACGATCAGCATGGGGATCATCGGCACCCGGAAGCGCGTCAGTCCGCTCAGGAGGGCCACGCCGCTCGTGCAGAGGACCGTCATGGTCGCAAACGACCGCAAGGGACCGGCATCGCGGATCGTCGCCCAGCCCCAAAGGGCCAAAAGCGCCAGCAGTGGGACCGAGAGGATCGAGATCAGGGCGAACAGTCGGCGCATCACGGGGGCGTCCAGGGGCTCACCAAAGCCGTCGACGACCCGGAATTGGCGCACGATGAACGAGACCGGCGAGACCAAGTCCACGAATTCAACGATGCGTGAGCGCACGAAGAACATGGGGTTGGCCGCCGCGAATTGCAGGCCATCCTCGATGTTGTTGCGCATGGCGTCTGCGGGGTTATCCACCTTGCGCGGGCGCCAGCCTTCGGGGGCTTTGCCCCGGATCTTGGCCCGGAGATCGCCTGGCGTCTCGGCCCCGAGGCCCGCGAGGTCGAAGTTGAAGTCGCCGGCGTTCCAGCCGAGGTACGCGTTGCCGCCCGCGGTGATCGCCACCGGGACAAATCGATCGAAGATCACCGCGTTCCGGGCGGTCCACGGGAGGATCGTCGTGAAGAACGACAACCCGAAGATCGCGGCCGGGCCCAGGGCCAGTGGGCCCGATCCATGGGCCCAAAGACGCAGGCTGAGTCGACCCGTACGCTTCTCCGTGGGATGCCCCCGGAGCGCGAAGGCGATCCAGCCCATGGCAGGGATCACGAAGAGGACGGTGCTTTCCCGCGTCAGGGCAGAGAGCCCGAGCAGGGCACCAGCCACAGGCACACGCCACCAGGGGGCGGCGAGGCGCCCCTCACGGGCGAAGCGGATGAGGTGGTAGGCCGCTGGCACGAAGAAGCTGAGGAAGAGCGTCTCCGAGTAGATCATGGCCGTGAAGCTGGCCAGGGGCAGGTAGAGCGCGAAGAGCCAAGCGCCCGCGATCCCAGCCCTTCGGCCGCCGAACATGGCCGCTATGAGCGCGACGTGCACGCCCACCCAGAGCGACATGCCGACCTGTAGGAAGCGGAGGGCGTTGATCGTGTAGTCGCCGAAGAGCCCCTGGATCTGCGAGATGAGCCAGGGGAAGCCGGGGGCCCACATGCCCGTGTACTCGCCGAAGCGCGCCCAGCCTTTACCCAGGAACAGGTAGGCCGCTTCGTCGCCGGCGGTGCCCGCCCCAAGGAATGCGAGGACGAGGGTCAGCCGGATCGCTGCCGCAATTCCGAGCGGCAAGATCAGGTCCGACCAGCGCAGCTGGCGGCGCGGCTCGAGCGGCCGCAATGGGCGGGGCTCGGTCGCGATCCGCGGTACCGCGGGTCCTTCGGAGAAGTCAGTCAAGGGATGGATGGGGCGAGCTTTTGGGTCGTGCGGAACCCAGCGAGCGTTGGATTTCCTGAGCGGGCGCTGCGGCGCTCGTTCAGGGTATGTATGCAGTGAGTGAGGTGAGGAAACCGAATTCCTTACGCGATTCGTCCATGGGGGACGGGCGAGGGCACCAGATGGGTTCCCAGGAAGCGACTTCCCCGGGCATGCCTTCTCCTTATGTCGGGCAGTTGCGGCGGGATTCTCCTAACCCTTCGGTGGGAATGGCATCGAGGAAGCCATCAAACCGATTGGAACGTCTCGATTTGAAACCTCCTATCGGGAGGGCCAGAACCCCTCATCGCACCCGATCCCTCACCGTTGCCCTTGGGGGTCGATATCGCTTTGTCTGCCTAAAAAAGCGTATAGATGAACGGAGCCACTAACGGCGACGATGCCGCCACCACCAAAAGGCTCCCGACGCTCAAGAGGACGCTCAAAAGCGGCAGCAGATACCAGTGCCCCCGAAGGGTGAATGATCGCAGTAGCTCCAGGATGGTTCCGATCCTGTCGCCGAGGTGGTAGGCGATGAAGCTGAGCAGGCCGATCAGGAGACCCGCAAAGGCGACCTTCGACGCGAGGGGGGGCAGGGAACCGATCAGGGCGGAGCCGAGGAGCGCCGCCGCAAAGACCACCGCCAGGAGAACCGCGACCTGGAGGTAGGCGCGCTGGGGTTCTTCGTCGGGGTAGGTTCGCGAGAACAGGGTCCCAAGGATCAGGGTGAGCCCGAGGTACCACAGCGGCCAGCGGGGCCATCGGCCCCCGCTGACTTTGCGATCCGGGTCCGGTGCATACCGGCCATTCTCGCCCGGGCCCTGCGGCACCAAGCTCCAGGCGTCGAGGCCGTCGTAAAGCGCCCTCGCCAGCACGGCGTTTCCCCGTGGGTTGAGGTGGAAGTCCCGCTCGAAGTAGAGCTCGGAGCCGGCATCCGCCGCGGCTTGCAGGCCGGTGAGCGTCTCCACGAGGGGCACGCCCGCCGCTTTTGCGGCCTGTTTGAAGAGCTGATGGGGACGGTGGGGGTCGATGGCGCCAAGGGACTCGCGGTTGACCGGATCCGCGGCGGCGCCCATCTGGGCCCGCGAGGGGATCGGGGAGACCGCGAACGTCTCCGCTCCGATTTCCCGGGCCACTTTCGCCATGCGCTGGATCAGTCGCTCCGTCCGAGCCTCGGCGGCGAGGGTCACCTCGGGCGGCTTCACGAGCCGCGAGCTCATCTCCACCGGGACCTGTTCCCCACGAACTTCAATCGTCGGGAGGGACTGGAAGAGTCTTGGGAGTCGGCCAATCGCCGTGCCCGCGAACCACGACCGCTCCTTCGGCGCGGGCAACGGGCCGGTCCCAAGCTCGCCTTGGGCGTCGAAGAGCGGCTTGGCCTCGCCTAGGTAGTCGCCGGACGCATTCCACCAGATGTCGTTCTCGTAGGGGAAGACGATGACGAGGTCGGGGCTAAAGGCCCGCCCATGGGTCTGGAGCCAGACGAGCTGCTGGTCCGTGGAGTAACCCTGTACGCCAGCGTTCACGATCTCGACGCTGCGGCCCTCTTTGGCGTAGGCCTCTTCGAGAAGGTCCAGGAAGAGGTCTTCGCGTGCGACCGTGTAGCCATTCACGAAGGAGTCCCCGAGGGCCAGGATCCGAAACGTCCCGCGCCCCTTGGTCAGGTCCTTCGGGGTTTGGAAATCGTCCCGCAGGCCTTGGCTGTCGAGTTCAAGGGTGACGTCGAACTCCGCGGTCTTGCGGCGGATCTTTGAGCTCGGCTGCCCGCGCCATCCGAGCGCAGCGTCGAACTCGGTGTTCATGGCCGGCGGGCCGAATCCCAGGGCCCGCAGGCCGATTTCAAGGGTCCCGAACGCGAGCGCGAGGCTCACCAAGACCGCCAACAAGATGTTGAGGATGCGCACGGTAGGTCCCACTCCGCTAGCTCACCATTTGGGTGACGGAATCGCCTTCGTGGCGAAGGTGGAAGACCGTTTCGGCGATCTCCTTCTTGGCGCTCGCGTCGACGATGTAGTTGTTCATGAAGAGGTAGTCCATGCCCGACCGCGAGAAGGTGTTGAAGGCATGGGCGGGGGACTCAACGATGGGCTCGCCCTTGAGGTTGAACGACGTATTCATGATGACGGGCACGCCGGTGCGTTCCCCAAAGCGCTCGATGACCCGGTGGTAGGCCGGGTTGGTTTGGCGGTACACGGTCTGTAGCCGCCCGGAGCCATCCTCGTGGGTGATGGCGGGCAGGACCGAGCGCTTCTCTTCGCGCACGGGCGCCACGTACAGCATGAACCGCGCGGGCCAGTGGCGTTCGGCATCGGGGAGCTCGAAGAACTCGTTGGCACGTTCCTCGGTCACCGAGGGCGCAAAGGGGCGGAAGGCCTCGCGGAACTTGATCTTGGAATTGAGCTTCTCCTTCATCTCCATGCGCCGAGGGTCGGCGATGATCGAGCGGCTGCCGAGGGCCCGTGGACCCCACTCGAAGCGGCCTCGCATCCAGCCGCACAC
>OJFX01000495.1_pt1 | contig 14406 bp, 11 predicted proteins | sample 1594171 | NCBI WGS metagenome assembly OJFX01 (sample SAMN05416840, study PRJEB24817) | seawater metagenome | isolation source: Sea water | place: Canada:Atlantic | collected 2013-07
GACATCCTCCTGGGCCCTCCATGGGGGCGATCTCCCGCGCCTCGCACCGCTAACCGCACCTGTTACTCCGACTCCGCCGACCCATGAGCCTCAGCCGATCCAAGAACGCCGCCAAGCCCAAGAACACCAGCCGCACGTCCCCCGAGCGCCGCGGTGAAGCCACAGATGAGGCCAAGAATAAGGCCCTCACCGCCGCCCTCGGCGACATCGAGAAGGCGTATGGCATCGGGTCGATCATGCGCCTTGGCGACAAGAGCGACATGATTCGCAAGATCGAGGGCATCTCCACTGGCTCCATCAACCTGGACCTTGCCCTGGGCGGCAAGGGAGTGCCCAAGGGGAGGATCGTCGAGATCTACGGCCCGGAGAGTTCCGGCAAGACGACGATGACCCTTCATATGATCGCCTCGGCCCAGCGTGAGGGTGGTGTCTGTGCCTTCGTCGACGCTGAGCACGCCATGGATCCCACGTACGCCCGCCGACTGGGTGTCAAGCTGGACGATTTGCTGGTGAGCCAGCCGGACACGGGTGAGCAGGCCCTCGAAATCGTTGAGACCCTCGTGCGTTCGAACGCCGTCGACGTGGTCGTGATCGACTCGGTGGCGGCCCTCGTTCCGCGGGCTGAGATCGAAGGCGAGATGGGGGACAGCTTCGTTGGCCTTCATGCGCGATTGATGAGCCAGGGCCTTCGAAAGCTCACGGGAGCCATCTCGAAGTCCAACTGCCTGGTGATCTTCATCAACCAGATCCGCGAGAAGATCGGGGTCATGTTCGGCAGCCCTGAGACCACTACCGGCGGTCGTGCCCTCAAGTTCTACTCCTCGGTACGCCTCGATATCCGCCGCATTGGGCAGCTGAAAGACGGGGACAACGTGGTCGGAAACCGGACAAAGGTCACCGTGGTCAAGAACAAGATCGCCCCGCCTTTCCGCAAGGTGGAGTTCGACATCCTGTTCAACCGTGGCGTTTCCCGGGAGGGCGAGCTCCTCGACCTCGGCTTGAAGGCGGAGATCGTGCTCCGGTCCGGCACCTGGTACTCCATGAAGCACCCAACCGACGGCGAAATCCGCCTTGGCCAGGGCATGGAGCGCAGTCGGCAATTCCTCATCGACAACCCCGACCTTGCGGCCGTGATCGACGACGCGGTGCGCATCAAGTTTGCTCCGGAGCCCGACGACTACGAGAAGGCCCAGGCGGCGGCGCAAGTGGCCGAAGCCGAGGCCCTTGCGGCCGATAAGGGCGCCAAGGGTGGCGCGAAGGGTGATGCGGCCGGGGCGAAGGCCTCCGAAGGCAAATCCACGGGCGGCAAAGCACCCGCAGGGAAGGCCTAGCCCCCCCCGTTCTTGCGAAGTGGCCCCTCGCCGGCGCTTCCGCCCCCACGGATTCCCCGTCCGCGAGTGTTTCTCGCGCCCGGAGTGGACCGAGAGGCGGTGCGGGCAAGGGGCCTCTTCTCTTATCATCTACGCCCGAACGCCCTTTCTTCTCCAGCGCGAACCCGAAGGACCCTTCGATCCTTGGGCCGCGCAAAGCCCCCGGGACCCCTGGGTCCCGAGCCGTCATGACCCCTGGCGACGTCCAGAACTTCACCGCCGCGCGTGTCCGCAAGGAATTCCTGAGCTTCTTCGAGGAGCGCGGCCACCGCATCGTCCCCTCGGCTCCGGTCTTTCCCCAGGACGACCCGACGCTCTTGTTCACGAACGCGGGCATGAACCAGTTCAAGGATGCCTTCCTTGGGACGGGCACCCGCCCTTACACCCGGGCGGTGGATACACAGAAGTGCATCCGCGTCCAGGGCAAACACAACGACCTCGAAGAGGTGGGTCGCGACACCTATCACCACACGTTCTTCGAGATGCTCGGGAACTGGTCGTTTGGTGACTACTTCAAAGAGGACGCGATCGTCTGGTCATGGACACTTCTGACGGAGGTCTGGGGCCTGCCCAAGGACCGGCTCTGGGTCAGTGTCTTCTCGGGCGATGAGAAGGACGGACTTCCTGCGGACGAGGAAGCCGAGCGAATCTGGAAAGAGAAGACCGACATCGACCACTCCCATGTCCTGATGTTCGATCGCACGGACAACTTCTGGGAGATGGGGGAGACGGGGCCCTGCGGGCCCTGCACGGAGATCCACATCGACCGTGGTGGACCCGGAACCAACCCCATGGACGGGGCCGATCCGGCGATTGGAGTCAACGCCGGGAACGAGCGTTTCATCGAGCTGTGGAACAACGTGTTCATGCAGTTCAACCGCCAGGACGACGGCAGCCTGGTGGAGCTTCCCGCCAAGCACGTCGACACAGGCATGGGCTTCGAACGCGTCTTGGCAGTGTTGCAGGGCAAGTCCTCGAACTACGACACGGACCTCTTCCAGCCCATCTTCCGAGCCATCGAACGATTGACGGGTGAGACCTACGAGGGCACGCCGGACGGCGACAAGGACGTGGCCTTCCGGGTTTGCGCGGATCACGTGCGTGCCTTCACCGCGGCCGTGGCGGATGGCGTGACGCCCTCCAACGAAGGGCGTGGATACGTGCTTCGGCGGCTCGTGCGACGGGCCAGCCGGTACGGCCTGCAGCACCTCGGCGCGAAGGAGCCATTCCTGCACGAGGTGGTCCCCGTCGTGGTCGACGTCCTCGGGGACGCTTTCCCCGAGATGCAGACGCGCCAGGAGCACGTGCAACTGGTGATGAAGACCGAGGAGGAGTCGTTCCGCAAAACGCTCGATCGAGGCCTCGTGCAGTTCGAGAAGTTGGCCAAGGCCACCTCCGGAAAGATCATCGACGGCAAGGAAGCCTACGAGCTCTACGCGACCTACGGATTTCCCCAGGACCTTGTCGAGCTCATGGCCCGCGAAGGCGGGCTTTCGGTGGATACCGAAGGGTGGGAGGCCGCTCGCAAGGCCCACAGTGAAGTCAGTAAGAGCGAGGGGAGCTTCAAGCAGATCCTCAGCGCGGAGGAGCTCAGTGGCCTGACAAGCACCGAGACGGTCTATCACGACGACGCGGGCGGTTGTGCAAGCTGCGAGGCCAAGGTCCTGCGGTTCTTTGCGGCGAAGAGCGACCGGCCCGCGAGGCTAGTGCTCGACCGCACCGCCTTCTACGCGGAGGCCGGCGGCCAGGTGGGGGATCTCGGCAGCATCGAAGCCCAGGACGGCACCTTCCGTTTCGAAGTCTCTGACACGAAGAAGATCGGGGACGTGCACGTGCACATCGGGACCGTGGACGGCGACCCCAAGGAAGGCCAAGGGGCTCTCTGCCTCGTGGACGCCGAGCGGCGAACGGCCATTCGTGCGAACCACACCGCGACGCACTTGCTCCACCAGGCCCTCCGTGACGAGCTTGGGGACCATGTCGCTCAGGCGGGCTCCTACGTGGGGCCGGATCGCCTGCGATTTGACATCAGCCATCCTTCGCAGGTGACCGACGCCGAGATCCTCGAGGTCGAAAACGCGGTCAACGCGCGTATCGCGCGGAACACCGCGGTGGACACCTCAGTGGAGACACCGGCCGAAGCCAAGTCGCGGGGAGCCATGGCGCTCTTCGGAGAGAAGTACGGCGATGAGGTTCGTGTGGTCTCGATCGACGACGACAATGGGGATCGTCGCCCCTGGTCGCTCGAACTTTGTGGCGGCACTCACGTGGAGCGTACCGGCGATATCGGTCCCTTTGTGATCGCCTCTGAGCGCGCGGTGGCGGCCGGCGTCCGCCGGATCGAGGCGCTTACCCATAGGGGAGCTGTGGCCGCGTTCCAGGACCAGCGACGACTCCTGAAGGAGCTGGCATCCCAGCTCAAGACCGCTCCCGAAGAACTTCCGGGCCGGATCCAGCAGCTCCAGAAGCAGGTCAAGGACGCCAAGAAGCAGAAGAAATCTGCCGCTGGCGATCAGGTGACGGAGGCCTTCAAGGTCGCCAAGTCAGAGCTCGAGGCCCGCGGCGGAGTGGTGGCAGGGGCCATGGACTTCCCAGGCCTCGATCGGGAGGCCATTCGTCAGCTTGGCGATCGACTCAAGGGGGCCGAGGCCGACCTTGGAATCGTGCTGTTTGGCCGCGGAAAGCCGGGCGACGACAGCAGCGGGGTGCCGTTTGTGGCGCTTTGCCAGGGTGCAGCCCTCGACAAGGGCCTGAAGGCTGGACAAATGGCCCAGACGGTGAAGGGCCTGCTCGGAGGCGGCGGCGGAGGCCGCCCGGATTCCGCCCAGGGCCAGGGGGAGCGCGCCGACGCCATTCCAGCCGCGATCCAGGCCCTCTCCGAGCACTTCAGCCACGAACTTCGCGTGGGTTGAGACCCTTCTCTGCCCCCCCTGGGCCCCTGATCCCCTGCGAATTTCTGTTCCACCTGGGATTTTGAGGCCTTCCCGGGGGGGCGAGTCGGTAATCTCTTCGGCTCAAATCCGGGGCCGCATGCACCGGGTCTCGGCCCGTCCGCCGAGCACAACCGAACACGACCCCAGACGCGGGATCAGGCCCTCCCGGGTGCCCCAATGGCACTCGCACCTGGGCCCGCTCCCTAGAACACCAAGACTCCCCATGGCACATCCCAAGCGCCGGACCTCCAAGTCCGCCAAGAACAAGCGCCGGTCGCACCTCTCGCTTCCGGTTCCTCCCATCGCCCGCTGCCCGCGCTCAGGTGTCCTGACCCGCTCGCACCGCATGAGCGAGGACGCCACGCATTACGCCTTCGAGAAGGGCGGCACCAAGGGCCGCGTTGTCTTCGAGAAGGACGACACGGACTTCTGATCGAAGGGGTCCTGCTCAGGAGCACGTGCGGTCCACGCACGTGCTGTGCGACCCTGTTCTCGCGCTTTCGCCCAGCCCCTGGCTGGGCGTGATTCTTCATGGATGCATCCAAGCGAATCGCACTCGATGTGATGGGGGGCGACAACGCCCCTGACTGCAACCTGGACGGGGCGCTTGCCGCCGTGCGGGCCGGGGTACCGGCCGAACGTCTCCTGCTGGTCGGCGACGAAAAGACCATCCGCGCCGGCCTTGAGAGCCGCGGCGCGAGCGTGGGGGAGGCCCCAGGTAGCTTCGCGATCCTCCATGCCCCCGACGTGATCGGGATGGAGGAGAAGCCCGGGGTCGCGCTCCGTGCGAAGCCGATGTCTTCGATTTCCGTGGCCACCGGCGCCGTGAAGCAAGGCGCGGCGGGCGCCCATGTCAGCATGGGCAACACCGGGGCCGTCGTCGGGGCGGCCACGGTGGGGCTGAAGACGCTTGAGGGCGTCCGGCGACCGGGCATCGCCGTGACGATCGAATTCACCGGTCGTCCGGTGACCGTGCTCGATATGGGCGCCAACGTCGTCCCGAAGCCGGAGCATCTTCTCCAGTACGGGCACATGGGCGCGGTGTTCACCCGCGACGTCCTGAAGAGCGAGAGCCCCCGCGTGGGCTTGCTCAACATTGGCGAAGAGGAATCCAAAGGCACAGACCTTCTACGTGAGGCCCACGCCCTGCTCTCCGGGTCCGACCTGGATTTCGTCGGGAACGTCGAAAGTGGCGACCTGTTCAAAGGGGGCTGCGACGTGGTCGTGACCGACGGATTCACGGGCAACGTGGTCCTGAAGCTCATGGAGGGCTTCGCCGGGTTCATGATGAAGCTCGTCATGGACCAGCTGAAAGCCCACGGAGCTCAGTGGGGGCCAGAGGCGCTCGCGAGCATTCATAAGCAGGTTGACTATTCGGAGTACGGCGGCGCCTTGCTCCTGGGCGTCAACGGAATCGTGGTCATCGGTCACGGTCGTTCGGACCCCACTGCCGTCTCGAACGCCATTGACCTCGCGGCTCGTGCCCTCGACGCCGATGTGAACGGGCACATTGTGGTCGGCCTCGCCGGCCGGTGAGCAGGCCGCGGGGCCCCGTGGCCTTCGGCCCCCATCCAGCCCCCTGAGCCCTCGACACATCGCTTCGCCGCGCCGATAGGGCTGAAATTTGTCGGTCCACAAGGCGAAGAATCGGGCGGGCTCGCCGCTGGCGAGTTGAACCACGGTCGCAGATGGGCGACCATGGGCCACCCTCGGCGCGATCCTCCCGCCGGATTGTCGCTTCTCTCACCTCTCAGAATCCCTCACCCCATGACGAGCATCGTTCGCGTAGGAATCGCAGGAACTGGCCACGCCGTTCCGCCGCGTGTGGTCACCAACGACGACCTGGCTCGCATCGTAGATACGAGCGACGAGTGGATTACCCAGCGCACGGGCATCCGCGAGCGGCGTTACGTCGACGAGGGCACGAACTGCAGCCATCTTTGCGAGGAGGCCGCCCGCAAGGCGCTGGACGATGCCGGGCTGGAGCCAAAGGACATCGACCTGATCGTCACCGGGTCCCTGACCCAGGATCATCTGATGCCCTCGATCTCGACCCTGGTGCAGACGCGCCTGGGTTGCGAGAACGCCGGGGCCTTCGACGTGCTGGCGGCCTGCACGGGATTCCTCACCGCACTCCACACGGCGGAGGCGTTTGTGCGCGCGGGCCGCGCGAAGAACGTCCTCGCCATCGGTGGCGAGACGCTCTCGCGGTACCTGGACATGTCCGACCGGGCGTCGTGCATTCTCTTTGGGGATGGTGCTGGGGCCGCGGTGATTCGCCCTCTGGAGGATGCGAAGGGCGGAGAGATCCTTTCCCAAAACCTCGGGGCGGACGGTTCGGGCTACGAGTTCATTCACATCCCCGAGGGGGGAGCGGCGCGCCCGCACAACCACCCCGACTACGACAGCTCGAATCAGTTCATTCGGGTCCGTGGCCGCGAGGTCTATCGCTTCGCCGTCACCAAGATGACCGAGCTCATTCGCGAGGCCGCCGAGAGCGTGTCGGGCGAGGAAGTGAAGCTCGTGGTTCCTCACCAGGTCAACCTGCGCATCATCGAGGCTGCCCGCGAACGCCTCGACTGGCCGATGGAGAAGTTCTTCGTGAACATTCAGAAGTACGGCAACACCTCCGCAGCCAGTGTCCCGATCGCCCTCGATGAAGCGGCCCGCGAGGGGCGCATCGAGCGTGGCGATCTCGTCGTGCTCGTCGCCTTCGGCGCAGGGCTCACCTGGGGCTCGACGCTCATTCGCTGGTAACCGCCGGGGCTCCCCGTAGCCGGTGCTCGCTTTTCGACTCTCCTCTCCCACCTGATACTCGACGCTGTCCGGTCCAAGTCATGGACCTGACCCCACCCATGGATCAGCACGATTCCACCCCCGCGATTCTCTGCCCCGGTCAGGGCGCCCAAGCCGAAGGCATGGGCAAGGACTGGGCGGACTCGTTCCCCGAAGCGAAGGCCGTTTGGGACGAAGCCGACGAGGTGCTCGGGTTCTCACTCTCGAAGGCCTGCTGGGAAAGCGGCGACGACGTTCACCGCACTGATATCGCGCAGCCGGGGATTTTCACAACGGGCGTCGCGGTCCTACGCGTCCTCGAAGGCCACGGATTCGATCTGTCCCGCGCGCCCTGGGCGGCCGGCCTTTCGCTGGGCGAGTACACGGCGCACTGGGCCGCGGGCACCTTCGACTTCGCAGCGGGTCTACGCCTCGTCAGACTGCGTGGGGAAGCCATGCAGGATGCTTCAGAGCAGAATCCCAGCGGCATGGCCAGCTTGATGGGGGCGACCCCCGAGCAAGCGGAAGCCCTTGCCAAGGTGGGGGCCGAGCACGGGGTCTGCCAGGTGGCGAACCTCAATGCCCCGGGCCAGATCGTGGTTTCCGGCGCGTTCCCCGCCCTGGACGCCGTCGAGGCCGCAGCGAAAGAACACGGCGTCCGGCGCGTCCGCCGTCTCGTGGTTGCTGGCGGCTTCCACAGCGAGTGCATGCGCCCCGCAGCGGATCGTCTGGCGGCTGCCCTCGAGGAGACGGACATCCAGGTGCCGCGCATTCCGGTGCTCTCCAACGTCACGGCCGAAGCCGTAGAGACCATCCAGGGCGTCAAGGACACCCTGGGGGCCCAGGTTTGTGCCCCTGTGCTTTGGGAGCGCACGATGCGAGGAGCCATCGACCGTGGGACGACGAGATTCGTCGAGACCGGCCCAGGGACGATTCTCGCGGGCATCCTCCGCAAGATCGACGGGGATGCGACCGTGACCCCGGTTGCCACTCCCTCTGACCTCCCCGCGGCCCTGGAATCCCTGGGACTTACGGCCCCCTCCTGATCGTTATCCAGAGGCCCCCCTCCGAAAGGCCAGAGGCCGATTCCACGGGTCCACACGCGGCCCGGTCGCCCGATCTGACCCAACTGTCAGGCAATCCTGTCGCGTTCCCTGGGCCTGAGTCCCCGCAGACGCCGCTTCCCCTGCTTGATGCCGGATTGTCCCAGGGCTACGCTCATCCGCCTGGGTCCTGATCCGGGAGCGCCGCAGCGGCGCTCTACGCCTCTTGCCTCTTCTGATTCGTGGAACGGCCCGAGCCTACTCGGGGCAATCCACCTCCGCGTTCACCGGATCCCCGACTCCGCTTCTCATCCCTCCACGTGACTGACTCCGACAACACCCAAGCTGCCTCTTCAGCTGCCTCTTCAGCTGGCCTGCCCCTGGCCGGCCAGGTGGCCCTCGTCACCGGCGCGAGCCGTGGCATCGGCCGGGCGATCGCAGAAACGCTGGCTGCCCACGGCGCGAAGGTTGCCTGTGTGGCGACACGCGTGGAGAACGCGCAGGCCACGGCCGACGCTTGCGCGAACCACTCGGAAGGCGCGAAGGCTTACGGAGTCGACGTCGCCGACCACGCGGCGGTCGCCGCCCTGGTCAAGGAGATCGGCTCAGAGTTCGGCGGCATCGACATCTTGGTCAACAACGCGGGCATCACGCGGGATCAATTGCTGATGCGCATGAGCGAGGACGATTTCGATCGAGTCATCGGCGTCAACCTCAAGGGCACCTGGAACTTCGTGAAGGCGGCCGCCCGGCCCCTCATGAAGGCGGGCTCTGGGCGAATCATCAACATCGCGTCCGTCGTCGGCGTGACCGGCAACGCCGGGCAGGCCAACTACGCCGCGAGCAAAGCCGGCGTGATCGGCCTGACGAAGTCCGCCGCCAAGGAACTGAGCGGGCGAGGTGTCACCGTGAACGCAATCGCCCCAGGTTTCATCGAAACCGATATGACCGCGGACATCCCAGAGAACGAGCGGGCCAAGCTAATGGGCTCGATTCCCCTGGGTCGCCTTGGTGCATCCGACGACATCGCCGCAGCGGCGCTCTTCCTCGCCGGTCCCACCGGCGCCTACATTACTGGACAGACCTTGGTGATCGACGGGGGCCTCAGCCTCTAGCCGTACCAAGGGCTTTTTGCGGGCCGGCAGTCGAGCCAGCCCAACCCCCAGCTCAAGCGCCATCCGGCGCGAGCGATCCCCCCCGAATTCGGAGACCCGACCCGTGAGCGATACTCAGATCGAAGATAGCGTCAAGAAGATCGTCTGCGATCAGATGGGCACCACGCCCGACAAGATCTCGCTTGAGACTTCTTTCATCAATGACCTTGGCGCCGACTCCCTCGATACCGTCGAGTTGGTCATGGAATTCGAGGACGAGTTCGAGATCAACATCCCGGACGAAGACGCCGAGAAGATCCAGACCGTCGGCTCGGCCGTCGAGTACATCAAAGCCAAGCTTCAGTAGATCGGTAGGAAACTGGTCGGGCGGTCTGACTGTCCTATTGGCTTTCCATCCTTTGGCCCCGCGCACGGAAAGCGCTCCGTTTCGGAACCCCGCAAGGGGAACCGGGCGGAGGCGCGATCTGGGCATGTATGGGGCAATCCCTTTGCTTGAGCGGGCCCAATGCTCAAGCGGCCCCTGCATAAGCGGGCAAGTGCCGCCCCAGCGGCCCTCCGCTTAGCCACCAAGAATACCCACAGGATCTCGCCATGCGCCGCGTTGTCATTACTGGCCTCGGCACGGTCAACGCCCTCGGTCTCGACGTCGCGTCCTCCTACCCGAGGATGCTGAATGGAGAGAACGGGGTCTCAACGATCGATCGATTCGATACGACAGGCATCTCCGCTACGATCGCAGCCCAGGTCGAATGGGACCCACAGGCGGCGGGCTTCGATGTGAAGGACCTCCGCAAACTCGACCCGTTCACCATGTGGGCGCTCATGGCCTCTGACGAGGCCCTGAAGGACGCCGGCTTCAGCGACACCAAGTCCTTGCCCGAGGCCGAACGCGAGCGGATGGGCACGATCGTCGCGACGGGCATCGGCGGCATCACCGGCATCCTCGAGCAGCACGACGTCATGAAGGAGCGTGGCGCCCGCCGCGTCAGCCCGCACTTCATCCCGCGGATCATGCCGAACGCGGTCAGCGGCCAGGTGGCGATTCGCCACGGGCTGATGGGTACCGCATTCACCACCTCCAGCGCCTGCGCTTCCGGTGGCCACGCCATCGGGATGGCGTGGCGCGCCATCCAGTGGGACGATGCCGATGTCATGGTCACGGGTGGAGCCGAGTCGGCGACCACCCCGCTGTCCATGGCTGGATTCGCTTCCGCCAAGGCCCTTTCGACCCGCAACGATGCTCCGGAGCATGCGTCGCGGCCCTTCGACAAGGACCGAGACGGATTCGTCATGGGTGAAGGCGCGGGCATTATGGTCCTCGAGGAATACGAGCACGCCAAGGCGCGCGGGGCGACGATTTACGCCGAGGTCAAGGGCTACGGTTCCACCGACGATGCGTTCCACATCACGGCGCCCAAGGAAGACGGCTACGGCCCCGCCCGTGCCATGCGCGAAGCCCTGCGCCACGGGGGCGTAGATCCGACCAACGTTCAGTACATCAACGCCCACGGCACGAGCACGGCGTACAACGACTCCATCGAGACCACCGCCATCAAGCGCGTCTTTGAGGAGCACGCCCGGACGCTCGCGGTGAACTCCACGAAGTCCATGGTGGGCCACCTCCTCGGGGGCGCCACCGCCGTCGAGCTTGTGGTGACCGCGTTGGCGATCAAGAACGGTGAGGTCCACCCGACCCGGAACTACACGACGCCGGATCCTGCGTGTGACCTCGACTACGTTCCGGGTGAAGCTCGCGAGCTGAAGATCGAGAACGCCCTCTGCAACTCGCTCGGCTTCGGCGGGCACAACGTGTCGATTTGCATCGGCAAGGTCTGAGACCCAACCCTCTTAGCCATGACGGAGCCCCTGGATGCCCTGCGCGCGCCCTTCGAAAGCGCGGGCCAGGGCCACGTGTTCGCCCATGTGGATCGACTCGGCCCGGGTGAGCGCGAGACGTTTGCGCGGGAGCTGAGCGCCATCGACCTCGACTTGGTGGCCAAGCTTGGCGCCAAGCTCGCGGGCGGCGCCGCGGCAGCCCAAAGTCCTTCGTTCGAACCACCGGTGGTGGTTCGTGCGGGGGACGGGGGCGAGGGGCAAGCAAGGGCCCTCGGTGAGGAGCTGCTCGCCGCCGGAAAGGTCGGGTTCGTGCTCGTGGCAGGGGGGCAAGGCTCGCGCCTCGGGTTCAACGGGCCCAAGGGGGCGTTCGAAGTTGGCCCGGTGACATCGAAGACCCTCTTCGAATGGCACGCCGCTCGAATCCTGGCCGCGGGAGCGCGGCACGGCTTCCAGCCAACCTGGTACATCATGACGTCCAGGGCGAATGACGCGGAGACCCGTGCCTTCTTCGCAGGCAACGGGCGCTTCGGCTTCCCCGAAGACGACCTCTTCTTCTTCAGCCAGGACATGCTGCCAGCCCTCGATGGTGAGGGCCGCATCGTCCTGGCCGGTCCGGGCGAGGTCTTCCTTGCCCCAGACGGTCACGGGGGCACCCTCGCCGCGCTGCACCAATCCGGCGCCCTGGAACACATGCAAGCGAGGGGGATCGAGGAGCTGTCGTACTTCCAGGTGGACAACCCGCTTGCGCGCCCCGCCGATCCGCTTTTCGTGGGCTACCACTGCGCCCAAGGCGCGGAGATGTCGAGCAAGGTCGTGCCCAAGCGCGACGCCGCAGAGAAGGTAGGGGTGCTAGGCCTCGTTGACGGGGTGCTCGGATGCATCGAATACAGCGACCTCTCTGATGAGCTGCGCGAAGCCAAGGCGGCGTCGGGCGATCTGCTGTTCAACGCCGGCAACATCGCGGCACACATGATTCGCAGGAGCTTCGTGGAGCGCCTGAATCAAGGAGGAGCCCTCGACCTGCCCTGGCACATCGCCCGCAAAGAGCTCGGCGCCATCGATTCATCGGGGGCACCGACCAAGATCCCTGGCGTAAAGTTCGAGACGTTCGTCTTCGACGCCCTGGCTAGGGCCAAGGCCTGTGTCACGATGGAGGTCGAGCGCGCCCAGGAGTTCAGCCCGGTCAAGAACGCCGAAGGCAGCGATTCGCCCGCCACGTGCAAGGCGGACCTCTCCGCCATCGGCCGGGCCATTTCGGGCCTCGACGACGCCGTGGTCGAGATCGACCCGCGCGTGGCGGAGACCCTTGACGAGTTCAACGAGCGCGCCCCGGTGGTGCAGCGCACGGAAGGTGGCGCCCTTTGCGCCGCTCCCCAATAGCCATGGCTTCCTGGGAAACGTGGAGCACGGAGGGTCGCCGGGCGGTCCTTGCCAAGACTCCCATCGTCGTCCTGATGGGGGGCCGCTCGGACGAGCGAGACGTGTCGCTCACCTCTGGAGGGGCCGCTCTCGCCTCCTTGAAGGACCTCAGTGGTCCGTCCTACGACGTCGCGCCGCCGGTGTTCGAGATCGAAATCGATCGTGAAGGCCGCTGGTGCCTCGACGGTGCAGCTCTCGCGCCGCAGCGAGCCATCGAAGCGCTCCCTGAAGAAGCGATCTATTGGCTTGCGCTCCATGGCGGAGAGGGCGAAGACGGCCGCGTGCAAGCCTTCCTGGAGCTTGCGGGCCGGCGGCATACCGGCGCTGGCACCGCCGCCTCGTCGCTGTGCATGGACAAGCACCACTCGCGGCTGGTGGCGGCCGATGCTGGGGTCGCGGTGGCTACGGGCCTGCACCTGACCCGGGGCCAGTTCCTTCGGGACACGACTTCCGCAGAAGCACGGCTCCGAGCCCTCGGGCCCGGCACGCATTTCGTGAAGCACAGCTCGGCCGGGTCCTCTTTTGGGGTCCACAGGTGCCAAACGTCGGACGAGATGGTCGCGGCGGCCCGGTCGATTGCAGCCTCGGGCGGCAACATCCTGGTCGAGGCCGAGGTCCGGGGCCTCGAAGTCACAGCGGGGGTCATCGGCGACGGCGCCGAGGCAGGGGCACTTCCGATCGTGGAGATCGAACCTGTGGGGGAGGCTTTCTTCGACCACGAACAGAAGTACTCCGCCAGTGGGGGGGCCCTCGAGGCGTGCCCTCCCGTGCAACTACCCGGTCCCGTGCAGTCGCGCATCCAAGAGCGCGCGAAGGCCGCGTGGGAGGCCTTCGGTGGAACCGGTTACGCCCGCATCGACTTCATGGTGCCGAGTTCCGGTGGCAAGCCAGGCGCTCGCCGCTTCGACGCCGACGTCGAGCCCGTGATGCTGGAGGCCAATACGCTCCCCGGCTTCACGCCCCGCTCTCTCTTGCCTTTGTCGGCCAAGGCCGACGGTGTGGGATTCCGTGAGCTCTGCCTGGAGCTCGCCTCCCGCGCCATCGGCTGACGAGGATCCGCTGCCCGGAGAGGGCCGCTACGGGTGGATCGTTCCGCCTTGGACCCCTGGCGCGACCGCGCGATCCGGCAGGCATCCCCTTTGTTTTGCGGCCCCTTTCCGTCCCCTGGCCGAGACAGTACCCTTTCCCCCCGACCGAGCGCCCAGCGCTCGGACTGGGCCGGAGTGGCGGAATGGTAGACGCGACGGATTCAAAATCCGTTTCCCGCAAGGGAGTGTGGGTTCGAGTCCCACCTTCGGTACCACCCCTTGGATCAGGTCTGTGCGACCCTTGGCGAAATCGCTGTTATGAGTGGTCCCTCTGATGACGAGTCCGTGGCGCGCGACGAGGCGATCAGCCAAGCGGACGCGACCGTGAGAGCAGAGTCCTGCGACGTGGCCGCCAAGCTGCTGCCGGCGCTGCTACACGACGTCAACAACGCGACGCAGTTGCTCGTGGGGCTCAAGGCGATGCTCGAGATCCCGGGGGGCGAGAAGATGTTCGCTTCGCGGGTGGACGACTTGGCTCGGACGTCAGGGCGGATGGACGACCTCGGCTTTGCTTTGGCGGTGCTGTCGACCGCGGGCGGGGCGAACATGCTGATGGCGCGCCGGGAAGCGCGTGCGATTCAGATCCTATGGGACCTGACGCTCAAGGCGCTGCAGCGGGATGGAGGCGATCCGATTAGGGTCGCCGGGGCGCCGCCGAGCACGGCCCCGGGCGCCCTGGGCGGCTGGGAGCCGGCTTGGTCGGTGGCCGCGCTGGTGACCGAGTGCTCCGAAGTCTCGGGCCACTTGGATTGGTCCTGGACATGGCTCGGGGACGGGTCTGTCTCTTATACACATCTCCGAGCCCACGAGACTAGGCATGATCTCGT
>OJFX01000496.1_pt1 | contig 14404 bp, 12 predicted proteins | sample 1594171 | NCBI WGS metagenome assembly OJFX01 (sample SAMN05416840, study PRJEB24817) | seawater metagenome | isolation source: Sea water | place: Canada:Atlantic | collected 2013-07
AGCGTCAGATGTGTATAAGAGACAGGTACTGCGACGGCGATGGATCCGACGGCCTCTGCCCGTGCTGGTTCTTCGGGCTCTCCGGCGCAGGCTGCCTCACGTCCTCTGGCCTCGGCGCCCGCTTGACCGGGAGCGGCTCCGCCGACTTCATCGCGGACACCTTCACTCTGACGGTCACGGACGGCCCCCCCGGCAACTTCGGCTTCCTCTTCCAGGGCCTCACCCCGACCTCGGCCCCCCTCGGCAGCGGCATCCTCTGCATGACCGTGCGTGACCGCCTCACCGTGCAAGCCCTCGACGCGGCGGGCAGCACCACCTACACCGGCCTTGCCCCCGTCGCCCTCGCCGGGACGACGATGCACTACCAATACGTCTTCCGCGACCCCGCCGGCCCCTGCGGGAACGGCTTCAACCTCACGAGCGCCTGGCGCGTGACCTGGCGATAGCCCGGGCCGAAGTATGGGACGGCCTGGCCCCCTCCAGTTACCTTACGGGCGTGACCCACATCGCCCTAAGCATCGCTGGCTCGGACCCCTCGGGTGGGGCGGGGATCCAAGCTGATCTCAAGACCTTCGCTGCGTTCGACGTCCACGGTGCGGCGGCCTTGACCGCCTTGACCGCCCAGAACACCCGGGGCGTCTTCGGTGTCCACGGGGTCCCACCCGACTTCATCGAAGCCCAGATCCGAGCGGTCCTGGGGGACCTAGCGGTGGACGCCATCAAGATCGGGATGCTCGGCGACGTCGCCACGATCGAGACCGTTGCGAAGGTCCTCGCGGACTACCCGGAGATCCCCATCGTCTTGGACCCCGTCATGGTGGCCGCGGGCGGAGATCCGCTGCTCGCCGAGGACGCGGTCAGTGCGCTCCGCGAGCGCCTCATTCCCCGCGCCACCATCGTGACGCCCAACGCCCACGAGGCGGCCCTGCTCCTCGGGCGACCCAAAGCCGCCTCCGCCGACCAGCTGCGGGAGCAGGCTCAGTCCCTGGTCAGTGCGGGCGCTCGCGCGGTGCTCCTCAAGAGCGGGCGCGTCCCGTTCGACGCCAGAATCGTCGACGTGTTCATCGGCGCCGATGGCCACTGCTCCATGGCGGAGACGCCTCGCCTCCGGATCGACAGCCCCCACGGCGGCGGCTGCACGCTCTCCTCAGCCATCGCCGCCGGCTTGGCGGGCGGCCAGCCCCTGCCCCTGGCGGTCGCCCACGCCCAACGTTTCGTGTGGGAAGCGCTTGAGCGTGCACAACACCACAAGATAGGCGGCGGCAGCACCCCGCTCGTCCTCCCCCCCCGCGGCGGCTCGCCCTCTTCGACGGGTCCGAGCCAGAGTTGATTGGGCCGAAAGGGTGCTTGGTCCAGCGGTGAGCCGGCCCACGCGCCGCTCAGATCCATCGATGCCACAAAGGGGTGGAACGGGCATGGAATGTCCGGTGCCGTGAGGAAGCCCACGCCGACCGTCCGTCCCTATTCCACCTCCCCATCGAAGGCCCCAGCATCAAAGGAACGTCAGGCTGACTGCGTCCGTGAAGTTCGAGGTGACGCCCGGATTATTGTCCCGGAACCAAGCCTGGAAGTTCCAGGTATCGCCGAAGAGCACCTGGGTAAGTCCGTTCGGCGTTGGGATCGCCGTGAGGTCGATCGGGAAGAGGAAAGTACCCGTCGCTCCCGAAGCCACGATCTGTCCCGGTCGATTGAAGCGCCCCACTGCGCCAGCGACACAGAGGGCGCCCTGACTGTTGGGGACCTGGGCTGAGAAGCCCTGCGTTCGGGATACGACAAACATCCCAAATGAACTGCGCGGGAGCTGCCGTGCCGTGAGCGTCACGTTGTTAGCCGGGACAGACGTCGTCCCAAGGGCCATGATGGATGCCCCCTCGCCGGTTGAGTTCGCGACCGCTGGTCCGCAGTAGCTTGACCCTATGCTCTCGCACGCATCGAAGACCCCGTTCTGATCAAGGTCCAGCGTGGCGTCTGCTGCGATTTGACATTCATCGAGCGTGCCGTCCCCGTCACAATCGGTCCCCGAGCCAGAGCTGATCTCTTGCTGATCAGGGATACCGTTGCCGTTGCAGTCTGGCAGGAGATAGTTCTCGTACCACGCGATCTCGTCATCGAGTACGGAGCCCGCAAGAACGTCGGTGTCGCCATCTCCGTCGCCGTCGAATCTGCCGCCAGGGCTTTCCGGGGCCAAACGACATGAACTGTGATGATCTGCTGCGCTCCAAAAGACCCAGAGCCCAGGTTCTGGTACCACGCGATCTTGCCCACGTTAGCGGAGGAGATGACATCGGTCATTCCATCCCCATTGAGATCGGCAGCGAAGGCGAAGAAGGGGCCGAAGTCCGCGGACGAGATCACCTCTTGCGCCCCAAAGGCCCCACCGCCGAGGTTCCTGTACCAAGATTCTCGTACCACGCAACCTTGTCGTCCTCCCTGGAGGCGGAGAGTGCGTCGGCATTACCATCTCCGTCGAGATCGATCGCGTAAACCGAATAGGGATTGTCAGCAAGACTGGATACGGCGCGTGCGGCCCCAAACTGTTGGGCCGCTGCTGAATGGCAAAGTGCGAGTGCAAGCGAGAAGGACTTCATAGTGGAAGTTCAAGGTGCCCCGCGCGCTTGTCAACCGGACTTCAGAGTCAAAGGAAGGGGGCAGCCCCCCGTGTCCATTCTTGGTAGCCAAGCGGACATGATCCGGGCTTCTGCATCCGCACGAAACGGGTCCAGGCCCGAGACTCTTGCGAAGCGATAGGGCGCACTCTTACCTGGAGGGTCCTGCGACAAACTCGACCAGGTAGCGATGGTCGGGCTCTTTGCCCTTCGTCCACTGGAGGGTGACGCTGTAGCGCGCCCCTGGGTTGACCTTGACGCCGACCGGGCGAAAGATGATGCACGGCGAGCCACCGAAGCCTTCGGTGGAGAGGGACTTCCAATCGAGTTCAAGGGGAGGTCCGACTTCCTGAAAGTACTCGTCGAGGCGCACGACACGGATCTCAAGGGAATCGGCCGACTGGGGCATTCGTCCGTTGAGGGCGTGCAGGCTCCATGCGTGCCGGGGCCCGAAGAGATCCACGGGAACGTAACCCGCGGGCGGGTAGAGAATGGTCTTCGCCTTGCCCGGCCCGGGTCCAGACTGATCCATGGCCCACATGGCCGACCAGCGTCCTGCCTGGCCGAATCCCGTCACGCCCATCGAAGGGTTAAGGCACCACCGTCGGTGGCCCACGCGGTCGATGTTCGATGCGTCGGAGTCGTCCATGTACGAATCGACGGAGCTCGCCATCGGGCCGCTGGAGAGGTTGCTGTTACCGGCGCCCTTGGAGCCCTGCTGGAAGCGCTCCTCGTCCATGCCCGCCGGCTGTTCGGGGGTGTGTGACAGCTTGCCATTGCCCTGGCTCACTTCACTCGCTGCGTCGCAGAGATCGTTGAGCCTTCGGTCGAGGCGCAGGTGCCTCCACGGCACGCCGCAGGCTGCCCGGTAAGTGCGCAGCCGACCGAGCGCCACCATGCGATCTGGTGAGAGCGGGTCCCCCGCCTTGGCGCCCGGCCCGGCTTCCGGCACGACCCGCGCCTCCGCGAGCTCCGCACGGAGCGTCTCGAGCGGCACGGGAAACGGCGCGATCCCATCCAGATCGACGAGCCTGCCCTTCTCCCACTTGCGCTTGCTCACAGACTTCTTGCCAAAGGTGATCTTCGCGGCTCCGTGGAGCAGTCCCTTCTTGTAGTTCGCCTCCCGCTTCCACTCGCCGGAGAAGCGATACTCGACGTATCGGCCCTCCAGAACGCCGCGCTTGTAGGTCGCATTGATCTCGTGACTATTTTCCGGATCGAAGCTCTCCCAGCGCCCATTCAGAACGCCGTCCTTGTAGATCTCCCGAAGCACACAGACGTTGAAGATGTATTCCCTAAGGAAGCCATCCCGGACACCACGTGAGTACATCGACTCACGCAGGAGTTCGCCCGCCTCGGTGAACTCCTCAAACTTGCCATGCAGCTCGCCCTTTCGGTACGTGCCCCGCGCTGTCACGCCCCCACCGGTGCCGAACGCCTCAAACGGCCCCGTCTTCTCGCCCTTGTCGTTCAGGGTGTGCCGCTCGATGAGCTTCCCGTCGTCCGAGTACACCTCCACTTGGGTGTCGTCCACGCGGACCAGAGGTGTGTTAGATGCACGCGCCTCCGCGAGGGGTGGCCCCACGGCCAAGAGGATCCCGATGCCCAGCGCGATTGTCGTAGCCATGCCCTCAAGCATAGGATTCAGCGCCATTTTGGAGCCAGGGTTCGCCCAATCGGAAGCCGGGGAGGCGCGACGACTCCCCGAGCCGCGCCTCCAACCCCCTCGCTTCACCACGACGTCACTCCGGAGGATCACCACGGACGTTGTCCAGATGAACGGGAACTAACAGTGGGCCAACCGCCTGCGAACCACATCCTCACCTCCGGGTCACGCGGGCACAGGAGGTAACCGATGACGTAGCCGGCTCAGGTCACTAGCGTATGCGCGCTTCGCGAGCTCTCCAATGAGGAAGCCGCACCGACGCTCCCCTTCACTGCCCACCCTGTCATGTCTGATATCACCCTCGAGCAAGCCCACCACGCCATCGAAGCCGCCCAGAAGAAGGCCGTCGAAATCGGCACCAAGATGGACATCGCCGTCGTGGACGCCGGCGCCAACCTCAAGGCCTTCGTGCGCATGGACGGCGCATGGATTGGTTCGATTGACATCGCTCAGAAGAAAGCCCGCACGGCTCGCTTCTTTGATATGCCCACCGGCGCGATCGGCGGCCTCTCCCAGCCCGGCGGCGCGCTGTACAACATCGAACACTCCAACGGCGGCCTGATCACCTTCCCCGGCGGCATCCCGATCACCAACGCCGACGGCGTCATCATCGGCGCCATCGGCGTCTCCGGGAGCTCGGTCGAAGACGACCACGCTGTCGCCGAAGCCGGCGTCGCCGCGGTCAAGTAACGACATGGATCGGCTGCGAGAGGCGCTGTCGCTGGCGGACCGGCGCATTGGGGTGTCGATGCCCGTGCGCATTCTGCTGGCGGCGGTTGCCCTCGCGGTCTGTTGGATCGATATGGCGACGTTCACCGATTTTGAACGCGCCAGCTCTCTGCAGCGCCTGGCCCTGGGAGGCGTTCCGTACACGCTGATCCTGACGGGCGTCCCCAGCTTGCGCTCGAACGCATGGGCGCCGCTCCCGAGCCGCGGATACTGGCTGCGGGTCATCGGCTCGCTGCTGCTCCTCTCGCTCTTGCTCGCCGCCCCCTTCTTCCTGTTCCTCAAGGCGACGGAGCCCGGCCTTCCACCGAGCACGGTGCGCCTGATGGGAATTGGCGAGTACACCAAGCACGCCATGGTCCAGGCTCCGCTCATGGAAGAAGCCGTGTATCGGGGCGCCATTTGCCTGAGCCTCTGGGTCGCATTGGGCCCCTGGCTGGCCGTCATCCTGTCAGGCGCCGCGTTCACGTACCTGCACGTGCTCTACGGGAACTTCGCGCCGAACCACATCGTCGCTGGGGTGATCCTCTCGTGGGCCTTCATCAAGAGCGGGCAGCTTTGGATGGCCATCGGGCTACATGCCGCCGGCAACCTGCTGGCTGGGGTGATGGATCTGCTCTTCTTGGAGTAGTTCCCTGCGGATCGCCCCCTCACTCGGTGGCCAAGCGGCGCTCGAGTTCGAGGATTTCGAAGCCCATGGACGATAGGCGCGCTTCGATGGCGGGGCCCGCGTCGCTTGAACGGAGCTCCACGAGCAAATCCACCTGAACCGAGCCCACGGGGACCTTCCAGCCGGCGCGGTCGTGGCGCACGTCGAGCAGGTTGCCGCGCTCCTGCTCCACGGCCTCCAGGACGCGGCGCAGGGTACCGGGTTCGTCGTTCACGCGCAGCTCGATGCGATGCAGCGTGCCCCGCTGGGAGAGACCGCTTTCGATCAAACGACCGAGGAGCGAAAGGTCGATGTTCCCGCCGGAGATGACCGCGCACAGGGAGCCTTCGGCGCGCACCTTGTTCGCAAGAAGCGCCGCGATGGGCGTCACGGCGGCGGCCTCGGCCACGACCTTGTTCTTCTCCATCAGCTCGACGACGCTGCGGGCGATCTCGTCCTCGGTAACGGTCACCGTCCTGTCGCAGAGCGCCTTGACGACCTGATAGGTGCGCTCGCCGACCTTGCCGACACGGATGCCCTCGGCCAAGGTCTTGGGGTTCTCAACCACGCGCTGCGCGCCGTCTCGAATGGACTGAACCATCGGCGAGGCGCCCTCGGCCTGGACCCCGATGATCTTGACGTCGGGCAGCTTCGCCTTGAGGGCCAGGGCCACACCCGCGATCAGGCCTCCCCCGCCGATGGGTAGGATCACGGCGCCGAGGTCCGGGACCTGGCGCGCGATCTCGAGGCCCACGGTGCCTTGGCCGTGGATGATCTCCCAGTCGTCAAAGGGGTGAACGGGGGTGCGACCCTCGTTCTCCGCGAGGGCGAGGGCGTGGGACGCCGCCTCGTCATAGCTTTCGCCGAAGAGCACGACCTCGGCCCCGTAGCCCTTGGTGCGTTCCACCTTGGTGATCGCCGTGCTGACCGGCATCACGATCTTGGCGCTGCACCCCGCGAGTTGGGCCGCGAGGGCGACGCCTTGGGCATGGTTGCCGGCGGAGGCCGCCACGAGCCCGCGCTCCCGCTCCGGGTCCGAGAGCATCAGGATCTTGTTCAGGGCCCCGCGCACCTTGAAGGACCCCGTGCGCTGGAGGTTCTCAAGCTTCAGGTGCACGTCGGTGCCCGACGATTCGCTGAAGGTGTAGGAGTAGACCGTCGGCGTCTCGCGCACATAGGGTGCCAGCCGGGCCGCGGCGGCCTCGATGGCGCGCAGCTCCCCCTCTAGGTCGATGGGTGCGTTCATGGGAGACTCTGGTTGGGTCGTCGGAGGTGCCTCGAATCGGAAGGCGGCCGATTGGCGGGGGCAACTTCCGGGCCCCACGGGGTAGCCTACGCCGTCATGGCCCACGGCAACCACGCAGCGAGCCCGTCTGTTTCTCCCTCTGCCCGACTCGGGGCGGGATCCCCCAGGTACGGCGCCCATGAAGCCGGGCCAGCCGGCCCCGGGACCCCCGCCGCCGTGCGGGCGTTTTGGTTCTGGCCGGGGCTGCTCCTGGTCATGGTCGTGGGGCTCCTCGTGCGGAGCCCGGACCTCGACGGGCGGGCCCTGGACAACGTCGAGCGCGCACACTTCGAAGCCGCCGGCCTCGGCGCCATCACCACGGCCGGATCACCGGTGGAATGGGCCAAGCAGGACTACTATTGGGCCAGGCGCACCCTATGGGATGCCCCCGCGGCAGCGCCGGGCGTCCTGCAAGGGATCTCCACCCGCATGGCGACCCGCGCCGGGCTCAAGGTGGGCTTCAGCCGCGAAACAGCCCTGCGCCTGTTCTCGATGATCCTGGGCGCCGCTTGCATCTTCCTGGTCGCGCTCCTTCTCCGGAGCGTCTGTCCCGACGAGCCCCTCGTCGCCCTCACAGGAGCAGCCCTCGCGGCGCTCCAGCTCGGGAGCGTGTTCCTATCGCGCAGCGGAACAGGCGGGCCCGTGGCGGGCTTCTTCCTGCTAGTGATGATCTACGCAGGCTGGCGCCTCTTCCGGGACGTGCGAGAGCAACAGATGGCAGCCCTCCTTGGCTACGGAGCGCTCATCGCGGTGAGCTCGTGCCTCGCCTTTGGATTCGACCCATCCGCCAAGACCTACGGCGTCATCCTCGCGGTCGCGGGCGTCCTGCTTTTTCGAACGGGGCCCAACGGCGTGTCGAAATGGCCGTGGTTCTCGACGCGTTCCTGGACGGTTCTCATCGCCCTCGCGCCCCTGGCCGCGCTCGTGGCGTTCGGCATCGGAAATGGCGTTCCAGACCACCTTTCGATGGAGCCGTTCTTGCACGCGAGGTTCGTCTCCTGGCCCGTCCTGGCCCTGGCCCCCTTGGGCCTCGCCGGGGCCTTCACGCGGGACATGCGCTGGCTCATCTGGCTCGTCCTTTGGACCCTCGTTCCCGCCCTCTGCAGCGTCACGAGTGGCTTCCATTGGGCGCCGCCCCACGCCCATTACTTCACCCTCCATTTGATGGGCATCGTGCTCGCGGCAGAGGGCGCTGGCGTCCTCTGGGGTCTAGCACGGGACCGAACCCCCGGGGCCCTGGCGGACGCGGCGGTGGTGGGCTGCCTCGTTTGGATGGGGCTCGTGACCTGGTCCACCATCCACGGAGTCGGTTCCGCCCGGCTGCTGGTGAACCTGCCCTGAGCGCCTACGGGAGGGTGCACCAAGGCACTCTCCCTGGGAAAACAGATTATCCTGGGTCGATACTGCATGGCGGCTCCATCCATGCCATTGCCATGATGATCTTCCCCCTTCTCGCCCTCGCCGTCAGCTCGCCCTTCCTCGATGACATCTACGAGGAAAACGACACCTGCGCAGAAGCCGCGCCCCTGATCGTCCCCGCCGACGGTCAGTACCACGAATTCGCATTCGTGTCCTCCGGCGCCGCTTCGGCCGGAGGGACAGATGAAGACTGGTTCCAGTTTGACGTTCCGGCAGGCCACGCCCTCCAGGTTTTCACGGCAGCCCAATTCCCGGGCGACCCCGGCATCGACACGTTCCTGCGGACGGGGCCCCAATGCGGAACGGTTTTGGACTCCGGCTTCGTCGGGGGACCGGTCTTCCGCGCTGAAAACGTCACGGGAGCGACGGCTACGTATCAGCTCCAATTCATGCCGGTGAATCCGCTCTTCAACCAGGAGCAGATCCGCTTGAACATCTGGATCGCTCCCATCGCCTGCCCTGGGGTGGTGCGAGACGGATTCGAGCCCAATCAAGCCCCCGCGCAGGCCGCACCGATGGTTCCTGGCCTCTACCGCGGCCTCACCCTGAACGGACGCGAAGATCGCGACTACTACCGAGTCGCCGTCCCCATCGGTGGGGTCATGCAGGTCGGCTTTGGAACCCGGTCGAGCTTCGGCTCGCCGGCTTCCTGCACGATCCGGGATCTCTCCGGCAGCCAGCTGATCGGCCATGTGCCATCGGCCGGAGGAGTGCGATCATTCACCAACAGCACCGACGATCCCTTCCTGCTCGTGGATGTGGAGCTAGACAACCCCCATCTAACGTTCCAACCCTGCGAGCTCTACGACCTCTACGTCGACGGCGCCGCTGATCCTTGCGCGGGCGTCGTAGACGATGTCTTTGAGGCCCAAGGCAACAACACACGGCCCGAGGCCATTCCCCTCTCGCGCGGGCGCTATCGCGGCCTCACGATGATTGGCGATGACGAGGATTGGTACGCCTTCCAGGTGCCTCCGGGCTTCGGGCTCAAGGTCACCGTTGCCAATGACTCGACCGGCGACTTCGTGACCACCGAGCTGCTCGAGGATGGCGATGACCGCGTGTACCAGCGAAACTCCGCAGCCCTGGGGTCCAGCGTGCACTACTACGGCAACCCGAGCACCTCCCCCGCCCGGAGCGTGGATCTTCGCATTCGACGCCTGGGGGGATCTACTGGCCTGGGATGCGTGCGCTATGACATGGGCGTTCAGATCGTGCGTGAGATACCGACTCAGCCGCTGTGTGCCGGCTCGCCGGACTTGCAGTGGGGCCCCAAGACCATCGATCTCTTTGGCTCCGTGGACCCAAACATCGGGCTCCTCTGGATCACAGCAGAGGGCCTGGTGCCGAGCCAGTTTTCCCCCGTGGGGATCTACGTCGGCCCGCCCGTGGCGACTCCGCCGGCCCAGCCGTGGCAATGGTGCGTCGCTGAACCCCGTGTGCGCTGGGATCGATTCACGAACTCCCTGAACCGCCACGACTCGGTGGTCGACGAGTCGTACTTGGTGCCCCTCATGGGAACGACCCTCGCGGTGCAATACCTCGACGGTGAGAATGGGCTCCTGGTGGCGTCGGAGACCGTCACCTTCGTCGTTCAGTAGCGCGCGGGCACGCCCACCGGCCCCCTCGCGGAGCGTAGAGTGGTCCGCCATGGAGACGAAGGCGTTCAAGGACCGCTGGGACCGAAACTCGGCCCGGGCCATCGCGGCCCAGGTGGGCTCGGTCGCGCCAGAGTTTGATCGGGAGAGGTTCGTGCGCCGGGCGACGAAGGGGCTCGATGCCCTTGAAATGAAGGGCCGCGTGCATCAGTTCGCAGGGGCACTTCAGGCCGAGCTTCCGGGCTCCCTCGAGCACGCGTTCGATTGCCTGACCCAGAGCCTGCCAGCGCCAATGCCGGACACGACGTCCACGGGCGATGGATGGCTCCAGTGGCCCCTCGGGGAGTGGACGGCACTCTTTGGGCCCGGCGAGGACCCCGCGGCATCGTTCACGCCGGCGATGGCCTTCATGACCGAGCTCACCCGCCGCTTCACTTCGGAGTTCGCCGTGCGCCCCTTCGTACGCGACGTGCCGGAACTCGTCTTCCCGAGGATGCTGGAACTGACCCAGCACGAGTGCGCCCACGTACGGCGCTGGTGCAGTGAGGGCGTTCGGCCGCGCCTCCCCTGGGGTGAGCGACTCGTGGCCCTCTGCGAGGATCCCTCCCCCATCCTTCCGATCCTCGAGGCCCTCAAGGATGACCCCGATGAGTATGTCCGGCGCTCCGTGGCCAACTGCCTCGGGGACATCGCGAAGGACCACCTGGACCTCAGCGTCGAGGTCGCAAGGGCGTGGCTAGCTGACCCGGAAAAGGACCGCGCGCGCCTCGCCCGGCACGCCCTCAGGGCCCCGATCAAAGCCGGACATCCCGGCGCCCTGGCCGTTTTCGGCTTCGAATCTGCGGAGAACATCGAAGTTACTTTGTCGCTCCAGAACCCGTCCATCGCCATTGGCGAGACGGGCAATTTCGAGGCGGTGCTTCGCCGGACCGGGCCGAAGAAGAACGCTGGGGAGGCGGCAAGCCGGTTGATGATCGAGCTCGTCATCGAGTACCTGAAAGCGAACGGCTCGCGTTCCGGGAAGGTCTTCAAGTGGACCCAGGGTGAGCTGCCTGATTCCGGGACGCTACGACTCTCCAAGTCGCTCGCCTTCATCCCACGAACGACGCGCCGACTTTACCCTGGGGAGCATCGCGCGGCGGTTCAGGTGAACGGCACGCGCCTCGGCCACATCAGTTTCGACCTATCGACCCCATGACACTTCCCAGCATCCGCGGCGGAGCGCTCTTCGGCTCGCGGGCCCTGGATCCTCTCACCCTCGTCGACGAGAACGGCGACGAGACCGGCACCGCCACCCTTGAGGACATGCACCTTCCACCGGGCCGGCGCCACCGCGCCTTCTCCGTGTATCTCTTTGACGAATCCGGGCGCCTCTTCGTGCACCAGCGATTCCACGGAAAGGCCCTTTGGGGCAGCTACTGGACGAATAGCTGCTGCAGCCACCCGTTCCATGGGGAAGCGATCGACGCGGCCGCGAAGCGCCGTGTGGGCGAGGAGCTTGGGGTCGAGAACGCCGAGCTCAGCGAACTCTTCGGCTACGAGTACCGCGCGGAGTTCGAGGGCATCGGCGTCGAGCACGAATACGTACACGTCTTCGTGGGCGCCGTCGACCCGGCGTCTATCAAGGTCGCCCCGAAGGAAGTCGAAGAGTTCCAATGGCTGGCTCCGGACGACGTGGACGCGCTGATCGCATCGGAGCACAGGACCACGCCCTGGTTCGAGATCGCGTGGCCCAAGGTCCGGGACCGGAAATCCTGAACGGCCCCGAGCCCCACTCCACTCAAGAGCGCGCTATCGCGGCTCCAACTTCCGGCCGACGCGCTGGTACCGGTCGAAGGACACGCGCACCAAACCGACCTCCCCCACCGCCACGGCGGGCACCGGCACGGATTGGGACGCGAGGATCTCGCTCGGGCTCACTCCGTCCGCCACGGCGCAAATGACACGCAAGGGGATGCCTGCCTGCACACGCGGCACGATGGCACGACCGCCCGCAATGGGCACCGCGAGGGTCGCCCGGGATCGACTTCCATCGGCGGCGGCGAACACCTGCGCGACGCCGGCGGCGGGGCCCTCAAAGGTGGGGTGACCCTGGACCTCGATTTCGAGCGAGCCCATGGGCGGCAGCTCCATCGACCCAGGAGCGTCCCCCGTGATCGAAACCCGCGGCGGCGACACCATCGCAAGGCGAGCGACGACTTCCAGGCCCGGGGGCGCCCCCGCGGGAACGCGCAAGAACGCCTTGCCGTCGCTCCCGGTGATCGCAGTGATGGGAAGGGCCTGAAGCACGCCCTTCGCATCCTCCGCGCGCACGGTCAACGGCACGCCTTCGGCGGGCGTCCCGTCACTGTTGGTGACGCTGACGACGACGGTGCGCCGGGCCGCCAGCGCGATGTTGAGCGACTCACCACCTCTCCCACGGTACTCGGCCTCCCCATAGAGCTCCCCCGCCTCCACCGCGACGAGGCATCCACCGCCTCCCGCCATGGGAATCGCCACCGTCCCATCCTTGGCAGTACGCCCACGCCACGTCGCCCGGCGCGCCAGGGTCCGCGTCCGGTCCCCCGTCATGCGGCTCGATAGGACCAGGGCGGCGGCGTCCAGGGCCGCCGCGTGCAGGACGGTGACGTCCGCTCCAGCCACCGGGGCGCCGCTTGGATCCAAGGCAGCGACGGTCAGGGTCACGGCCGGATCCAACGAGAACTGGGGCCCAGCGGCTCTCTCTTCCTCGGATCCAGCCCCCTCTGCCTCGCTGAGTCCCTCAGGGATCGGGATCGCGTGCACGACGTCCCGTTCCGGGGCCGAGCACCCGAGCGCAGCGCTGAGCGAAAGGAGGGCCAGAACCCGCCCAATGAAAGGGAAAGCGCTGCGTACTGTGAAATGGCGTTGGAGCATCGTAATTCGGGGCGTACTCAGGAGAGGCCCGGGGTGTCATGCCGCGCCAAGCCGTACTCTATGAAACTGCCATGTGGATCCTTCGCGCCGCCCTCATCCTCTCTTGCTCCGCCATTGCGAGTTCACCGGTTCCGCCGGCGGCACCCGCGCCGCACCCCGTAGACGCCATCGCCGTCGCGGAATTCGACAGGGTCCTCAGCGACCTGCGGGCGCGCGTCATGCCCGATGATCTCGGCGCAGCCAAGACCGACATAGCCGACCCTTGGATCGGCACCTCCGACCACTACCGGGTGAGCGCCCTCCGGAGCCGCAAGGTCGCGGCCATCAGCGCGAACATCCTCGAAGGCGCCAACGGGTTCTTCAAAGAGTTCCTCGGCGTGACACGCTCCCCCTCGAGTCCCTTCGAGGCCGTGATCTACCCGAGCATCACTGAGTACAACGAACTCGGCGAAGCCCGCTACGACGAGCGCTCGTCGATCACCGGCGCGTTCTACGCCGACGACGCCGCGGATGGGTTCCTTGCGACGTACGACAGCACGAACTGGAATCTCCTGGCCCAGAACCTGACCTACGGCGCGTTCCAGCAGTACATCAACTGGGCGTTCCCCAACGCGGACCCGCCGGCGGTGCTCGAGCAAGGATTGGCGGCTTACTTCGCCTCATGGGCCACGCCCGCCCTCGCCCAGTACACGAAAGACCAATTCGAGATCCTTCGCAGCGGCGAGGATGCGGCGCGGCCCTGGATCCCGCTCACGCAGCTCATCACCGGAAATCGGGGCTCCTTCACGAACCGCACTTCGGATCGGTTCACCGAGCTCGCCCAGCTCATCCTCTTCCTGCAGTTCCACTACCCGGACACGAAGGTCAAGGAAGACGGCACGGCTGGCCCGTTCCAGGAATACGTTCGGCTCGTCTTCAACCGTGACCGCGCCGCGATCGGCCACCCGGTCTACCAGCTCCTCACGCAGAAAACCTCGCTCCTCGAAGGCGCCCTGAAGGGCTATCGGGGCTGGTAATCAGCCGCCCAGCTCGACGATCCAGTCTTCGGCGCGCGGGTCCTGGCCACCCTCGTCGATGTAGCGTTTGAAGTCTTCGAGGGCGTGGCTGCCGTCCGCCAAGAAGTCCTTCCCGAGGACGCCAAGCAGGAAGTAAGCGTCGGCGAGGTTGTCGTCGAGGGTGACGGCCTGGCGAAGCGGGTCCACGGCCTGTTCGTACTGGCCCAGCTGGAATCGTGCGACTCCGAGAAAGTAGGACGCGCCCGCCGATCCGCCGCCTTCGCCTGCATACCTTCCGGCATTGGTCGCGCTCACCGCGGCCTTGTCCGGCTCGTCGAGCAGCAGCTCGATGCCCGCGCGAAGCTCGTAGAGCCGCGCCGCATCGGGGTCCCGGCGATCGATGTCGCTGAGTTGCTCTCGGATCTGGACGAGCTCGTCCGCGCGGAACTGGGCCACCGTCTGGAAGAGACCGAGGGCGCGGTCGTCCTCCGACGCGCTCATCGCTTCACGCAACTCGTCGCGCGCGTCGTCGTAGCGCTCCTGGCGGAAGTACGCAGCGCATAGG